>Ga0164297_10005437_pt1 | contig 10928 bp, 7 predicted proteins | sample GEODES058metaG_FD_113539 | JGI IMG/M metagenome (GOLD analysis project Ga0164297, IMG submission 113539) | Dystrophic lake water microbial communities from Trout Bog Lake, Wisconsin, USA - GEODES058 metaG | ecosystem: Environmental > Aquatic > Freshwater > Lake | place: USA: Trout Bog Lake...
GTGGGTACACTCTCCTCGGCCATGGATAAAAGCATTGCAACTGTGACGTAGGTGCCGGTGATGGTGGTCAGGTCAACGAGCTGTTGCTCGGAGAAAACTTTCCTTGCTTTTTCAAAAGTAGCGTCCGAGACAAATTTATTTTGAGTAAGCTCAGTCACAAAATCATAAACAAGTGCTTCGTCCTCTGCCATTTTTTCTGGCCGTTTTTGCATTTTTAAGGTCGCAACAATGTCTGGTGAAAGACCCGCTTTGATGGCCAATGGAGCATGGGCATACCACTCGACTTGGGAGCGCCATTGCCGCCCGATGATTAAAATAGCAAACTCATTTAGCCTAAGCGGAACTGATGAATTCCATCTTAGGTAGTACAGCAAATCAAACATCCTTTGGCCCATCACTGGACTTCTCAATAAGGGGTTATAGGGGCCTCCCAGTCCAATACTTGAGACCTTCATAACTTGTTGACCAAGGGGCTGTTGGTAGACGTTTAGTTCTTCCATCGACAGTTGTTTGAAGCGGGCAGGTTTTACCTGCTCACTCGTATTCGCCTTATTCAATTCCTCAGAGAATGAATAGTTGTTTATTCCTAATATTAGCGATAGAGAAACTATGATAAAAATTTTGAGATGGTTCATTGTTATTTGAATTTATGTTTAGGTACAACTGGGTGGGTTAGTTAACAGGCGCTTTTTAAATAAAAAGGCTGATCAATCTTTTAAGAATCTGAGATCTCCTTACACCCCTCAGTCTATGCTTAACATTCTGATATCTATCAGCAGTAAATACCCTTAAGGCTAACCCGTGTCTGTAATTTTTTTACTGGAAAATTGAATACAAATTAGCTATTTTTGATTTTGTATGTATTTCATGGTTAAAATCAATGCACAAAGAACCCAATCACTGGTACTTATATGACATCAATGTCCGTTTCATCATCTCCAAGTAACCCCTCCATGATGAAGGCTGCTATGACTGCCCATCAGCCCAAAGCCAGCGCTAAACCCAATAGCACCGAAAGTCATAAAACTTCCCAATCTGCTCAAGCAGGAGGCAACGGTAAACCCTCGGCCCCGGTATCTACAAGTACTAAAACTGTTCAGTCCCCGCACAGAATTGATTTAAAAGTTTAACTGCGAAGTTGTAATTTTCTCGCCCCTTTAAGGCGTACTTCCTAGGGAGAGTGTTGACTTTACTGAGTTTGAAGGATAACTACTTGTGTTGAGATGGCAATTTCCAATTGCCAAAAGACTCAATCTCGCACCCCCCCCTTTTTCTAGTTTGACAATGACCACCTTCTTTCATTCATTGTCATCCTTAATTTTTTGTTCAACTATTCGTTTTGGATTTTAAATATGCGTGTGTTCATCAATTTTTCAGTTTCTCAATTAATTAAACAACACTTGAATAGCTTACACAAAGTCCTGCTGACTTTTGCGCTTTTAACGCTATCTCACCTGATCTATGCAGATGAGCTTTTAGTTGTCAGCTCGGGGGGGTTCGCACAGGCTTGTTTGGAGCTCTTAGCCCCTTTTTCAAAAGTCTATCCTGATATAAAAACCGAACTCCAAAGGGGGCCATCTATGGGAGAGACTGTCAACGCCATTCCCAAGCGCCTAGCGAGGGGCGAGATGGTTGATGTGGTGATTATGGCGGACGACAGTTTGGACCAGTTAATGAGCCAAGGCAAGCTGTTGCCCGGATCAAAGGTGGTACTAGCAAGATCTTTGATCGCTGCAGCAGTCAAGGCGGGTGCGCCCAAGCCAGACATCAGCACTAAGGAGGCACTTACAAAAACTTTGTTAGCTGCCACATCCATTGCTTATTCTGATAGTGCAAGTGGGGAGTATCTGTCCAACGAACTATTCCCGCTCTTGGGAGTAGCTGAGCAACTCAAGTCAAAAGCCAAAAAAGTACCCGCCATACCTGTTGGTGAGGTGGTTGCGACAGGCCAAGCAGAAATTGGTTTTCAGCAATACAGTGAGCTCCTTCCTATAAAAGGGATAGAGATTTTGGGAAAGCTTAGCTCCGACGTGCAAAAAGAAACTTTATTTTCAGCGGCAATAGTTTCAAATTCAAAGCACGTTGAGTCTGCCAAGTTACTTTTGAATTTTCTCTCATCAGCACAAGCGCAACCCATTGTTAAACAATCCGGATTGGACTCGGTGGTCAGCAGGTAAATTTTTTAGTTCAATAACCCCCGCCAGTATGGGTTAAGGAATATTTTACTCCCCGCTTAACCCAAGGTTACTGGGTAATCTTTTTTCAGTTTCAAATCTTACCAAGGCCGCTAGTCTGAAAATTCCATGGGCAAATTTGCCGTAAGGGAGTGTTAGAAAAAGTGCCATAACTGAACCCAAATGTAGGGACAACAAAAGGGGCATACTTGAGCTTTGGTGAGATCCAGCAAGTAAAAGACCTGTCGTACTTGTTAAAAAGAGCAGGAAAATAAAACCAATATCCATTTGCTTTTGAGTCGGATCACCGTGAAGAGGGTGCCGTCTCATGTTAAGCACCAACAAGCCCACACAACCAACCGCTAGGGACAGTCCCCCGCTGATACCTAGCAACTTGGGCAAAGAGGTCCAAACGTACGGCGCTTCCCAACTAAAAAGATAGTGATAAAGGGTTGCCACGCTTGTTGCGGCTAAGCACAGCATAAAGCCGTAAAAGGTGAGGTGATGAAAGTATTTTCTGAATTTTGAGAAAGCATCATCCTCGTTGTTGCATCCGTCTCCGTGCCCTCCATCAAGGTATTTGAGTTTCAATGCGTCATGTGAAGCATGAGCAATTGCCACGGTTGAGGCATCTTGAGCGCCTGTGGCTTGCCCGATATCCGTCAAAAAAGAATGGACACCCAGTGATAGAGACAGTACGACGAACGCAAAGATTGGTAAAAAGATGCTCACCAACATGTTGTGCGGGTAGATGGAGTAAAAGTTTGACAAATCTAAGGTTTGAGCATTAGCGCCGTTTAAAAAACTTGCAGTCATCTGCAAAAAAAGAGTCAGTCCAATCGCTAAGGCAATTGCAATCCATGCTCCGTTATTGTTGTACAGAACCCCAAAACGACTAGGCCAGGCATAGGCGGTGTAGGTGTCTTTTCTGACTTCGGCCATAGCACGAGGAACATTGATCATAAATTCATGGGGAGGCGCGTATTGGCAAGCATGTAGACAAGCACCGCAGTTGTGGCAAAGGTTTGCAAGGTAATGTATGTCTGAGGCACCAAACTCCAGCCTTCTTGTCATAGCGGGGAAAACAGCGCAAAAGCCCTCGCAGTACCTGCACCCATTGCAAATCATCATTTGCCTGGAAACCTCCAAAACACTCTCAGACAGTGGGGATGCCTGAGCGGGCACAGTGTGGCCGTTTGCCAGCGTTATGGCTTCACGGGTTAGGTCTTCTAAGGTTTGCATATCTTGAATTTATATTAGTTTGAGCAGTTAATGTTATTTCGAAGTTATTGTGCTTAATTTTCCTGTTGGCCTAAGGCCGCTAAAGCTGCCTGGTCCCCTGCAATCCTTCCAAATGCAGTGCCAATGGTCATGCCTACGCCCGCCGTATAGCCCTTACCTAATACGTTTCCTGCCATCATTTCACCCGCTACAAAAAGATTCTTGCTGGGACGTTCACTAAAGTAAACCCTAGCTTGTTTGTCTGTTTTAAGGCCAAGGTAAGTAAATGTCACGCCGGGCTGTACTGCGTACGCATAGAAAGGAGCTGTATCGATTTTTCTTGCCCAATGACTCTTGATAGGCAAGACTCCGCTTGTACTACAGTTGTCTAAAACGGTATGGTCAAAATTGCCAGGCTGCACTGCAGCGTTGTAATCATTCACAGTTTGCAAGAAAGCTTGAACATCTAGGCCAATTAGCTCAGCCAATTCCTCAAGTGTTTGCGCTTTGCTTCCCGGAAACACAGGCGGCATGAAGCGTCCTATAGCCTTGCTGTCTATGATTGAATATGCCCTCTGGCCAGGTTGCATGGCAACCAATCTTCCCCAAATTGCGTAACGTTTTGGCCAAAAATCCTCCCCCTCGTCGTAAAACCTTTTAGCTTGGGTGTTGACCACAATACCTAAAGAGACGCAATCAATTCTGGTGCAAATGCCTCCGTCGTAGAGCGGAGCTCTGGCATCGATTGCAACCATATGGGCTTGGGTTGGGTCCCCAATCATGTCTGCCTTGTGGACGTCTTGAAGGTTTTTAATCAAAACCCCTTGGTTGTAACGAGTCCCTCTAATCAAGAAATTGTCGACTGGGTACTCCCCCCACTCATTTTGCCCCCAAGCCTGTCTCAGCCACTCAATGTTAGATTCGAATCCGCCACTTGCCATTACGCAGCTTTTGGCCTGAATCCATTCCTCGCGAATCAGTTCGCCTTTCTCGTCTTTGTGTCTGACTTTAGCGGCCTTAAACTCTCGCCCTTCAAGCTCAAGTTCAATGACTTCTGAGTTGTACTCGATTTGAACGCCTAAAATCTGAGCGCTGCGGTAGTAAGCATTGATGAGCGCTTTACCACCTCCCATAAAAAAAGCGTTGGTTCTGGCCGTGTGCAAAGCTCCCGATAAAGACGGTTGAAATCTCACTCCGTGTTTGACCATCCACGGCCTACAGTTAGCAGAGGCCCTAATGGCCAGCCTCGCTAACTCCTCATTTGTTTGACCACCTGTTACTTTTAGCAGATCTTGCCAAAACTCCTCCTCGGTGTAGACCTCTTGCAAAACATCTTGGGGGGCATCATGCATGCACCTAAGATTTCTGGTGTGCATAGAGTTACCACCTCTCCACTGCCTTGGCGAGGACTCAAGGAGTTTGACGCTAGCGCCGCGCTCTTTGGCCATTAGAGCTGCACATAAAGCGGCGTTACCTCCACCAATTACAAGTACATCTAACATTGTAAAATTCCATCAATTCAGTTTCAGGGTTTGGTTTTGAGGAAAGTTTTAAGCACTTTCATCCCTTCGGATCATTGCTCTATTCAGAAAAAGCCTTAGTCTAATTCAGAATCAATTTCCAAACACATTTGTGGTCAAAAGGAAAAAAGAACTTAAGGGCCCTCAATACCAAAGCTATATGCTAGAAAATCCCACCCCATAATATAAGCTGATTATTTTCTTAAAGTTGGGGATTATTCGTTAAATTCTTATTGGATACAATGAACAGGTTTGTTAAAAGTTCTATAAATTTACTTCTTTCCTTTAGGGTTGGTCTATTTGGGACTTGAGTTTCAAAGATTTAGGCGGGTCGCTGCTCAATCCCTGAGTTTTTATTTTCAATTTAGCACTGGATTACGATATGTCAACAAAGATGAGCAAAAATTTTTCAAAACTCACGACAGTATTTTTTCTGCTTTGTTGGGGTTTCAGCGCCCCCGCTCTTGCTCAAATCAAAGTGGGCGTCACACTCTCTGCGACCGGGCCTGCTGCCTCTTTGGGTCTTTCAGAGAAAAATGCTTTTTCTGTAATGCCAACTACTATTGCCGGCCAAAAGGTGGAATACATTGTTTTAGACGATGCCAGCGACCCTGTCGCTGCTGTTAAAAACACCCGTAAATTAATCTCTGAGGATAAAGTTGATGTCGTATTGGGTTCAACGACTTCGCCAAATAGTTTGGCGATGATTGATGTTGTTGCCGAGGCTCAAACGCCCATGATTGCAATGGCCTCATCGCTGAAAATTGTTGACCCCATGGACGCCAAGAAATTTTGGGTTTTCAAGGTGCCTCAAAACGATGCCCACATGATCACTGCTCTTACTGCTCATATGGCCGACACAGGCATCAAAACAGTGGGTTTGATTGGATTTAACGACGCATACGGGGAGGGTTTAATCTCTGAGTTTGGAAAGCTGACCAGTGTGCGGCGCTTGAGCGTTGTTGCAACCGAGCGTTATGCGAGAACCGACACCAGTGTGACAGGTCAGATTCATAAAATTACGGCCGCAAATCCAGATGCAGTTTTGATTGCCGCCTCTGGTACACCAGCTGTCTTACCTTTTAAAACTTTAAAAGAAAGAGGATACAAAGGTAAAGTGTACTTCACCGACGGTGTGATCAATGAAGACTTTCTAAGAGTGGGTGGTAAAGATTTGGATGGCTCTTTTTTACCTGCTGGGCCCTTTGTTGTAGCTAAACAATTACCCGATAGCAATCCAACTAAGCGCGTCTCCTTGGACTTTATTAAGCGCTACGACGCTAGCTCCCCAGCGCAACCAGCCAACTCCTTTACAGCGCATGCTTGGAATACTTTTCTCATTTTGCAGTATGCAGTTCCAATTGCGCTTAAAACCGCAAAGCCGGGCACCAAAGAATTTAGATTGGCGTTAAGGGACGCAATTGAGGGAACTCAGGAACTCATCACAACTCACGGTGTCTTGAACATCAGCAAGACAGATCATATGGGATTTGACCAAAGAGCCAGAGTCATGGTCAAGATTGAAAACGGACAATGGAAACTGATTCCTTGACCGAATGTACCCGCAGTAATGTTATCTTTTTGGCTCTCGGGTTTGACGGTTTGAAGTTTCCATATTAATGGACTCAACGATTGCTTTAATCTTGGCACAAGACGGGTTGGTCACGGGCGCGGTCTACGCCCTGTTGGCCACGGGACTTGTTTTGGTTTTCTCAGTCACTCGAGTTATCTTCATCCCCCAAGGTGAGTTGGTAACCTACGGGGCACTTACAATCGCCACTCTGCAGTTAAACGCATTTCCCAAAATCATTTACCTGCAGCTGGTTTTAGGCGCTTATCTTTTTACGTCTGAAGCAATTAAGCTTGTCAAATCCCAGCCCAAGCCACCCTTAGTGGCAGACTCACCCAAACAGAGATTTCGATCACTGCTGCCGGCATTTGTGCAATTTATTTTGACCCCTGTTGGGCTTTGGTTTTTGTTAAGTGAATTGCAAATTCACTCTTTGCTTGAGCAAATGGGTATTTTTTTACAAGTAATACTGACTCTTTTTTTAGTGGCCCCTTTGGGTCCAATGCTTTATAAAACTGTATTTGAACCCCTTAGCGATGCCAGTGTTTTGGTCTTACTCATCCTGTCTGTCGCCCTTCACCTGAGCCTAATGGGGCTGGGTTTGTGGATGTTTGGTGCTGAAGGCGGGCGCTCAGCTCCTCTTTTAGAACTTAGTCCCAGTTGGGGTGCCTTCTCCATGAGCGGTCAAAGTATCTTTGTGATAATTTCTAGTGCCTTAGTAATGATTGGTTTTTCATTATTTTTTCAATATTCCATGAGCGGTAAAGCCCTACGGGCAACAGCCGTTAACCGATTGGGCGCCAGGTTGATGGGCATCAATGTAAAAACATCGGGAGAGTTGGCTTTTTTCTGTGCTGCTTTGTTAGGTGCTTTCTCTGGCATATTGATTGGTCCTATCACTACAATTTATTACGATTCTGGATTCATTATTGGATTGAAAGGATTTGTGGGCGCTATCTTGGGCGCTTTGGGTAGTTACCCCCTGGCAGCTTGCGGGGCTTTACTGGTTGGACTGTTAGAGTCTTACGTTTCTTTTTGGGCAAGTGCGTACAAGGAGGTTTGGGTTTTCTCTCTGATCATTCCTGTACTCATGTGGAGATCCTTTAATCATTTGAATATTATTGATGAGGATGAGTCTTTGTGAAATCTTGGATTAATTCAGCTGTGCTTGGTGTCTTTGGCACAGTGGCAGTTTTTGCCATAAGGTGGTTTCACCCACCAGAATTTTGGATTACCTTGGCCAACTATATAGGCCTTTACAGCTTGGTTGCTATGGGCTTAGTTTTATTAACCGGCATAAGCGGTATGACCTCTTTTGGCCAAGCAGCATTTGTAGGAATGGGTGCCTACGCGAGCGCTTACCTTACAACTGTTTTTGGTCTGTCTCCTTGGCTTGGGCTGCTCTTGGGGTTATTTACGACTGTAGTTGCAGCCTATTGTTTGGGCTTTATTACCCTTGGACTTTCAGGTCATTACTTACCCCTTTGCACAATTGCGTGGGGAATAAGTCTCTTTTACTTATTTGGAAATATGGAGTTTTTAGGCAAATTTGACGGCATCACAGGAATACCGCCAATTGATATTTTCGGATACTCACTCATAAGTGGAGCAGACAGCTTTATTTTGATTTGGGTAAGCGTTTTATGGGTATGTATTGGCTTGAATAATATTCTCCAATCTCGAACTGGGAGAGTCTTTCGAGCTCTTAAGGGCGGGGTACTTATGGCTGAGTCTTGTGGTGTCCCAACATTGCATTACAAACTTTTAGTGTTTGTAATGGCGGCGGTTTTGGCAGCCTTATCTGGGTGGCTTTACGCTCATTTGCAACGCGCAGTAAATCCAACCCCTTTTAATTTGACGGCTGGAATTGGTTACTTAATCATGGCTGTGGTCGGGGGTGTGGGGTACCTATGGGGGGCTGTGCTAGGTGCAGTATTGATCACACTACTTAATAATTGGTTACAAAATATCTTGCCCCTCATACTAGGACAAAGCGGCAACTATGAGGTGGTTGTGTCAGGGCTGTTATTGATTTTCTTGTTGCAAAAGTATCCCTCGGGCGTATTGTCTTGGTTTATTCAAAAGTCAGATTTTGTGAAGCGTTATTTTTTCTCAACTCCTTTGCAAGTCCTGCAGGGGCAAGATTCAACAGAGCTAAACTCAACCTGTCAATTGGGGCAACTTAGCTCCAAAGAGCGACCTGTTTTGGGTTCACCTCTTTTGAGTGTGAGCAATATCCATAAGTCCTTTGGTGGACTTAAGGCCTTAAGCGGAGTTAGTTTTAAAATATCTGCTGGACAAATAGTTGGTTTAATTGGCCCTAATGGAGCGGGCAAAAGCACTCTTTTTAACGTAATTAGTGGAGTTTTACAGACATCATCCGGTAGCGTTGAGTACATGGGGCGAGAAGTGCAGACCCTGGCGGCTCGCAAAAGAGCGAGTCTTGGAATGGCTAGATCCTTTCAGCATGTGCGATTAATTGCAAATATGAGCGTGCTTGAGAACGTTTTAATAGGCGCTCACATGAGGGGTAAATCGTCCTGGGTTGGCGCGTTGTTTGGAGCAAACAAAAAAGAGGAAGAGTTGCTCAAGCAGCTTGCACTTTACTGCCTAGATCAGGTGGGACTAGCTCATTGCCGCGATTTAGATGCAAATAGCTTGTCTCTTGGACAGCAACGACTTTTAGAGATTGCCCGTGCTTTGGCAACTGATCCAAACCTTTTGCTGTTAGATGAGCCTGCCGCAGGGCTCAGGCATTTAGAGAAGCTGCAATTGCAAAAGACTTTGCTAAAGCTAAGCCAAGATAAAGGCATTAGCATCTTGATCGTTGAGCATGACATGGACTTTGTCATGGGGCTGGTTGATCAACTTGTCGTTATGGATTTTGGTACCCCCATTGCGTTTGGAGTCCCCAGCGAAGTGAGGAACAACCCTAGAGTAGTAGAGGCTTATCTAGGCGTGCAGGATTGATGTGCCTTGAGATCTAGAGTGTGTAAAGAAACTTTGGAGTAACGTGCGGATGAGGTATCTTCGTTTGGAGGCCACTTTGTTCTAAGAGAAGATTCTTTACTTTGATTTAAAATGTTCTCGAGTCTGGGTAAATGCCCTTGGAGCTCAAAATAAGCGTTCTAAATGACAGCCTCACTTTAAATTGAACGCCCCCAGAGTTGGAGTACATTAACGGCTAGTAGGAAACTTGCCACGGTGCAAATAAAATTAAAACCTAGGCACAATAATATTAATGGAAATTCCTCAGCATCAATTGACCATGACGGTGCTCATGACGCCGGACACGGCAAACTTCACAGGAAATGTGCACGGAGGGGCTATTTTGAAGCTCTTGGACGAAGTTGCGTACGCTTGCGCGAGCCGCTACGCTGCTCGCTATGTAGTGACCCTCAGCGTGGATCAAGTTATTTTTAGGCAGCCTATTCATGTGGGGGAACTGGTTACTTTTTTAGCCAGCGTCAACCACACTGGAACAAGCTCAATGGAGATCGGTATTCGTGTGGTCGCTGAAAATATAAGAACCCAGGAAAAAAGGCATGTCAACAGTTGCTACTTCACCATGGTCGCCGTAGATGAAAACAGAAAACCGACACCTGTTCCTACCTTAACCCCTCAAAATGACGAGGAAAAACGGCGCTACGCAGCAGCTGAAATTCGTAAAAACTTAAGAATCCAGGGCAATACTCAGTTAAGTGCTCAAAAGTCTTTATCCGTTAACTGACAGTATGTTCATTTTTTTAAATTTATATAAAGGTAAGAAAAGTTGAAAGCTCCCAGTCGTTTGCAAACCCTTGTTGAAGAGGGGATCATAGATAGCGTGTTGCGTCAATTGATGAGTGGCAAAGAAGCCATGGTGTACGTTGTGCGCTGCGCCGAGGAAGTGCGATGCGCAAAAGTTTTTAAAAAAGCAACCCAACGCAGTTTTCGCCAGGCCGTTGACTACACTGAGAACAGGCGAGTCAAAAATACCCGCCAAGCTAGAGCTATGGCTAAAGGCACCAAGTTTGGTCGAGAGTCCCAAGAAGCGGCTTGGCAAAGCGCCGAGGTCGACGCTCTTTACAGGCTTGCCCATGCGGGGGTCAGAGTTCCCAAACCGTTTAACTTCTTTGAGGGTGTACTTCTCATGGAGTTGATCACGGATGCGAATGGAGACGCCGCACCAAGGCTCAATGACTCACATTTCAATGCCGAGCAAGCAATCTGGGCTCACGGAGTTTTGATTGAGCAGGTTGTAAAAATGCTATGCGCGGGTATAGTTCACGCAGATTTATCTGAATTTAACATATTAATGGCGCACGATGGCCCAGTCATTATCGATCTGCCACAGGCCGTGGACGCGGCTGGTAATAACCATGCTCAGCGCATGTTGATGCGCGACGTCAATAATTTAAGGATCTTTTTTGGCCAATTCGCTCCCAAGTTATTACAAACACA
>Ga0164297_10005438_pt1 | contig 10927 bp, 7 predicted proteins | sample GEODES058metaG_FD_113539 | JGI IMG/M metagenome (GOLD analysis project Ga0164297, IMG submission 113539) | Dystrophic lake water microbial communities from Trout Bog Lake, Wisconsin, USA - GEODES058 metaG | ecosystem: Environmental > Aquatic > Freshwater > Lake | place: USA: Trout Bog Lake...
GCCGCCCTGAAGCGTCTGCTTCTGAATAAGGAGGTTCACCTCACCTATAAAAAGCAGACCTTTGTAGCAAAGATCACACACAAGGCAGAGGCTCCTCATGGATATCTGATTGTCTGCGGTAAAGACGAGTACAATACACCCAGTCATTTCAGCTACGCCAAAAAGTCGACAGTAAATCCAAACATCCATTCAGATAACGGATGGGACTCGATCTACGTGATCACCGGTACAAATGCCAAGGGGAAGCAGACGAAGCTCAGTCTGAAGGAGTTTATTGCCGCGTCCGTTCAAGGATAGCTCGGATCTCCTGCACTGTCTCTTCATCGCTCTCTGTAAAGATCCGATCGAGTGCCTCCTTGATTCGCCAGAGGGCCTCGTCGTGATCATAGAGACGGGTGATTTCGGTCTGTCGTTTTTCAGTGGGTTCTACTGAAACACAGCGCTCAAATCCCCGCCCACCGAGGATCACCTCATCTGCCAACGCATCCGCGTGGGCATTGTTACTACGGTAGACGTGACGACATGCCACGTACTGAAACTGTACAATAAGCCCACGGACTTCATTATATAATCCTTTCATTCTTGGATTATTGACAGCCCAGCTACCGCAGATCTGACTGATCACCAGATTGGAGTCACCCTGAATCAGCAGCCGCGTAATACCCTTTTTCAGTGCCATACGTAAGCCAATAATAAGACCGCCGTATTCGGCGACGTTATTAGTGGCGTGTGGGTGATATTCACCACATTCATACAAGACCGCACCAGTAGGATCCGAGATCACTGCGGCTGACCCAGCACGACCTGGATTGGGTTGAGCCCCACCATCAAAGTTCAGAATGTAGACGGGGTCGTTGCTATTGCCACCCTTCACAATCTCTGTATATGCGGCCATTGCCTCTTCAATAAGAGTTTCTATAGGTCATTTTTTACCATAATACCCCATAAAAGTTCAGGACCCTACACAGGGATGATAGACGTATTGATCGTCGGTGCAGGAGCAGCGGGTCTACGAACGGCCATCAATCTGAAACGATACAAGAAGGACCTTAAGATTCATGTCTTGGAGGCAAATCCAGAGGCTGGTGGTCGTATGTACACCTATCACACTACTGTGGCCAATAAGACTATAGAGTACGATACAGGTGCCGGTCGCATACACAGCTCGCACAAACGCTTACACGCCCTTCTGAAACATTATAACATCGACACACACCCTCTTCCCGAGGCCATAGGGTGGCGTAGATTAGGTACCGAAACCACTAAAGCGGACCATTTCGACGAGCTCTGGTCCACGTTGATTAAGCTCTATCGTGAACTGCCACCGGCAGTCCTACGAACCAAGACCCTTCGTGAGGTGACGATTGAGGCCATGGGGCCACAGCAGGCCAACGCACTCTTGGAGACCTACCCCTATCGGGCCGAACTGGAGATAATGAGCGGTGATTCATCGGTAGACCTCTATAACAGCCTCTCATCGGGCTCCTTCTCGGCTCCCAAGGGCGGGTTCACCAGACTCACTGAGCATCTTGTTAAGGATGCACGCTCATTGGGTATCACCTTTGAATTCAACGCAGAGGTACAGCGTATAGTGTTGAAAGAGGATAACATGTACAGTGTCACAGGAATCAAAAGCAAGTCTTTTAAGGAGTGGACAACCTCTCGTCTGGTTCTAGCCACCCCAGTGAACGCCTTGGAACGGATCTATCCCTTCTCACCGGATCACCTGCTCCTGAAAAAGATCCGTATGGAGCCGTTAATGCGTATCTACTCCGTCTACAAGGACTCCTCCTGGTTTCCCCCATCCCGCGTGGTCACGAACTCTCCTCTCCGCTATATCATTCCTGTGGATAAAACAAAGGGTATCATTATGAGCTCATATTTAGATTCCCGTGACATAGAATTCTGGCATGATCTACACAAAAAGGACCGCAATGAGGAGCTAAAAGCCAAGATTCAGCAGGAGACGCAAGCCCTCTTTCCCGAACTGACGGTTCCCGAATCAGAGAAAACAACCGCTCATCTCTGGCGCGACGGTTGCTCCTACTGGCTTCCTGGGGACTATGACTATCGTAAGGCCAGCCAGCAGGCACTCCATCCTATGCCACAGACGCATCCGCGACTTCATCTGGTGGGCGAGTCATTTTCATTGCAGCAGCAGTGGATCGAGGGGGCATTAGAACACGCCGACTCCTTGGTAGAATTATTAAAGGAGGAGTACAAGTAGAAGAATGTCGACATATAATCGGCAGTTATCAGGCGACGGCGTCGTCCAGAGAGCAAAGGAGCGGGCAGCTATCGGTTTTGTACAGATCTACAATACAGTTCACCCGAACGCCCCCTATCGGTTCAGCTCTGCCAGTGACCATTTGGCCTACAGCAAGGCCAATATCCTGAATCTAGCAGGTCAGAACTACAGCAAAATGGTGATCACGCTCTATCCAACTGCTCTCAATAATTTGGTCGTCCTTCCATTCGGGTTCAGAGATGGACAATTCATCTACGTGGATTGGGGTGACGGCAGCAAAGTCAATAGCTATACATCCGCCCCGTCGTATCAGTATGCAAATCAGGCCACCTACACTGTAACAGTGACCGGTACGGCCGATTCCTATGGCATAGGTTATGTAGCAAATCCTGGTCCTGACCAAACTGCGGGCTGGTATATCACCATCTCTATTGATACATGGCTCCCCACCCTGACCTCTCTTTCAGGTGCATTGGCTTGGCAGGGCACAGGTCTAGTCAGTATTCCTGCCAGTCTCCCTCCTTCAGTCACGGATCTCTCCTATCTCTTCTTTCAATCAAACGCAACACCAAATAACGTGTATGCCCCCGTCACCGAATGGGATGTAAGTAACGTGGTGAACATGAACTGTATGTTCTACGGTGCAAATCTCTTCAATCAGCCTCTTGCCACATGGAATGTCAGCAGAGTCACTGTCATGGACAATATGTTTGATTATACCGCAATAAATCAGGATCTTTCCGACTGGCCTGTCGTCAGCATTCAGAGCGCTCAAAATATCTTTTCCGATCCTACTGTCGGACAAGGGTTCTCATTTCTGATGATCTCAGAATACTACCCTAACTTCAATCTCTATAATCCCAGTCTACCGACAGTACCCGATCCGTATTATAGTGCGTCACCGGCGACACCTCCCGCCATAGGTGATACACTCCGAGCAGTAGTTGTGATTCCACCAACAGACTTGAATATAACGATGAATTTAACTGGTTCTGGTCTACTAGTAGATTGGGGCGACGGAAGCTCCTCTAGTGGATCAATGAGCTACACATATGCGAACCCAGGCACATACACGGTTACAGTTACAGGGTCAGCCACGGTATTTAGTGGAATAACTAATAGTAGTAGTAACCCAGTAACAATACTATCGATGCCATCATGGTTAAATACTATCACTGATCTAACAGACGCATTTCAAAATCAGCCGTATAATTTCACTGTACCGAATTACCTGCCTAACAGTATCGTTATAATTAATTCCATGTTTTCTGGTGCTACAGCATTCAACCAACCGCTCAACTCGTGGAATACCAGCACAGTCGCAACTATGAACGGTGTGTTTACCAACGCAGTGTCATTCAACCAGCCTCTAGACACTTGGAACACGGCTAATGTGACCAATATGGGCAGTATGTTTAACAACGCACCCGCATTCAATCAACCTCTAAGTACATGGAACACCGCAGCAGTATCTGATATGAGTAATATGTTCAGTGGAGCAAGATCGTTCAATCAGTTAATCAATACTTGGAATACCTCATCAGTCACGAATACGGTAGCTATGTTCACTGGCGCAACCTCATTCAATCAACCCTTGAACAGTTGGAACACCGCAGCAGTAACCGCCATGAACAGTATGTTCTACGGGGCGAACTCATTCAATCAGTCCTTGAACAGCTGGAACACAGCAGCAGTAGGTCAAATGAGCAGTATGTTCGCTGGTGCTACATCGTTTAATCAGTCCTTGAACAGCTGGAACACCGCAGCAGTAACTGACATGAGAAGTATGTTCGCCGGTGCTACGTCATTTAATCAGCCTCTAAATAACTGGGACACCTCTAGTGTAACAATCATGACTAATATGTTTAACAATGCAACAGCATTCAACGGAGATGTGAGCTCATGGAACATGACATCGGTGACAGATACACAATTCATGTTCGCTAATGCGGTTTCATTTAACAAACCCATGACATGGACGCTCACTGTGTTGACAAACATGAGTTATATGTTCTACGGGGCTGTCTCATTCAATCAAGATCTCAGTTCATGGACGCCACAAAGTAATATCTTAGCCGCGAAAATATTTGGTAAAGGAGCCCCTATTGCTACTATTAGTACACATTGGCCAGCATTCTCTAATCCAGACCCAACAACCTATCCCATATACTACACAGGCGGAATGCAAGTAAGTATAACCGTCTCTACATCCGATATCACCGCTGGTTCGATAATTCTAAAGATGGGATTCTTACCGGCACAGACAGTCACTGTTGATTGGGGTGACGCAAGCCCTACTGACCAATGGTCCTCGGCACCAATCCACAGTTACGCGTCAGCCGGTACATATACAGTGACTGTGACAGGAACAGCCAACGCGTTTAACGGTATCGTAAATGCCGTAGGCGGCATAGTCACTATAACATCGGTAACACCATGGTTGGATTCCTTGACAGATCTCTCTTATCTATTTGCGGGCCAACAGCAGAACTTCACTGTACCCACATTCAGCGGTATAAAGCCATTCCCTCCTCCTCCTCCCACGTATCTGACCAATTTCAGTAATATGTTCAATGGTGCAGTAGCATTTGACGGGTCGAATTTAAATACATGGGACACAAGCACGGTAACAGATATGTCGAATATGTTTAATGGTACGACCTCACTCTACCCGGATATCTCAAGTTGGAATATAGGGCAGCTCGTTACAGCCAGATCTATCTTTGCCAATAGTCCTGCTTTTATAAGTGACACAACTACATGGCCAAATTTTGTCAGTAATACCAATCTCCCTGATCCCACGATTGATCCTGAATACTATACGACGTAAGGTCCTGTATCAATGTGGCTTGGCTACTATTGTTGATCTAAGAACCCCCTTCAGAGAAGAGGGTTCTTAGGTTCGGTACAAGAGGTTAGATCATATCACTTAGCAGTAGAGAGCCACGCCACCACATCCTCTGTGGCACTGGACGATAACCGTGACACGATCTTCTTGGGTGTACACAAAATGAAGGTGGGTAGTGACCGTACGGCACAGAATCCAGCAGTGTAGTCGTTCACAGTCTGCTCCACCTTCCAGATGGGGAGACCGACCGCCTTGGCCGCCGCCTCCACCGCATCCAGATCGAGCCGCTTACACGCCCCGCACCACGTTGCCGTGAAATAGACAACGAAGGCCTTATCCGCAGCACGAAAACCCGCGGGCTTACCCACCTCAGCCTTACCCTCCCAGTAAGTCTCAAACTCGAGTTGCGTATCAAAGGTTCTCATCTCTTTTTATCGGAGAGAAGTTCGGATATCATTTTGACCGCACCCGTAATCACTACGGCGGAGAGCGTACCGGCTATGATGGGCCCGCTACTACTGTAACTCGTGTTTTTATAGGCACCGCCTTTGTGCATGATGGCAGGCACCGCCGCCTTTGCCGCCGCCGCGGCCTGGATCTGCTCCATAATCCGATCCGGATTTGTAGCAGTCTCTATCTGTGTAGAGACAGCAGATGCTATTTTAGGTACCGTCTCCGCAACCTCATTTCCCACGGCTACAGCTTTATCCGCCACTTTAATACCGTGATCCACCTGTTGTACAGTCGTCCCCACGGTCGGCTGCAACAGTGGTACAGCCAACTCGCGATAGAAGAAGCGGAAGGTCTCTAAATTGAGAAACCCACCCAATATCCCGCCTCCGCTATTTTTTGCTGCTGCTCTCTCCTTGGCAAGCTGCTCTTTAGAGATCTTCTCAGGTACGAATAGCGGCTCACCAGAGATCCCAGAGCCGAATATCGTACTATAAGGGGGAGGGGCACTGATCTTCCCGTGAACAATAGAGTCGGGATAGAAGAGAGTATGGATGATATCATAAAAGATCCACATCCATCCAAAGAGGAAGGTCAGTGGGAACCAGGTTGTCGCAAGCTTAGTGAAACCCTGAATAGGTTCGTTAATATAGAATTTATCGAGTCCGAAAAGCCCACCGAAGACAGTCAACAGGGCGTAGATTACAAGATCCTTCTTAGTTCGCACCACGGATCCTCCCTTTTCTGCCTCCGCCGCCGCCTTTACCGGGTCGATAAATACCCCGCGACCGATTCCGCGGATCCAGTCAAAGGGGCTGTTGAGTCCCTGGGTCTGAACCCGCTTGGGATCACTGAAGATCTGTATCAGATCCCAGAAGTACCACATGCCGAAAGTGAAGAGGTTGAATATGAATTTCTGTGTAGCTGTACCAAACGAGCGTAGATAGAAGTGATCCGTACCGAAGAAGCCTAATAAGACAGAGAGGCAGATAAAGACATAGAAATTCCGCTCTGGATACTTCCAGTGATCGATGTCGCTATAGTGATGTGGTACAACGAACGGCGGCTCCTTCATGTTAGCACCTACCGATTCTGTTTCGGGAGGCATACTCTCTATGGGACACACGTAATTTTCCTGATCGGTTCACACGCAGAGTAAACGGATCTTCAAGCGGTGTAGAGGATACCACCAAGACCCGCCGCGATGCGGAAGACATTGTAGTTGGTAGCGTAGACCGTAACACCCGAATCGTATCGAGTAATATTGGGATTCATCGCCACAGCCAGGACGATAGTGTCGATGCGACTGGCATTCAGAGCCCCCTGAGGCTGTGCCGCCTCTGGTGCCAGCGAAAACGAATAGACATAGATATAGTCGTCAGGAATCACCGTATGTCGCTGCCACGGCTGAACCAGGCGAAAATACGAGGCATCGCGGATCTCGAACCGATCGTAGCCGTCCAGCCGTAGAATAGCCGTGCTGATCTGATCATCTAATGTGACGTGTTCCTCCACGAGCTGGCGATTCGTATAGTTAAACCACTCGTTTGTCAGCAACATGCGGTCCTGCTGTACGACCCAGATCAGCTCTTTAAGGGGATTGTTGAAGTCAAGTGTTATATTAGCAAGTGCAGCCCCCGCTGGTACAGCCGTCTTCTGCTGTATCTGGACCTGCTCTACGAGGTACTCGTGTTTGGATGATGAGAAGCGTCGTCGCTCGTCCGTATCGAGGTGGATGAAGTCGCCCCACATCACAAAGGAGGTGGGATTAGGTGGCGGAAAGAGGCTCTGATTAGGGTTGAGAGCTAGCGAATCGCGATAGAAGAGCGTATTAGGTGAGCGGAGTTTCACATAGATGCGAACGGGGTGAGCCTGTAGTGCGATCAACGGCAGCGATAGTCCTACATTGTTACAGAACCAGAAGCGAAGGGGGATGTAGAGTTTAAGCGGCCCGGGTTGCGACGACTGTTCGAATGCCTCCTGATAGCCGAGCATGTTATTGAACCCCTGTCTCTTAGAGGCATCCACTTGGAGTTGAGAGGTGACATGTAGCCATTCACCATACTGTCGGTCGACCTCCTTACCACCCACCTCCAGACTGATATATTCGAGCATAGCATGTCCGATACCATTGACCCAAGATGTGTCTATCGTGGTAGGAGTCGATTGTGGGAGCATCGGGAGCGAAACCTCCAAGATCAGCGTATTGAGTAGATCGCCCTTTCGGGGTATCGTAGCGACCACCACCTTCCCGAAATCGGTAGAACCATCGAAATCAATCCGACAGCTCTCTACAGAGAAATTCGTGTGTCGACGATAGACCTGTTTGAAGAAAGTCGTTTGTGGATTTCCAGTTAAATAGATATCCTGTCGGCCGGTTGCGACGAGCTGTAATAGTCCGCCACCGAGCATCCTATGTGGGGAAGGGAACGTTTATTGGCCACAAGACCGCGGATCAAAGTGCCACTATTTACCCGCTACATACTAGGGAATGTCGTTGTATCAGAGTCTTGAGATAGATAACCTAAAGGTCAGAAATATTCTGACTAGAACCAATGACAACAGCCTTATCCCAGAGAATTTCACATTATTTTCGAAGGGAGACGGCAACACGTACTGGTCATCGGGTGTTACAGCAGCACAGTTCACGTCGCTGTCGACAACAGTGAGTTCATTGACATCAACTGTATCAGGTAATAATAATTTCATCCTGTCGGAAGTCAACTCAACTCTTGCCGGTGTGAGCAGTTTTGTACAGAATCTCAGTACGTATTCGGCAGCCACTGCGTATACGGATCTAGCGATCCTGAAGTATTCCACGGCAAATATGTCGACTCTTGCGACTATCTACACTCCGCTCAACTCAACTTATATTTTATCAACTAACATCAATCGTGCAATTATCAGTACTTCAATCGCATCGCAGACCTATGACACAGGTCTCTCTTCATTGATAGCCTCATCGATAGTCTACACATCTACAGTCACAAGCAGCTTATCAAACTCTCTGACAGACCTATCCACATATACGTCAACAATAACAGCCGTTCTCAAAGCGGCAGATTCCACTATAATGGGGAGTTCTATTCTCTATATCAACAACAATGTCGCTCTTGTTAACAACAATCTGACTCAGTTGACAGCAGAGGTCTCTACAGGGTTTGCCATAACTAACACCTATCCAGTCGCACTGTCGAATACGGCATCAACTCTGAGTACCTCTATAAACCTAGGCGACATCACTACACTCTCCACCGCCAACGCCTTCACAGTGTTGAATCTCAGCACTGCTGCCAGTGCTGTCTCTACAACATTTGAGATATATGTAAGTAGCAACGCAGCGGCCTCGGTCTCTACTACAAATGCAATACTCTCATCATTTAATTCTACTAATACATATCTATCGAATGAGATAGCCATGGTGAGTACGTCTTCCGCAGCGGATATCTCCACTATCAATCAGAATATCTCTACTTTGATAGCAACGGGTCTAGTTGACACACTCTACCAGACATTTATTCAATTAGAGGAGTATTCCTATAATATAATTGCCTCAACACTGAATACCAGTAATGTTATCCTTATTTCGACTACGGCCAGTTACGAGGTACAGTACGCAAGTACACTTGAATATATCAACGTATCTACTTTCAACTACCTAGTAGCAAATGCCTATCTCTCTTCTATCAGTACCTTGGTACCAGAGGTGATCTCCACAATGGATTACTACATCTCCACAGAGGTGGTCTATTTTAACTCGACTATTCAAGGCGACGTGGAATATTTTGACTCTACTATCTCAGCCTCTATCCGTTATTTCAATAGCTCGCTCTCCTCTTTTATTGATGACGCTGGTACGACCGTCTCCACATTTATTGCACAGGGTCTGAGTGAACAATCGGTGCTCTTCTCTACAACAGTGGAGCTGATCTCGACGTTCGAGGCAGTGGCAGATATTTCAAGTCTTATTACGATCAGTTCGCTATTGGGACACCAATATGCGACAGCACCGAGTATAATCCTGAATTCCATAGACCATCTCTCCTCAATTACAGGTGTAGGGGGGATCACCGATCTGAATCCGATCACAGTAGGTATAGCTGAATTAGATATCTCAAATTACAATAATTTCTATATTCTTGTATCGGATATCCGTAGCGACGTCTATTATGGTATTGTCTATACAGGTGATGTAACGAATGCGAATCGTGATATCAATGTTGTGATCGACATCCAGTCCTCCTATAGCAATAATTTTCAGACCATCGACACGGGGACTCTTACACAATGGCTCTCCACTCCACCGATCTATAATCCCATTTCGTACAGTCTCACTACATCGAGCCCATGTCTTCCACCTGCAGAGACCACTCCACAGCTCTACATCTCTACGTTTCTGGGGACCTACAATCTGAATTTCAGATTGACAAATCAGGCAATGTTGCTACAGACAGTAGAGACGTATGGTTATATCTATTCGAAGCTGACATTTACCAACCCACCCATCCTGCCGCCGCCCAATGTTCAAGTGATAACCCCTAATTCCTTCCCAATAGGGGCTTCGTTCAGATACCGAGGCGGTAAGATGACTGTATCATGGAATACAAATGACTATAATGTACCTGTAGGGATCAACTTCCTGGGTGTGGATACATTCGGTAATACGGTCAGCACATGGGCCGGTCCTTTCAAGGCTACAGATCTGACAGCAACGTTTACTATTCCTACGCAATACAATGCACCATATGTCAGTTACAAGACGATCTCTCTCTCTGTATATCCTGATAATAACCAACGTACTATTGCAAAACCGTTCGCTAAACAGACTCTGGATCCGCTAGTCATAGTCAACCCAACATTGAATTCACGTGTCAGGGTCTACAATGATGGAACAAACCCACGCTATCTGAATGTAGCTGAGATCTATCTCTACAACGATCTCAATCAGAACGTTATCAGCGATCCTAATTATGCGAGTTACCGTAATCTGGTCTCTACTGCCTCTCTGCCCTACAATCAGGATCCTACCAAGGGTGCACAAGCCGCTATGGACAACAATCCGGCAACTGCTTTCTGGGGTGGCACTAACGCAACCACGATAGATAGATCGGCTTATGTGCAAGCCTCACTACAGTCCAATCTCTCTAGCTACACATCGCCAAATCTCCTCTCCTCTATTGTTCTTCTCCCTGATCACGTGAACTCGGTGGGGCTCTACAATATGTACATGACATTGTCAAATTGGCACGATCCTGCTATTACAACAGACGGACTTTTCTATAGTACTATTCAACTCCCCTCCTCATCTGTCTGTGCTTTTAGTTTTAGTGGATGAGAGGTCATCACAAGATGACTTCTCTGTAAAGGCCGTCGCCGCCGCC
>Ga0164297_10005441_pt1 | contig 10922 bp, 9 predicted proteins | sample GEODES058metaG_FD_113539 | JGI IMG/M metagenome (GOLD analysis project Ga0164297, IMG submission 113539) | Dystrophic lake water microbial communities from Trout Bog Lake, Wisconsin, USA - GEODES058 metaG | ecosystem: Environmental > Aquatic > Freshwater > Lake | place: USA: Trout Bog Lake...
CATAATTATTTGTTTTGCACCAAAGGTGAAATATGGGAGTACAAAGAGGCCGCTGGTATGTGTAACAGGGCCGGCGTGAATCCAGCAATCGGTCTCATCTGGAGTGCGCTTGAGAATATCGGTAACAATGTTATTGAGGCTGGCAATACGGTTGCGATGTGTGCGAATCGCTCCCTTTGGATTTCCAGTTGTTCCGCTGGAGTAGTTGAGCGAGACCAAGGTATCTGGATTTACCGAAAGCAAAAGTGGCTCAGCTGGTTGTGCAGCTAAGAAATCTTCGTACTTGGTTGTGCCTGGCTCTTCGCCATGAATCAGAATGACGTGATCAACGAGTTCGCGAACTGGAGCTGATTCTTCCCAAAACTTGTGATCCATAATTAAAACTTTTGCGCCGCAATCCTTTGTAATGCGAACCCAGTCGTTGGGATGTAGGCGGTAGTTCAATGCAACGCGGCAGAGACCAGCCGAAGAGATTCCAAGGTCGCTCTCGATATACGTAATCTGATTGAACTGAAGATCAAGCACGCGATCTTCTTCTTGTAGGCCTAGCGTCTTAAGGGCGCGAGCAAGTTGAAAGATTCGTCCGCCAATTTCACCAAAGGTACGTGTGCCCTCTTCGCTCTCTACTGCAATGCGATCGCGATATGTAGTAGTCGCTCGTGCTACAAGTGTTCCGACGTCCATTAGTGGCTAGTCCCTTCGTTGGTTGCTCCTGAAAGTGAGTAAGCGCTGTCGAGTACCCAAGCGCCATTTGGCAAAACTGTTATGGGGTTCATATCGAGCTCGCTACCCGCTGGCCAACCTTCGGCAACTTCGGCAATACGAAGAATCGCCTTAACAAAAGAGTCGACATCGGCCGGTGCACTTCCACGTGCGCCAGCAAATAGTGGAGCAAGTCGAGTCTGGCTGATCATCTCTCGGACAATCGTTTCGTTTACTGGAAGCAGGCGGATTGCGACATCACCGATAATTTCGGTAAGTATTCCGCCAACGCCAATAGTCAAAACTTTGCCGAGCGAAGAAGATGTGACGCCCACGAGTGCTTCAACTCCCTTTGGAACAAAGGTTTCCACAAGCACTTCATTTTTTTTTCCATCACCGGCAAGTTGGGAGAGTCGCTTATATGTAGCACTTCCGGTTTCAGCAGTGATGTCTAGTGCGACTCCACCCGCTTCACTCTTATGCAATAGGCCAGGAATGACTGCTTTAAATACTGCGCGACCGCCAACTTCAGTAATTGCTTTAAGCGCGGCCGCTTCATCGTTAACTACAACTGAGAGCGGTACTGGCACGCCAACTGACTTCCATAACTCTTTTAGTTCTACTTCGGTGGCATGTGAGGAAGGAATAGGTAATCCACTTTTCACAGGTGATGTAAATCGAGTTGGGGTGCGAGCGCTTTCGTTGAGAATTCGAAGTGCCGCAACCGCCCGATCAGGAGTTGGATAAACCGGAAGTTTCGAACCAGCAAAGAGCTTGCTCGCTGCTGGCGCAAGAGCGGAAGATCCAGTACGAGCAACAGCTATCGGAAGATTGCGAATATTACGAACTTCACCAAGCGCCTTGGCGATACGCTCAACATCGTTGCCGACTAATACTGCAAAGCAGGCAACAATCGCATCTACGCCAGGATCTTTCGCTAAAACTTCAAGACAGCGCTCAAAGAGATCTGGTGAAGACATGACCGCTGCAGTGACGTCGACTGGATTGGTGATATTTCCATATGAAGGAACGATCGTGGCAAGTTCATCAAGTGTTGCCTCGGAGAAACTAGCCATCTCTTGGCCGCTCTTCTCAATTGCATCGGTTGCCAGAATTCCTGAACCACCAGAGGTAGTAATAATCGCGATGCGCTTGCCAAGCGGCTTGGCACCGGAGGCGAAAATTAATCCAGCATCAATTAACTCTTCTACATCATCAACGCGAACTGCAGATGTTGACTTAATAGCGGCATCTATAACTCGATCTTCGGTGGCAAGTGCGCCGGTATGAGAGGCGGCGGCAAGAGCTCCGGCGGCAGAGCGACCAACTTTAAGAATTGCAGTTGGTTTCTTTGAAGAAATTTCCTTCAACGCATCAATATCGGCCAATGATTCGGTGTAGAGCAAGATGGATGAGATTGTCGGATCATCTGCCAATTCCCGAGCTACTTCTAGTGCGGTTACATCGGCTTCATTTCCGGTGGTGACTACTGCGCCAATCGGTAATCCGGCATCCATGCCAAGGGAATACATCCCATAACCAAGCGCGCCAGATTGGCTTACAAGTGCAACTGATCCAGCAGCAACTTGAGTGGAGGCGCCGGCAAATACTGGCGAGAAAGATGCAACAAGACCTTGGCCGCCGCCAACTGCACCAATGCAGTTTGGACCAACCATTCGCATTTTGTATTGCTGCGCAATCTTAAGAAGTCGATCTTGAGCTTGAGCGCCGGCTTCATCTGCTTCGGCGAAGCCAGAGGACATAACAATGACCACTCCGACGCCAGCGATGCCACACTGCTTGAGCGATTCTTCAACAAATGCTGCTGGAACCATGATAAGTGCAAGTTCTATTTTGCTCTTTATTTCAGTAACGCTTGCATATGCAGTTAAGCCAAGGATGGTTCCACCTTTTGGATTAACCGGATAAATCTCGCCCTTGTATCCATATCTCTGCAGGTACTCAATGGGAGCGCGACCCATTGCACCAGCGCGTTCAGTTGCGCCGATTACTGCAATGGATTTTGCTGACCAGAGAGCCGAGAGTTGGGTCATGAGATGCAGGCAACTCCTTCGATCTCTAGCAGCGCTGCCTCATCCCACAAGCGAGTAACTCCAACGAGTGTCATCGCTGGGAAATTTTTACCGATAAGTCGCTGCCAGATTTTGCCGATTTCACGAGAGTTCGCCCGATAATCAATTGGATCTACCGAAAAGATAGTGATCTTTACGAGGTCGTCTGGCGTACCTCCAGCAGCTTTGAGTGAGACACACAAACTTGTGAGTGCCTTTTCAAATTGCTCAACCACATTTGCGCCAACAATTACATTCTCTTTATTAAGCGCAGTTTGACCAGCTAGGTAGATGAACTTTCCCTCGCCCAATACCGCATGTGAAAAGCCAATCGGGGGTGCAAGTTCCTCTGGATTAAATTTAGTTGTTGCCATTTAGCGGCCTCCCTCGAGCAGTTGTGTTACACCGGTTTTGCTTTTGCCAATAAATGCAATCGCAGCATCGGCAACTTCTTCTGGAGTCAAAAACCTGGCTCCTACTAGTTTGGATTCGAGCGCGGATCGAACTTCATCCAAGCTCTTTCCGGTTCGTTCTGCCGCCGCTTCCAATGAGCGTTGGGTCATTGGTGTATCCACGAAATCTGGACAGACCGCATTAACGGTGATGGAATATTTGGAGAGTTCGGCGGCAGCGCTTCGTACTAAACCAACCACAGCATGTTTTGCAGCGGTATATCCCGAGACATTTGGTTCGCCTTCTAGACCGGCTCTGCTTGCAATAACGATGATATTTCCGAAATTCGCTTTCTTCATCTGCGGAATTGCAGCACGCATAAATTTAAATGGCGCAGTCGCGTTCAGCGCAATCATGCGATCCCATACTTCATCAGTAGTCTTATCTAATGGCAAGCTGACACCATCGCCAGCGTTAAGGATAAGGACATCGATTCCACCCCAAGTGCTAATAACTTTTTCAATTGCAGATTCGGCGGCGCCGGGCGCCAAGACATCACTGGTGATTAATAGGAAACCTTCAGTGCGACCCTCGACTGCTGATTCCAAATCCGAGGTAGTGCGAGCGCAGAGTGCGACCTGGTGGCCTTGGGCTAAGAGTTTGGTGGAGATAGAACGCCCGATCCCCCGGCCGGCTCCTGTGACCAAGATACGAAGCGGAGCTGCCATGTGTGAGGTCACTCCATTTCGGGCGTCGGTGCCCAATAAAAGGGGCGGCAATGTATGGTGCGTTTTTCTAACGATAGACAATAATACGCTATATGACAACCCCCGACGTAGTAATCGCCAACGCCGTCCGAACTCCATTTGGGCGCTATTTTGGTGGCTTATCTGCCATTCGCCCGGATGATTTATTGGGTGCAACTCTTAAGGCGCTTTCGGAGCGAACTCCATCGCTAGACCTAAATCAGGTTGATGATGTGATCATCGGAGATTCCAATGGTGCGGGTGAAGATAATCGCAACGTTGCACGAATGGGTCTCTTGCTTGCAGGTTTTCCGCGAACCATTCCTGGTGTGACTCTCAATCGTCTTTGTGGCTCTGGTGCTGAATCCTTTATCCAAGCCTCTCGTGCAATCCGGTCTGGTGATGCCAAATTTGTTATCGCTGGTGGTGTGGAGTCAATGAGTCGCGCTCCATGGATTGTGGAACGCACCAGCAAAGAGAAGCCAGTAAATCCAGAGTTTCATCAGAGCACTGTCGGTTGGCGCATGACTAATCCAACCTTCCCGTCACATTGGACCGCTAGCTTGGGACGTTGCTCGGAATTAGTTGCCGAAAAATTAAATATCTCGCGTACTCAACAAGATGAATGGGCGCTGCGCTCACATCAATTAGCTGGTGCGGCTTGGGATCGTGGAATTCACAACGATTGGGTTACAACCATCAATGGCGTTAACCGCGATGAATCCATTCGTCCGGACACCACTTTAGAGAAATTAGCTGCGCTCCCCTCGGCCTTCTCCGAAGGTGGGGCAGGAACCGCTGGCAATTCATCGCCGCTCAATGATGGAAGCGTTGCCGCACTTTTGACATCGAGCACCACCACAAAGGAACTTGGGCTAGAAGCCATCGGCACCATTATGGGAAGTCGAATGGTCGCCACTGAACCAGATCAATTCACTCTTGCTCCGGTGATTGCGATTCGCCAACTTCTGGCCAAACTCAACCTCACGGCTGCAGATATCAAGCTCTGGGAGATCAACGAAGCTTTCGCATCCATGGTTCTGACGGTTCTCCATGAGATGCCAGAAATTCCATTGGATAAGGTCAACATCAATGGTGGCGCTATCGCTATTGGCCACCCAGTCGGGGCCTCGGCATCACGAGTAATTGTGGAGACTGCGCGCGAGTTAAAGCGTCAAGGTGGCGGAATCGGTATCGCCGCGGCCTGTATTGGCGTTGGGCTAGGCGTTGCTATCGCTGTCAAAGTAGATAACTAAAGGAGATAAGGTACTTACATGATTGAGCTTTCAAAATTTACTGATGTTGTTTACGAAGTGAAGCAAGGCGTTGCCATCCTCACTATCAATCGTCCAGATCGCTACAACGCACTTCGCGGTCGTACCGTGGATGAGCTACTCACAGCTTTCAAAACTGCCTGGGTTGACCCAAAAGTGGGCGCAGTAATCCTTACTGGCGCTGGCGAAAAGGCATTCTGCACTGGCGGCGATCAGAAAGAGCGCGCCGAAAAGGGAAATTACGGTGAGACCGAGACCGGCATGTTTGAAATTGAATCCCTTCACAAAGCGATTCGCTCAATCCCAAAGCCCGTCATCGCGGCGGTAAATGGTTTTGCTATCGGTGGTGGCCATGTGCTCCACGTACTCTCTGATCTATCGATTGCATCAACTACTGCAAAGTTTGGTCAAGTTGGTCCAAGGGTTGGCTCATTTGATGCCGGCTTTGGAAGTGCTTACCTTGCTCGCGTTGTGGGCGAGAAGCGGGCTCGCCAAATTTGGTTCTTGTGCGAACAATATGATGCCGAGACCGCAGAGCGTTGGGGCTTAGTAAATAAAGTTGTTGAGCCATCAGAACTTATGAACGCTGCCATGGATTGGGCGCTTAAAGTCTGTGCGCTCTCACCAACAGCACTCAAGGCGCTGAAGCACTCCTTTAACGCCGATACCGATCACATCGTAGGTATTCAGGCTTTGGCATTCGATGTCTTGGATTTATATACCAAGACAGATGAGGCGAAAGAAGGCGGCAAGGCTTTTACTGAGAAGCGCGCTCCAGATTTCGGACAATTCCGCGGATAATTTAAGGCGCGAAAAAGCCGGTGTAGAAATTCTCTACACCGGCTTTTTACTTACTTATTACTAGTTATTACTTACCAGCTAGAGCCGTTAGGCGATCTGCCCAAGGGATGAAGCTGGAGATTGTTGAGTTGTCGTAGAACACAGCTGGTGTCTGGACTGTCTTGTTCCAGTTGGACTGTGGGCGACCCTTCAAGATATCAACTGTAAGTTGTGCAAGGGTCACACCAGATTGAACTGGGTTGAAATCCCATGAACCGTTGATTTCGTTGTTCTTGATTGATGTAACTGCTTCTGGCTGCATCTGGAGACCAATAATCTTGATCTTTCCAGCCTTGCCAGCTGCCTTTACAGATGAGTAAGCACCAAGAGCTGTTGGATCGTTGTAAGCAACAATCGCATCAACATTTGGATACTTGATAAGTGCGCTATCTACAGCCTGACGGCCACCTTCAGCGTTATCTGTCTGGTTATCAACGCGACCAAGGTACTTAAACTTTGTGCCGTATTGAGCGAGTGCTGCCTTGAATAGTTCAGCGTGCTTCTCAAGAGCTGCTACTGGGGATCCAAGACCTACGTAAAGAACGTTTCCACCATTAGGTAGAACCTTCTTCAAGTAGTCAACGCGATCCTTAGCAAGCTTGAGAGATGTAAATGCATCTTGAACTTGAGCAAGAGCTGGTGATGGTGGAGCCTTTGATGAATCATCGGTGCTGTAGTTCATGGTGATGACCTTGATACCAGCAGCTGCCGCCTTATCGAGTGATGGCTTTAGACCCTTGGAATCAAGTGGATAAATGATCATGGCCTTTACGCCCTTGGTGATCATTGTTTCAACATCTGAGATCTGCTTATTGGCATCGAGTTGAGCATCGATGCCGAGCATGGTGTAACCATCCTTGGTGAGAACAGACTGTGCTGCGCCACCAATGGCGGCTAGGTATGTGTTCGCTTGGATTGGGTAGCTAAAGCCAACCAAACCCTTTGAAGCAGCTGCTTTAGCAGGGGCAGAGCCTGTTGCTAAAAGAGCAGCAACTGCAAGTAAAGGAATTACCTTTACTAATTTATTCTTTCTTGTCATTGCTTTCCTCTCTAGATTTTCTCCGATTCGCGGATGAAACTTGAATGCGGTCGAAGAGAACTGCTGCTCCTAATAGCACGCCGGTTACTACCTGTTGCCAGTATGAGGAGACCCCCTGAATGGTCAGGGAATTCGAAACGGTTTGTAGGAAGAGCAGTCCAATAACTGTTCCCGAGATACTTCCTACGCCACCGCTGAGGCGAGTGCCACCGAGGAGTACTCCTGCGACGACAGTTAGTTCGATGCCAGCTCCTGCTGTAGGCGCTGCGGATTGCAAACGTCCTACCTCCATGATGCCAGCAAGTGCTGCAAGTACAGCAGAAATAAAGTAAGCAGTTAGCTTTACGCGAGATGTATAAACACCGGCAAGACGTGCTGCAAATTCATTGCCACCAACCGCATAAACATCGCGGCCAAAATATGTTGAGCGAAGCGCCCAGACAGAGATAAAGGCGACAATCAACACAACGATTAGTGGCCCAGGTACTGGTCCCAAATTTCCATCGCCAATCGTGTCAATGATCTTTCCAGTATCGATTGTGCGAGTAGTTCCATTCGTCACAAGGTAGGAAATACCGCGGAAGATTCCCATGGTGCCCAAAGTGATGACAAAGGAGTTCAGCCCAACTTTGCCGATTAGGAAGCCATTAATTCCGCCGACGAGAAGGGTTGCAAGTGCAACAGTTATGAGCACAGCCGGGAGCTTGCCCATGTGTGGCATAAGGCCAGAGAGCAAAATTCCAGTGAAAGCTAGGTTTGAGCCAACCGAAAGGTCGATGCCGGCGGTCAAGATGGTGAAGGTCATTCCTACGCCGAGAACAATTGGAATTGAAGCAGAGCGAATAATGTTGCTGAGGTTAGAACCTGATAAGAATGCCGGCTGAACTATGCCCATACCAATGATGAGCACTATCTCCATCACAAGTAAGCCAAACCAAGGTGGCATCGAACTTAGCTTGGGTAACTTCAACGCACGGCTCAATTTGATACTCCTGTCGCTGCGGATACAACATCTGACTCCGTGATGTTGCTTCGATCTAGGTTTGCGGTTAAGTCTCCGGCATGCATAACCAGGACTCGATCTGAAATCTCAAAGATTTCAGAAAGTTCAGATGAGACAACCAGGATGGAAAGCCCTTCCTTGGCCAGCTCTCGCAAGATTTGATAAATCTCTGCCTTCGCACCCAAATCGATACCACGAGTGGCCTCATCGAGGATAAGGACTTTGGGGTTTGTCTCTAGGCAGCGCGCGATAACAACCTTCTGCTGATTGCCGCCCGATAGCGACTTAATAGGCGCATATGGATTAGACATCTTGATTTTAAATTTATCGACCCACTGCTCAACGATCTTCTCTTCCTTTCGGCGAGAACGTGGCTTCTGTGGGCGGCCATGAACTGAAAGCAAGAGGTTGTCGCGAATAGACATTTCATGAATGGTTGATTTTGCTCGGCGATCATCCGGAACAAGTACTACGCCGGCATTCATTGTCGCGCGAGTTGTGCGACCGATGGTCTTGCCATCAACAATTACTTCTCCGGTACGACGAGGATGTAGGCCAACGATGGCCTCGACAAGTTCGGTACGACCAGCGCCCGCTAATCCAGCAAGTCCAACAATTTCACCTTTATGGAGTTTGAAGGAGATGTCATTGAACGCTCCTAGGAGGTCCGACATGCCATTTACTTCCATAACAACTTCGCTGCTTGTCTCTTTCTTATCAGCGTTCGAAGCTTTCTTTGGCTTATTCAAAACCATGCGATCTATGAGCCAGTTTTCATCAACACCTTGACGAACACTGGTATCAATAAATTTACTATCGCGCAGCACGGTAAAACGGTCACTGATTTCAAGCATCTCAGACATGCGGTGCGAGATCATTACGACTGAAACACCTTCATCTCGTAGCTGGCGAACTACGGCAAAGATGGAAGCCACTTCCTTTGGAGCAAGTGAGGATGTTGGTTCATCGAGGAGTAATACCTTGGTCTCTGATGCGATTGCGCGAGCAATTTCAACCATTTGTTGGTGATGCTGCGGCAAAGTGCGAACTTCCGCCTTTGGATTTACATTGAGGTTAAGGCGCTTAAGAAATTCAACCGCGCGCTTTTCGGTATCACGCCAGTTAATTCCGAGCGTTCCACGGCTTTGATTATGACCAAGAAATACATTCTCCGCCACGCTTAGATGCGGAACCAGGCTGAGCTCTTGGCTCACCATGGTAATTCCATGTGACATGGCATCGCGCACGCCCTGGAAATTTGCAGTGGCGCCTTCAATAAAAATTTCACCATCGTCTTGCTTAATAACTCCGGCAAGAATCTTCAAGAGCGTCGATTTTCCAGAACCATTTTCACCAGCAATAGTGTGGACTTCACCTGGATACAAATCGATATGCGCACCTTGCAGCGCTCGAACTGCATCAAAGTGCTTGGTGATGTTAGTCATCGACACACGAGTCGTCATATTAATTATATTTTCCGATCGTATTCGACAAGCTCAAGTTGATTATCCCAAGGATCAAGTACATAAATAATTCGTTGTCCGGCAGCAGGTCCTTCAGTAATCGCAATTGGACCAGCCATAAAACGGAGCGAAAATTCATTCTTCATTTCTAGGACTTTATCTAGATTAGTAACTTTAAATGCAATGTGGTGTCCACCAAGATCTGAATTCTTTGGTGGAGTGGATCGGCGATCTGTTGGACGGTCATATTGGAAAAGTTCAAGTCGACTTCCATTGCCATATTCCAACATTGCAATTGTGAATCGGCCATCAACAACATTGACGTGTGCTTCCGCCCAGTCCTTGCCATCAACCTGGTCGAACTCACGAGCATCGAACGGGCCTAGCCGAAAAATTTCATGAGCGCCAAGCAAAGTTGAGTAGAAGGCAACTGCTTCATCAAGATTTGGGATTGTTATGCCGACATGGTCCATTCCTTCTACACCAGGCATATTTCGAGTAGTGATTGCCATCAACTCTCCAAATCGTCAGCGGTTCCTCGGGTGGCTCCGTAAGGGGTCATTCTCATGCGCCGTTGTGCCGTTCGTCAAGGATTTGTCATATAAATCGAGAGGTCAATTTAATTGATACCAAAACGTTACATAGCGCTATTTATTCAATAATTTGAGTCTAAAATCAGTTTGGCATCAAGCGGCCACCATTGACGTCCAAAACGGTCCCGGTGATGTACGAAGACTCCTCGCTAGCCAAGAAGAGGACGGGGTCGACGCATTCGCGAAGCTCGGGCATCCGGCCAAGTGGGATTCCGCTGAGAACTTCATTGCGATCTGCCTCGCTCATCTTTTCAAACATTCCAGCTAGACGGTCGGTCAAAAATAGCCCAGGGGCGATTGCATTGACTCGGATTCCAAATTCACCCACTTCTTTGGCAAGTCTGCGGGTGAGGCCAAGGATTGCTGCCTTCGAGGCGGCATATGGAATTCCAGTTACTGGGCTCGCGCTGCGACCACCAATAGAAGAGAAGGTAACAATCGCGCCGCCCTTATTGGCTTTCATATATGGAACTACGGCGCGAGCGCAGTAATACGTTCCTTTTACATTCACATCGATAACTAGATCGAGGTCATCTTCGGAGATATCGTCCATATCGCGGGGGGTGCCAAGCGAGCCGCCGGCAGCTGCAATAAGAATATGTATGCCATCTAAAGCTTGAGCGAGGGAGTCAATCGCTACCTGGACCGCTTTGCCATCTCTGACATCAACCGCACGGCCATCGGCTTTGGCACCTTGAGCGCGAAGCTTTTCGACCAGGGTATCGATAGCCGCTTGGTTGGTATCCAAGATTCCAACCCGTCCGCCTTGGCTAACCACGGTTGCGGCAATGGCAGCC
>Ga0164297_10005442_pt1 | contig 10921 bp, 7 predicted proteins | sample GEODES058metaG_FD_113539 | JGI IMG/M metagenome (GOLD analysis project Ga0164297, IMG submission 113539) | Dystrophic lake water microbial communities from Trout Bog Lake, Wisconsin, USA - GEODES058 metaG | ecosystem: Environmental > Aquatic > Freshwater > Lake | place: USA: Trout Bog Lake...
CGGGGCAAGCGGTTGGTTTGTTTCCTAAAGTGATCGCTCCGCCGAACAGGCGAGTGGGATAGGGCGCGGTCCACGGTTCGTGGTCAGATCAGGCGCGATCCATCGCCCTTATCGCGTGCGCCAAGCGCTTCGTCGTTATAGCCCTCCTCCAATGCCCAGGGGGGGGGAGGGACGACTGGGGCGCCCCAATACAAACTTCTCCCAGATATCGGCGGGGTCTTTGGGCAGACATGCATGCGAGAGGGTTTCTGAAAAGGTCGACCCAAGTCGACCCTAGTCGTCCCTCCCGTCTCCATAGGGCGAGCGGAGACCAATGCCCCTGATCAAACGCACGCCGCCAGATTTTTGCCTGCTCAGGCCGGGTACGCGGCTGATTGATTCAGAGAAAGCATTTGAGGTCATTTGCTCCTCGCCGTTTTCCCGCGCCCAGGTATTGTAGTCGGCCAGGAGGGCACCGGGTTTTGTGCTCATGGTGGGGACGAAATTGCACCGTTCCTCCAGCCAATGTTGAAGCGCATCTTGTCGCTCAAAATAGGCACCGGTCGCGTCCTGGATCGCCTGGGCAGACCCTAGGCCTTGGCCCTGCCACATTACGCATCCGTCGATCATCCACCGCAGGATCGCAGGGTATTCCGCTTTTAGTCGGTCTTTCAGGCTCGGATCTGGCTTTGCTGGGACAAGGGTGAATGGCACTACGCGTAGTCGCCGTTCCATGGCTGGTGATCTGCCCCTCAATTTTGGCGCATGGTTACCGACCAGCACTATTTTGAATTGCGGTCGGAACGTGAAGGGTTTCCCGTATGGGTGTCGCGCTGATAGCGGCGTTTCATTACCGGTCATTTCCTTAATCTGGCTTTCGGCCCACGTTGCTTGGGCTTCGGTCTCAGATGCAACGACAAGGCGCGCCCCTGCCATTTGGGCGCGGTAATATTCGAGATTAATACGGCTTCCGGCGGTAAAAACCTCCAGCGGGACGGACACTGCGTAATCGCCAAGGATAGCAGTCAGCGCGCCAAGGAACACTCCTTTCCCGTTGCCGCCTGGACCGTAGACAAACGCGAGCATTTCTTCGTTGATTGCGCCGGTCAAAATGTAGCCGCACAGGCGTTGGAGGAAGCCGACTAGTTCAGCATCCTGGCCGGTTGCAAAGGCGAGGAAGTCAGCCCAAAGAGGGGCGGCGGTGCCGGCAGGTGCCGGGCGGACCGATGCTTGCCGCGCGATGTAAAGTGCTGGGGCAGCATCCCCTATTTGACCCGTTCGTAGGTCGACCACACCGCCGGGGACGCCCAGAACCCAAGGGTCAGCGTCCCAGACGTCCTGCGAAACAGCGAGCCTGGGATCGGCCCGAGAAGCTTTTTCAACGTTCGCCGCAAAAGCGATCCTAGCCATGCCGGCTGGGGGATTGTTCAGCTTGTCCCGCAAATCTCGAACAAAATCGCGGGCGGTGTTAGAGACGCTACTGCGCTTGTCGACGGCCCACCGGCCCTGCTGCCAGACCAGCCAATGGCCGGCCGTATGGTCGAACACAAAGCGCTGGTCGTAGGCGGCAGCGAACGCACGGGCAGTCCCGTCTTCATTTCCTTCGCCCCATTCCGTTTTATCTGCCGACCGCACTACTTTCGGTTCCTGGGGTGTGTGGGATCGCAATGCGCATCGCGCTGCATGCCGCAACGCGGCAGCCATATCGGCGCGGTCTCCGGTATTGATCTTACCGTGCGGGTAGGCAAACAATATCAATGCGGTTTCGAACACGGAAAAGCCAGCCGCTTTCGTCATTGCCGCTAAACTAAAATCGGCACCGCTCCGACTGTCGTCTAGGTTGCGTTCGGTTAGGTCATCGACCAAGCCGTGCCACCTGTCGTTTAGCTGCTTGCGCTTTTTTCTGGCTGCGGACAGCCGCTCTCGTAATCCAATCGGCAAATCTGCTTCCGACTTTATTGCGGCGCAACCGGCCTTCAGCAGTTCTTTGACCAAGCTTTCGGTTTCGGCATCGGGATCAATGCCTGACGGGATGCTCCGTTGCTGCTGCGGCTTGGGGCGGACTAATGCTGTGCCACTCAGCGCTTTAGACAGATGCGCGGCCAGATCCTTGGCGTGCCCGATAGTGTAGAGGTTTGCTCCGCAATGGATTGCCCGCGCGCAGGAAATGGTCCGGCCTAATCGCTGCTTTTTAGCGTTAGGAAAGTTCAGTGTTCCTGGCAGCCGTAGCAGCCGGTCGACGTTGTGTGTGCCGCCGGCACCGAGAATGGCTTCAATGGACTGTGTTTCTGCCTCGACCTCGGCAATGACATCGGCTGATGCGTTTTGCCGCTCGGTTGCCCAAATCGGCTGTATGCCGTTCCCTGAATCTATTATCACCGTCGGTGAGAACGATGGATCAGCGATCAAATGCTTTGCAAGGTGCATTAATCGATCGCGCTCATCTGGAAGGGGAAAGTGTTCATCAGCCGGGTCAATGTCGGCAAACCGCGATAGTAACGCGACGATATCTGCTTTTCCCGGTTTTTTGGCGCAGTCAGGTCTGGTCTCGTTGGGCTGAAAGTAGAGATTGTGATGCTCTCGTTGGCGGTCGTCGATCCATAGTAGAGCGCGATCGATTTCTCCTGTTTCGAAAGTGCAGGTGGTTGTTCGTCCATCAGGAACGATGGCAACCAGCGTCACGTGCCCGGCTTGGGTAATGTCTAGCCAAAAGCGCAGAAATTGGCCGCTGTGTTGCAGGTCAGGCAGCGCAGTGCTTGTAGTCATTGCATTTTCTCCCGCGCCATCGGTTGCGGGTGCGGCTGATCCCCAGGGATCACGGTAAGGGTGGCAGGTTGGTGCGGCGCAGACCGCACCAAATGCTCCCATGCCGGTAGGGTGGCCGAGCAGCATTCCACGACCAGGGCACGACCATGGCGGGCAGCTGCTCGGATCGCTATTTCATAGTGAAACAGTTCTGCTGCGGCCGAGTGTAGTAGAATAAAACGAGACCATGCCACAGCACGTTGGGCTAGAGGGAATCCTTTTGGGCCGCGGTCTTGGCCGTCATCATCTCCGACCAGTACGACGCTTGGCCGGTGCTGGGTTGCTAGTGCAAAGCGCTTAAACTTGGCCGCAGAACTACTCGATGTTATTGGCCACAAGCAAATTCTGCCGACCTTGCTCGCGCGCAGTAGGTGCGCTGTGCCGATTGCCCCTAGCTGTTCCTGTAGGATGATTTCGCGATCAAGGTTGCGAACGGTTTCGATACGAAACACGAAGTCCATGAGCATCGTTCCTTTTCCGATGCGGTCGGACTGGCGTTTTATTGCCGGGCGCAATATAATGCGTTTGCGAAGCTGCATTAGCCGCCGCCGGATTCCGCCAGTCGGGCCGGCGGTTTCTATTCGGTTGTGATGGGGCGGAATGCGGCAGCCGGTAGACTTACGACGTGGTCGCGAAGACTATCGACCAAAATTAGCGTCCGTCGGCCGGCTTTAACGGCACGGATGTCGCCGGCCGCAAGGCGCCGATATAGTTCAGATCTGCTTAGGCCGGACATGCGGCATGCATCCGGGATCGGCGCGGCGAAAGGTGGGGGAGGAGTATTGGGGTGCACTGGAATGTCCCTGGCTGTTGTCGGGACGCTCCATATATCGGGCGACTTCGGGTTCCGCGATTGACATAAAATGCGTCATTTTATGTCCGGGAAACTCCGCGTGACAGGAACGAACGGTTCACGACTAGTCTCTTCGGTAGTCCGTTTCTCCAGCTGGTTACGTGTTTACTCCTCGCTGGAGGGGGATGACGTGGAATTATGATCCTCCCACTGGTCACAGACATCTTTTAACCGTGCGTTAATCGATTGGCGCCGCCTGGATTCAGAAGCTGTGATTGATTGAGCATCAATTACGGCCGGCGTCACTTTGGGGAACCATTTTTCGGGTAATTGTGCGAGACTTTTGATTGCTGCCCTGGCAAAGCCAGCGTGTTTTCCCTTTTCGCGCGCCTTCAGAAGACGGCGAATTTTGCGCTCTATTGCGCTTGCGCTGTTTCCAAAAGAGACTTCGCCTGAACAGGGTAGGCTTTCTGCGATCTCGCGTGGCAATGATCCCCAACGAGACGGAGGGGTTATAACACATTTGGCATCGTAAAGTTGGAGGAGTTCATCGTCTTTTTTATGGGATGAGGACCTGGAAGGCCTCCCTTTGTCGGTGGTTGGTATAGCGTCCCAAATAACTTTGGTGTCGACAGAGCCGAGAAGCTCTACCAAATCTAAATAAGCATTCGCTGCGGCTTGAACCTTGCTTTCCACCAATGACCGAGCTGCCGGAATCGTAGCCAGCTCCTGTATATGACGGCTTTCACGTTGCTTCGCCATTTTTTGCCTCGAAGGTAAAGTAGTTGAGAGATGATGGATGTTATGGCGGGGGCATTCTCTTATTAATTCGTAGGATACCCGGCCGCGTAAGCCCCTGAAACACACTGCGCGATTATGATGCACCCACCTTCGGACACAAAGCCTGGATCGGACGCATTCGCGCTGATTGTAATGGCAACGCTCCTCGTTACTGGTTTGGCTATGAAAAATTAGGGGGATTTTTTCTCCAACGGGGCGGATGTCATCGGCACCACTGCCCGCCGCAGCAGATCTTCGCTGGCATCGACGATGAATGCTCCATAGTGCCGCTCGATCATCGCCACGCTGGTATCATGGCACTTGGCCACCAGCGAGACCGGCAATCCGGCCTGCAATGCTCGGACTATGGAAGAGTGCCGGAGGCAATAGGGCACTAGGTCGGGGGGCAAGCCCGCTGCTTGCAGGGCCGCACGCCACGGGCGTGTCATTTCGCCAGAATCTTTCCATGGACGACGATCAACGCGTTCCCATTGAGAAATTGAACCGGCCAAACGCTCATCGACAACTTGGCGGTGGTGCCAGTGAAGAAACAGCGCTTCATGACCTGGGCGGTTCTCAACCAGCGGAGCAATCCGCGTAATGGCGTCGTCCGGAAGAGGAATAGCGATATGGGTGACGTCCTTTTCACCTTTACCCTTTTTGCTGGCTGGAACCATGATGCGCTTCGCCGCGACCTGCAGATCCGCCACGGTCACGCTGGCCAGTTGGCTGAGGCGGGCGCCGGTTGCCGCCAGCATCAGAATCAGCATTCCAAAATCCTCGTCGTGAGCGGTAGCTGCTTCGACCAGTTTGCGAACGTCAGCGTCAGGAAGCACTTGCCTAGGCCTAGCCCGATCTGGCTTTTCTGGTGGACGTAGGCCTTCCTTGACCACGGTAAGGGCATCAATTGGTAGCTTCGCCTTGCGTATCGCGGCGGTCAAAGCCGCCCTGACATCATTCAGCAAGCGGGCCAGTGTTGCGGGAGCCAAGGCTGCCACGTTCGTTTGGCGGCCTCTACCACCGCGCGCAAGACCACAGCGCCACGCCTCCAGGTGGCCTTCTGACAGCTGGCGTAGGTCGATATCGGCGAGCGGCGCCGCCAGCACATGGTGGGTCAGACGTAATTCCGCGTTGCGGCCAGTTCTGGGATCCCGGGCGATCCTGGTTGCGACGTAGGCGTTGATCGCCGTGCGCACGGTTACCACCTTCGCGTCGGCCTGCTCGCCTCGGACCAGCGCCGCCTGCGCGCGTGCCCATTCCCTGGCCGCGGCATTGGCCTGATCAAAAGATAGCACGGTTTCCCCGTCGGCGAGCTTGTCCGGCGTATCGTCCGCCGTGCCCAGAAGCTTGGTTTGGTATTGGCCTTCGGTCCGATAGCGGCGGACGAGCCATGTCCCTGCCCGGGTTGGAACTGTGCTGCGGCGGTATCCAAGATGAACCCCGTCGCCGATCAGCCGGAAATACGGCTTGTGCCTTGGCAACAATTTTAGCCGTGCTGTTTTGGAATGCAGCACCACGTCGTTGACCCGTTTCGCCACTAATACCACCATGGTCTAATAATGGTCTAATATCCACCCTGAGACGGCCAGAGATCAAGGGGGATATGTATCAATATAAAACAGCAAGATAACATGACATCTTATCGTCCAGGGATGCTCTAGAGGGGGCATATCGCTGCCCTCTCACGGCACCAACAGGGGTTCGAATCCCCTACGGGACGCCAATAAAATCAGATAGTTAATCATGTCCTAGTCAGCGTGGTCTAATGCGGGGTCTAATATCCACTTTGACCTTTCGTGCGGCTTTGCGAGCCGCTTTTCAACCCAACAGGCATTCGTGGCGCTCGACACTTTGCGCATCATCTGACGGCGGGGATGATGGCCGATTAGGGACAGGTTCGTCAAAAGGACGTATCCTGTGTCAGGGGCCAGCATTGCCCTGTTCAGCGTAGAGCGCGCAAAATTTTTGCCCCAGGTTAATCATCGATTATTGCGTGTGCAGCTGCAGGTTGATCGCAACAATCAGCATGCGCCAAAACGTTCATACCCAGCGCCAAACACCCGGCATCACCAGGGGCGGCCAATAGAGCATCACACCGTCAACTGCTTTCTGATTGCTAATAGTGTTGCAAAGTCGCGATTGGGATCAAGCCAGCGTTCTTGCTCATGCTCTAGGCACTCGCCGGTGGGGGCTACATTCGCTTAGCGGCTCCCCTGGGCGCGCGTCGCACTTACAAGCCCCCAGCGTCGCCTTAACGCGGCGCAGGCCATCCATCTGGCGATATCCGCCCTAACAACTGCCCAATCGCATCACCGACCGCCTTTGGTGTCGCAGCCGCTGGATCGCAGTAACCTAATCGGACGAGGGCGCGTAATTGCGTGGCATTCACTGCGACGGGGATGATGAACTGCCCCAGCTTCCGCCGAGAACGATATTGGCGGGTTCTGCTTGCAGATGTCGGGCGCGGTGGTGACGGGTCACGTCCGACGACCATCACGACGCCGCCTTCGCCGCCAGAAGCGCCCGTTTCAGCGCTTCACGGGCATCGGGATCCAGGGTGGTGGCGTCGATGGTCTTGACCTGCTCGGTCCTTATCGGTCCGCCGTCGTGGCCGGCGTGCTCCAGCTTCTGAACATCATGATGCCATCCAGCCGCCGCCCTCGACCTGTTGCGTAGGGCCCAGGTGATCGACTGGGCGTTACCAGGGCCGCCTTGCGCAATGTCGAGCAATCGGTTTTCCCAGAATGCGGTTGCTGCCGCGCGTCCTGCCCTGACGGCACCGGAAAACTCTGGATGCCGGTGCTGCCATTCATACAGGCTATCGGGATGTACCCCTAGCATCGGCGCACACCCATCCAACGACCGTCCCTCGGCCATCAGTTCGATGATCCGCTCGCAGTATTCCGGCTTGTAGGCGGTGGGGCGACCGCCCGGGTGTTTGGGCTTTGTCATAAGTTATTGATAGCACGGCGGCTGCCGCAATGGAAGCAACATCCACCGCAGTGGCCCATAGAGGGGTCATGAAGCCACTATAATGTCATCCGCATTGCCCCTAGCGGACGGATGCGAAGCGCCTCTACGAACCATTCACGGCCCTCTATGGCCGCATCTCTAGTAATGCCTCTAATTTACGGCCTTTTTCGAGATGCGGCGGCTGAGCAGCGCCGAGCCTGGGCCGTTACGGCAGCGGTATCGTGGGAAGGGGTGGCGGGAATCGGTACGTAGACGCACCTGAACCGTCAGGTATTCAGCGCCGCCGAAGCCGTTGAAAAACTATCATACCTTATGAAAAAGTGCCGTTTGTTGCCGATTTGCGGCCTTCGCGGCCTTTTAACGCGGTCTGATATGATCTATGCAAAATGCAAACGCTTGGTGAAGTCGTCCGCGTTGTGGGGCCAAGAGCCTCCGCGGGCTTCGCCTTCTGCCGCAAGGATAGTGCACATGGTTGGCATTCAAACCGCTTCGATGTTGTCCCCCCCCCGCGCACGCTCTCATCGTTCCAGGCTACTTGGCGGTGCTTCAGTTTCCGTGCTGACTCTTTCCCTGGCAGTTGCGACCGCACCCGCAGCGGCTCAACCCTGGCAAGTCCCATCATCCAACCCAGGCCTTGTTACCATCCCTTCGGGCCAGACTGGGGTGATGAACGGCGGCTATTCGGTCGGCACATTGTCCAACACGGGGGCGATCACTGGCGGCGCAATGGGCATCTGGAACCAGGACGGTACCATCGGTACGCTGAGCAATAGTGGCACCATCACCAGCACATCGTACGGTGTCTGGAACGCCTCGAACAGCACGATTGGCACGCTGACGAACAGCGGCGCGATCAGCGGTGGCAGCTACGGCATTTACAACGACCACGGCACGATCGGCATACTATCCAACAGCGGCACGATCAGCGACCAACATAACGGTATCGAACTTGGCGGCGGCACGATCGGCACGCTGTTAAATAGTGGCGTGATTAGTGGCTTCAATGGCGGCATTTCCAACTACCACGGTACGGTCGGCGTGCTGTCAAACAGCGGCACGATCAGTGGCCATAGCGCCGGCATTTTCAACTACTACGGTACGGTCGGCGTGCTGTCAAACAGCGGCACGATCAGTGGCCATAGCGGCGGCATCTACAACATTAGCGGCACGATCGGCACGCTAGCCAATACGGGCACGATCAGTGGTGGCAGTTACGGCGTTTGCAACGGCTCCAGCAGCATCGGTACGCTGTCCAACACCGGTGCCATCAGCGGAACCAAGTTCGGTATTTACAATTCCGGCACGATCGGCACCCTACTGAATGGCCAAGGCGGCAACAAAGCCACGGCCGCGCAGACCGCGTTGACGTTCACGGGTAAACTGCCGAGCACTGCCAGTCTGCCTAGCACCTATCTGGAATACGTCACCTCGACGACGCATTATGGCCAGTTGGTTATCTCCAGCCCATCCGGCGCGATCAACTCCTTCGACATAGCGGCAGGATCAGCCCTGACCGACGGCACCTATGACAGTGTGATAACCGGGCTTGGCACTATCGCCGGGCAGACGGCCGATGTCACGGGCACGTTCACCAACGGCTTTAGCTGGGATCTGCACGATACCAGCGGCACGTGGAGCCTGACCGTGACGGGCGACCCAACCAACATCAATACCGGCAGCACCTATCAAACCTCCGACCTCGGCGGTACCGTTAATCCGGTCTTTGCGGGCGGCACGTTGCAGGTATCCGCCAACGGAACGATCGCATCCAATTTCACTGTCGATTCATCGGCAACCAATACGATCGACGGCAATGGTAAAACCTCGAACTTCACTGGTATATTTTCCGATGCAACGTCGGGCGGCCGCCTGATCTTCGCCAACTCCGGCAGCGGCGGGTCGATGACGTTCACCGGCGCCAACACCTACTCCGGCGGTTCCACTGTCCAATCCGGCGTGACGGTCTTTGCCGGCAACGACTATGCCTTCGGCACCGGCAGCATCGCGATGGCGGCCGGCAGCACGCTAGGCTTCGTGTCAGGGCAGAACTTCACCCTGCGCAATAATATCGTTGCCTCCGGCGACCCGACCTTCATCACCCCGGCAGGCCAGACGGACACGCTGGCGGGCGTCATCTCCGACGGTGCGCAACCCGGCATCGTCGAGGTGCAAGGCAGCGGCACGCTGGTGATGTCCGGGGTCAACACCTACTCCGGCGGCACCACCATCGATCCGGGTGCCACGCTGCAAATCGCTGCCGGCGGCCAGATCGGCCCGGGGGCGGTGGCCAACGCCGGCACGCTGATCCTGTCCTCCCCGCAGATCATCAACGGCAACTACACACAGACCGGCGCCTTGACGATCAACGCTGCCAGCCAAGCCAATGGCGGGCGCATCGTCACCAGCGGATCGGCCGCCATGCCGAACGTGCCGATCACCTTCAACGCCCAATCCGGCTTCATCCCCGCCCAAGGCTCGGCCTACACCCTGGTCGCTGCCACGGCGGCCGGCACCTCCTATGCCGGAGACAAACTCACGGCCAACGTGCCGGGCTATACCGGGCTGTGGAACCTCGCCACCCAATCGATCGGCGCCAGCAGCGATCTGGTCATTCAGTTCCAGGCCAACCCATCGGTCTACGGCGATGCGCTGATGACGCAGCGCGCCGCGTTCCTGGGTGTTGCCAACAGCGTCGGCACGCAACTGACGGCCTTCCGCGGGGCGCCCTCGGCCAGCGGCACGAACATGGTTGCCGGCGGGCAGGGCATGAGCGTGTGGATGGCGGCGAGCGGGCAGTTCACCAACACCAACGGCGGCAACGGTGCGTCGAGCTATACCAGCAGCGGCGGTGGTGCCGTGGTTGGGCTGGACAAGGCCTTCGTCCCCGGGACGCATGGCGGTATCGCGGTCTCGATTGCCGATCAGGGCATCACGGCGGGCTATGGTCAGTCGTTCAAGGGCCAGTTCGGGCAGGTGCAGGCCTATGCGACGACGCAGCAGGGGGCTTTCTTCCTGGATCTGCAGGCTGGTGCGTCAACCGAGCAAGGCACGGTCAAGCGCGCGATGGCGTATGCGCCGACGCTGCAGGGCTCGCTGGTCGGGTTCGGCGCTGGTGCGTCGATCAAGGGCGGTGCGCGGTATGATGCCTATGGCTGGAATGTAGAGCCGAGCGTGACGCTGGGCGGTGTGGCGCTGTCACAGAACGGCGTGACGGAGACGGGTGGCACGATGTCGAACGTGTCGATCGGGCGTGGCGCGGTCAGCAGTGCGTATACGCTGGCGGGTGTTGAGGTTGATCACGCGTTTGCGGTTGGCGGCGATTACGTTCTGACGGCGTCTGGGCGGTTGGGCTGGATGCATGAGATGCTGGATACGGCGGCGAGCCTGACGGCGTCGAACATCAATGGCGCGATGACGTTCGGTTCGGCACCGATCGGGCGCAACGCTGCCGATGTCGGTCTGCAGGCCGATCTGCGGACGCAGGCGAACGTCAGCGTGTTTGCGCGGTATGAGACGCTGCTGGATGGGCGCAGCAACAGCCAAGTGGTGCAGGGCGGCGTGCGGTATAGCTGGTAACGCCGATCGTTCGGC
>Ga0164297_10005445_pt1 | contig 10920 bp, 8 predicted proteins | sample GEODES058metaG_FD_113539 | JGI IMG/M metagenome (GOLD analysis project Ga0164297, IMG submission 113539) | Dystrophic lake water microbial communities from Trout Bog Lake, Wisconsin, USA - GEODES058 metaG | ecosystem: Environmental > Aquatic > Freshwater > Lake | place: USA: Trout Bog Lake...
ACATTCCCCTTGTTGAATCCCATTGCTTTCTGTTGGCCTGAGTCCGGTATCGAGCTTTGACCTGTCTGATCCGAGGCCACACCGTGTTCGAGCGCATGCGAGTATTGGCCGAGGGACAGATCAGTGAGATTGTGTTAGGACTCGAGTCAACAGAAGGCAATGCCCGGCCCGGGTAGGGCAGCAAAAAGAGAAATTCCGAAGGGTGAGAAAGGTCGGAAAGCTTGTAGGCGAATCCATTCACTCGACGACGAAGTCGTCTTGCCCCCGTGCCAAACATGGTTTTAGACCTTCCAAACATCGGATGTGTACACTGGGCAAATGGGCAAGCTGGTCGCGTTGCTCCTGGCTGGAGTCGTTGCTTCAGGAGGAATGGCATTGGGTGAAATTGGGTTAACAGGTTCGGATTCTTATCACTGGTCGGGGCACGTTCTGACCTATGACCAAGACCGCATTGCAGAACTCCAAATTGAAAAGCCAGATGGCATCCAGGTTGATTGGCGAGAATCTAAAGTCGATAGGAACCTATTCCGACTGGATATCACGGTTTCAGCCACCCAAACCGTCGAACAGGCGTCGATCCAAGTCCACTTGATCCACCACTCGACTCCCACTTTCACCCTGATTCCCGCCGTCAGCTACAACGGAAATCCGTGGGGCGAGGGGCCAAAAGGTTTCGGAACTGACGCGATCCCACGCAGTTACGAATATCGGCGCTGTTCCATTCCAGGTGCCACCTATGTCGAAGGAGACCGATACGTCACCGCACTTTGGGCTAAAGAGCAGAAGGTCGCATCCGATTGGATGTTCGCCTGCTCTATCAAACGCACAGATCATGACGCGATTCACACCCTGATCTATCCCGATGAAGAGCGTCCAGATAGCTACACCAACGTCAACCAGTTCACGGAGGCGTACCGCCACACGCTTCGAATGGACAAGGGGCAAGTCCACCACCTACAACTATTCGTTTATGTCGCTCCCAAGGAAAAGGACCATCGAGCAACGCGGGGCTTTTTGGATACGGCATGGAAGTTCGCCGAAAAGCCCAAGCTGAAAGTGCCTTCGGCTGCACGTCTTTGGGAGCTTGGTGTGCGCTACGCCAAGGAATCACTTTGGGCAGAGGAAGGGATTTACAAAGGTTTCAGCATCGGCCTAAGTCCAACCGCAAACGGAGGCTTTCAGCAGCGGCCAAATTGGAAGTACGAGATCGGTTGGTGTGGAAACAATGGCGTACTTGCCAACGCACTCCTGGAGGATTACCTCAAGTCAGGCAACAAGGATAGTTTGCAAAAGGCGTTAACCTGCTTGGATACTTGGTCCGGTGCCCCAGTCCTTCCCAACGGACTCTTCATCACCAACTTTGACTACATCCTTTCCAAGTCTGAGGGGTTGATGGATGCCTGCAATTTGGGATCTGCAGCTTGGAACTTCTTTCGGGCCCATAAACTATGCACGCAGGTGGGACATCCAAGACCCGTGCTCAAGAAGATCGCGCTTGGGATTTGCGATTTCGTCCGCCACGACCAACAGGCAGACGGTCGTTATGGTCGAGCGTGGGAAACGAATGGCAAATGCTCCGACCGCGTTGGCACAATCGGAGCGTTTTTGATCCCCGGGATGGTGGAAGCTTATCGGGTCACCGGGCGAACCGAATATCTGGACTCGGCAAAGCGAGCTTTTCGGTTCTACCAAGATGAGTTGATTCATGACGGATACACCACAGTTGGGGCGCTCGATACGAACTGTATCGATTGCGAATCGGCATGGCCGTTGTTGCGGGGAGCGCTCGACCTGTATCACGAAACCCATGATCGGGTCTATTTGGATGATGCTGAAACTGTTTCGTACTACTTGGCCAGTTGGCAGTGGCACTATGGCCCCTACTATCCGCCGGAGAACGACTTTAGCAAGTACGGATACAACCCATTCGGAGCGAGCGGCACATCGGTTCAACATCACCACATTTCGTTCCATACCGTCTGTATTGTTGACAACTGGTTGGAGCTCAGCCGATTGACGGGGCGCTCGATATGGCGAGGCCGGGCATTGGCGATGTGGCGCAATTCAGCTCAGGTGATTTCCGATGGTACGGCGATCGTGCATGGCCGTCATCGGCCCGCTGGCGCTCAGAACGAGGCTTACTTCCAAAGCATTTGGAACTTCTATGCCAAAGATACACCGTCCATGAACGATTGGATGGTTGCTTGGCCGACGGCCTTCCGCCTCCAGGTCCTATGCCGAGTTACCGACTGGTCAGTGTTTGGAAAATAGACCAGACGACCGAGAAGCAAATAATTCTGTGGGCCTAGATCCTCATCAGCCTTCGCTTGAGCGGCGGCTAGGTGGGGACAATTCCGGAATCATCAAGTAGCTGGCCTTTCCTCCGTCTTATGCGCGTTTCGCGCTAATGGCAGGTTCACAAACCTCTCGTCCTTCTCGGACAATAAAAAAACTCCCAGATCCCCAAGGATCTGAGAGTTTAAAATGGTGCGCCGGAGAGGACTTCCCGGTTCCGCTCCGCTTCACTGCCCTTCGGCGGGATAAACTTCTCGTCCTATCCAGCACAAATAAAAAGAGCTAGATTCTCTTGAATCTAGCTCTAAATCGTGGTGCGCCGGAGAGGACTCGAACCTCCACGCCTTGTGAGCACATGCACCTCAAGCATGCTTGTCTACCAATTCCAACACCGGCGCGCGAAGAATTAGTTTACCATTTCTTGACAACTGAATCAACCTGCCTACGATTTTCGACGACAGACATACATCGCTTCGACTTCGTCCAGGCTCAGGAAACGTCGTCCCCAATGCCCCGCCGTACCGCCAAAGACGTTGTCCACCACAAATCCGGCCGACTGAAGCATCCGAACGACCTCCGGAGCAATGAATAATCGCTCTCGAATCGTCTTAATCACAGATCCCTCGGGTAAATCCCATTGATCCTGATAGTTCGCCATCATCGTTGCGGTATCGAATCGCCCCTCGTGTACCATCTCATCCTTCATTTGGCGGATGATCGAATAGCCGTTCAAAGCCGTCAGGACAAAAGGAGCATTCGGAGCAAGGGAGCGAGCGATGTTCTGGAAGATCGCCAAGTCGTGAACTTCAGCATTTTCCGACTTCTCGATCAATCCGACACCACCCTCGCACAGGCAGATAGCGGCATCGAAAGAGTCTTCAAATGAGAAATCAGTGGCGTCGGCTTGGATCCAAGTGACTTCCACACCAGCCGCCTCCGCCTTGGCCCGGGCGACATTTAACATCCCTTCACTCAAATCCAATCCGGTGACTCGATAGCCACGCTTGGCTAGCTCTACACTGTGGCGACCGGTGCCACACCCAATATCCAAAATCCGAGAGTTGGGCACGATCGGATAGAGCGTGAGAAGAAAATCGACTTCAGCAACTGTGTTTTGAGTGAAGCCGTTTTGATCGTAATAGGGCGCATGAGCATCAAAGAACTGCTGCCATTCCTTCTTGCCAGCGGGAGTTGATGAGGGCATACCTTCAGGGTACCGCGTCCAGAAGTTCTGCCGATTTATTGGAGAACCGAGCAGATCAGAACCACTGAGGAGGAAGGAGCGTTAAAATAGGCCGTTCATGCGATCCTACGCCGTCGTTGCGATCAGCCTTACATGTCTCCTCGCCGGGTGCCAACGTGCCACCGAGAAGGGTCCCGTTGTTTTACACCTCGCCAATTGGGGAGGCGCTAATGACGATATCGAATTTGGACGGAAGGTGGATGCTCTTTACCATCAGTTCGAAACGGAGAATCCTGGCATCAAGCTGGAGATCGAAAGTGTTCCCGATCAATATGTCCAGAAAATGATCTTGGGATTCGTGGCGAATGCAGCCCCTGATGTTCTCTCGCTTGATGCTGCCAGTGCGGCCGTGTTTATCAACAATGGTGTCTTGCAAGACCTGGAACCGTTTGTTCAAAAGGATCAGCAGTTTCAGAAGTCCGATTTCTGGCCAAACGTGTTGGGGATCGACTCGCGGAAAGATCGCCTCTACGCTATCCCGGGTGATTTCACCCCGCTGGTTTGCTACTACAACAAAGCCTGCTTCGATCGGGCCCACGTACCGTATCCAACAGGTCACTGGACCTATCAGCAGTTTCTGGAGACCGCCAAGAGGCTAACCCTAAGAGACGCTTCAGGGAAGATCACCCAATACGGTTTCAACTTCACCAATTGGATGCCAGGTTGGATTGTATGGCTCTGGAACAATGGTGGGGACGTGCTTACCCAAGATGGGGATCATGCCGACGGGGCCATCAATTCTCCGGCGAATATTCAGACCATCGCCTTCCTTCGGGACATGGTCCAGAAGGAGAAGGTTTCGCCTGACCTTAGCCAAACTGCCGCAACCGGAGTCGACCCATTTGGCAATGGGGAAGCAGCGATGGAGATCAGTGGACACTGGATGATCCCCTCTTATAAGTCGGCACCGAAACTGAAGCTGGATCAGATTGGCGTAACTGAACTCCCAACAAACCTGACCAAACCGAAAACGGTGATGTACGAAGTGGGATTTGCAATCCCCAAGAACGCCCCTCATCCCGAAGAGTCTTGGAAGTTGGTGAAGTACCTCACCAGCCACCTGTACCAACAGTCGTACCAGCAGACAGGAATCGCGGTCTGTGGCAGAAAGGACGTGGCGACGGAGCGAGCCAAAGATGCTCGCGAACAGAAGTTTCTGGACATCGTTCCGACGGCACGACCACCTTGGGGAGCATCGGTCGTTGGATACGATTTTGTAGAGCAAGAAGGGAAGAAGATGATGGAGCGTGTGCTCGGCGGAGCCGACCCCAAAGCGTCACTGGATGAGATGGCTCATCGCATCGACAGCTACTTCAAGGTGAGATGATGAAACGCGGAAAAATTGGCTATTTCTTCATTGCTCCCGCCACCCTTCACCTGGCGATTTTTGCCATCTTCCCGATGTTCTTCAGCATCTACTTGAGCTTCTTTAAGTGGAACCTGATGACCTCGGTCAGGAGTTTTAACGGGCTGGCCAACTATGTCTATGCGTTTCAAGACCCACTGTTTTGGAATGCGATGTGGAACTCCACCAAGTACGCCCTCCTAAGCGTCCCCCTTGGAATGATTCTGGGGCTCCTGGTGGCGATCTTGGTGAACCAGAAGTTGCGCGGTATCACGATCTTTCGGACTCTGTTTTACATCCCAGCAATCTCCTCGGGAGTTGCGATCTCGATCCTTTGGATCTACATCTACATGCCGGAGACAGGACTTATCAATTCCGTCCTTGGGATGCTCCACATTAACAACAAAACCGACTTCCTGAAGAACGAGAATCTGGCGATGTACGCGCTCGTCTTTATGTCGATGTGGGTAGGTTTGGGGCCTAAAATGGTCCTTTTCCTGGCTGGACTAATTGGGATTCCAGCCTCTCTTTACGAGGCAGCCGAACTAGATGGGGCGAGCAAGTTTCGGTCCTTTTGGAACGTGACTTTGCCGATGTTGGTGCCGACGACTTTCTTTGTTTTGGTCACCTCAACGATCGGGGCAATGCAGGTGTTTACGCCGGTGTACATCATGACGCAGGGAGGGCCCAATGAAAAGACTGATGTCGTTGGTTACCACATCTATGTCGAAGCATGGTCCAAGTTTCTGATTGGTATCGCGAGTGCGAAATCGTTCCTTCTTTTGGTGGTGATCGTGCTCGTTAGCATCGCCCAATTCAAGATTCTCAAGAACCAGATGGAGGGGTACAGCGCATCGTGAAGAAACTCCTTTTGTATTTGGTCTTGACCTTGCTGGCAGTCTTTCTTATGGCGCCATTCGCTTGGATGGTGCTGGTTTCCCTTCAACCCAACAAAGCTCCCATTCCAACGCTGGAGCACTTGATTCCATCCCATCCCGCATGGAGCAACTACAGTTTGGTCCTGTTTGAACAGCCAACTTTGCCAGTAGGTCGGTTCTTCCTCAATTCGATACTCGTGACGTTCTGCGTGGTGTTTGGACAGTTGATCGTCAGTTCATTGGCGGCGTATGGGTTTGCCCGGTTGCAGTTCAAGGGAAGAGACTGGATCTTCTATCTATTCCTGGGCTCGCTGATGTTCTCTGGCCCGGTTACCCAGCTACCGGTTTATCTGATCATTCGGAGCTTGGGTTGGCTGGATACCTACGCGGCACTCATTGTTCCCGGAGTCAGTTCGGCGTTTTCCGTCTTCCTGTTGCGGCAGGCATTTATGGCGGTTCCGATGGAGCTTGATGAGGCGGCTCGGATTGATGGAGCCGGGGATTTACGGATTTACGCCAGAGTGGTGTTGCCTCTTAGTGGAGCCGCGTTGGCCACTTGCTCAGCCTTTAGTTTCTTTGCTGTTTGGACCGACTTCTTTTGGCCACTTTTGAGCACAAATAGCTCAAGTATGCGGACCTTGGAGGTCGGTCTATCGGTGTTTAAGAGTTCCTATGGGAACACGAATTGGCCCTTGCAGATGACGGCGACGGTGGTCGTCATGATCCCTCTGCTTGTAGCATTCTTGGTCAGTCAGCGATACTTTACGAAAGGGATTACGATCGGTAGCATCAAATAGGTCAGGGACCGAAGACAAAGGAGTTAGAAAATGTTGACAGCAGAACAGGTAGCACAGTTTCATCGCGATGGGTATTTGAGGGGTGGGAAAATCATTTCCGATGAGATGGTGGAGGTTCTCAGATCGGAAGTTTTGAGGGTTATTGACAACCGAAACAACCCCGGATTTCAGCCGGTTCTGTTGCATAACATGGCCGGGGAAGATGCTCCGGTTTGGCAGATTGTGAACATCTGGGAGGCGAGTGAGCCGTTTAAGGAGTTGATTTACAATCCAACGATTGGTGAGGAGATGGCTCAGTTAACGGAAGCCAATCAGTTGAGAATTTGGCACGACCAGATTCAGTACAAGCCACCTACGACGGGCGGGGTAAATATGTGGCATCAGGATGCTCCGCTCTGGCCGATTCTCGCCCCGATGACTGAGGTCACCGCGTGGGTCGCTCTGGATGATGTGGATGAAGAGAACGGATGCATGAGCATGGTTCCCGGCTCGCACACCTGGGGGAACCACATGAACTATCTGGCGACTTTCAAACAGTTTTCTGATATGCCCGATTCGTTCGAAGGTCATGAAATTGAGATCCGGACGTGCCCGGTCAAGAGCGGTGAAGTGCACTTTCACCATGCGTTAACTTGGCACGGTAGCAACGCCAACCGCAGCGGGCGTCCGAGACGAGCAATCGCCATCCACTTTATGACTGAGAAGACCCGATATGTGGCTTCAGGTGAGCATGTGATGAAGCCGTTTGTCGAAGTCGCGGATGGGGAAGTGATGAAGGGCGACCATTTCCCTCTCGTGTATTCGCGTAACTAGAAGATCTCGCGGGAACGGGCAGAAGCCAATGTAGCGCTGAAGGCGCGACGCATATCAGCCCTGGGTGACTGCAAGGAACCCAGGGTAAGGATGTCGCCCAACCTCTGAGCCCTGTAAGCGGCGACATCAAGGTGACGTAATGTCACTGGGCATCTCGGATCAAAGATCCTCGCTGCCCAGTGGCACAAATGATCAGTCGGACATTCCCCTCGTTGAATCCCATTGCTTTCTGTTGGCCTGAGTCCGGTATCGAGCTTTGACCTGTTTTGTCCGAGGCCACACCGTGTTCGAACGCAGTGAGTATTGGCCGAGGGACAGGTCAAGTGAGATTGTGTTAGGCCTCGAGTCAACAGAAGGCAATGCGCCGTCCGCGGAGGACACCATTAAAATGCACGGTGGGAAACGGCAGAACGGCAGAACGGCAGAAGGGTGGAAGGCCTGATCGCCCATGGATGGGCGATCAAGAGGAATGCAAAACGAGCGGCATGATGCCGATCGTTTTGCCAATCAAATAACACTGCGAAACAGGACGTTTCGCAAACACGCACAGGACGTGCCTGGGGAATAGGCAGAACCATGCGGCGTTCGCAGAATCGCCGAACCCCTTCCCGCCCAGACTTCGTTTCACTCCGTCGGTCTGCCCTTCCCCACGATTTTCTCGTGGACTCGAAAGATCGCAGGGACGGGCTAACGGAAGGCGCGACCTAAGTCAGCCCTGGGTGACTGAAGGGAACCCAGGGTAAGGATGCCGATCGATCTCTGAGCCCTGTAAGTGGCGACATCAACGAATCTCAAAAATAACACTGGGCATCTCGGATCAAGGATCCTCGCTGACCAGTGGCACAAATGATCAGTCGGACATTCCCCTAGTTGAATCCCATTGCTTTCTGTTGACCTGAGTCCGGTATCGAGCTTTAACCTGTCTGCTCCGAGGCCACACCGTGTTCGAACGAAGTGAGTATTGGCCGAGGGACAGGTCAAGTGAGATTGCGTTAGGACTCGAGTCAACAGAAGGCAATGCGCCGTCCGCGGAGGACACCGCTAAGAGAAAAGGGCAAAACGGGAGAACGGCAGAGGGGCGGAAGGCCTGAGCGCCCACGGATGGGCGCTCACAAGGAAAGCAAAACGAGCGGCATGATGCCGATCGTTTTGCCAATCAAATAACTCTGCGAAACAGGACGTTTCGCAAACACGCACAGGATGTGCACTGAGAATGGCGTAACCATGTGGCGTTCGCAGAATCGCCGAACCCCTACCCGACCAGACTTCGTTTCACTCCGTCGGTCTGCCCTTCTCCACCAGACTTCGCCTAGGCTACGTCTGGCTTGGCGACTCAAGGACTCGAAATATCGCAGGGACGGGCTACCAGGAAGGCGGCATGATGCCGATCGTTTTGCCAAACGATAAACCTCATCAACCTGAAACGGTAGCAAACGCGAACAACGTACGTCTAACTGTTAGGACTTCAAAAAGGGATCTTCTTTCGAAGCGTAAAAAACATGATCACAACTGCCTTAGTATTGGCGACTCTGCTGCAATCCAAACTTCCGGATAACCCGAGTTTTGACTACTCCGGGCTCCCGCAGCTCCGAACCCCCGAGCGAGTGGACATTATCTCCCACAGCGTCACATGCGAAATTGATGGCACCCGGGAAGGATTTGTTGATGTCACCAGCACCACCGTGTTCAAGAACATGACCAAGGCTTCGATCAAAGCGACCTTGGTCGTTCCTAGAAGACGGTATGGAGACGCCAACAGTAGCTTTCCCAACTTCGACATCACCGGCACATGGGATCTCAAGAAGCTCATTCTGACGCCTGCTTCTGACCATGGATACCAAGAGGCAAATGGAAAGGTCGTGAAGTATGCCACAGACCTCTCAGCGCCAGTTCGACTGATGCCAGGCGGTACCTACGGTCTACGGCTGAGCTACACCGTTCCGATAGGCAAGTGTGGTTATGAACAGAAGCAGAAGATCGTGGGATATCTGTTTGACGGAGACAAAACGATCAGTCAACTGAACGTGACCTACCGCTATGGCGGCAAGACCGTATTCAGCCTGCCAGAAGCGCGACCCAATATGGGTTGGCAAGTGGGTGAAAAGGGCGCCTTCGTTCGGCAAGAAAACTACTGGCCCGACAACCAGCTCACCTACGTGACCTTCTATCCGGGCGGGTTCGAGGGTTAAGAGATGAACCTCCGGATGTGGGTAATGCCAGCATCCGGAGCCTCTTCGGGCACGTAATTCCCAACCTTTGGCAACTTGACCGATGCGGCGTGTGGAATGAGCTTCAGCATTCGGTCCAATGCGTTCTCCCCGTAGGTAATGTCGTCTTCACCCCAAAGGAGTAGTGTCGATTTGTGGAGCGCTGCGTAGTTCTCGGCGACGGCCTCAAACCAACCATCTTTTGAAACCCATGCTTTGGCCAGCGCCTCAGGTCCATATGTCTCGAATTGGTTGTTGAAAGCATGCTGAAACTGATCCTGTACCCACATCGGAAGACAGTGGTTGTCGGCAAACAGGATCGGTAAGTAAAATTTCGGGGAAGGGTTTAGCAAGCGGAACCAGTAGGTGTTTAGTTTGCTGGTTGCGGCCGTTTTGACTTTCCGAATCACCGGGCTATCGTGGAGCGGCCAACACCACGTGTTGAACATCACCATGTCTCGAAATCGGTGAGGGTTTTGGCTGGCCCAGTCCATTCCGATCGGACCGCCGAAGTCGTGGCTGACGATCGTGACTTCCTTCAAGTCAAGCGACTCGATGAATGTTTCCAACCGCCATGTATGAGCAGCCGGACGATAATCCGCTTTCGTCGGTTTGTCGGATAGCCCAAAGCCGAGATGATCGACGCCAATACATCGATACTCTTTGGACAAGGTGGCAATGAGCTTGCGGTACAGGAACGACCACGTGGGAGACCCGTGGAGAAAAACAATTGGTCGCCCTTCACCAACATCCACGTAATGCATCAGCCCGTCGGGTGATTGGAAGGCCCCCTTCTCAAACGGAAACGCTACGGAATTCAGCCAATGCGATCGGTGGTGAAGAACCTGTCTGGGGTCAAGTAGTGGCGTCGTTCGGGGAGAATCCGAACGAGGTGTTAGCGTGTCTAGAATCTTCTTTCTTAGAGCTTCGTTCACTGCGTTTGCGATGCCTGTGATCGTGATGGATCTTCCGACTGTCCTGGGACAAAGACGATCGGCTTATGTCGAATTTAGTCCCCAGAATGATCTACGAGGATGACGATCAAAATCGTCCCATCGCGACAAGGAGGCCCGACAGTTCGGCGCGAATCTATCGTGGCCACTTCTGTCAGAAATGCAAACAGCATGGCTCAAAAGTACAAAGCCCAGTCTTGAAAGGGACGGGTTGGCATGGGCCGAACCATGCGGCGTTCGTAGAATCGCTGAACCCCTTCCCGCCAAGACTTCGTTTCACTCCGTCGGTCTGCCCTTCCCCACGATTTTCTCGAGGACTCGAAATATCGCAGGGACGGGCTGCCGGAAAGTGAGAAGGCAATGTAGCGCTGAAGGCGCGACGTATGTCA
>Ga0164297_10005449_pt1 | contig 10914 bp, 7 predicted proteins | sample GEODES058metaG_FD_113539 | JGI IMG/M metagenome (GOLD analysis project Ga0164297, IMG submission 113539) | Dystrophic lake water microbial communities from Trout Bog Lake, Wisconsin, USA - GEODES058 metaG | ecosystem: Environmental > Aquatic > Freshwater > Lake | place: USA: Trout Bog Lake...
CATCTTTTGCCTCATCGGTTTGCTCTATGAAATAATTAGCATAGGCCAATTGAAAACTGATCAAAACCTCTGCATTATATTCCGAGTTGTAGTAATCCTTTGCCAATTTAAACACATCAGGTTTCTTCCCAATTTTGTTTCTAACCTGCAAGGCAAACGTCTTTAACAACGCTGGTCCTAGACTGTGATACACAATCGAACAACAAAAACTTTTTTTCTCCTCAAGTACCATATCCTTTTATTTACTTAAACAATAGGTCTCTTAGAAAATTGAATCTAAATATTTTAACCCAGTCACTTTTCGATAGTGGTTATTGCCGGTGACCAGCAATCCATCAATAACTGACATTGTTCTTTTTTGTAAAACAGCTACTATTTAAAGCTAGCTATCTCCTCTGTGGATATAACTGCTCATGGGGTTTGTAGCCATAACCCTTTAAATCCCGTTTTTGTATACCCCATAACAACCTTGTTATTCCATGTAATAAGCTTATTATTCCATCTAATATGCTTGTTACATCATCTAACAACCTTATTATTACATCTAATAAGCTTGTTATTCCATCTAATAAGCTTGTTATTCCATCTAATAAGCTTGTTACATCATCTAACAAGCTTGTTACATCATCTAATAAGCTTATTATTCCATCTAATAAGCTTGTTACATCATCTAACAAGATTGTTATTCCTTGTAATAAGCTTGTTACACCATCTAACAAGATTGTTATTACACATAAGACAACCTATTATTTACACTCAAAGCCCCCTATGTTACTTACCTAATCCTCATTTATCACCACTGGCAAGCTTACGTACATCTCTGTTCCTTCGTTTTCTTTACTCATACACACTATGTTTCCTCCGTGCATGGTCACAAACTTCTTTACCAGACTTAGCCCAAGCCCCGTACCATCTATTTTACCAACATTACTTGCCCTGTAGAAATTATCAAAAAGATTATTTAGTTCCTTTTCTGGTATTCCTATACCAAAATCTTTTACGGATATCACACACTGATTATCAAAATAATGAATGGTAACAATAGGCGTTGGACGACCTTCGGAGTATTTAAAAGCATTGGAAAGCAGATTCCTAAATATTAAAGCGAGGTATTTACTATCCCCCGGCACACTCTGAGGGATGCCAATTATATTGATTGTTGCTTTGTCACCATTTTTGTTTTTGAGAGAAAGCCTTTCATTCACATCCTCTACAATGCTAATGATTGATTGACTCCTGAATCTTAGGTTTATGCTACCACTCTCCAATTCTTCCAGCACCAACACATCTTCTATCAATTCGACTAGTCCCAAAATCTCTTTGTCTATGCTGTTCACATCCGTTGTAAGCTGTGCAATATCTACTTCGCCTCCTTCTATATCCATCTTCACCACCTCGCACAGGGCTTTCATTACTGCCAAAGGCGTTTTAAACTCATGCGATACAAACTGAAGGAAGCTTGTTTTTAGTTGGTTTAGTTTTTTTACTTCCTCTAGTTCAGATAATATCTTTTGTTCTTCTTGCTTCTTTTTGTCTATTACCTGAGCAGAAATTACGGTTCGGTTTGTTTGCTCATATTCATCAAAAATCCATCTTGCGTTTATTTCAATCCATATATAAGTACCATCTTTCTTTAGGTATCTTAATTCGATACTTTCATCATCCCCAATTTCCCCCCTGATATTCGCATTCCTGTATTCTATCAAACGAGGAATGTCATCTGGATGATAGAAGTCGAAAGAACATTTACCAACAAGTTCTTCCGGATCCCAGCCAGTGAGTTCTTTAAAAGAAGGCGATACATAAATGTAATTTCTATCCTTGTCATTTAAGGAAATCAACCCCCTAATGTATGTAGCCAATAGCTCTTGAACTACCTGTAGCCTTTTCTGCTTGGTAATATCTTTAGACATACCTGTAAACCCAACCATATCACCAGTAGCATTGTAAACAGGTACGCTAGTTGTATTTAGGCACACTAATCTTCCATCTTTTGCAATTACCCTCACATCAATATTGTAACTAATTGCAGAGCCATCTACTAATGTTTGCCTAGCAGCTTTTGCCCTTTCTACATCTGCCGGATAAAAAAAGTGGTTGCCCTTTTGTGCCAAAGTCTCCTCCCTACTCCATCCCAATATCCTTGTCCATGCCGGATTAACATCCGTAATCTTTCCATAAAGGTCTATGTGATAAACAATGTCTGTTGAATGTTTCAAAAACAGTTTATCCCTAGTTTCGATTTCTATTGTTTTGTGTAATAATTCTTTTTCTTTGGTTATTTCTATGGAAGCTACTAATATTTTAGTTATCTCCTTGTCTCTGTTGTACAAGGGATACATCTCTGCCCGAACCCATATTTCTGCTCGGTCTTTTTTATAAACAATGTGTTCATATTCAGCCGAAATGCCACTTTTAACATCTTCCAGTGCTTTAGGAACCATGCTAAAATCTGTTTTTGGTCCAAACAACAAATCGGATATTCTTTTGCCCTTCACTTCCTGAAACTGAAAGCCATACATTGCTTCCGCCCTTTCATTTATCCAAAGTATCTCCCTATCCAGATTGATGATTGCAATCGCACATTTAGAGTTTTTAATAATTTGTTCCGCAGTACCGAGTGCATCTCTTTCATTGCTCAGTTGTTCAATAACCTCTTTAAAACTTTTTTGCAGTTCTCTATGCTTTTCTTCTAGTTGTCTATATGCTTCTTCGTAGTTTTTCATTTACCCCCCCCCCATTTTTTCTTTTATTTAACAAATAGAAGATCTTTCATACTTTTGTTTTTCACTAGGCGTATATTGAAAACGCTCCTTAAATGTTTTTGAAAAATAAGAAACAGAACTAAAACCAAGTATCCGAGCAACTTCTTTTATAGGAATTCTTGCATTGGTAGCTATCATCAACTTTGCTTTTTCCAGTTTTCTGTGTAGCAAGTAATTGTTTGCCGTAACACCAAATTCTTTTTTTATCAATCTATTCAATGTACTCTGACTCGTATTCAATTTTTTCACGATGGCTACCATGTTCAGTTCCTCTTTTCGGGCAATAGAAGCATCTACCAATTTGTTTAGGTCGTCTATCATGCTTTGTTTATCATCCAAGTTGGTCTTTATAGGAATTAGTTGTTCATTCAGCGACATCTGCTTTATTTTCTTGAAAAGCATCAACATATTTTTTATCCTGAAATGAAGGTGCTTTATTTCAAAAGGTTTTACCAGATAATCATTGGCACCATACCTAAGCCCATCGGATATGATATCGCTAGACGAAATGGCAGATAAGAGTATAACTGGTATATAACTTAGGTCAACATTTTTTCTGATGCTTTGCAAAAACTCTAATCCATTAACATTACCTTTAAGATTTATGTCGAGTAGTATAACATCCGGATTGAAATTGTAGGTAAATTCCATTGCATTATCTGCAGAATCGGACATTAGTACGTTATACTCTTTTTCCAGTACCCGCTTAATGATTTCGGTAAATGCTTCTGAATCCTCAAAGATTAGTATCTTATTTTTGGGTATGTTGCCTAAAGATGTTTTTACCACCTGTTGTGTACTTTCTATCATATTAGGTGTTTATGATGTGATTAAAAAACTAGTTGCTTAGTTTTCACTGACCTCCAAAACCATGCTATCCAAATTTCACTTTTTTCAATAGCACCAATTGTAGAATTTTGATTAAAAACTTAAATGACAGAAGAAATAATTTATATTTCATTATTCATTTCTTCTATGCTTGCTGCTCCTCCAAGGTATTTATATTGTACACATTTTCTCTAATAACAGTATCCAATTGTGTAGCGAGCCCACCTAAAAGGCGTACAAGTTGAAGGTTGTTTTCATTCAAGTCTTTCAACTCTATCATACTAATTACCTGCATTAGTGCTGCCAAGGGCGCCCTCACCACATGCGATTGGTTGTGCGCAATTTCTCCTAGTGTATTGTCCCTTTTTTGTATTTCTACTGCATATTTATCAATCAATTTGTTCGCTTCCTGCTCTATTTCAGTCTTCCGTTTCAGTCGTGTGTTAATAGCGTCCAGTATCTCTTTTCTACCGCAAGGTTTTTTAAGGTAGTCATCTGCGCCGAGGTTCATTCCATTTCTAACATCGTCAGGTGTACTATAGCTTGTCAGGAAAATGAAGGGGATACTTTTGGCAGCAGGTATCTTTCTGAACTCTATGCAAAACTGGTATCCATTACCAAGTGGCATATTGATGTCGCACATTACTAGGTCTGGCATATTTTTCTTTACGATGGGCAATGCGTCCACACCATTAAAGGCATGAATTACCTCAAAACCATCGTGTTGTAATATGCGGGTAAGGGACGATGCAAAGTTGGGTTCGTCCTCTACGATTAGAATTCTAAATTTACTCATGATAACGAAGTAATGCACTTTTTAAATGAAAGTTTTGCACTGACGAATATTTATCCAACATTGACCAATATGAGGCATTTTAATTGACTAAATACTGATATGAGATGGCGTTTTGCTACCAAATCCCGTAATATCCGCCGATTATACTAAAGATTATGACTATATATTTTTACAGTTTAAAATTGTGTGACACAAACAGCAATTTGATAATTGAGAATGCAAAAATACCAGAATGGGAAATGGTGAGATACCGTTTGAATGAAGGGGGCTTAGACTTCCGATTACATAATTGAAGAGATTAGCATGTGTAAAAAAGGGGTTTGAGTTGTGTAAACTAACGGTGTAGAAATAATCAACAACACAAGAAGTTGTATAATATAAAAAGGGGTATTCGCCACCCCACTTAACGAATAAACCCCATTTGTATTGGTTTTAGAGATTATAAGATTTTGTCCGTTTAACTTCTTCAAAACTACTAGCTATAACAACAAGGTTTAGGCTTTGACAAATATTTAATAAAGATTGACCAATAGGTTTCAATCTGATAGATTTTATTCCATAAATAGCCCGATGAAAATCTACATAAACACCAAAGGTTAATAATTGTCAAAAAAACGAAATGCGTAAACAATCAAAATTGACAGTACCCAGAGAATAAAAGAAATTGACAATAAAATATTGATTGAAGCGTCCTTTTTTATTTTTATCGATCTGATGGCCTCTTTTATGAATGAAACAATCTCTTTTTTTGTGTTAGAGAATTCCTGCTTTAGTTTTTTTGTAGTTATTAACTTTAGAAACAAAAAAAATAAGTAAATATAAAACCCATAGAAACAAAAAAAACAAATCACTTTATCAAGCATCTCTAGATTCATGTAAATTAGTAAGATTGGTGGTATTTTATTAAAATAAAAGCTAGTTTATGATTATTTATTTATAACAAACCAACCTGCTAATAGGAGATTTTGAATATGTGGATGACTTTCTACCTTATCCTCAGTTTTTACACCCCCTAATTGATAGATTTTTGTAAATACACGAATAAAAGATGGTATTGAAAGCAAAGAGACCAACACCGAAATTGCTAAACTGTGATTATGCATATATAAACCACAAGAGATTACAACAGAAGATATGATTGAAAGAGGAATTTGCAATTTGTGTAAAAAATAGCATTTATTACATCTTGAAACCAATATTTCGATTGTCTTATTCTCTTCTTTATTATTTTCTTCGTTAACCATTAAAATTGTTACTTTTTTTGGGGCATTTATTTCATTATTACAATAAAAACAGCTCATTATGACCTTACTCAATTAAAATTTTAGAAAAAATAGTGCATGATTGATATAAAGATGACCAAGGCAAGACTAAAAAGATTGATGGATAACTTTTTCATATATAAGTATCAAGCATCAAATGTAAACAACAGAATATATTAACTTTCAACATGACGAATAATTGCACAAGATTGACTTTTAAATTGTATAACAGAAGTTCAGTATAGCAAGAGGTGATGTTCGCCTAAAAATCAAAAGTGCTATTGTACATTGAAGAAAGTATGATTGCAAGGTTTATAAAAAAAGAAAGGGAAACACATCATAGAAATGATGCGTTTAAAAAATTTGTCTGAAAAAATGAAACAGCCCATTGAAATGGGCTGAGTTAATAACCCTTAAAAATTCCAAATTATGAAACTTAGTGTTCAGTATCAATGATTGATACAATATTTTACAATCGTTTATTAAGAATTAAGGGATTGAATTACGACAAGTTTTAAATTGACTAATCCTTTCCCACCCTCAATTCCTAATAAACAACCAAGTAATGTTCTAAAGTCAAAAAACATTATTAGAAGATTGGGGACGATTGGCAGTTTAGGATGCCAACCATACCCCTATCTAATTCAAACAAAAACAATAAACAAACATTACAAAGAAAGTATTGTACACGGCACCATTTGCGTAATGACAAAAAAGTATACAAGATTGACAATTTAGAGTTATTGTGAATTATAGAAAACTTATTTCAGACTAACTATTCTGAAATTACTTCTTTTAAAACTCCTCGGCACATAACGATTTATCTCAATACTCCAATTTCCTCCAATCTTTCAATACCCTCAACACACCAAAGAGCATAAACACCGTTGCAGCACCATTGCCTAAAGCAACAAACACATCTAATAGGTGGTGTTGCCTATGATAATACAACTCATCAAAACAAAAAGTTATGTTTGTTACAACAATAAAAAAGACAGAAATTGCGAAGAGTATTCTACACTTTTTTAGTCTTTGGTATCCCCACATATTTGCAGTTAGTGGTACCATCAGGCAAATAGTAAACGAGTGCAAGTACAAACACCAATGATAAAATTGAGTGCCAAAACCTACTGCCTTATACAACACAGCAACAGCCAAAAGCAGCATTAAAAACAAAGTAGGAAAGACCTTTTTAACATGAAACACTATTTTCTTTTCAGCTTCCGCTTTTCGTTGAACTTCAATTAGTAAAAGCAGGTAGCATTCGTAGATTGGTATGTATAATAGCCTGCAAACAGACCAAACAAAGATGTCAGACCACAAGGCACACATGTCTGAAAGCAGCGATAAGAGGAGTATGGAATAGGTGTAAAAGCTTATCATATATGAATTAGATAATACGGTTTTCTTTGCAAATGACGTTTGCAGAATAAACCAAAGCAGCAGTAAGACCATAAGTACTGGCTTAGACCATATTCTCAAATTATAGTTTCCTTTATACAAAAAATAGCAATCCAACCCAAGGAATAAGCAATAGACAAAAAATAGAAGGTATTTCATTTAAAAAGATTAAGCACCAATTATTAAAATATTAAAAGTCACCTGACGTGTAGTTCAGGTGACTTTTATGAAAATGCTCTGTCAACTTGCAAAGATTTTACAAACCTTTTAATGCTATTATTTCTTCCTTTTCAATTTTTTTGTAGCGTAGCTTATGCCACTTGCGGCAAGCATCAAACTCATGCCACCATCAAAAGGCACTGCAGGCGAACCGCCACCCGCAGGGGCGCCATTGCCATAATTGTTACTTCCATTGGTACCTGGCCCACCTGGGTTGCCTTGCGCATTTGCTGTTACTGCAACTATCACCGCAAGTACCGTTATCAGTGAAACCCTTATTGTATTATTAATTATATTTTTCATTTTGTGATTATTTTAATTGTGATTGAATGATTTGAATGATTGAATGATAAAAGACTGATACTTGTGTACTAATCATTTTATCATTCAAATCATTCTATCATATTTCTATTTTATGATTACTTGAGTTGTTGATACCTTACCAGTTTCGTCAGTTGCCTTTAGGATGTAGCTACCTGCTGCCAGCTTACTTGTCAAAGCAACGCTTTCAAGAGTTGCTATTGTGCTGTGGTTTACAGTGGTGGTATAAACAGTTTTACCTAACGCATCTACCAAACTAACAGTGTACTTACCAACAGCACCAAGAGCAAGTTTGAAAGTGTTACCTGTAACAGGATTAGGAGCAATTGATAATAGAGAATTGACAATTGATAGTTTACAATTGACAACGTTACTATAGCTTACGGCACCTGAGTTATCGGTTGCCTTGATGCGGTAATAGTTGTTAGCTTCTGCGGTAGCATCTATATAACTATAACTACTAGCACCTGCATTGACTGTAGCTAATTCTGTAAAGTTGTTACCATCTAAAGAACGCTCGATTGTGTAGCTGCGTACATTAGTTTCACCTGCTACGCTCCAGTTGATACTGGCCTCTTTGTTGGTTAGCTCAGTTGCTGAAAGGGTGATACTTTTTACTGGCAATGCGCCTGCACCAAACACAATGCTGTATCTATTGGCATCGGTAGTAGCATTGCTGCCTGTAGTGAAGCTTACTTCGTTGTTGACACCAGTTAATAATGTTTTTGTATTCAACACATTATCTTGTAGGTAAGCACTCAAACCATTACCGTTAAACTGACTAGCATCTAATTTGATGGTGTAAACTGTATTTGCTGTTAGATTATACAAATGCAAAGGCAACTCGTCTGTGGCGTTTGGCAGATTCCAACCATTGGCACACAAGTCTTTACCAGCTACGGTAAAGGTCAGGTTTTCACCCGCATTGCTCATTTTAAATCCATCTTCTTCAGCAATGTTGTTAGAAAATTGACTATTGAACACCGCCACTGCACCATCTACGTTGCTGCCATTTTTAAATAATCCTGTTGCTATCCTGTTTAGAGGTGCTATTACACCGAACACGTTTGCAGTGTGACTAACTGCTTTAGAAGCCTCAGTAAAAGTTAAACTTGGTGTGCCACTCGTATTACTACATACAAAGAAACCCTGGCCTGGTTGCACGTACTGCGATGCTGCATTGCCAGAATAAATGTTGCTTGACCCGATGTTTGTACCATAATAGTCGTATTCCAAATAGCCGTTGTAGAATATTTGCGGGTTCAGGTACCAATAACCATTGTAGATACCGTTTGTAGTGAGTGCGGTAAAATCTACTGGCACTTGATAAGGGTTGGCAATAAAGCTAAATTCATCTTGCCCACCAGTCAATGTTGGGCTTTGGTTGCCGCTAAGCACAGCACTACCCGTTGTGGTGATGGTAGGGGTAGCTGTACCATCTACCAATACGCGATAGCCTTTACCCGGTGTCATGACGCCACTATATGCTGCCCAAGTACTGTTGTCGTAACTATAAACCTGGCTACTGTTAAACTGACTCGTGTTTACGTTGGTAAGCACAGCACCCAAATCTCTGAAGGCTTTGTTGCTAGAGAAGTTGTAGGTATAGGTTTGGGAGGTGACTGTTACCGTTAAAGTTATACTCGCACTCGTGGCACTAGCCGTTGTTTGGCAAGGATTGTTTGCTGTCAATACACAAGTTATTACATCGCCATTTGCTGGGGTGTATGTGTAGGTAGCAGAAGTTGCCCCACTTATGTTGGTGCCACCTTTTTGCCATTGATAAGCCGGGCTACTGCCGCCATTGGCAGGTGTTGCTGTAAATGTTACACTTGTACCTGCGGAGATACTTCCGGCAGGGTTTGCTGCAATACTTACTGATGGACTTATTGCAGATGTTATTGTTAAGTGCAACGTAGTCAAGCTATCACATCCTTTGGCATTCAAGCTATCAAAAGTGTAAGAACCACTTGTAGTATAAGTTGTGCCATGCCAAGCATAACTTCCACATGCTGTTTGGTTGATTGTTGCTGTAGTAGGTGTACAGCCTGAAATTATGGTAATATTAACTGTATAAGTTGCACTACCACCCAAATTACTTGCCGTTACCACATAGTTGGTAGCAGCACTTGCTACAGTAGGCGTACCACTTATGATACCTGAACTGGTATTAAAGCTTAATCCAGCAGGCAAAGCAGGGCTAATGCTGTAACTACTTACCGCACCACCTGCACCAGCTATTTTCTTTACTGCATTGTTGCCCCAATCTGCCACATATACATTGCCCACAGCATCCACTGCTACGCCCATAGGCAATTTAAAACCTGAACCAAGCGTGGTAATAGTACCATCGGTTGCTATTTTCTTTACTGCATTGTTTGCTGCATCCGCCACATATACATTGCCCGCAGCATCTACAGCTACGCTATAAGGCTGTGAAAACCCTGAACCAAGCGTGGTAATGGTAATACCATCCGGTGCTATTTTCTTAACTGCATTGTGGCCATTATCCGCCACATATACATTGCCCAAAGCATCTACAGCTACGCCATAAGGATAACTAAACCCTGAACCAAGCGTGGTGATAGCACCAACGGGTGTTATTTTCTTAACTGCACTGTGATTTGCATCCGCCACATATACATTGCGCAAAGCATCCACTGCTACGCCATAAGGATGATTAAATCCTGAACCAAGCGTGGTGATAGTACCATCGGGTGCTATTTTCTTAACTGCATTGTTGTCTTCATCCGCCACATATACATTGCCGGCAGCATCCACTGCTACGCCAGTAGGAGAACTAAACCCTGAACCAAGCGTGGTGATAGTGCCATTGAGAGCTATTTTCTTGACTGCATTGTGGGCATTATCCGCCACATAAACATTGTACGCAGCATCAACTGCTACGCCCTCAGGAAGACTAAACCCTGAACCAAGCGTGGTAACAGTGCCTGCTGCCACTGCCGTAGCACTCAATGGCGTGATGGCACTACCCATTCCAAATACATTGGGGGTGGTATAGCTGAATGCACTTGGCGCAAGAACAATTACAGAGATTTTAATATTTGTATAAGCACTACCGCCCAAATTACTTGCCGTTACCACATAGTTGGTAGCAGCACTTACTGCTGTAGGCGTACCACTGATGATACCAGTGCTTGCATCAATACTCAACCCAGCAGGTAAGGCAGGGCTGATACTGTAACTACTTACCGCACCACCTGCGCCAACTGCCGTAGGGCTCAATGGCGTGATGGCACTACCCATTCCAAATACATTGGGGGTGGTATAGCTGAATGCACTTGGCGGTGCAATTACAGAG
>Ga0164297_10005452_pt1 | contig 10907 bp, 13 predicted proteins | sample GEODES058metaG_FD_113539 | JGI IMG/M metagenome (GOLD analysis project Ga0164297, IMG submission 113539) | Dystrophic lake water microbial communities from Trout Bog Lake, Wisconsin, USA - GEODES058 metaG | ecosystem: Environmental > Aquatic > Freshwater > Lake | place: USA: Trout Bog Lake...
CATTTAAAAAAAGGCTTTGCCATGTCCGATCCCTTCTATTCCTATGAACCAAAAAACGGTCATGGACTTCCGCATGATCCATTTAATGCCATCGTGGGCCCTCGCCCGATTGGCTGGATCGCCAGTCGAAGTGCCGCTGGAGTACTCAATCTAGCACCTTATAGTTTTTTTAATGCCTTTAACTATGTCCCACCAATTATCGGATTTTCGAGTACTTCATTCAAAGACACGGTCAACAACGTGACCCAGCATCCAGAATTCACGTGGAACTTAGTTACCTATGATTTAGCAGAGCAAATGAATGCCACATGCGCGCCCGTACCGCCTGACATCAACGAATTTGAATTGGCAAATCTAACACCGATTGACTCGCAATTGATCAGTGTGCCGCGGGTTGCACAAAGTAAGGTGAGCTTTGAATGTCGAGTGTCACAGATCATTCAGTTAGAAAGTGCTGCTGGCGAGAAGATTACCACTTGGCTCACATTGGGTGAAGTGGTTGCAATTCATATTGCAAAAAACCTTTTGCAGGATGGGGTTTACAACACAGCGGCAGCTGATCACATTCTTCGTGGGGGTGGGCCTGGTGACTACTTTCGGATTACGCCGGAACAACTCTTCACGATGTCCCGGCCCAAATAGAAGGTAATAAAATCGACTTAGTTCAACTGCTGAATACCACTCAAAATCCAACCTGTTGAACCATTGATTGGTTTGGTCCAGTTCCAAATCTCCTGAAAATCTGCAACCGGACCATTGACTTCCTCCCGAATCGTCCCTGAAAAGCGCACGCTCGCCATATATTCTTGATTTTCTTGTTCAACAGCTAACAAATCTGCTGCAAGAGTTAGTACTTGTGTAAAGCTAATCGCTGTCGATCTCGCCAACATATCCTTCCGCAATAAAGTAAATAACTCAGGGCTGGTGAACTCTTTTAATGTCTCTAAGTTTTGTTGATCAGACGCCTCTTGGAGTTGTAAAAAAAGAGTTCTCGCATTTTCCAAAAAATGGTCTTTATCAGCAAAGGATGAAGGCGTTAACTGTGCCTCAATCGGTGCTCTTCCTATATTATCCGCCGAGGGGCTCGGGCTTGTTTGAGCGCTTGTAGCAGTTGCCATTGAAGCCATATTTGCTTCATGACCAGTTGGGTTTAAGCCAGAACTCCAAGAAGGACTTTGCTGTGGAGTTGCTGTTGCGAAACCCATATTACCGGACTCAAGCCCATTAAAGGACTGTGACAACTTATTTGCAAAGAACTTTCGATACACCCATAGACCGCCAAAAACAAGTAAACCAATCATGAGAAGATTGGAGAACATCGACGACATTCCGGCTCCTATTCCCATACTATTGAAGAGATAACTTAGGCCAATACCAGCAGCAAGCCCCCCTAAGATACCACCCATGCCACCAAAGCGACTTGGTCTTGGTGCAGGCGCGACAGGAGCTGCAGCGGGAGCACTAGGACTCGGCGCAGCGTTGACTGGGCTAGGAGCAGGTTTTGGCGGTATGGCACTTGGATTACGGGCAATCGGGGCTGATTGACGACCCAGGCTCATCCCCCCACCCAATCTTTTTGCGTCGACGTTTTGCGTCAGTACAATCATTGCGACAACGATTAAACCCCATGATTTCATCTGAAATAATTTCATTCATTTATCCTTAAATGGTTCTTTGCAAAAAAACAATATCTTAATTAGATACTAATTTTTCCCATCTGTCATGCAATACCCGAATTCACATGAGGGTTTTAGTAAGATGGCGGGTTACATGTTTACATTTTTTACTCATTGGAATCAGGATGTTCAGAATTTTAAAAGTCATCTTTTTTTGCTTCTTTCTGTTGCAAGGATATTTTTTTGTTCAGGTACTTTGGGTGAGTCAAAAAAATCCAGAGTCTACGGCCTTCATGGCAGAACAAAAAAAGCAATTAGGCAAAAAAAATCCCAACCTGACATTGCACTATACCTGGACCAATTACCGGTCAATTTCACCCTATATTAAAAAGGCAGTGATTGCATCAGAGGACGCAAATTTTAATATACATGATGGTGTTGATTGGGATGCTTTAGAAAAAGCAGCAAAAGAAAATGTTGCGCGTGGCAAAGTCAAGCGGGGAGGTTCAACCATTACGATGCAACTGAGCAAAAATCTCTTTTTATCAGCTAAGCAAAGTTATCTGCGTAAAGCACAAGAAATGCTCATCACAGGGATGGTTGAACTGGTGATGGATAAGCGCCGCATTCTGGAACTCTACTTAAACGTTGCTGAATGGGGTGTAGGTGTCTTTGGTATTGAAGCTGCTGCCCAACACTATTACGGCATCCACGCAGCACAACTCAGCCCAGAACAAGCCGCCTGGTTAGCAGCCATCTTGCCAGCACCGCGGCATTTTGACCAAGCTCGCAATAGTGCATGGCTTGAGCAAAAGGCCGATATCATTTTAGGAAGGATGTCTTCTGTCAAAATTCCTTAATCATGGCGAAGGGGATCGAGCAATCCTCTCAATTGATTATGGTCTAAGGTGTGCATGAGTTCTAAGAGTTCACCCAACTCACCTTTCGGGAAGCCTTCGCGAGCAAACCAGGCGAGATAATGGCCAGGTAAATCAGCCAGCTTTCTACCGGAATATTTACCAAAAGGCATTTCCCATCTGACTAATTTAATTAAAGAATCTGCTTCCATGAATATCGACGTTTAAAATAGGGATTTAGTCAGAATATATCATGTCAAGCTATCCAGAATTTCAGAGCGGTCAACTCCTGCAACATCTCAAAACAGGTGGTTTTTACCGCGTTTTACATCTCGCCACGATGGAGGCTTCGCTTGAGCAAGTCTATGTATATGAGGCGCTCATTAACCAGACCATATGGATTAGGCCAAAAGAACAAATGCTGGATGGTCGTTTTAAACCAATTGCATCTCTGCCGCAGTGAGTCCCATCACCCATCTGGGTCAAGGCCCCCATATCGAAATCATCACGCCAGCAGCCGCTGGTAGTTTGCATGGTAACCGCATCACAGCACAACGATGGAGTCTTTTACTCCGCAAATTACATTACGCTGTGGACATTTCGCAAACTGGCTCAGGGCTGCCCGTCGCATGTGTCATTGCCTTGCATGCGCAACGCAGCCATGCAGCAATTGCTAAGAGCAAAACACTTTATCCAGAGATCCCAGTGATCTTAATCATGACAGGAACGGATCTTTATCGTGATCTCGGTCACTTTCCCGAAGTCGACCAATCCATGGCTTTGGCTGATGCGATTGTCGTCCTCCAAGACAAAGCACTCGCGCTCATCCCACCGGCCTTTCAGGAAAAAACCGTAGTGATTTATCAATCGGTAAAAGGAATCACGAGAAAACCACTCCCAAAAAAACATTTCCTTGTCTGCGTCATTGGCCATTTACGTCCAGAAAAAGACCCTTTTCGTCTCGCTCATGCCATTGAGCATTACCCAGATGATGCAAAACTCAAAGTCATCCATCTTGGTCAAGCCATGTCAAGTAGCATGCAGGAACAAGCCTTGTATTTCAACAAGAGCCTACCGAGATACCACTGGCTTGGGGAATTAAGCCATGCTCAAACCATGCAATATTTATCCCGCTCGCACGTCATGGTTATTTCAAGTGAGATGGAGGGTGGTGCACACGTTGTTTCTGAAGCAATTGCCATTGGGGTGCCAGTCATCGCATCGGCCATCCCGGGCAATCAAGGCTTGTTAGGGGACGGGTATTCCGGCTATTTTCCTGTTGGCGACGAGAATGCTTTACGACAAATGCTTCTAAAAGCAGAATTTGATTTGGATTTTTATCACACCCTTGAGCACGAAATTCAATTACGCCAACAACTCATTTCCCCGCAACGAGAAATGCAATCGATCGATCAATTGATGAAAAAAGTCCTCAAATCACATTAGGCCTATGAAGCTCGGCATAACACACCAAAAAATAATGTTGCGCATCCGTCCAAGTATGCACCTTTTTAAAACCAGCTTGCTGGAGAAGGTCGACAAATCCTTCTTGTGTATATTTATAACTATTTTCGGTATGAATCAAGGCCCCTTCCAGAAAGGTGCACTGACCATTTGGCCACGTAACGGTCTGATCAGATTTTGCCTGTAGGTACATTTCAATACGGGATTGATCTGCATTAAAAATGGCATGATGACGCCATTGATTCACCTGAAAATCACTGCCAATGATGCGGTTCACATGTTGTAAGGTATTCAAATTAAATGCGGCGGTCACACCTAAAGCATCATTATAGGCAAGCTCTAAGGTCTCATGATCTTTCACCAAATCCACACCAATCAATACACCTCCTTGATCATGCCCCTCTTCAGCCAAGTTATTTAACAGCTGCAATGCTTGGTTCGGTGTGAAATTACCGATGGATGATCCCGGATAAAAAAAGATCTTTTTCTTTAGCTCTAACCCTGGAAAGCGCAATGGTTGGTGTAAATCAACTACCTGTGCTTGCATTTCAATCTCTGGGTATATTTTTTGTAAATCAGCGATGGCTGCTTCCAAAAAATCCTTCGAAATATCCAATGCAAGATACTGTTTGGGTTTGATTTTCGAAAAAAGTTGGCTGGCTTTTTGACAATTTCCAGCACCCAAATCAATCAAAACATCACAACCATTTACAGCAGTAGCGATCGCATCCATGCTGTGCGCCATGATCTTTTGTTCAGTCCGTGTCGGGTAATACTCATCCAAAAGAGTAATCGCTTCAAAGAGTTTCGATCCCATTTCATCATAAAAGTATTGCGGCAAGATGAATGGACGCAAAGCCTGTAAACCTTGAATAATTTCGGTGATCATTGACATGTTTTAACCTAACGGGCGCGCGGGCCCATGACGTAATGTATTACTCATAAAATCAACCATGATCACCAGCAACAACATGACCATGATGACGGTGCTGGCTTGGGACTCATGCAATAAAGAGAGCTCATAATACAGAATCTGCCCTAACCCCCCTGCCCCAACAAATCCTAAAATCGTTGCCATCCGAATATTCATTTCCCAGCGATACAACGTATATGAAATCAATTGCGGGACAATGCCTGGTAACGTGCCATAAAGGAAGGCTAAAGGCCCACTTGCGCCACTTAAAATCAAAGCCCGGTTGGTGGTAATGGGGTGGTTCTCGAGGGTCTCACCGAAGAGCCTCCCTAACACTCCCGTGGTATGTAATAACAATGCTAAAGTGCCGGCAAACGGTCCAAGCCCCACAGCCAACACCATGAGCGTGGCAAAGACAAGTTCTGGTACAGAGCGTAAAAAATTCAAGAAAAAACGGGTGATTTTTTTTGCTAAAGAGCCAAACCAACCCGCAGCAGGAAGTGCCAAAAATAAACCAAAAACCATTGCAATGAGAGTCGCTAATGCAGAAATCGCAATCGTCTCTAACGACGCTTTCATCACTTTTAAAAGAAAATGGCTACTCACATCCGGCGGGAAAAAGCGCGCAACATATTGGGCAACGAGGTGGATCGACTCTCCCGTCAATAATTTAAATGGATTAAATGAAAGATAAATAAAACTGCCAATCACCAATCCAGAAAGAATGATGAGATTAAATACACAATGGAAGCAAAATTGACGTGCGGGTTGCGTATTCATGCCAATTGCTTTCGGATCAACCAGCTCACATAGTCAGCAACGAAAACGAGCATTAAAAATACCAACAAAATGGTGGAGACCTCACTTCCGTCCAACATTTTCATCGACTGGTCCATCAATTGTCCAAGACCTCCTGCACCAACAAAGCCCATCACGACCGAAGCGCGAACCGCCGCCTCCCAACGGTAAATAGTGTATGACGCAAGTTCTTGTGCGGTATGCGGTAAAAGTCCATACAAAAAAGCATGCAGGCGATTACTCCCTGCCAAAAAAAGTGCCCGCGAAGCCTGAGTATTACCCGATTCTAAAATTTCTGCATACACTTTCGTAAGCATGCCACCATAGGTGATGGCAATTGCCAAAACTCCAGCCATGGGGCCTAAACCAAATACCCTTACAAATAAAAGCGCCCAAACAATTTCAGGAATACCGCGCATGACCACCATGACAAGCCGCACCACATAACGACCCGCCTGACTCATGGCGTATCCATTCGCAGGACCTATGCGTGAAATCGATAAACTTTGTGTCATCCCCAGGGTGAGAGGCATGGCAATCACAAGTGCAAGGGTAATGCCCGCAGTAGCCATTGCCAAAGTTTCAAGCACTGCCTTGAAAATCCGATGTAAGAATTCTGTTTGCAGTTGTGGCGGAAAGAATTGCTGTAAAAAATTACCCATCACCTCCCGATTGCTTGCATCAAAGAGTGCCATCGGCTGAAATTGAGCCAGGATGAGCATCGGCCACATCAAGGTGATGGCACACAGTAAGAAAAAAATTCGGGGCAATGCTTGTGGATCGCGCAGAACAGGACGGGTCACGGTCAGTCCTTAAAGTGCCGACGCAGGAATTTCTTGAGAAAAGCCACGCATCTCTGAAGCGTATAGGGTATGAAGGTGTTCTTTCGTGACTTGTCCACTAGGCAAATCAAATAAAACCTGACCATGGCGCAAACCAACCATTCGTGGAAACCACTTTAAGGCGATTTCGACATCATGCAAACTCGCCACAAACGTGATGTTTTTGTCTTTGGCATAGTGGGTTAAGGTTTGCACTGTCCGCTCTGACAAAACAGGATCCAAAGCAGATACAGGTTCGTCTGCCAGCATCATTTTTGGTTCTTGATACAGAACTCGGGCAATGCCAACCCGTTGCAATTGTCCACCCGATAAACGGTCACAACGGTCAAATAAGCGATCCCCTAAATCAAATTGCGTAAGGCAGTGTAAGGCTCCGGCAATATCAGCTGGGTACAGCAGTGAAAGAACCGACTTTAGGCTTGACCATTGCCCAATTTTGCCCGCAAGAATCGCCGTGATCACGCGCTGTTTAGGAGGCAATGGTGGGACTTGATGAATCAAGCCTATCGCTGCACGTAAATGCCTTAACTTACTTTTAGAGAGGCTCCAAGGAGCAACGCCCAAAATATGTAATTGCCCTTGTTGTGGACGTATCGCTGTCGCTAACAGATTCAATAAGGTCGTTTTACCAGATCCAGATGGGCCAATAATTGCTATATGTTCGCCAACATCTGCACGTAGCGTCAGATTCTGCAGTGCAATGGTTCCATTGCTATGGGTAAAGTCAATCTGATTTAATTCGAACCCGTCGGCCATTATTTAATGAGGCCAGCCGCACGACCCGCTTTTTCAATATTGTCATAGTTCGAAGATTTGGTTTCAATGTATTTAGTTGTTCTTTGTAACTCCATCAGCTCTTTGTATTCTGGTTGATTCACATCAAGCTTCAAGAAAGCTTCTGTAATTTTTTTCACAATGGCCGCGTCCAGATCCCCGCGCACCGTCCAGTTGTAATCGAAAAAAGAGGGAGTAGTAGCCAAGACTTTGACCTTTAAGGCATTGGCATTTTTCGCTTCGGTTAATTTATCGAAAACCGAGGCGTTCAGAGCGCCTGCTTCTGATTTGCCACCCGCTACAAAAGCAATCGTTGCATCATGCGCACCCGAAAAAGCGATGCTTTTGAAGTCAACATCAGGATTGATCCCTGCTTGCATTAAAAAATAACGAGGCATCAAATGACCAGAGGTTGAAGAAGGTGAGCCAAAGGTAAAGGTTTTACCTTTTAGATCGTTTAAGCTTTTGATCGGACTATTTTCAGGGACGATGATCTTTGAGGTAAAGGTTGCATCTTCTTTACGCTGAATAATTGGTTTGACCGCGCCATTGGTGCGAATTTTCGCTTGAATATAGGTAAAGCCACCAAGCCATGCCATATCAATCTTATTTGTCGCAAGTGCTTCAACCACTGCGGCGTAATCCGTCACTGGCGTGAACTCCACTTTCATACCAATCTCTTTCGAGAGATATTCGCCCAGTGGCTTAAATTTGCGTTGCAATTCAGTTGGCGCCTCGTCGGGAATCGCCGAAACTCGAAGAACATTTTCTGCCATTGAATGAAAAGAAAGGATCACAAGGCAAGCTGCTAGTGCATTTTTTAGAGTGTATATTTTCATGAGTAGTAAAGAAATGATAAGGGGTTAAACAACGCTAACGCCAGCGCCTGTCTGAAAGGTGCCAATTTTTTGCGCATGAGAAAATCCAGCTGAATGAAGCATTTGTAATACCTGTGCTTCGGCTTCTGGAGCACAAGAGATCAACAAACCACCACTGGTTTGCGGATCGGATAAGAGATTTTTTTGCCAGTCTTGGATCTCTGCAGACAATTGCACTTCTGCCCCAAAACCCAACCAATTCCGTGCGGAAGCCCCCGTATAAATCCCCTGCTTGACCAGATCCACTGCTTCACGAATAACGGGGATTTTTGCCCATTCGAGGTCTGCTCGCAAGGATGCACCCCGGCATAACTCCAACAAATGACCTGCCAAACCAAAACCTGTAATATCTGTTAAGGCATGGACACCTGGCAGTTGTGCCAAAGCAACTCCAGGTTTATTTAACTGAGTGGTATATGCAATCATCTGTTCGTAACCCGCCGCAGAAAGTTGCTCGGCTTTTAGCCCAGCGGATAAGATCCCCACACCCAATGGTTTACTCACAATAATGCTATCGCCAGCTTGTGCATCGCTATTGCGTTTCATTTTTTTCGGATCAACGATTCCAATCACAACCAAGCCATAAATCGGCTCAACAGTATCAATAGAATGACCACCAGCAATCAAAATCCCCGCATCCGCACACACCGACTCGCCCCCCAAAGTAACTTTCTGAATCACATCAAGTGGTAAGACATGAATTGGCATTCCCAACAAAGCAAGAGCAAATAAAGGTTGTGCCCCCATAGCATAAATATCAGAAATGGCATTGGTTGCCGCAATCCGACCAAATTCAAACGGGTCATCCACTATCGGCATAAAAAAATCCGTAGTGGCAACAATCGCCTGATTTTCGTTGATTTGATAGACGGCAGCGTCCTCATTGTTTTCTGTACCTGCCAATAATTCTGGGGGAATCATCCGGATGGGGCTAGATTTAAGAATTTCGCTCAAAACACCTGGAGCGATTTTGCAACCACATCCCCCACCATGTGAAAGAGAAGTGAGTTTGCCGTTATATGTCATGCCGTTCACCTTTTGCTCAGAATCATTCAAAGAGTCCATAGAATACTAAAAATCGATTACACATGTGCGAAAGCCGCAGAAATGATCATTTCTGGTGGTTTGATAAAAGTTCCGGAATTGGGGCCTACGTAAGCGTTTGGGGGTTAGGCTGCTAAAGCCTTTGAGGACCCGATATGACCCATCAAACCACGGTTGTGAATAATCTACATAGGGGTCTGGTGCAAAACCTGCAAAGGGGGTAAAAACGCTACTGGTCCACTCCCATAAGTACGAAGGCTGCCATGTTTGAGGCGAACTTTGAAGCAACGCAATCATTTCGAACTCGGTCGGTAAGCGCACCCTCTGCCATTCACAATACGCCATCGCCTCCATCCAAGAAAGATGCCTCACAGGTTCATCTAATGGCAGAATCTGGCGTTCTTTAAAGCGCCGTTGATACCACTGCTGGTTCTGGCACTCCCAATATACGGGGGGCTTCACAGTACCTTGATTGGCTTGTAGATATGCGAGATATTGACCATTGGTCACAGCCTGGGTAGCAATCGTAAAGGCTGGCAGGTGGATCTCTTCTTGCCATTTTTCATTATCAAAGATCAACCCACTTTGTTGCGTTGATCCTGCCAGCAAGGTTTGATTCGGAAATGTGAGCCAAGGAGTCGAAATCCATGGCTTGCTATTTTCCGCATTTTCTTTGCTGTTCGGCGGCAAATAGTCATACTCGAGGGTTTGACACATATAAGCAAATGCTTCGTTGTGCATATCTTGGTGATAAATGGCAAGCTCTAGAAAATAAGCTTGCTCAGGACTGACATTTCCTTTTTGCAACAATTGGCGACTCGCACCCATGACATGTTGAAAATATTCCTTGAGTTGCAAAACACTTGGTAATTGCGCCTGCCAACGGGCCGAGTGAGCAATGACCGATGAATTAAACATTGCATCAGCATTAGCAAAATAACTCGGCTGATGAATGTGACCAAGCCGCTGGACCCAAAACTCATGAAACCAAATTAAATGACCAAATTCCCAAGCAGGTGGATTGACAATCTCAAGGTCTGGAATATTCCAGTCTGATATCCCCAGGCTATCGACATTATTGAGGGTTTGAGCACAAGATTCCTCAAGCCAAGCGCTTAAAGTCTCAAGCGATTGCGCACCATAATGCAAATGATGGGGTGTTTGGATGACTTGAGTCACAGGCTTTTTGGCTTATTCAACCACATCCTTTTGGTGGTCCGCAAAGGGAATCGATATGGGAAAATATTCATATAAGTCATTTTGCCATTATTCGATGATTTCTGAAAAAGTCACGACGTACTTTCCACAGGCTGCAAATGGACGAGATCTTTGTCGAAAGCAATCGAGGTCATGAAGCGTTTTATTTCGATATCCGATTCTCGAAATTGATTAATGCCTTGAGAGACCAACTATTCAGAGATGTTAAAACAGAGTCTGATGATGGATGTTTTTTTATTAGATATCTGATCTTTTTGATTTTTTAGATTTTTTAGATTTTTTACACTTGCCGTAATTATGAATATTTTTCAAATGAATTTGATGTCATATCATAAATGATCTAACCTAATTTTTAGTACCACTTCCAAAGAGAGGAATTTTTGATAATCTAACTCTAAAAGGAGTAAAAAATGCCTAAAGGTCAACGTATTAAACCGGAACAAATTGTGATGTTGCTACGCCAAGTTGAAGTTTTGACTGCCAATGGAAAAACTCTGGTTCAA
>Ga0164297_10005454_pt1 | contig 10902 bp, 15 predicted proteins | sample GEODES058metaG_FD_113539 | JGI IMG/M metagenome (GOLD analysis project Ga0164297, IMG submission 113539) | Dystrophic lake water microbial communities from Trout Bog Lake, Wisconsin, USA - GEODES058 metaG | ecosystem: Environmental > Aquatic > Freshwater > Lake | place: USA: Trout Bog Lake...
GGGTGGTGACTTTTTACTTCCCACTGTCTGATGAGCCGCCTGCGAAGACAGCCAAGGTGAATGGCATCTCGCTGTTTATGTACCAGCTGGAGGCGGCGGGACATGGACGGGGTGGTGGCTAGAGCTCTAGCAAAGCTGAATGATCACTGCTTGGCGCCCTTTTGCTTGGCCGCCATCGCCTTCCAGGCTTTCGCATCCTTCTCGAGCTTGCTTTCATGCCGCTTCAGTAGCCCATCCATGGGCTGCCCGTCCCAGGCGCCCCATTCAGCGGCCAGCTTCTGCGCGGCACGGCTCTGGGTAGCGGCCTTGCGCGCGCCCGCCGGCGTGGTCGGCAATCCGCTAGCAGCCTCCTTGGCGCGCTCAAGGCCGCTCTTGTGAATCTTCATGTCAGTCAATGATGAAGTGCCATCAGCCTCGTCCCGGCCTCGCTTCGCTCCCCGGCCAGGAGTGGATGCACATGCAGCCTTCGCCGCAATCGCCGCCTCCTTCGCAAGCTCGAGCTTAGATTTGTGGATGCGCAGGTCAGCTCCCAGGGAGCCTGCCACTGCAGCCATAGTGGATGTCGGTGCTTTGCGGGCCTCAGCCAGCCCTGCGCGCGCTTTGGCATCCGCATCCGCCTTTGCCTGCTCAAGCTTAGAGCGATGCACAAGCAAGTCGGAGCCCAGCGGCGCAGCTGCGACTGCGTTAAGCTGCTGTAGTTTGCGCTCCATGAACGAACTGTGCGCGCCAGCCTTGGTGCGCTCGATATATCCCACCGGCATGCACTCCTCCTCCTCATCATCATCATCATCAGCAGCAGCAGCAGCCTCAGTCGCGGGGGCGCCGACCTCGTCGCAAGCAAGAGTCGCGAGGCGAGGAGAGCGTCGGGGCAAGGACGCGGGCGTCGCTCCTTGTTGTTTGCCGAACACCCAGCTGGGGCTGACAATATCGTCTGTGTGTGTCCGAGGTGCATAGTGTGAGCGGCGTCGCTGAGTGGGTGCGCCGGGGCGAGCAGACTTGGAGGTGAGCGTGAAACACAGGGCTGTTCTGCACAGAGTGCGTGCGGGCGAGGCGCAAAGGGGTGAGCACGTACCGCCTAGCATGGCGTTGCTGTTGCGAGTGCCCAGAGGTGACTTCATGCCTGAATGCGCTCTCTCGGAATAAAGAAGAGTGTAACGTCACTACTGCCACGTCATCTAGGAACTCAACTTTCCTCCCTCAACGTTGACGCTAAATGGCGACCATCCACGCCCCGTGCTGCACAGGAGCGCGTCATATAAGACCCAGTGCGCGCAGTCGGGCCGTTCGCGTGGCCGCCTGCAGCTCTTGCACGCCACAGGAGCCTCTCCCAGCTTGGAGCAACCTCCTCCGTCGCGCAGCTGCGACGTCAGCAGCTGTGGCGGTGGCGCTCACGGTGCAGCACACAGCCCCAGCGCTGGCCGCGAAGCCCGTCCCACTGGAAGACACGCCCACAGTGCAAGCCACTCTGGTGCCTGCAAGCGGGAGCAAGGCTTCTGGAACAGTGACCATCGGGCCGTCAGTGAACGCGCGGGGCAGAACATACATGAAAGTTGAAGTTGACGTCAGCGGGTTGACGCCAGGAGTGCACGGCCTGAACATTCACGAGAAGGGCGATGTCAGCTGCGCAGACGGACAGTGCACGGGTGGGAGCTGGAATCCTGAGGGACTCCCGCATAACAAGCCGGACGCTGTGAAAAAGTTCGGCGCAAGCGCGTCGCACTACGTCGGAGAAGGATGTGCGTCGTTGTTGAAGCCGGCCTTCATGTGCTTCACACTGACGCCTCAAGCACGTTCGTTCCCACGCAGCACGTTTCTGGCGACATGTTGGCGACATTGGAAACGTTTCCGCGGATGCGAACGGCAACATGAAGACAAGCTTCGAGGACCCGGTCGTGACCACTATTGGTCCGAACTCCATTGTGGGACGTTCGTTTGTCATCCATGCAGATGCGGATGACTACGTGACGGAGCCTACAACTATTGTGGCGTACGGCACGCTCAAGCCGGTGTCCAAGTGAGCGTGACTGACCGATGTTGTTCGATCCACATATCATGGGAGGTCCATCTGCGGGTCGTAAGGCACCACAAATAGCGCTTGAGGCTCGCCTGCGCTCCCGGGCTCTGCACTTTGTCTCGCAGCGCCATCAGGCCCTACACCGAACGGATCCGGACTTGGGAAAGTCGATGCGTTCTGTCCCGCGCTGCTGCCGTCGCCGTTCCCATTCATCTCGCTGAATTCCAGGGCCTCTGTTGTGAATGTCGCGCGCTGTTGCTGGCTCCTGGTTTGCAGCTCGTGAAGCGCATCATCGTCGTCGCAATGAGTGGCAATGTTTGTCGGTCCACCGTCGTTGTGGCCATTGGCACGCAGCAGTTCTATCAGCTCCGTGCCGTCTGCACCATCGCCGTCGTAGTTTGTGGCGGTACTGTAGCAGCAGACGCGGAAAACCAGAGACAAGTATTTGTCGCTAATGCAGTGCAGAACTCGCCCCGCTTTGTGGGTCAAGCTGTCATCGCTGCCGCCCAGGCATCGTGTCCCACCATCGCCGGTAGATGGCATGGGCCTGTGCTTTGTGAAGGCACCAACCGATTGATCACCAAGAGTGATGTGGACTGCTGGTGCAATTGCCGTTCTTCCTCACCCATCAGATGTCCGTTTCCGTCAGGCACACGCGCTTGGCTGCAGGTCGTGGCGGCACGAATGCAACCTGACGTCGAGCGCCACCCGAGGGACCACCACCCGAGTGACCTGAACCAGCGCCAGGGGTTCGGCGCTGCGCTGCCAGCAACGCGTCTTGGATGAGCTGCTTGTACCGACTCATCACGCCCCGACTCGTTGTGAATGCATGCGCCTCCGCTGCCGTTGCCCCGGCGCCGTCCCCACCCATAGCACCCTGGAGCTTGTTCGTCGACTGCGCACGAAGTGCTGCATCTAGCGCATCACGGGGCGCCACTTGCGGCGGCTTCGCTGATGCATTGGACTGGCTGCGTCCATTCAGCAGCAGCGCAGCGATGCCAGTGCGTTGAGCCTTCGCCTTTGGCAGTGCCTCTTCTGCACGCTCGAGAGCATCCAGAGTGCGGTCGAGGCCGCCTCCGCGAGATAGAGTTTCATCAGCAACGCGACGCGCTACTTCTGCGCCTCGACGCGTTGCCTCCGCCTGGCGCTTGGCCTCTGCATCTTCACCCCCTTCGCCATCGCTGTCTTGTGCTTGAGCAGCAGGGGCGGCTGCTTCATCCACATCCTCGAAATCCATGTCCTCCGCATGCAGCAGCGGGAATGTGCAATCCGTCAAATCAAGGTCGGATGCGTCCTGGCTGCGCAACCGCTCCAGCTCGCGCATATCTCCCCGCATAGCCAACAGCATCGCGTAGCAGCCGCGCTCCGCCCCGCGCCGATTTGCGCACACATCGCATTTGCCAGAGCACGCGCCTCGTGGCAGCTGCTCGCCGAAATGGGCCAGCAGAGCTCTGCGGCGGCAGGAGGGTACGCGGCACGCGTTGGCGAGCGCGCAGACTGCAGCCACTTGGATCAGTGCTTTGTGTTTGCTGGCTGCATCGCCTGGTTTGATGCCTTGGCGCGCTAGATGCAGCATTGTGCGTTCCTCGCGGGCGCTGTAGTACACGACGTTCCTGCTGCTCTGTCCATCTCGTCCTGCGCGCCCAGCTTCCTGGTACCACGCAGTCATGCTCATGGACGGATTGGCATGCACCACGAGACGGACGTGTGGCAGATCGATGCCCATGCCGAACGCGACAGTGCAGCACACACACTTGAGGGAGCCATCCCGCAAGGCAGCGGCTGCAGAGACCTTCGCATGTGCTGACAGATCGCTGTGGTAAGCCTCTGCCGCGATGCCGTTGTTGCGCAGATGGCCTGCTAGTCGGACGCACTCGACCTTGCTGCGCGCATATACGATGGCGCATCCACCTGAAGCTGTTCCGCTTTTCACTGTGCGCACAATGTCCGCGTCCTTGGTTGCGTCCGACGGCCACAGGTCGCAGTAGCGCACCTCAAACGCGATGTTCGGTCGGTCGAAGCTGCCGGCGATGAGCAGTGGGTTGACCAGGCCAAGTGACTGGCAAACTTGTTGTCTCATCGCAGGCGTTGCTGATGCCGTCAGGGCCATGAACGGCACTCGAGGACCTAGTCGTGCGCGCAGAGTGCCCAGCTTGCTATACGCGCTCCTGAACGTCGATCCGTAGTCTACGACGCAGTGCGCCTCGTCCACCGCCACCAGCGATAGCTGCTGTCGCTGTGCTAGCTCTGCAAGCATGTCCACAAGGCGTTCGTTGACAAGCAGCTGCTCAGGCGCAAGAAACAATAACTGCGTGGCCAGCGGCGTGGTGCCTTTAAGCTCCCTGTAAAGCGAACTTCGCTCACCGTCCTCGGTGTCGCTGGTCAGCGCTTTTGCAGATACACCCGCGCGCGCTAAGCTGCCCAGTTGGTCAGTCATGAGCGCTCGAAGCGGAGAGATGACCACTGTGAGGGCGCCTGGCCGCAGGACCGCTGGGAGGGTGTAGCATAGCGACTTCCCGCCGCCGGTGGGCAGCAGGACGAACACGTCGCGGCCAGACAGGACTGCTTCAACCGCCTCTTTCTGGCCGTTGCGGAACGCGGGCACGCCGAGGCGTGCCAGCGCTGAGGCCAAGTCCATGCAGTGAAAGTGACAGCTCTCTGCTATTCACCCACACCCATGCACTCTGCTCCACAAGAGATTGCCAAATATGTGAGCAGATATCAAATCTAGGCGTGGGACATGCGCAGCGCGTGCTTGAGGAGGGGTGAGCTCAGAGCGCCAGGTTGGCATTAGAGCTCGAACGCAACCCTTCGCACAGAGTTGCATGCAAGTCAGCGGTTCAAGGACCACTACGACGCTGAGCAGGAACTGGGTGGTGCCGTTGCTTCTTGCAGCTGCTGTCGCGGCCTTGGCCTCCAGGTCCTTCTCGACTGGGGAGGCTGCTGCAGATCTGTCTATACCGGCGCTGAGTCGCACGGATGTGCATGCCACGCCGCTGGTCGCTGTCGCCGACCTGCACGGTGACTGGCAGAACGCACTACTGTCACTCCAGCTCACGTGCGTCTCCTTCGCAAGGTTGATGTGCCCTCTGCGAGCTGACTGCGCCTCCACACCTCGTTCGCAGCGGCGCTGTAGATAACAACGGCCACTGGGTGGGCGGAGTCACACACCTGGTACAGACAGGAGACGTTGTTGATAGAGGCCCGCACAGCATCGAGCTTGTGCGATACTTGTGGCGTTTGCGAGAGGAAGCGCAGGCTGCGGGCGGACGCGTGAGTTTGTTGATAGGCAATCATGAGGTGTGGGCCATGTCTGGGGTCAATAATTACGCCAGTGCAACGGAGCTGCGCGCCATTGGAGGCGGCAGCGTTGTGCGCGGGCATTCGGCTTGGAATGAAGCATTTGATCCGGCAACAGGCGAGCTGGGCAGAGTGATTGCAGACACGCATGAGGTGGCAATCATTGCGGGCGATGGCGCATGCCGCACTCTGTTCGTGCACGCTGGCATTCTACCTAGCTTTCTGGACGGACGAGGTAACGCGACGGTCGCTCATCTCACCCAGCGCTTTCGAGACGCCGTCTCACGGGCTGGTGCAGCATTTCCGACGGCTGACAAGGCGTTGTTCGGCTCCCGCGGCCCTCATTGGTGCCGCAATCTTGCCTTGGGAGCTGAGCGAGAGGCATGTAACGATGTGGCTACTGTCCTCTCTGCAGTCAACGCCACTCGCATGGTGATTGGACACACTGTGCAGGTCGGAGGCGCCAGCACGCGGTGTGGAGGCGCCCTGGTTCTCCTGGATGCGGGGATCAGCTCCGCGTATTATGGTCAGGCCACCGCGTTCCAGTGCAGTGACGCGCACGGCGCCGCCATCCAGGAGCTGGGCGGCAGCAGGCAACTGCCCACGCCGCCGGCGGCACCGACAAAATACGGATAATGTAGTCGAAATTGCGCTGCATTTCAATCATCTCCATGGCTGGCAGATATTACAAGAAGGGCGGCAGGAAGGTGACAGAGCCAGAGGTGACTGCGTCCAACTCTGGCTGAGTCAACCCACTCATCCCGTCACATTACTAGTGCCATCACATCACTAGCACTAGAGACTCTACCAAGACGAACCGTACTGCCGTGAACAGGTTGTCTAACTATTACGCGTCATCGTAATCGACCTGATCAAACAAGTAATCGGAGAAGTCAGGCCCGTCTCCACTCCTCGTCGTGACACCCACTCGGGAGGTGAAAGGAGAATCGCTTTCAGCCGAGGAGCGGCGGGAAGCCGCAGACACCCGAGGTCGTCGTCCATGAGGTTCACTGCGTCAGTAAGGTGCATCGCATCTTTGGGCGAGGATGTCATTCCTCTGCATTGCCGATTTCACTCCTCGATGGCGCGCTCGAACTGGCCGCGGCTGCGGACTGCCGGGTGCTGCGCTGCTCCAAAAGCGGCCAGGGCCAGCTGTAGTAACAGTCGGGTGCAGGCGTGTCACGCACAGTGGCCAGCGTGCGCAAATTCAGCACAAGTGACCGGAGTTGAGTGTCCGCGTCACCGCCATTGTACGCGCGCTCGAGCCACGCGGCCGCACTCTCCCCCCGAGCCTGCCAGGGCGGGACACCCGCGGCGTTGCCCTCCATGATGGCGACCCATGTGTACCCCGCCGAAATCAGGTCCAGCCCTGCGCGCGCAGGGCACGCCCCGTCGCGCCACACGCAGTCCGCTGCGAACGCACGCACGCCACACCGCGCACAGTCATCACCTTTGCCCCGGCAGAGGCCAAAGTCGATGAGCAACCACTCACCGCCTGGCGCCTGCACAATGTTTGCAGACCTCACATCGCAGTGGCACAATGTCTTCTGGTGCGTGGCCAACAAGCCGCACAGGAGGCCGCGCAGCACGGCATCAGCTAGGTTGCGCCGCTCAGCTGTCAGCAGAGGTCCCGGGGGTGAGCCTTCCAGCAGGTCAGCGAGGACAGCGGACAGCGGCACTCCTGCAGGCGAAATCAGGAGTGCCGGCCAGGGCAGTGCGTGGAGTTCTGCGCTTGACGGGCGGGAGCGCAGCACCCGATTCCCCTCGCATAACAGCCTCGGCAGCGTGCCGTCGGGCGACGAGGCGAGCGCACGCAGAGCTTCCGCCTCTGAATGCATCCATTTGGTAACGCTGGAGGAGCTGCAGCGGGAAAGCTTCAGGGCGAGCTTCTCGCCTGTGCATGGGTGCTCAATCTCATACACATCAGCGCTGCCTCCGCAGCCCAGCCGTGCGCCCAGTACAGTCCGGCCACGGAAAGGCTGGCAATCAATATCTACGGCCGTGAGAGGCACTGCGCAGGCGTTCAGGTGTTCCGCAGGGGCGCACAGCAGGCGCAGAAGGGCGGCGAAGCCCTCCGGCGGCGTCACTGCCACATTCGCAGGCATTTTCGGGTCCCACCCGCCAAGCAGATCCAGCGCAGGCGTGCGCTCGGTGGGGCATGGATGAGCCGCACTGAAGTCCTCACCCGCCGGTACGCCGGATCGAACGCGCAGTAGGACAACATGCGTGCCGACGCAAGCCACAGACACTGCCGCGATTGCGCACAACTGCTCGCCTCGGTCGTGAGCCTCGCGCACGTGTCGTCCGACGATACGCCTCGTGTAGCTCGCTGCCTGTGCGATGGCCTGCGAGAGGCAGCATCAGGAAGTGTAAGGGGGGTGCCAAGTCATATGTGGCGAGTGCGACGCACCAGCGGAAGGTAGGGCAGTCCCCAGCGCTTCAGCTCCAGGCAGACTAGCGCCCCGAGGCTGGAAGCGGACATATCACGCGCATGCGTCCAGGTCACGTCTGGGCACGCCTCCGCGGAGGGGATGCTGTCCGCAAGGGTCGCCTCATACCACAGCCTCAAGTGACTCACGCCGTTCGTCAGCGCGCGAAGGAGCGGGAGGACCAGGGAGTGCACAAACTTGCGCTCAGCTTGCTCCTCGAGCGCCCCTTCAACCGTCGACTCAAAGGGTGCCCGGGCCTCGTGGAGGCGGCAGACCTCCGACCAGGCTGCGGCAACGCTGTCTGCGGCAACAGAAGGCCAGCCCTCAAAAAATGCATCCAACGACAGCTCCTCGGCCTCGGGCGCGCCGCGACGCGCGGTGTCCGCGGACACATTAGAGGTCTCACAAGCAGAGCCTGCCACGGCGCGCAGTTGCGTGAAGTACACTTGTTGCTGGCTTGCCGCCAGGCTCGCCTCCAGAGCGGTTGCTCTCGCCTCCGCCGCAGCCTTATCCGCCTCCAGAGCGGTTACTCTCGCCTCTGCGGCGGCCTTGCTCGCCTCCGCTGCGGCAAGCGCCTCTCTAAGCTGTTGAAATTCGTCCATGCGAGACAGGAGGTTGGGGAACGACCGTTGAGAGAGGCGAAACTGCCGTAGTCAAAGTGTTTCAAAGTAGTCAACGTCGACGTCTAGCCAAAAGGGCCTCCCGGAGGCCCCTCCATATGAAGCTACAAGACACCCCCTTTTGGCCACGGTGCAGTTTTCGAACGGAGTGTCCCAGCGGCGTCTGTGAGCGGCAAGGCAGCGCTAGCGCTCACGGTACATGGCCTGGCGCAGGGCGAGGACGAAACGGCGGGCGAGGCCGGTTGGGCGGCGCAGAGTGAGCTAGAGCACGTTCAAACAGGCTCACTCAGTGTAGTCGACGCTTGGCCACCCCAGGCCACGCTGGCGCGTCGCCGTAGCGCCGGAGTGCGCGCCGGAGGCGGAGTGACTGCCGGCACCCTGGCTGTTCGCTTCCGCCACCCTGCTGCTGCGCACGGAGACCGGGACGGAGCAGTGTGGCCAGCCACGGGGGCTGCTACTGGGCTCCCCAAGGCCCCCCAGCGGCCCGGCCGGGCCGCGGACGCCCCGTCGCGGTGGTCCGGAGCGTTCAGCCGGTTGACGGGCGGCTTGGCCAGCGCTGCGCGCGCGCACGGACGTCTGCAGCCTTCGCTAGGACTTCCTGAGAGCTGAGCGTGAGACAAAATGGCCCACCCAAGGGGTACTATAGCCTCACATGCTGGCTTTTTAGAGTAGCAGCTGCATGTATGGTGAGCAGTAGTCATTTCTCATTCTGCCTCGCCACGATTGTGCGCCGTCCTCAACTTGACCGGGACGCAGCCTTTCCGGGGCAAAAAACAGGCTTCTGTAGCGGTTTCCGGGGGGTCGAGGATTTCCCAAATAACTCTTGTCACCCAACGAGTTGGATGGATGGACACGCGCATCGCTGTGTCATGTGAATCCCTTGAGGAAGCTTGTGGCCACCTCTCTGCCCCTCGCATTGACTGAGAGCTTCAGGTCGGACACCTCCCGGTCGATGTCCTCCATGAATGCGATGATGAAATCCACGAGCTTGTGCTTGTACATCTCCTCCGCGTGTATGTGCGTGATGAGGAAGCTGATATCAAAGCCAGGCACGGGCACTCGACGCAACACCTTGAACTCGTCTGCTCTCTGCATCAAAAAACGCAGGAGCTTGCGCGCCAGAATCTCTTCCAACTCATCTGCCTGCTTCACCTTGATGCTGATGCGGCAGCTGTTGATGCTGCCCTCTATGAGCACGTGCTCCTGCTCGCTACGAGTGATTTTCACCTGCACAGCCACGGACGTCAGCGGACGCCACTGTGGAGCGACTGCGACACATGTACACGCACCGGCGGCAGCATCAGCTCTGGATGCACGTTAAACTCAACTTCCGGCTTGTTCTGCCGTTCCACCTGGGGGACCCATGGGGAAAGAGCTACGTCAGTGACCCAGAGTCTTCTTTCTCGCCGTCGTCGCACAGCAGGCGGCACGCACAAGTTGACACGGCAGGTTGCGTATGCACATCGCCTTGGTCAGTGCAGCGCGCACGCTCTGGTAGTACTGCGCGTGACTCGTCGCCATGGCCCCTGTGCTTCAGCAGTCCAGGGCCCCAGCGGCTGTTTATCTGTTTACACGGCGCAGTACGCCGTCGTGTAACGCGCCACTCTCGCCAGAGTGGTGTGCCAGTTAGTGCACGGCAGTGCTTGACAAGTTTGTAGCTTGCCAACTGGCAAGGAACGTTGCCCAACGACGCGTTACCGCCCCAGAGGTGCAAACGCTGGATGCAGCAGATGCTGCGCTTCAGCCCGGCCCCAGCAGCAACGCGTTTCCCGACGCGCAAGTGCCCTCTGACGGTCCCGCCTCCTCGGCACTCAGCGCGCGCTCTGAGAGCACGCGCACGCGCACGCCCACTGCCCGTGTTCCTGTCAGCGCTACTCCACGCACACCGTTTGACTTCGTGTTCCAATCCCGCATTTGAGGGCGGTGATGTTTGTTTAGTGGCAGGAGCGAGGTCATGGCGTTTGTGGACTTCAAAGCCAAGGCCATTGAGCTGGTCAAGCAGGCAGTAGAGCAGGACAACGCGCAGAACTATGAGGAGGCGCTGCGGCTCTACAAGGCGAGCTTGGAACACTTCAGCCTGCACTTGAAGTATGAGAAGAACCCCAGCGCGAAGAAGACCATCACCGCCAAGGCACGCGCTGGCGGACAATGCCTGCATAGCGCAACACACGCTGCTGACGCCTGTCCGTCTTGTGCCACGGGCGGTTGTGCTCCATCTGTGTTTCGCGTTCAGTTCACCGAGTACTTGGCACGTGCAGAGGAGCTTCAGAAGTGCGTGCTTTCTGTCCTGCATGCCCTCTTTGCGTATGTGCTCGCCCCACGGCTGAGCTGCGTCTGACACGCGCTGCGGTGTCGATGTGCAGGACGCTAGACTTGCATCGACAGGGACTACAGCCCGGCCCTCCGTCCAGCGGCGCCGGCGCCGGCTCGCGACCCGCCGGCTCCAGGGGCGGAGAGAAGGGCGATAACGACAAGGGCGAGGCGCGTCTCCTGTTCACCAGCCCCGCTGCGAGGCTGCAACAAACGTCCTGGGCACTGA
>Ga0164297_10005455_pt1 | contig 10899 bp, 15 predicted proteins | sample GEODES058metaG_FD_113539 | JGI IMG/M metagenome (GOLD analysis project Ga0164297, IMG submission 113539) | Dystrophic lake water microbial communities from Trout Bog Lake, Wisconsin, USA - GEODES058 metaG | ecosystem: Environmental > Aquatic > Freshwater > Lake | place: USA: Trout Bog Lake...
GGCTTGTAATTATGTTATAAATTTTAAATCCTATTTAGACCGAGCGGTACTAGAAGCTTTAAAACAAAGTATTCTAGATAAAATCAAAGATAGAGGTAATAATTCTGAAAAGAAATATGTGATAACATTCAATATTTCTAATATATATTTTTCCAAGACGGCGTTAACACCATTGATTAAATGTAATAAGTGCGAAGAAGTAGTATAAATAATCTTATTATTCTTTTGTGCATTTTTGTACCTTTTAAATTTTTGCTATTTGTGTTATTAAATCTAATAATTATCTAGCTAGATTATAGATTAAGTGCCACTTATATACTACATTACAATTCATAATGAGTGCAATAACTACAACAATACCACAAACCACTACATCAACACCAACAATCGCAGCCAATACCATAGCCCAAACAATACCTCAAACTACATTGGCTGCTAGTGCAAACGGGGCATCCTGTAATAATGTATATGTTCCGGATTATACTGTTCTCCGCCAGCAGAATTTAGATAAAGTAAATGAGTATTATAACAAATTGCTAGGTTCTTATACATCCACCTATAACCAATATGCTACCCAGAGTAAGGGAACAAAGAACGACCAGAATTATGCAAACACTGTTTTATTACCTAAATACACGAATTACAATAACCAACTTATTAATCTTAATCAATCGATAATTAATGGGGTGAATCAAGATATGGATTTAATTGCAGCTCAAAAAGATGAACTTACTAACAAGACACGACAGGTTGATACAATTATGAATAATATTGCACTTCTTAAGGATAAGGATAATGAGATGACAGTATTGACTGGTGCCAGAAATGATAGTCTTTCCTCTACTAGTGATGGTTTAGAACAAATGAACTTTTCTACGTATATATTCATAGGTATTAATGTCTTAATCCTGCTAGTAATTATTGGATTGGTTATCTACGTAGTGTACTCAAGCTATTCTGGTGGTTCCAATGGCCGAACAATGAATAATGTATATTCCGGAATAGCTAGGAATAAACCAATGGTAATCTAGGCAAGCCAGATAAGCTATAAATATCTGACTCACAAAAAATAAAAGGTGGGAAAATAAATATAATAAGAATATAGAACTAGCAATACTAAATTGAAAACAGAAAGACAATGACAACTCCAAATACTACCATTGCAACATCATCTGGCACGGCAACTTCAACAACATCCGCATTAGACGTTTCATCTAGCTATCAAACCCTTCTCCTAGAAATTAAGAATACAATTGATAAAAACGACCAACTCTTCCAGCAAATCCAGCAAGCCAATTATCCAAATGCCGGTAACTACCAAAGCGATTTGCTTAATTACAAGATTGATATGCAAACTAAAGACTTAGTAAAAGCCCGGCAAACGGTATGGGATTTTCTAACTAAAAAGTACAATGAAAATACTAAGCTTCGCACCTATTATTTTAATGAAATTCGCAAAGTCGACGACCATATAGCTCAATTGAATAAACAGCAACAAGACTTAATAGATTCAGTTCAAAAGAAGCAATTAGCATCAACAACTACAAATGAATCTATCCGCTTTCAAAAATACCAATTTGATAAGAAACATTACTATCTCTTCCTTTATAAAATCCTTCTAGCAGTGCAAGCCGTTATATGTGTCTTACTTGCACTTTGCCTTACTGGTATCTTACCTCGTGCTACTGCCCTTGTCGTCATCGTAATTATACTTATTGCTACCGTTGCATTCGTAGGATATTATGTATTTTATGTTAATATTGGGCGGTCAGCATTTAGTTGGGCGAAATTCGAACACGATAATGGAATTCAAGCTAAAGGCGGGCAATGTGTGGATACTAGCGGGGTTTCAGACGCAGATAAACAAAAAGCCTCAGCAGATGCCGCAGTTGCAGCCATCATTCAACAAAATCAAAGCCCGGGATGCAGCACTAGTTCCAATGGTGTTTAAGGAATCGATATATCCAACACTTAATCTGTTATCCCTTATCCGTTTTTTGGTGTTAAAAAACCTGATGAGGGATAGTGGATGAATATTAACAAGAACAATTTTCTACTTTCTACATTTGTGTGTTTTTATGCGTGCTTATTTAATAATGATTTGCAATCTTCTATTTCTTCTAGAATTTTCCTTAATGGCACATCACATATAACTTCAGTTTTATTTTTTAATAGTTTTAATGTATTTAGATTTACAACACAAGTTTCTAATTGTTTTTTATTACAATTTAAATTTTCACTATATACCAATTCTATATCAAGATTTCCTGTTTTATAAGTTGTTAATCGGCGTTCTAAATTATTTGTATAACCAATTTTATGGCATATTTTATTCATACCATTATGTATTGTTTTGACTTTAAGAATATAGATAAAGCCTTTACCTGTATCATTTGGATAAGATTGTTTTAATGTTCTTTTTAACTCTTTTTGATAGAGCTTTATTTTTTGCGATTTTATTTTTAATTTTTCATTTAATTTATTAATGTCTATTTTATCTTTACCTTTTATAATAGCGATATCCCTTATTATTTATCCGCATTTTTATTTTTTTATATTTAGTTATTTTAGAAATAACAATGAACAGAAATAATGCTATTGACAATGTTATAAGTGATTTATTTATAAAAGTATTAAAACATAAAAAACATAATTGCGGTCATAAACCTATATATGACAATAAAATATTTATAAAAGCATTTATAAAAAGATTAAGAACAAGTAATACTTGGAAGCTTCTAGAAGATGAATTTAAAATTTCAGATACTCATCTTAATAGAAAATATCTAGAATGGTGCTCTAGAAATATTTTTGAAAAAGTATTTAATTTATTTTTAAAGGAATATAAGTGCTATATTGATTTTGATGAGGTGTATATAGATTCTACCATTCTTCTTAATAAGTATGGATACAGGCATACTACAGGTATTAATAGGTATGAAGCAAAAAAACATAGAAGTAATAAATTATCATGTTTAGTAAGTAAAAATGGAATTCCACTAGGTATTAAGCTTTCTAATTCAAGTGTTCATGATATAAAATTATTATTAGATACATTACCTAAAAGAACTTATTTTACTACATTAATTGGTGATAAAGCTTATATTTCTAAAGATTATAAAAAGTATTTGAAAAGAAATAGAAGAATAGATATGATTACAGAGACTAGAAAAAATCAAAAGAAACAAGTTAAAGTTGATATCAAATCTAGAATAGCAATAGAGCATTTTAATAGTTTATTAAAACAAAATAAAGCCATAAATACTAGATATGATAAAGATATAAGAGCATATGAAGCTATTATTTATCTAGGATGTGTTTCTAGAGGTCTTAATGTTATTTTTAAATTTTTATATGATTTATAAATTTACTGATTCATATATCTAGAGAAACTAGTTTTATTCAAAATAATAATTTCAGAAAAGATAAATAGATTCCTCAATATTAGATTTTATTTTAATTTAAACTATCTAAAAAAATAAAAAATTATTAAGTGTTTTAAGAAAAATAAGAAAAATAGATGTATTTTAAAAATTAATAACCTAAATAATAGGGGATATCGCTTACAAATAATTTCTTGAAATTTATTGATGACTTTTATAGCTTTTATAATGAAGGTCAAAATGAATATGATTTTGCAATTGATTTAGAAGATATTGCATTTTGGCTAGAAGTTAAAAAAGGTCATCTAAAAACATTATTGGAAAATAACTTTGTAAAAAACAGGATTACATTGAAACCAAGCCTAAGGAAAAATTATCTGGAACAGGAACAAATAATATTAAAATTGTAATGCTAACTTATACCTGTGCTAAATTACTTTGTATGATTTCTAAATGTGAGAAGGCTAGTCTCATACGTAATTATTATATAGAATTAGAAAAACTTTTGATAAAATACAAGGATAACATAGTTGAAAGCCTTAATCGTCAATTATGAATAAAAACAGCTAATAAGGAAATTATTGAAGAAAATAAGAGTCATGGTATTATTTATGTTCTAAAAGTTGATGAAGACATTCATAAAATTGGTAAAACTACGGAATTGAAAAACCGTATGAAGCAATATAAAGTTGGTAGAATTAGTGAATTACCAATTGTATTTGTATATAAAACTGATTGTATTGATGATATTGAAAAATGTATGAAAGATAACCTCAAGAAATACCAAGCTAAAAATAATACTGAATTATACAAGATTGATTTAGACTTTGTTAGAGAAACGGTTTCATATTGCACTAAAAAGCATGCAATTTTATTGAAAAGAAATAAAAAATTATTAGAAGCTGATGATAATAAAAATTGGCTTATTATTATTGATAGGAAAAATGTAGATAATATTAATGAATTATTTTCTAAAGCTAAAAGATATAGTAGAAAAAATAAATCAATTAATATAAAATAATTCAAATCAATTCAAATCTTAACAAATGAATACCTATTCAATATATATTTATGTGAAACTTAATGTATTGAGAAATGATTTCTTTATTTAATTTATTTACTTGAATTATTAGATAATAAATTAAACTCTATCCCTTAAACGACTGCAAGAATACTAATTAAAGACATTATAATTAATATTAATAAATATAATTTTTAAGGATATGCCTATTATAAATTAAATATTACTTATTCTATTTTTGATATTTTACATTTTAATAAGAATTAGCATTAATTAAAAAACACATAACTACACCTATGGTATACATTAATGTATACCCTACAGAAAGCCATAGCTTTTTAGGTGGTATCTGCTTAAATTTAAAGTAGGATAATTTATAGTTTTTCATTGTGTATTAGTTTATTTTATTGGGGTAATAAATTAAATTTTGAAAGGTATCTTAAATTATTATAAGTAAGTATTGGATATATCGATTCATCACGAACCACCTCTATGTTTTTCCACAATAGATTCGATTTCGGGTTTCCTCACTTTTCCAAATGTTATAATATGCATTTTATCATAATCGAAAAGCTCTCTAGCGGTTTCCAATAATTCCCCTCCAGTGATGGCCTGGATTTTTTCAATACGTTTGCTCCCGGGTTCCAATGGTAGATTAAAGAGGACTTGCTTTGCATAATATTCATTTTCATATTCTATATCATCAAAATTAGTAATGAAAATATCGCAATAATTCTTCTTATTTGCAGCTAGTTCCGATGTGGATACCTCGCGTGTTTTAATCTTATCTAATTCTAGCAGAATATTACGCAGGCATTCTAGAGTGGTTTTATTCTCATTTTGGGTATTGATAGTGAAATATCCCATTTCTTCATAATTAGTTAGCGAACATCTAATGGAATACACGAGACCCAGCTGCTCGCGAATTCGTATAAATAATCGGCTACTCATATTACCACCTAGAATATTGGATAGCATCTTATAATGATTTATTAGGGGGTCAAATGCGCCACGGGTTTTGAATATAATAAATACATAATCTTGTTGCAGGCTTCTGTCAAAACATTCTATAGTGGTGCGTAGGTTCCTATCGACATATGGAATTAGATTACTAGCACGCTGGGTTGCCGGTGGTATTTCCCGAAATCCCTGTTTTTGTCCTTCAGCTTTGGTCCCTGGCGGTGAAAAATATTTATCTAGCATTGCTAGAAAGCTCGGTCGGATATTCCCACTTACCGCAATCACTAGATTATCGCGACGGTAATATTCATTGTGATAATTCAGTAATTCTTTCCGGTTGGTGGAATCTAGCGTTTTCAAATTGCCGATAATGGGATTTGCTAGAGGATGCCCGTGGATGATACTAGATTCCACTTTATCATTAATCCATTCATCAATATCGTCTTCATCATCTTTCATCTCTTGGATTATAACATTCCGCTCGCTCTCTAGGTCTTTTTCCCTCATCAGAGGATGGAATATCATATCCGCTGTAATACGGCATATTATATCCATATTATCATCATTAGAGAGAAATTTATAGTGATATGCGGTCATGTCCTTAGCAGTAAAAGCATTGAATGAAATACCATTGGCATCAAAAGTTTTGGAAATATCTAGATAGGATGGGTACTTGGGTGAGCCTTTGAATAACATATGTTCGATGAAGTGGGAAATACCCATAACCCGCGGCGGTTCATTCTTGCTACCCACTTTAAAGAAGAAAAAAACACTAGCAGTACGGGTATCATTCCTATTCCGCATTACTAGCAGCCGGGTTTTATGGCCGTTCTCTAGGAGTTGTACTTTTTGAATGGCTATCTGCTGATTGTGATTCTTTCTAGAATGCTTTCTAGAATGCTTTTTGTTTTTTGTGCTAGATTTTATTTTAGTTTTATGTGTCATAGATTCTATTATAATACTATAAATTTGTTTATCTAGTATCTAGAAGGCTATCCCTTAAATTCCTATCGTTCATAAAAGACAATGTCGCACTTGTGCAGCCAACCATTACGCCTGCAGCAATAGAACGGATTGACCGATAATAATTTAAGGGATAAAGTGTTTATTTCGTGATGCTAGCTAATATGTTTTTAGATTTATTTTAGTTTTTTAGTAATGGATTTTGAAAGTCTGCTAGAATGTCTAGTTTTACGTGTCCCAGGTTTTTCCATACTAATAATCTCACCATCCAGATTTAGATATTCAATCGTTTTGGAATCATCATAAACAATATAAGTATTTGTATTTTCCTTTTCATTTTCCATTTTCTCTAGCACATCTTTATCAAGGTCGGCACATTTGAATATGATCCTTTTCAATTTATCCCGTTCCATTTTATAAAGTTCTTTGTTTCCTTTGTATTGATAAGCCTTTGAAAATAATTTGGCGCAGGCTTCAACCCGTTTTTTATCTTCCACTATCATTATAAAACGAACATCCGGATGGGTTTCGCGACCAGTTGCATATGCTTGTAATCGATGCCGCATATCTTTTGTTTTTCCTAATTTTAGCAATTCTTGGTCTTTATTAACCATAATGATATAAATAAATTCATTAGTTTTAGCTAAATCTAGAATCTTATCAGCAATATGATTTTTGTAATAATCTATGAATTTACGCAACATAACAAAATAATCACGAAACATCTTACCTTTAGGTGTTCTAGAATTCATAGCAATTTTTTCAAAACATTCAAATGATAACATATAATTAGCATCCTTCACACCTTTTGTTGATTTTTGATTTATTCGTATAATAATATAATCAGTCATTAATACATAATTTTCACGAATTCTTTGTTCAAATTTTAACTGATTATTCAAACCTAAATATTTCATAGTTTTCTCTAGAGGTATTCCAAATGTTTCTGTTGCACATAGTTCATAAAATTTATAGTATTCATTAATAAATTTTTCTGGAATAGCAGTAAATTTTATAAGAAATTCTTTCAAAGTAAGCTTAACCATATTTTATAAAACTTATTTCAATTAAATTATAGTTAGAAAAAAATTAAAAATATGCTAGGTATAACCTTATAAAGGCTAAGCCTATTCATAATTTTATATATAATTAATCAATAATTATATTTTCCAAAAACTAACTTTATAAAATTAGTTTTAGCCTTAATTAGGCTAAACTGATGTAATTTATAAAATATATTTTAAAATAAAAATAATTAAGAAGATATCTTCTCTAAATTAATTTCTCTAGCAGGCATGCCAAAATAAACCGCGCCAATTGGAAGATGTCCAATAATAATTTCGCCCGCATATCCTGCCTTATGTAATCCATCCTTAACTGCATCAGCAATGCGCGATTCCGGTGTATCATGCAATTCCATAGCTACTTTTGAACCGTTTCCATCTGTCCAAATACCAATTACTACCAGCTCATTTTCCGTGTTGTTATAGGTAATCTTACTAGGTTTGAATTTCAGTTTCTTTTCAACATAATCGCCCATATTGGTTATGTGTGTTGCTTGTTGTATAATTTTTTTGAATTTTGATGTTTTTATGAATCGCTCGATATGTTTAGCTTTTTCAGAACCTTCTAAATACGTTGTTTCGTATGTCTTGATTCCGTTTTGATTATTCTTTTTTGTCTTTTTTTGTTTTTTTAATCTAGCAGATGTGTTTGCATCTAGCCAGACTTTAGGATAGATTGTTATTTTATATTCTGTATTCAACGATAAATTGGCACCCATTGATTGGTTTAATAAATATTTAGATTTCTTTTTCTATTTTTCTGTTTTTATTTTCTTTTCTATTTTTATTTTTTCTATTTTCTTGATTCGAACTGCTAGAATGAAATTTTTTAACCCTAATAAATACGTCTCTAGACCACGTAATAAATCCATCTTAATTATAGACATCTAGCAATTAGCAACATCATCCAGAAAACTCTAGAATGCTAAATCAATTAAAAGCTCGGACGCAATCGCAAAATGCTAGCAATCAGAAAGATTCCCTCATTGATTACACTTATGACCCATCGCGGCAGAATAGCCCGCCGTATAAAACTATTTATCAACCCACACCAGCTATATCCGACGGATATGCTAGAACAGTGAATACCAGTCTCAAACATTCACAACAGCAAACAACTACCACACATCCCGCGAATGTGGATAATCTAGCTAGACAAAAGGGATTAGCAACACATCCCACTATGCAAATGAAAGAAAAGCAAGACCGGCTAGAACGGGTTGCCGCCCGGATACATTCTCATTTCAAAACCAAGTATCCGGCATTGATTGATGCATCTGGATTTTCTTCGGGTACAATAATGAAGATAATAGAACAGGTTTCTAGCCGGACTCCAACTGGCCAGCTAGATGAACGCGGGATTTCCAAGGTAATAGATGTAATTGATACCAAATTTAAAACTACAGCACATAGTGAAAATCGTACCGGGGTGCAATGGGATATGGCCGCATTTACTACGGATACCGAAAGCAAGATACCTATGGATAAATATCTAGAAAATTATACCAATAAAGTTGCCATTCTGCTAGATAGTAGCGAAAAAGCAATTGAAGCGGAACTGCCACCTAGTATGGCACCTGTAAATGATACTAAGCCATTGGAAAAGCCCGACCCTTTTAGTGAGGATTTCCCCATCCGAGACCGAGAGAAACAAACGGATATGATGATTCCAGAAGTGCGAGAATATGATTATTACATTACTATTGATTCTAAAGACCGTGACCCTGTCAAGTATCCGGCACCTAATCAATTTGTTATTGATTTTTCACCGGCACCACCCGCGGCAGGTGAAACCCGCAAGGGATATATCGACCGTGGTCTTGGTAATGTTAAGTCATGTGAATTGATGAATGTGATTATTCGAGATGTTAGCGACCAACCAGATTCTAGCGATACTAGCAATGCTAGTTATCCATACTTACTTCTGCAGTTCGATGAATTACAAAATAATTATTTTGGCACCAATAATACAATCTCCCGTTCTTTTGCCATTCTCACCGAGTATTCATTGATTGGTAAATATCGATATTATAGGATAACAGGCGATAATTCGGAAAATACTGTATCACGTGTTTATAATCCACGAATAAATCTGAATAAGATTACGACAAATCTACTCTTGCCGGATGGTTCACCTTTTCAATTTGGTTCAGCATTCTCAGGAGATACTAGTAATACCTGCATTACTTTTTCTTTCCGAATGACTACCATTCAAAAGAATCTAGCAACACAGTTTATAAGTAAGGCAACATATTAGTGCTTTTATTTCTAATGGGCTTATTTGATTAATTTATGCTTAAAAACAAATACTTGATTAAATAATAACAAAAAAAATAAAAAATTGATTTTATTTATTATTTACATAGCAACTAGCATTCCAGAATGTCTTCACATAAATCATTAGAAGAAATTAACAAAGTTATTACTGAAATAGAAAATTGCAATGGTTATAAAAAAAGTACTGAAATGCTAGAAGCATCTGCAAATTGGTTGACAATTTTGAAAGAATATAGAGATAAATATGATACTCTAACTGAAGAAGATTTTAAGAAAATAAATTATATATTCGTAATACATTATGTGAATTATAGTAATATGATGTTTCAAACAGAAACGATAGGTGCATTGAAATCAATTCTAGAAGTAATATCCAATATTGCTAAAAAACAAACAAATAATTTGGATAAGTAATTTAATTTATAATTTGCACTTTTTGTTTTTTTTGTTTGTTCTACTATCCTTTAAATGGTCAGATATTTTAAAAATAACTGAAATTAGATGTAAAATATCGCTGTAAAAACTAAAATATTCACTTATTTTATGCTTTCGTGTTATAACATGAATAACTGTTTAAAGAATAACCCGAAGGGGGTAATGGACTAATATTTTTATACTTTTTACAGTTAAAATATTACTTTTTACGAGTAATAATATATTTAGTTTTCGGTAATAAATTAGCCGCAGGCTAATAGATAATTTATTGATCATTCTAGATCTGGTTGCTTCAGGATAATTCTTTCAGGCAAATGGAAATTTAATTATGAAAATGAAAAATAAATAAAAAATCAAACACAAAGAATAGAAAACAATATGAATTGATACAAGAACCTATCTACATTGTGTCATTGCTATATGATTCATATAACAACGCGGCAAAGTCTTGATGGTTTATGACTTTTTCAATACTTATAGCTTCAAATTGTCTGCGATATTCATGGATATCTATATCTTTTATGATATGTAGTCTATAACTGAGTTCTTGCATTTTTTCTGTTTTATAATTTCTAAGCACCCAGACATGCCCTTGTGGTTCAGATGATACCATCTGCTGATATTCATTAGATAATTGCGCTAGCTTTATTTCTGATTCTGGATACCAGGATTTACTTATCCTTTAACCGACCAGGATTTAAAAAATCCTTAGGTCTTGGTTATGCGGATAGCGCCCAAAAACTGCGTTTTCGGGCTGTATTGCATCCCTAACTCCATAGGTGTTAAAACACCTATA
>Ga0164297_10005456_pt1 | contig 10897 bp, 7 predicted proteins | sample GEODES058metaG_FD_113539 | JGI IMG/M metagenome (GOLD analysis project Ga0164297, IMG submission 113539) | Dystrophic lake water microbial communities from Trout Bog Lake, Wisconsin, USA - GEODES058 metaG | ecosystem: Environmental > Aquatic > Freshwater > Lake | place: USA: Trout Bog Lake...
GCTCAGATCCAACCACGGCGACAACAACAGCAGCGAGGCGGGCGCCGAGCCCCGCTGCGCGGCCTCGAGCGCTGCGACCAGCGCCAGGTTCCCGCCGGCGGAATCGCCGCTCAGCGCGACGCTCCCAGGTGTGGCCGTCGCCATCACCTCGGCCACCACGGCAGTGACGTCATCGAGGGCAGCAGGAAAGGGGTGCTCGGGGGCGAGGCGGTAGTCCGGCAGCACCACCTCGAGGTCGAGGGCCAACGCCAGCGCTCCGCCCCAGCCCAGCCCCATGAGTGCCGACCCCACGGTGAAGCCACCACCATGGAGGTGGATCAAGGTGGCGGTCGACGAACGACCCGCCGGCGAGAGGATCTCGACCGGGACGCCACCGCGCGTGCTCGTCGCACGCGTCACACCAGCCGGCGCCTTGGTCAGAGCCATGGCTTTGGCCATCCGGCGCCGCTGCACCTCCCACGTGAGCCCAGCATTAAGTGCATGGCGTCGGACCAAGGAGGCCGCGCGGCGACCCACCGCCTCGGGAAGCGCCGGGGCCATCAGGACACCCCCGCGGTGATGGCAGGTCTCGCCTCGTAGTCGAGCAGGTCGATCTCCTTGATCGCTTGGCGATAGCGCCAGGTTGCATCCGGCCAGTTGTTGGTGTTGCGCCCGTTGCTCGTGTACCAGCTGTGACATCCCGTGACCCAAGCCGTCGAGCGCGACTTCTCGGCGATCATGGACGCCCACGAGGCCTCGACCACGGGCCGCACCTCGACGCTCCCCACATCGGCCCGCTTGGCCGCGGTGAGGAGGCCGGCGATGTAGGCCGCCTGCGACTCGAGCATGTAGACGATCGAGTTGGAGCCCAGATTGGTGTTCGGCCCGTAGAGCAGGAAGAGGTTCGGGAAGCCGGAGACGGCAACTCCCCGATAGGCCGACGCTCCGTCGCTCCATCGCTCAGCCAAGGTCAGACCACCGCGGCCCACCACCGTCATCGGCGTCAAGAAGTCGGTGGCCTGAAAGCCGGTCCCATAGATCAGCACGTCGAGATCGTGGTGCGTTCCATCCTCGGTGGTGACCCCCTCGGCGTCGATCGAGGCGATCGGGTTGGTGACCACCTCGACCGAGGCCGAGGCCAGCGTCGGGTACCAGTCATCGGCGATCAGCACTCGCTTGCAGCCGAGCTCGTAGTCAGGCGTGCACGCGGCTCGCAGCGCCGGATCGGTGATCATCGAGCGCATGGACGCCGCCCACTGGGCCTTGACCCGCTCTCGGAGCCGCTCGTTCCCGAGGATGGCGGCGGTGAAGACCTCGTTGAGGGCAAAGTTCTTGAACCGAGCCGGCAGCTGGGTGGCGGGCAGCGCCCCGTAGAGGCGACGCTTCCACGACGGCGTGATCGGATCAGGCTTGGGCAGCACGTACGGCGCGGAGCGCTGGAAGATCACGGTCGATGCCGCCGTCTTCGCCACTCGAGGGCCGAACTGGATCACGCTGGCCCCCGTGCCGATGATGCCCACGCGCTGGTTGGCCAGGGTCACCTCGTGATCCCACCGCGCCGAGTGGAAGGCCGGACCGGCAAAGGTCCCGAGGCCGGGCACCGCTGGGTACGCCGGCGTGTTGAGCTGCCCGACGGCCGAGACGACCACCCGAGCATCGATCGAGGTCCCGTCGACCATGGTGAGCCGCCAGCGTTGCGCGACCTCGTCGAAGACGGCCGTGTCGACCTCGGCGCCGAAGCGCAGGAGCGGGGCCATGTTGAAGGTCTCGACGACGCCGTCGATGTAGGCCAGGATCTCGGCCTGCTGGGGGTACTTGCGGGACCAGACATGGGGTGCGAACGAGAGGGAGTACAGCGCCGAGGTCACGTCACAGGCTGCGCCGGGGTACGTGTTGTCCCGCCAGGTGCCGCCGACCCGATCCCCCTTCTCGAGGATCACGAGGGGACCGATGCCGGCCTCGGTCAGCGCATGAGCCATGGCCAGACCGCCGAATCCCGATCCGATGATGGCGACGTCGACCGACTCCATGCGTGCTCCCCTCACGACGAACGGTCCCCCCGATCGCCTCCCGCAGGCAAGATACTTCGCCTGCTCACCCTTGGTGCTGCGACTCAGGCCTCGTCCGGGCCCGCGTCCGCCGCCTCGATCTCCTCCCGGCTGATCCCGAGCAAGAACAAGACGGCATCGAGGAATGGCACCGACAATGCCGTGTCGGCAGCCTGGCGGACGACTGGTCGAGCGTTGAAAGCGATCCCGAGCCCCGCCGTCGAGAGCATGTCGATGTCGTTGGCCCCGTCGCCCACCGCCACGGTCTGCGCCAGCGGCACGCCGACCTCCGCCGCAAAGGCTCGGAGTGCGTCCGCCTTGCCGGCACGATCGACGATCTCGCCGAGCACCCGACCCGTCAGCACGCCATCGACGACCTCGAGCTCGTTGGCGGCGGCGAAGTCGATGCCGAGCTCCTCCACCAGCGGCCGGATCACCTGGAGGAACCCACCGGAGACGACGGCGGTCTGGTAGCCCAGGCGCTGGAGGGTGCGCAGGAGGGTGCGAGCGCCAGGCATCAGGACCAGCTCGCCGCTCAGCGCCAGAAGCTCGGTCTCGGGCAGTCCTGCGAGGAGCGCCACCCGCTCGGTGAGGGCCTCGGCGAAGTCGAGCTCGCCGGCCATGGCCGCCTCCGTGATGGCGGCCACCTTCTCCTCGACCCCAAGCTTGGCCGCCAGCTGGTCGATCACCTCTCCTTGGAGCAGCGTTGAGTCGACGTCCATGACGATCAGGCGCTTGGCGCGGCGGTGGAGGCCCGCTCGTTGCACCGCCACGTCGAGCGATTGATCGACCGCCACCAGGCCGAGCGCCGCGCGCAGCTGGTCGGGATCGGGCCCTCGAACCAAGAGCTCGTAGCTCTGCACCGGGTAGTCAGCCAGCCGAACGATTCGCTCGACGTCACCACCGCAGTCCGCGATGGCGGAGAAGACGGCCGACAAGGTGCCCGAGTCGATGGCTGGTGCCACGAGGGTCACGAGGATCCGACGGCCCGACGGTGCCGTCCGCTCGGTGCTCGGCGCGATCTCCACCGTCACCGTGCCGTCGGCTCGAATCCCCGATGCAGTGACCGCCGCGGCGATCTGCTCGAGGCCGACCCCCTCGCAGGGCTCCACCTCGATGCACAAGACGAGGTGGCCCCGGATGGTGATCTGCCCGACGTCCGTGATCGACCCGCACACCGGCACGAGCGAGGTGAAGAGCTCGCCGGCCAGGCCTGGCCGATCGCGCCCGGAGACGGTCAGCAAGAAGCGCTCGGGGCTCATGATGGCAAGGCTAGGTCAGGACTCGAGGCCGCCGGATCGAGGCTTGACCCACCCGTCGCCGGGGACGTAGCGCCGGAGGATGCGCGCTGGGACGCCACCGAGCACGCAGTGGTCGGGGAACTCGCCCGTGACCACCGCGCCGGCTGCCACCACGGTGTTGATCCCAAGCACGGTTCCCGGAAGGATGGTCACGTTGGCGCCAAGCCAGCTTCCCGACCCGATGACGACGGCCGCCTCCGTCGGCCACTGCCGACCGATGGGCGCATCCGGATCGAGGTAGGAGTGGTTCTGATCCGTGATGTAGACGTAGGGACCGGTCTGGATGTCGTCGCCGATCTCGATCGACCAGTGCCCGACGATGTGCGAGCCCCGGCCGATGACGCAGCGAGACCCGATCGACACCACCGGATCGGATGCCATCTCCTGGGTCGGCGCCATCCCGGCGGTGATGGCGGTGTTCGGGCCCACCATCGTGTCCTCGCCGATGCGCAGGTAGCGCTCGTTGTAGATGACCCCCTGGGGGTAGAGGAGCGCCGACCCACGACCGAAGGCACCAAAGCGTCGTGCCAGTGCATCGTCGGGGCCCACCACCCCAACGTCGGCCACCGCCGCACGGCTCCACGTGAGCGCGGCCTGCATCGACCGTCGCAGCGGGCCGGGGAGTCGACGGACGAACGTCATGGCGTCACGCTACCGAACTGGTGACGGGGCGCGGGCAGGATCGTTGGGCCATCACCCCACCGATGGGACGCACGACCTAGCGTCGTCGGCACCCTGCAGCCGTCCCCGAACGACGTCGCAGGACAGCGCACCGAACCGAGGCCCTGCCTCAAAGGAGACCCACCGATGGCATCTCGACGACTTCTGACCGCCACCGCCGTGCTGACCACAAGCGCGCTCTTGCTGGGTGCCTGCTCGTCTGGCAGCTCGAAGCCGAAGAAGAAGGCCGTCGCCACCACCACGACCACCGCGCCGCCGACCTGCCCCCTGACAGGTGCACCCTCGCCACTGGGCACCATCCCGCAGCGAACGGCGCTCGCCGTCAAGATCGACAACTATGTCGCGGCACGCCCCCAGAGCGGCCTCGACCACACCGACCTGGTCTTCGAGGAGCCCGTCGAGGGGGGGATCACCCGCTACGCGGCCATCTTCCAGTGCGACAACGCCTCGTCCATCGGCCCCGTGCGGTCGGCCAGGAACATCGACATCGGCATCCTGGGCCAGCTCGGCAACCCGCCCCTGGCCCACGTCGGAGGCATCGGCCCCGTCCTGTCGAACATCGATGCAGCCGGCATCCCCAACCTCGACCTCGGGAACTACGCCTCGGCCATCACGCACCCGGCCGGTCGCTACGCGCCCTACGACACCTACACCTCGACCGCTGCGCTCTACGCCGTCGTGCCCTCGTCGGTGCCCAACACGCCGCCCCGACCCCTCTTCTCGTACTCGACCATGGTGCCGACCGGGACCGCCGTGAGCAGCGTGCACGTCCCCTTCTCGTCCAACTCTGACGTGACGTGGACCTGGAGCGCCCAGAAGAAGACCTGGCTCCGCTTCTACAACGGCACCCAAGCCGACACGAACGCCGACGGGGTCCAGAACAGCGCCGCCAACGTGATCATCCAGTCGGTGAACGTCACCTATGGCCCGTGGCTAGAGAACTCCGAGGGTGGCCTCGAGGTCCAGGCACAGCTCTCGGGCACCACGGGACCCGCCATGGTGCTGCGCAACGGCGTCGAGATCAGCGGAACCTGGTCACGACCGAGCAGCTCGTCCCCGACGGTGTTCACCGCCTCCAACGGCACGGTGATCACCATGGCACCCGGGCGCAGCTGGATCGAGCTCGTCCCCTCGACGGTGACCGTCACCCCGACGCCGGCCCCGAGCACCACCACGTCGACGACCGCTGCGGGCTAGCTCGACGTCTGCCCGGTCGTCGGCGTTGCACGTCGAGCGGCCAGCACCATCACGATGCCAGCGGCGGCCAGCACGATGAGGCCGGTGAGCTGGTAGCGGTTCAAGAACAGCACGTTGAACCAGTTGCGCAGGATCGGCTGGCCATGGGCCATCGGACTGAAGTGCGAGCCGACGCGTGCAGAGAGCTGGCGCTCGAACGGCACGAGGCTCAGCCAGAGCAGCACCGAGAGGACCCGGTGCGATCGCCAGCACTCCAGCGCAGCGAAGGGGAGCATCATGAGCACCCACACCCAGTGGTGATCCCAGGCGAAGGGCGTCGACTCCACGGCAGCGATCGAGAGCATCGCCACGGCGGTGACCGGGAGCGTGGCTCGCCAGAGGGCCCAGCCGATCGCTACGCCCGCTCCCACCACGATGAGGAAGATGACCACGTAGACGAGACGTGATGCCAGGGCACCGCCCAGCGGCGCTCGAGAGACGAACCCGTTGAGCGAGTAGTTCTCGATCAGCCCGAACGCATGTCCCGGCCAGGTGGCACTCGAGTTGACCCCTCGGCTGGTCACCTGGCCACTCGGCACCAGATAGGTCCAGTAGCGCCATGACTCGCCGATCGAGAGGAAGGCACCAGCCACGATGGTGATCACGAAACCGGTGGCCAGCCGCCGGATCGAGCGGAGACCAGACGACAAGAGGACCGGCAGGGCGAAGATCGCCGGCCAGAGCGAGAAGCCGGCCACTGCTCCCACCAAGACGCCGCGGCGCCAGCGGGAGATGGCGAAGAGGTCGACGATGACCAGGGCCATGAACCAGAGCTGGTCCTGCCCCGCCACCAGCGCAGCGACCGTCGGGTAGAAGCACAGCCCGAAGATCGGGGGCGCCACGACGGTGGCACCGAGCAGCGCCCACCGACGAGGCACGGGTCGAACGGTGGTCAGGAGCACCGCGCAGATCACCGCCATCGAGGCCACCGACAGCCACGTGGCCTCGAAGGCGGCGCCCATGTGCCCCGACAGGTAGAGCGGGAGGTGCAGGAGCGAGACCGACGGTGGGACGTTGTCGCTGATGCGGGCCCCGATGACATAGGGATCGCCGCCGTGGACCAAGATGCCCGACTCACGGAGCCGCTGGAAGAGGTCGCCGAAGCCGGGTGCCTTGATCGCATGAGGCCAGTGCCGAGAGAGGTGACGGAGCAAGAGCAGCGCCCAGGCTCCTGAGCCGAGGAGCCACCCCACCACGACGAGCACCCGCCGGGCGGTCAGCATGCTCATGACCACCTCTCGCAGCGGAGCGGGGCCTTCGGCCTCCTCGTCGTGTTCGCCGGGCACGGTGAGTTCCTAGCATCTGAACGGTTGCGCCGACCGCCCGTCGTGCTGAAGTCGCCCCGTGGGCCTCGGGCCGGTACGGTCGTGCTCTCGCTGCGACCACGAGAGGAGCACCATGTCGAACCCCATCCCGCCGACCCAGGCTGCCTCGACGCGCACCGTCATCATCGGCTCCGGGTTCGGAGGCCTCGGCGCCGCCATCCGACTCAAGCAGTCGGGCGATCACGACTTCGTCATCGTTGAGCGAGCCCAGGACGTGGGGGGCACCTGGCGGGACAACACGTATCCGGGATGCCGCTGCGACGTGCAGTCCAACCTGTACTCATTCTCCTTCGCCCCGAACGCCACCTGGTCAGAGACCTACCCGACCCAGCCAGAGATCTACGCCTACCTGAAGGGCGTGGCCGCCGATGCAGGCCTGGGACCCCACCTCCGCTTCGGGTTCGACGTCGAGGACGTGACCTTCGAGGAGACCTCGGGTCGCTGGCGGGTCACGGCGACCTCGGGAGCGGTGTTCACCGCCGACGTGGTGATCGTGGCCAGCGGTGGGCTCGCCGAGCCGAAGCTCCCGGACGTCGAGGGCATCGACTCCTTCGCCGGACCCATCATCCACTCGGCCGCCTGGGACGACTCGGTCGATCTGAGCACGGCGCGCGTGGGCGTCATCGGCACCGGCGCATCCGCCATCCAGATCATCCCGGCCATCGCTCCGGTGGTCGACCATCTCACCGTGTTCCAGCGGACCCCTGCGTGGGTCCTGCCCCACCCCGGCAAGGTGGTCTCGCAGCGCGCCAAGGCGCTCTACGCTCGCCTGCCCTTCACCCAGCGCATCGCCCGGTGGGCCGACTACTGGATGCGCGAAGCACTCGTCATCCCCTTCGTGAAGCGACCCTCGATGATGGCCGGAGCAGAGAAGCAGGCGATCGAGCACCTCGAGGCGCAGGTCGCCGATCCGGAGCTTCGGGCGAAGCTCACTCCGAGCTATCGGCTGGGCTGCAAGCGCATCTTGATCTCCGACGACTACTACCCCGCGTTGGCCTCCTCGACGACCACGCTCGAGACCGCCGGGATCGAGCGCATCACTCCCTCTGGGGTGATGTTGGCCGATGGTCGCACCGTCGAGCTCGACGTCCTGATCAGCGCCACGGGCTTCTACGTGACCGACAACCCGATGGCGGGCAAGATCCACGGTCGCCAGGGCCGACCACTCGCGGATGCCTACACCGGCGCCCTCCCGAGCTACCTCGGCACCACCTTCCCGGGCTTCCCCAACCTCTTCATGGTGACGGGCCCCAACACCGCCCTCGGCCACTCCTCGATGGTCTTCATGATCGAGAGCCAGCTGAACTACATCGTCGAGGCCATGGGCGTGATCAACCGAGCCGGGGCTGCCTTGATCGAGCCGAAGGCATCGGTGGCCGAAGCCCATGCGGCAGCCATCGACGAGAAGCTTCCCTCAACCATCTGGGGATCGGGCTGTGCCAGCTGGTACTTGACCGAGGATGGCCGGAACGTGACGATCTGGCCCGACTTCACGTTCACCTATCGCTCGCGGACCAGGCGCTTCGTCCGCGACGACCACCTCCTCGGGCTCCGGCCGGGATCGGGCTCTGGGGCCATGGTCGAAGGATCCGTCCCCGCCCGCTGAGGGCGACCTCCACGATGTCGGCCTGAACGCATCGAGCCCCCGCCCAACGGCAGGGGCTCGATGCACGAGCGGTGAGTCCTCGGGGAACCGAGGCCGCGGGCTCAGTCCAAGCTGATGGGCAGGTCGTCTGCGTCCACGAGCTCGTCGGTGACCTCGAGCTCGTCCTCGAGATCGGGAGCGAGGTGCTCACGCACGCGCTGGTCCACCTCCGCCATGAGCTGGGGGTTCTCCCGGAGGAAGTTCTTGACGTTCTCGCGACCCTGGCCGAGCTGCTCACCCTCGTAGGTGAACCAGGCCCCGGCCTTCTTGATGAACCCAAGGTCGACGGCCACGTCGAGCAACGAGCCCTCGCGGCTGATGCCCTTCCCGTACATGATGTCGAACTCGGCCTGCTTGAAGGGCGAGCCGACCTTGTTCTTCACCACCTTGGCGCGGGTCCGGTTGCCGACGATCTCCGTCCCGTCCTTGATCGACTCAATGCGACGGATGTCGATGCGGACCGACGAGTAGAACTTCAGCGCCCGACCACCGGGGGTCACCTCAGGCGAGCCGTAGACGACGCCGATCTTCTCTCGGAGCTGGTTGATGAAGATGCAGATGGTGCGCGACTTCGACAGGTTGGCGGTGAGCTTGCGCAGCGCCTGCGACATGAGGCGAGCCTGGAGACCGACGTGGGTGTCGCCCATGTCGCCCTCGATCTCGGCGCGAGGCGTCAAGGCAGCCACGGAGTCGATCACGACGACGTCGAGCGCACCAGAGCGGATCAGCATGTCGGTGATCTCGAGGGCCTGCTCACCGGTGTCGGGCTGGGAGATCAGGAGGTCGTCGACGTTGACGCCGATGGCCGCGGCATAGACCGGGTCCATGGCGTGCTCCGCATCGATGTAGGCGCACGTCCCACCGTTGCGCTGGGCCTCGGCCACCACGTGGGTGGCCAGGGTCGTCTTACCCGACGACTCGGGCCCGTAGATCTCGATCACACGGCCGCGGGGCAGACCACCGACACCGAGCGCCAGGTCGAGTGCGAGGGCACCCGTCGGGATGGTCTCGATCCCCATGGAGACCTTGTCGCCCATCCGCATGATGGATCCCTTGCCGAACTGCTTCTCGATCTGCCCGAGGGCTACGTCGAGGGCCTTGCCCTGATCATCGGTGTGCGCCATCTCTGCTCTCCTTGTTCCGTTCTGTTCCGTGGTGCGTGCTGGCACCCTAGAGAGGGGGTGTGTCACTCGAGCGATCCACTGTCGAGGAGCGCTGTCCTTCACCGTAGTACGAACAGGTGTTCGTGTGGGCGATCCTTCCCCCAGATCGCAACGGTCGCCGCAGGGCCCTACTCGTCGCCGCTGACGACCTGGCCGGCCGCCACCGTGAGATCGACGGAGGTGTCACCGATCGTTCCGGGGCTCACCTCGAACAGGTCGTGGTCGAGCACCACCACGTCACCGAGCATCCCCACCTCGAGCGACCCGAGCCGCTCCTCCTCGCCATTGACGAAGGCCACCCCGCGGGTGAAGGCATCGAGCGCGTCGGCCAGCGAGAGCGCCTGGTCGGGTCGGAACGGCGTCGTGCACTCGGAAGCTCGGGGATCACCGAGCGTGGTCGAGAGCGTTCGATTGACAGCAACGTGGATCTCTTGGAGCGGGTCTGGGCTCGACACGGGCCAGTCGCTGCCGAAGGCGACGCGCGCACCCGTGGCGTGCACCGCTCCGATGGAGTACTGCCATCCGCTGCGCTCCTCGCCGACGAACGGGATGGTCAGCTCCTCCATTTGGGCGTCGGCACACGCCCAGAGCGGCTGGAAGTTGGCGACGACGCCGAGGTCAGCGAAGCGGCGAAGGTCGCCAGGAGCGATGAACTGGAGGTGGGCAAGGTGATGGCGACCCATCCCGCGCCGTGTCGCCGGGAGCGAGGCGACGGCGTCGAGCGCCACGCGCACGGCCCGATCACCGATGGCGTGAAAGTGGACCTGGAACCCGGCACCGTCGAGCACCTGGACCGCTTCGGCCGCGGCGTCGGGCTCGACGAAGAGGTCGCCGGCATGGCTACCGTGCTTGCCTGGCTCACCGAGGTACGGGCTGCCCATGGCAGCGGTGAAGGTCTCGCAGACGCCGTCCATCATCACCTTGACCGACGTGGCCTGGAAGGCACCCGCACCGGCGAGCTCACGCCGTGTCAGAAGGTGGTCCAGCTGCTCGATGCCCTTGGTCCGATCCCACCACAGCGCGCCGCGCACGCGAGCGGTCAGCCAGCCCTCCTGGTCGGCAGCTCGATAGGCGTCGTAGGTGTCCATGAGCCCGAGCTCGCGCGCGTTGCCGATGCACGCATCCTGGAAGTGGGTGATCCCGACGCCATGGAGCCGACGAAGCGCGGCCCGCAGCGCGTTCGCCTTGTCGGTGGGACTTGGGGTGGGGGTCAGGCGGGCCACCATCGCCATCGCACCCTCGTGGAGCGCTCCGGAGGGTTGTCCCCGCTCATCGCGCTCGATGCGACCGTCGGGTGGGTCCGGGGTCCCGGCATCGATCCCTGCTCGCTCGAGGGCGAGGGAGTTGGCCCACCCGGAGTGGTGGTCGCGGTTCGGCAGAAACGCCGGTCGGCCACCGCACACCGCGTCGAGGTCGGCGGCTGTCGGCATCCCGCCGGGGAAGGCGGCCATGGCCCACCCCCCGCCGGTGACCCACTCGTCGGGGCCGAGGCTGCTGGCGTAGCGGCCGATGGTGTCGA
>Ga0164297_10005459_pt1 | contig 10894 bp, 13 predicted proteins | sample GEODES058metaG_FD_113539 | JGI IMG/M metagenome (GOLD analysis project Ga0164297, IMG submission 113539) | Dystrophic lake water microbial communities from Trout Bog Lake, Wisconsin, USA - GEODES058 metaG | ecosystem: Environmental > Aquatic > Freshwater > Lake | place: USA: Trout Bog Lake...
GCAAGTCACCGTGAGGCCATGGAGATCGCCCTCCAGCATGTTATGGAGGTTACATGGGACAGCAAACTTCAACGCCCTTGGACTTCCGACGACCAGTATAAAAACCGCGAAACCCTTGTGCGGACTGTAGTTTGGTACATGGATCAGTTTGAAGATGATCCCCTCAAGACCGTGGTATTGGCGAATGGGAAACCTGCGGTAGAGCTTAGTTTTCGCTATGAAACTGACTACATAAGTCCAGAGGGCAGCCCATATATGATCTGCGGCCACCTTGACCGACTGGCAACCCTGAACGACGAGTATTATGTTGTGGATCGGAAAACTTCCAAGTCCACCATTGACGAAAGGTTTTTTGCATCTTTCACTCCTCACAACCAATTCAGCATATATGTCCTGAGTTCCAAGATCGTCTATGGCATTATGACCAAAGGGCTGATCGTGGACGGAGCGCAAGTTGCCGTGACCTTTTCTCGCTTCCGCAGGGGAACCATCCCCCGCAGCGATGCCAGCCTAGATGAGTTTTACAAGTCCATCGGATTTTATATCCTTCAAGCCGAAATCTACGCCAAGGCTAACTTTTGGCCCATGAATGAAGCTAGCTGCGGTAATTACGGAGGATGCTCTTTTCGGGGCATTTGTTCCAAATCTCCCCAAGTCCGCGAGCAATGGCTTAAAGCAGATTTTGCTAAGCGAGTTTGGGACCCACTTAAGGTTCGAGGAGATGTGTGATGCAAATATATATTAAATCTTCTGTCGTAATACAAGTCATTAGCATATTTCTCCTCCTTATTATCATCTGGTCAAGGATTTCCTAATGCCCTCTATCAAATCTCATCAGTCCACCACATCCACCAAACTTCTCTTTTTGGGCGACTCTGGCGCAGGTAAAACAGGGGCTCTCGCTTCCCTTGCTCAGGCCGGATATTCCCTCCGCATTATGGACTTTGACAACGGCTTGGATGTCCTTAAGTCTTTTGTAACTGACTCATCCAGCCCCTACGTTAAGGCTAATCCAAAGTGCGCCGATGAGCTTTATTACGTCACCCTGACCGAGGAAATGCGTCATGTCGGCGGCAAGGCAGTTCCTAAAAAAGCCGATAGTTGGCAAAAGGCTTTAAAGCTTCTTGACAACTGGCAGGAAAAAGACGAGACCGGAGCCCTTGCAGTGGACTTAGGCCCACTTCGTAACTGGGGCCCAAATGATGTCCTAGTCATCGACTCTTTTACCGGCATGTGTAACGCAGCCCTTAATTTGACCCTAGCCATGAATGGTCGGCTAGGTTCCAAACCCTTCCAGTCCGACTGGGGTGATGCACAAGCCCAAGTCGAACAGTTCCTTGAACTTATCAAAGACAAGGAGACGAAATGCAACGTGATACTCAACTGTCACGTTACATGGCAGGGGGAAGATAACGGCCCCCAGCGAGGATACCCTTCCGCCCTCGGCAAGGCGCTTCCCCCTAAAGTAGCACGATACTTCAACACCATGCTTATGGCTCGGTCGGACGGAGTCGGCGCTAATTCACGAAAGATTTTTACAAGTTCTAATGGCCAGATTGATATGAAAAATACCAATCCCTTAAAGGTGCTTCCTAGCTATCCTCTTGCCACTGGCCTTGCGGATTACTTTAAGGCAGTTAGAACCTAGACCTTTGGTCAGGGCCAAACCCTGATCTTATGACAGACTGGAAAGACAGTCCAAACCACGGTCAATTTCGACCTTTAACTGGAGCAAAACACAATGGCAACTGATTTTTCATCAATCCTTAACAAGCCTCTTGACACCGTAAAGCGTCCTCCTCCGCTGCCACAGGGCACCTACCATGGCATGATCAAGGGCTATGAGTTCAAAGCATCTCGTCAGAAGCAAACCCCTCTTGTTCAGTTTACCTTCACCCTTCAGGCTGCTGGTGAGGACATTGCAGCCGAAGATATGCAGGACGTGGATTTGAGCAGGAAGTCTCCGACAACGGACTTTTATCTCACGGCAGATGCTGAATATCGTCTCAAGGAGTTCCTTGAGACCCTTGGCATCAACACCACAGGCCGGACTTTTGGTGAAACTCTTCCAGAGGCTATTTCCAAAGCAGTCATTATGGAAATCGGCCATCGCCTGAACCCAACTGATCCAACTGCACCTCCATACATTGACGTGAAGAATGTTAAAGGTGATAACTAAGCCTAGCTTGTGCTAGGGAGAGGGAGGGCTTCGGCTCTCCCTTTTTCCTTTTGAAAGGAGTCTATCATGTCTGAAATGCCCCAAATCTATAACGTAAGCCTTGATGCTTACTTTCCGGTTACTCAAGAAAACATTGATGAGTTTATGCGCCGCGAGTCTATGTATCGCGTTCACATGCAAGTTCTTCGTGTCATAGACGAGGAATTTACCTTGGCTCGTAAACTCCCAAACATGACCAAAAAAGAAACCATCGAGTCCATCTGTTCCCGACTAAAGGAAATTTACTAATGGCTAGCCAGCAAGAATTTCAACGCATACCCCTCACCGAGATCAAGGTGTTGAGGGAGGAACGTCAGCGAAAAGTAATCGACGTGAGCAATCTTGTGGACTCAGTTTCTAAGCGAGGAGTCCTGAACCCTATTATCATCACCAAAGACAATGTGTTAGTGGCTGGTGAACGTAGGTTTGAGGCTTCCAAAGCCGCTGGCCTTTTCGACATTCCATGCCGGTATCTCGAGGACCTCGATCCTATCGAAGCCCAAATTATTGAGTTAGAGGAAAACGTCAAACGCAGCGACCTTGATTGGCGTGACCTTGTAACAGCCTATTCCGCCATTCATGATCTCTACTCCCTCCAGCCGGATTGGAGTCAAAGCAAGACCGCTGATGCCCTTGGCCTCGGCACAGGACTTCTTAGTTCCATTTTGCGAGTTGCTCGCGACATCGACAATCCTAGGATTAGCGAAGCTACTTCCTATCGAGTTGCTTACAATATCCTTAGTCGAGTTGACCAACGGGCTACCGGAGATGCCCTTAGCGACATCATCAATGCCACAGTTACTTTTGGGGATGAACTTAGCGACCCACCAAAGCGAGAAGAAGGAAATGAGGCACCGGAAAGTGAGGATCAGACCGAAGGCTCTCCAAAGCCCGTCAAAGACACCTATGCCCCTGTTCGTGCCGCAGCTTCGTCCCCAGCCGAGCCTTCTCCAGACCCAATCTTGAACGTGGATTTTCTTGAGTGGACAGAAGCTTACACTGGCCAGCCCTTCAATTTCATCCATTGCGATTTCCCCTATGGAGTCAACTATAACGCAGGAAAGATGAGTGGCAGCCAGCGTTGGGAGCAGTATTCCGACTCCCCAGATGTCTATTGGACTCTCCTCGGTTGCCTATGCAAAAACTTAGACAAGCTAATGAGCCCATCGGCTCATCTTATGTTCTGGTTTTCAATGGAGCACTATCATGAAACTCTCGAGTTCTTTGCTACCCATGCACCAAGCCTTCAAGTTCAAAAATTCCCTCTTATCTGGACTAAGAGTGACAATGTTGGCATCTTGCCTGATCCCAAGCGTGGGCCACGCCGAATATACGAAACTTGTCTTATCGCCAGTCGCGAAGATCGCTACATTCTCAGATCGGTTTCCAATTCCTACTCTGCCCCTACCGACAAAACCAATCATAATTCTGCCAAAAACATTGCGATGCTCAAGTCTTTCATGTCTATGTTCGTGGACGAAAACACACGGATGCTTGACCCAACATGTGGCAGCGGCAACGCCCTTCATGCCGCAGATCAACTAGGCGCAAAGCAAGTTCTTGGCTTAGAAATTTCCCCTGAACACTACACTAATGCCTTAAGAAGTTTTAAACAAGCACAAGCCCTCCGGAGACTTTCAAAATGACCAAGCCACATTTTCCTATCAAGCGTTACAATGAGATCGTCAAAGACACCATTACTCAGCTTAAAAATCTGGGTGAGCTTAAAGGCCGCGAATATGCCGGAACCGGAGATCGGCTGGGCAATTTCCGCCGTCATGCTGACGCCACCGGCCTTCCCATGGAAACCATCTGGAGAATATATGCTGCCAAACACTGGGATGCCCTCATGCAATACGAGCAAGATATGCGGGCAGGGATCACCGGCATTAAGCGACTGGAAACCCTAGCTTCTCGCTGCGATGACATCATCGTCTATCTCTTACTTTTCAAGTGTATGCTGGAAGAAAGGGAAATTCCAAGCTCAAAACCCAACAAAATCGACAACACTTTCATATCAGTGGACTTGCGACAGCCTAGCCGTGAATTGCTTAAGGGCAAATATATGAAACCTGCCCAAGCCGATCTTTTTGACCTTAACCAAAGTGAACGCTCAGAATGACCTCAGCTCCCTTCTACTCCACTAACGGCCCGCGAAATGCTCGGATCGCCATAGTCGGCGAAGCATGGGGAGATCAGGAAGAAATGACCAAGCTGCCCTTCATGGGCAGTTCCGGCCAAGAACTCACCCGTATGTTAGCCGAGGCGGGGATCTCGAGAAGTGAGTGTTTTTTGACCAGTGTTTTTAACTTTAAACCTCCGCAAGGAGATATTGAGAAAATCTGTGTCAATAAGAAGGAAGCTGGCCTTGGCTACCCAATGCCACCTTACGGCATGGGCAAGTATATCAAGCCAGAACTCTTGGGCGAAGTTGCAAGACTCCAGCAAGAACTCCAGATCGTAAAGCCTAACCTTACCTTGGCCTTAGGCAATACGGCTTGCTGGGCACTCCTCAATTCCAGCGGCATCGGCTCCCTTCGAGGCACCGTAGCCTACTCTACCCTAGTCGATGACCTCAAAGTCCTTCCCACCTATAACCCAGCCGCAGTTATGCGTAACTGGGCACTTCGAGTAATCGTGATAACGGATTTGATGAAAGCGGAAAGGGAGCGTCATTTTCCTGAAATCCGCAGACCGGAAAGGGAAATCCTCATTAACCCCAGCTTTGAAGAAATGCTCGAATGGTGGCAAGAAAATTCCTCAGCATTCTACCTCGGTGTGGACATTGAAACTCGCCTAGGCCAAATCACTTGCATCGGTTTTGCTTCCAGCCCCACAAAAGCCATGGTAATTCCCTTTGTAGATTACTCCGGCAAATCCTATTGGCCTACCCCTGACCTTGAGCTTGATGCTTGGAATTTCGTCGAAACCCTTTTAAGCTCTCCTATCCCCAAGGTATTCCAGAACGGCCTCTATGATCTCCAGTACATCCTCCGAATGGGCCTTAAAATTCAAAATTGCACTGAGGACACTATGCTGCTTCACCATGCCCTTTACCCAGAGTTGCAAAAAGGTCTTGGCTTCCTTGGCTCCATCTACACCAACGAGTCGTCATGGAAGAACACTTATCGCAAAACCACGCTCAAGAAGGATGAATAGGATTTTAGTCCTAGTTCCACCAAGGCCATTAGAAGGTCATGGGCGGGCATCTTTTATCCCATGTATGATTGCCTATCCCTTCCTATACTTTGCCGCCACGCCTCAAATATGTGTCAAATTATGGCCTTGCTTTCCTTTCCTTTATCTCATATTCTGATCGTCCTAGGAGATACCATGTTACGAGTTTACCCTGCTTCCAAAATCCCACTGGGCTGGTTTTGGCTTGACCTTCATGATAGGTGGAAGGAAATTTATATCCATGCGAGGTGGATTAAACATTGGGCAAATAAAACTCAGGAAACTCCAGCCAATGCCCGCGAGTTTTGGGTTGAGGATTTTGAAGATATTGAAAGTGCAGATTTAGTTGCAGTTTACGCTCATGAGAATGATCAGCTTAGAGGGGCTTTGGTTGAAGTTGGCTATGCCCTATGTCTGGGACTTCCAGTTGTCCTGATCGGAAACCATAAGGACTTCGGAACTTGGCAGCACCACCCCGACATTATCAAGGTGGCAAATTTAGCTGAGTTTCGCAAATATCTAAAAACTTTTCAAGCTGCAAAAAGAGGCCAAAATGCCGGTAATTAAAACTTCGACTTATGCCCCTGCGACCAAAGATGAGTCTCATCAAGTCTATAACGGTTTAGATTGCTGCATTACCTTGGAAGTTCTCAGGGAACTTAAATCCCTCCATCCGGTCAATCCCCAAGTCTATAATTTCGCTCTTGCTCTCCAAGCCCCTGCTTTGGAAATGATGCAAAGAGGTTTTCTTATAGACAAGATCTCGGCGCAGAACGCCATCAAGGAGTGTGAGGAGAAAATCCTTTTTCTCCAAGAGGTGCTGGATGAGTTTGCAGTTGCAGTCTGGGGCAAACCCCTCAATCCACGCTCCCCCACCCAACTTATAAAATTCTTTTACGAGGCCATGAAGCTTCCTGAGGTCTGGACGAGCAAAAAAGGGGTACGCAAACTTTCCACCGACCGTGAAGCTCTTGAAACCCTAGAACTCTACTTTATAGCCCGTCCTATCATCCGCACCATTCTCGCAATCCGAGACATTGGCAAGCAGCTCAGTGTCCTACAAACCGAGGTAGATTATGACGGCAGGATGCGTACAAGTTACAACATCGCAGGCACCGAAACTGCTAGGTGGAGTTCAAGTTCTAGTTCCACCGGCACCGGCACCAATCTGCAAAACATCGCCCCAAAGCTTCGCAATATCTTTATCGCCGATCCTGGCTGGAAACTCTGCGGCATCGACCTTGAGCAAGCAGAAAGCCGTGAGGTCGGCTGGCTTTGTGGAGTTCTTTTCGATGATTGGACTTATCTTGACGCCTGTTACGCTGGAGACTTGCATACTTTGGTTTGCAAGTATGCTTGGCCTGAGTTAAAATGGACAGGAGATAAGAAAGAGGATCGAGCCATTGCAGACTCGGTATTCTATCGTGAGTACTCATATCGTGATATGGCCAAAAAGCTAGGCCACGGGTCAAACTATAGAGGCTTGCCCCCTACCATGGCTCGCCATGCTAAGATCGAAACCTATATTGCGGAGAATTTTCAACGGAACTATTTTAAAGCTTTTCAGGGCATACCGAAGTATCACCGCTGGGTTGCAGAGCAACTTCAAGTCTCTCAAAAGGTTACAACAGTTTTTGGCCGTACTCGCCACTTCTTTGGGCGACCAAACGATGACACCACGCTTCGCGAGGCCATTGCCTATGCACCGCAGAGCGCTACCGGAGACCGGCTTAACTTGGCCCTGTGGCGTATCTGGCATACCTTGGGGGACTCGATCCGTTTGACTGCCCAAGTCCATGACGCAGTTTATTTCCAATACAAAGAGGAGGATGAAGGATGGATTATTTCCAAAGCATTAAGCTTAATCGAGACTCCACTTCACCACAATGGCCGAACCTTGATAGTGCCAGGTGAAGCAAAAATTGGCTGGAATTGGGGCAACTATAGCCCAGCCAATCCCGAAGGCTTAATGAAATACAAGGGCAAGGATGAGCGCAAGCGCACTACCTCCCTCAACCGCATTCTTTAAGAAAGAATACTCCTGTGGACTGGATTGACTCATTTATGAAATACACAGACGGAGTTCCGTCTCCAGACATTTTTAGGCTCTGGAGTGGCATCACCGCAATAAGTGGAGCCCTTGAAAGGCGGGTATGGGTAGAAACAAGTAGAAGTGTGCTTTTTCCCAATCTTTTCACTCTCTTAGTAGCCCCGCCAGCTGTGGGTAAGTGCCTTGCTTACGGAGAGCATGTGCTTACCTATGACGGTAAAGCTGTGCCTATTGAAACCGTCAAAGTCGGAGATTTGCTGATCGGCCCAGATGGTAAATCTCGTACAGTCATTGCCACAGCTCCAGGTAAAGGCCAACTCTATAAGGTAACTCCGACCAAAGGCAGATCATGGCTTTGCAATGGAGAGCATATCCTCTCCTTACGCAAGAGCAAAAATCCTAACCGAGGAGAAATTTGCACAGTCACAGTCTTGAATTGGCTTAAATGGTCAAATACGAAAAAAGCTGAATGGAAACTTTGGAGAGTTGGGGTAAAAGATTTTGCATATCGTAATGAGCCGGAAATTGATCCCTACTTTTTAGGCATCCTTTTGGGAGACGGGGATAGTATAAATAAACCTGGAGTTGGAGTTACCATCACCACAAAAGACCCTGAAGTCATAGAGACAATTTATCAAACTGCAAAAACTTGGGGTCTTACCGTAGTTTGTCGAGATCCTATCCGATACGCTCTTGTTTCTTACAAAAAACAGGGACAGTGGACTCATAACCCTCTTTTGGACAAAATTCGAGATTACCGTATTACAGATGCTTGCGGTGAAAAACAAATTCCTGAATTTATTAAATTTGGGTCGCAGCATACTCGTAAGGAAATTTTGGCAGGTTTAATTGACTCGGATGGGTCTTATGTTCCTCATGCAAATTGCTATGATTTTGTAAGCAAAAGTAAGACATTATCCAATGATGTAGCATTTTTAGCTAGATCATTTGGACTTTCAGCTTATGTTAAAAAGTCAGTAAAAACCTGCGGAAATTTTATAGGTGAATATTGGCGAGTTACCATCGGGGGAAACGTGGAAATAATCCCTTGTAGGATTGAGAGAAAGAAAGCACTCTCGCTGCCTAAAAGAAAAGACGCTACAAATGTAGGCTTTAATATTTCACTGGCTTCACAAGGCCGCTGGTGGGGAATTGAAGTTGACCAAGATCGTCAATTTTTGCTGGATGACTTTACCGTAATTCATAATACACAGGCCATCAATCCGGTTGAGCAACTTTGGTATGCTAATGCCCAAAAGTTTCATGTCGCTCCCAACAACGTCACCAAGGCCAGCCTCATCGACTCCCTGATGAAGGCAGACAGGAAACTTTTGGCTCCAGACAAAAGCCTAATCGAATATCACACCATGCTTATTGCCGCATCTGAGTTCGGGGTGCTAGTCCCTAGCCATGACCTTGAGTTCCTCTCCGTTCTCAACTATGTATATGACAATCCTAAGTCATATCGAGAAGAACGCCGCACCATGGGTAGGTCAATAGACATTTGCAATCCGCAGCTAGTCATCCTAGCCGCTACTCAGCCTGGATATTTGGCTGCTACCTTGCCTGAGGAAGCTTGGTCAATGGGCACCACCTCACGGCTCATCATGGTCTATTCCGGCACCGGTAAGCATGTGCCGCTTTTCGGCAAGGGCGAGAACAGGCAGGAGGAATTTAAGGCTCTAGCGGAAAGCTTAGGGGCAATGAGCGAAAGGGTCGGGGCTTTCCAATGGGATGAAGATGCAGCCAAAGAAATCGAACGTTGGTATCTGGGCGGATGTGATCCTGTGCCCGAGCACTCCAAGCTAACCCACTATAACGGCAGACGTATTCTTCACATCCTTAAGCTTTGTATGATCTCTGCGATGAGCCGAAGTCCTAAGCTTCGCATCACCCTTCTCGACCTAACTCGGGCCAAGGACTGGCTTTTAGCAGCCGAGGCCACCATGCCAGACATCTTTAAGGAAATGGTATCCAAGTCCGATGGTCAAGTTATTCAAGAAATGCACTTCTTTATGTGGCAGATTTGGGTTAAGGATAAAAAGCCTGTACACGAGTCTCGTATCATCAACTTTCTTTCCCAGCGAGTTCCAAGTGAAAAAATCCATAGAGTCATCGAAATTGCTGAACGATCCAATGTCATCAGTAGAATGGCAGGAACCCAAACCTACACTCCTCGCCCCAAAAACTCTCACGGCCTCGAGTAGACCTACGGCTTCCGCCGCCTGTCCCCACGGTTCCTACACCTTCTATGCCAATTTTGTAGATTTTCATGACTCTAAAGTCAAGATGCTGGAACTCAAAGGTCATTGTGCTTATTGTGAACTTCCAATGACCTTTCAGGGCATAAAAAAAGGACTTAGCTTTCACCAGCCTTCATGCGAAATGGATATGACTTTAAGTCGTTTTCCATTCACAATCGGCTTGGAAGAGCTAAGTCCTATTGATAGACTGAAAGAAGATTTAATAGAGGAAGATAAATAGTTCCATGTTTGAAAATCAAGAAGTGGAACCAGCCTATCCCTGTCCTTTAAGAGAGTCCATTTCTCTTTGCAATCCATCTAATCTCGCAGACATTCCTGCCTGTTGCACCAGTACCAAAGTAAGTTTTTCAAGTTCTCGCTGGATACCTTCTTGAGTTTTCTCCAAGGTGCTAACCTTGCCTGAAACCGTTACAATCCCGCCAAGAAAGGTAAACGCCACGATAAGCAACTCTCCGATCTGACCTAAGTTTATCGTCCACTGCACTTCCATATTAGCCCCCACATTCTTTGGCTTGAATTTTCTGTAAATCATAAAGAGTTTTATTTGACTCTTTGTCATTCCGTGAGGACACTCTCAAATCCTCACCGCTAAGAGCCACACAAAGCCCTAAGTTAGTCCCTGCGCTTTGCGTCGACTGGCAAGCCCCCAGAGGCAGCATCAAACTCAGCAGAAGCAGATGCTTTAGTTTCCAAAATAGATGTGACATTAGATTGCTCCACTTTTAAGTCTGCTAAAGCTTGACTGTTTGCTCCTGCATCATAGGTCTTTATGCTAACAAAAAGGCTCAAAAGACTCTTGGCAAAATCCAATACAGGTATAATCCATGCAGGCATTTGAGCCTCCTTTTGCTAGGCTTTTTGGCCGACTGGGGTAGTAGTTGCTAAGCGCAAAACCATGTTCGCAATCGTAACAATGATAATTGCATTTTGTGGGCTGACATACTGTGTCCAGTCTACACCGGCCACAAATGTAAGAGCCGCACCGCCAACGGCAACAAAGCCGTTAAAAAGCAAAGTTTTATAACCTTTCATCTTAACCTCCATTTAATTTCAAACTAAGAGCTTCAACGGCTCTCACACGTTTTGTCCAGCCTTTGCCAAACCTCTTAAACGACCTTAGACGAGAAAGAAAACCTAGGCGATTGGTTGCATAAGCTTTAATAATCTTGCCTTTATCCGCCTTTA
>Ga0164297_10005461_pt1 | contig 10891 bp, 9 predicted proteins | sample GEODES058metaG_FD_113539 | JGI IMG/M metagenome (GOLD analysis project Ga0164297, IMG submission 113539) | Dystrophic lake water microbial communities from Trout Bog Lake, Wisconsin, USA - GEODES058 metaG | ecosystem: Environmental > Aquatic > Freshwater > Lake | place: USA: Trout Bog Lake...
CAAAAATGCCGCGGTTTTCGCGGCATTTTTGTTTAAGGGAAAATCAATAAAACGGGCTCAATTGCCACCGATATCGCCGCTGCCGGATTTTGATTTTAAAACACTTTTCGGGCTACCCGAATAGCTGATATCTCCTGAACCTGAAACAGATGCATCCAGTTTGTCGGTAACATACACCGAAGCGTCGCCCGAACCACTGATATGAACCGAAGTATTGGAGGTGTGCAGGCCGCGTGCGCTATAATCGCCCGATCCGCTGATCCTGATCTGGGAATTGTCTGCATGCCCAGAAAGTTTAACATCACCCGAACCCGAAATGCCGGCTTCCAGGTCTTTTACTTCCAGCATACCGTTTACATCGCCCGAGCCGGATACATGTAAGGTTAATCTATCGGCATGAATACCCTCGGTAAAGGCGACATCACCTGATCCGGTAACCATAATGCTGTTGATATCCTTTACAGTAACGTATACTAATATTTTGCGGTGATGAAAAGCATCGCCCCAGTGAAAGTTTTCGTTATGCTTATTGTATACCTTAAGAACACCGTTATTAACTTCGGTGGTGATACGACCGATCACTTCTTCCGGTGCTTCAACTTTTACCGATTCGGTCGCACCCTGGGAGAGTCTTACATCAAATGGCCCGGCTACCTCAAGCGCATGGAAGCCCGATAAATGGCGATCCTCTGTTTTTTGTTGTGCCATTGCTATCGGAGCAATAGCGCTATAGGAGATGCCTGTAACTACCAGGCATGCAAGTAAAGTTTTGTTGATCAATTTCATCTTATTTTGTTTTGGTAACTATAAGACACGCTTGCTGAAAGGATGTTGCAGGGTATTATAAAAAAATATCGAATACCTACAAAAGCCCTGTGTTCCCTGATCTTTAAAAACTACTCCACGAGCACACCGATATAATAGTTAAACGTATCAACTTCGATATTGTCTTTTGTCGCACCATTAATATCTATTATTATTGGTCTTGTTGTTGGTTTGATGAACTGGTATTCGCTACCCTTAACCCTAACCCTTACCGGCATATTAAAGCCTTTAGCATCGGCTAACCAGCGTGCAGTAAGTTTCCCTTTGCTGCTGACTGAAAATTCCAGGATCGGTAAATTTTTGTAATGCAGGTATTGGTCAAATACCGGACGCAGGTTTATCCCCGATTGATCGCTGATGTAGTTAACAATATCATCATAAGTAACCGTCTGATGATAGAATGTTTTATTTAAGCCCCGAAGGATATTTCGCCATTTTTCGTCATCATTGATAATGGTTCGTATCATGTTCAACAGGTTGCCGCCTTTATAATACATATCGCCCGAACCTTCTTTATTCACATTGTAGGGCCCTACAATAGGACGGTCGTTTGCAATTCTCGGGCGGGTGCCGTGCACATATTCCTGCCCGGCTTGTTTTCCATAAAACTTGTCGATGAACAGCGACTCCGAGTAATTGGTAAAACTTTCATGAATCCACATATCACCCAGGTCTTTCGAAGTAATATTATTACCGAACCATTCGTGACCGCTTTCGTGTACCACGATGAAATCCCACTTCAATCCCCAACCAGTACCGGACAAATCGTTACCCAGATAACCATTCTGGTAATGGTTGCCATAGGCTGTACCGCTCTGATGTTCCATACCCAGGTGATGCGACTCCACCAGTTTATAGCCATCCTCATAAAAAGGATATGGTCCAAACCAGTATTCGAAAGCTGTCAGCATATTCCTGGCGTTGGGCAATAATTGTTTTTTGGCTTTTTCCAGGTTATAACTTAATGGCCAGAAATCCATGGTCAGTTTGCCTTTTTCACCGTCGAAAGTATCTGAAAAGTGAGTATAATCGCCAATATTAGCCTCTATATCATAATTATTGATCGGGTTGGCTACAAACCAGTCGAAACGGGTATAACCATCTTTAAGTTTAGTGACTTTACGCAGGCGACCGTTAGATACATCTTTCAAACCGGTTGGTACGCTGATACTGATGAGCGCACTGTCAACCTCGTCGGCTTGCTGATCTTTATTGGGCCACCAAACGCTGGCCCCCATACCCTGGCAGGCCGTATTTACCCAGGCATGACCCAGCGAATCCACATTGTATTCTATGCCGCCATCCCATGGTGCACGTTTTGCTATAGTTGGGTGACCTGAATAGTAAACTGTAAACTCGTCTTTACTATCTTTTTGTATCGATTGCGGGAAAGTAATGAACACCGCATTGAACTCGCGGGTGTAAGGTATTTCCTGTCCCTTGTATATTACTTTGTCAACATTGAGGTTAGAAAACAGGTCGAACTGAAGTTTGTTGAAATCTGTCGTTGCGGTGAATTTGAACAAAACATTGCCGCTAATGGATTTGTCCGGAATATCAAACTTAACGTCGAGGTGGTAATAATTGATATCGTAACAAGTGCGTAAAAGCGACAAATAACCACGCAACGAATCGGCACGGGTAAAGGTTTCTTTGTCGGTACCTAACTGGGCGTACAAATTGAAACTTAGTGCTCCAACGAGCAGCAGGCTAAGAAATAAGAATTTTTTTATCATGTTCTATTGATCGTGTTGCTTAATTATAATTTGTTGTAGGATGATGCTAAGCATTGAAAATATCCACCTTAAACCTCAATTGCTTTTATCGATTCCCGACAAATTGATATAAAAATCAAAAGTATCAGCTTCTAAATTATCTTTACTTGCTCCTGAAAGTTTTAATTCCTGTAGTTGTGTTGTTGGATAAATTACCTGGTATTCACCGCCTTTCACCTTAATTTTTACCGGCATGTTAAATCCTTTGGCATCTGCTATCCATTTGACAAAGGGTTTGTTGTTTTTCCAAACCACATCCAATGTAGGTAATTTGGCATAGCGCAGGTATTGATCAAATACAGGTGCAAGGCTAATACCCGATTGTTTAACAATATAGCCGATGATATCATCATAAGTAACGGTCTGGTGGTAAAATGTTTTATTCAAACCGCGGAGTATTTCGCGCCATTTGTCGTCATTGTCGATGATCACCCTTACCATATTCAACAGTACGGCGCCTTTGGGGTACATATCCTCTGAGCCTTCTTTATTTACACCATAGTAACCAACTATCGGACTAGTGTTGGCAATTCCTTGCCTTAAACCATAAACGTATTCAGCGGCTGCTTTCTTTCCGTATTGGTAATCAATAAATAAGTCTTCCGAGTAACAGGTGAAACCTTCATGAATCCACATATCGGCCAGGTCTTTTGCGGTGATGTTATTTCCGAACCATTCGTGTCCGCTTTCATGCACAATAATATAATCCCATTTTAAACCCCATCCGGTTTGTGAAAGATCCATCCCAAGGTAGCCGTTCATAAATTGATTGCCATAAGCAACAGCACTTTGGTGCTCCATACCCAGGTGTGGGGTTTCCACCAGTTTATAGCTGTCTTCATAAAAAGGGTAGGGGCCAAACCAATATTCAAAAGCTTTCAGCATTGGGATCACATTTAAGGGAAATTGCTTTTGTGCTTTAGAAAGGTCGGCCGGCAGCACCCAGTAATCCAGGTCTAATTTGCCTTTTTCGCCATTATAAGTATCCTTAAATTCGGTGTAGTCGCCTATGTTTGCTGTAACATCATAATTGTTGATGGGGTTGGCTACAAACCAGTCGAAGCGGGTGTAGCCATCGCCAAGTTCGGTCGTTTTGCGGAGCCTGCCGTTTGAAACGTCTTTTAAGCCCTTAGGCACAGTAATGCTGATGAGCATACTATCAACCTCATCGCTCAAATGATCTTTATTGGGCCACCATACACTTGCACCCATGCCTTCACAAGCGGTAGCTACCCAGGGTTTGCCTGTACTATCTTTTGTGTACACCACGCCACCATCCCAGGGGGCGTTTTTAGCGACAATAGGATTGCCGGAATAATAAACCCTGAAGGTATCCCGCGCACCTTTTTGTATTGTTTTAGGGAAGGTGATAAAAACAGCATTTGCCTCACGCGTAAACGGCAGGATTGTTTTTTTGTACACTACCTTTTCGACTTGAAGGTTAGAAAACAAGTCGAATTGCAGTTTTTTGAAATCCTGTGTCGCCGTAAATCTGAACAGGTTACTACCACTGATGAATTTTTTTTCGATATCAAATTTAACGTCGAGGTGGTAATAGTTGATGTCATAACAGGTACGCAGGGGTGTTAATGTTCCGCGCAAAGTATCAGCATGGGTAAACTGAGTTTTACCTTTTAGCAATTGAGCCTGCAATGTATTGTAAAATAAGGCTAAAGCAAATATTAAAAAAAGCAATTTCTTCATGATTCGATGGTGATCCGTCAGTATAAATTTAGCAACAATAACGATAAAGGGTTGATTTGTTTTCGCAAAGGTATAATGTGGTAAGTGTTGGCTAAAATATGGTTGTGACTTTTCATGGCACCAAGCTCCTCCTTGCCCGTTTGAAAAGAGGAAGGTATCGCACATGGCCTGAGGCCTGCATTTTCGCTAAAAAAAGTAAAATATAAAAGCCCAATTAACAAATCACCAGTTAACCAATCACTAATCCCTAAAATCCTTACCTTTGAGCACCAATCTGCTACAATACTATGCAATATGATGTTATCGTGATCGGTTCGGGCCCTGGAGGTTATGTGGCTGCGATCCGTTCGGCCCAATTGGGGCTCAAAACAGCCTGTATCGAAAAATACGCCACTTATGGCGGCACATGCCTCAACGTGGGTTGTATCCCATCTAAAGCCTTATTGGATTCGTCCGAGCATTATTATAATGCTTCGCATGCGTTTAAAACGCATGGGATCAATCTGGATAACCTGTCGCTGGATATGGCGCAGATGATGAAACGCAAGACTGAAGTGGTAGCCAAGAATACTGCGGGTATCAGCTTCCTGTATAAAAAGAACAAGATCGACGGGTATCAGGGTATCGGTTCGTTCAAGGATAAAAACACCATCAGCATCAAAAAGCCGGATGGAACTACTACGGAAATTACGGGTAAGAATATCATTATAGCGACGGGGTCAAAACCTTCAAGTCTGCCTTTTATTCAGATCGATAAAAAAAGGATCATCACTTCTACAGAAGCGCTTTCGCTTACTGAGGTACCAAAACACCTGGTTTTAATTGGCGGCGGCGTTATTGGTTTGGAACTGGGTTCGGTTTATGCCCGCCTTGGTGCCAAAGTTTCTGTTATTGAGTTTATGGACTCCATCATCCCTACGATGGACCGTGGCTTGGGAAAAGAGCTACAGAAAGTATTACAAAAACAGGGTATGGAATTTTACCTTGGGCATAAAGTAACCGGTGCTACAGCTAAAGGCAAGGAAGTTACCGTAACTTTTGACGCGCCAAACGGTGACAAAAAAGAATTAAAAGGCGATTACTGCCTGGTAGCCGTTGGTCGGATTGCTTATACTGATGGTTTAGGTCTGGATAAGATCGGTCTCACTGTTGAAGAACGCGGACGCAAGATTACCGTCAACGATCACCTGCAAACCAGTGTAAAAGGGGTTTACGCTATTGGCGACGTTGTGAAAGGCGCTATGCTGGCTCATAAAGCTGAAGATGAAGGAACATTTGTGGCTGAGGTAATTGCCGGTCAGAAACCACATATCAATTATAACCTGATACCAGGCGTGGTATATACCTGGCCTGAAGTTGCGGCAGTGGGCCAAACTGAAGAACAGCTGAAAGGAGCTAATATCAAATATAAAACCGGCTCCTTCCCATTCCGCGCCAGCGGCAGAGCAGTTGCCAGCGGCGACCTGGATGGTTTCGTCAAAGTTTTGGCAGATGCAGCGACTGACGAGATTTTAGGCGTTCATATTATTGGTCCGCGCGCGGCCGATATGATCGCAGAGGCTGTGGTAGCGATGGAATTCCGTGCATCAGCAGAGGATATATCCCGCATGAGCCATGCTCACCCTACTTATACTGAAGCCTTCAGAGAAGCTTGTTTGGCGGCGACGGATAATAGGCCGATACATATTTAGGGAGGTGGTTGGCGCCAGGTGCATGGCGGTTTTGTATGTGACGGACGCCGATTTGGAATTGCAAAAAATCACGAAGTCTCTAAGACTTCGTGATTCTCAAATTCTGCCAAACCTAAATTAAATTCCGGGTTTTGCCTTTCGCATTTATATCATACCTGAAAGCCAGGAAAAAATAGCACTCAAATTGAAGAAATCTTATATTTTCTTCTTTAATTTTTTTAGCGTCTTAACATCCGTCAGATCCTGACTTCTTCCGCTGCTTTGCTTGTTTTTGATTAAATCATCTAAACCGATATAATTTATTATTAAGCCGTCGACATCGATAATTAGTTTATTGATATAGGCATCTTGAAAATAAACACCGTCAATTTCGTTCAGAATATCGATGCGCAAGGGTGGATAACCTATTTGGGTGATTATTCCTTTTTGTAAGAAATCGTCGCTTGTTATACCTAATGACTTCATGCCAAAATCAGCAATCACCGCAGTCATTTTTTCGGCATTGTCTTCAGAGATATCGATCCAAATATCAAGGTCGCCTGTGTGCCTGGGTTTGCCGTGAAAAGCGAGCGCGTATCCGCCCACGATCAAATAGTTAACTTGATGTTTGTTTAACAGAGCAACAAAATCTTCAAAATCCTTTTCAAGGGTCATGGGTGAAGCTGCCTTTTAATTACTACGCTTTTATCCATCCGCTGTCCTGGACCCAGGCTTTTCGAGATCAGCCTGGTTACCGCGGCAATTCGCTCAGCAGGGGGTCGTGATAGCCAATAGTGCATATCTTCCAGTTCCTCATCGATATTTTTTAATACCGCTTTTCTGACAACAGGGACTATTTTCATAATTAAAGTAAATATAAGCAATTTCACTTTACCAATTTCAGCCCTCTTAAACCCGAATTAAATTCCGAAATTCGCCTTTTGCAATCCGCATTCAGCTCATGCTTCAAATCCAGGAAAACATATCCCTCAAAAATTTTAATACTTTCGGTATCGATGTTTCTGCCAGGTATTATGTGGAGATATGCCATGAGGATGAACTGGTAGAGCTTTTCCTCGACCCTCAATGGCTGGCGGTGAAGCACTTGGTGATGGGTGGCGGGAGCAATATGCTTTTCAAAGGTGATTTTGATGGCCTGGTGATCCGTATAAATATCCGTGGCATTGAACGCCGGCTTCAAAATAACGATGTTTTTGTAGAGGCAGGTGCCGGGGAGGTTTGGAACGACCTGGTGAATTACTGTGTCGACCGGGGCTATGCAGGTATTGAAAACCTGAGCCTGATACCCGGTTCGGTAGGAGCATCGCCGGTTCAAAACATTGGGGCTTATGGCGTTGAGTTGAAAGATGTTTTTAAGAGTTGCCGGGCTTTTGAGGTGGCAAGCGGTCAGTTTAAAACTTTTGATAAGGCCGATTGTGGCTTTGCCTATCGTGAAAGCATTTTTAAAGGCGCGCTTAAAGATCAATACATTATTGTATCGGTAAAACTACACTTATCGCTCATACCCAAGCTCAATCTACAGTATGGCGCGATCGAGCAGGAACTCCATAACCGAAATATTACTACGCCAACGTTAAAAGATGTTTCAAAGGTGGTCTCCTATATCCGTGTTTCTAAACTTCCGGATCCATCAACAATTGGTAACGCAGGCAGTTTTTTTAAGAATCCTATTATTAGTCGCGCCCGGTTTGAAGATCTGCATTCAAAATTCCCTGAAGTTGTTAGTTATCCTGCGGGAGATGCGATCAAATTAGCCGCAGGCTGGCTCATTGAACAGTGTGGCTGGAAGGGGAAAACCGTTGGCAACACCGGAACATGGAAAAACCAGGCCCTGGTTTTGGTAAACCACGGCGGCGCAACGGGCGAAGAAGTGTACAGTCTTTCGTCGCAAATCATAGACACTGTGTACAGTAAATTTGGCGTTTTGCTCGAACGCGAGGTCAATATCATTGCCTGATAAAATTTCTTGATAAATAATTGCCGCTCTATTTTTTTAACGGTTTCGCCAGCAATTCTGCATGGTGTTTCATGTTTTAATTTAATTGCAAATCGCTGTTTATCAGTGCTTTGTATTTAAATTTCCCGCTTCTGAAAATAGGATGTTTTTCGTTAACTGAACAGCTTATGTCATTAATTTCGGCCATCATTATCCAGATAACGGTATCAAGTTTGCCTTGTTGAGCCTACAAACACTTAACATAATGACAGCGATCGAGTTTAACACCATGGTACTACGTCAGGCACCCTCATTGAGGTCGTATGCGCTGCACTTCACAAGGGATGCTGATGATGCTAACGACCTTGTACAGGACACATTATTGAAAGCCATTACTTATTATAATAAGTTTAAAGAAGGCACCAACCTTAAAGGATGGTTGTATACCATCATGAAAAATACTTTCATCAACAATTACCGCCGTTTTGTTAAAATGAGCTCATTTGTTACCAAGTCTGATGAGATATCTTCGGCCAACCTGGTATTCAGTTCAACCTGCAATAGCGGCGAGGCAAAGTTTGTGATGGATGATATTGTTAAGGCGCTGGACCGCCTTCCGCAAGATTATTACCAGCCATTTACGATGTATTTTGACGGGTTTAAATACCACGAGATCGCCGATCAACTTGAAATTCCGATCGGGACAGTTAAAACACGTATCCACGTTGCACGTAAATTGTTGAAGAAAAACCTTAAGGCTTATGATCAGGGTATCAATAAGCCGGTTTTTGAAGAAGATTGAAAATAAACAATCATCATATATTATCGCGACGAAACCTGCTTATGCGGGTTTCGTTTTTTTTTGCTGGCAGCTAAAGCATCACTATATTCACAACATGTTTGGCGCGCCAGGCAAATATAATTATGAACGAATTACCTATTTATACAAAGGCGCAGCTGGCTTTACGCAATGGACAGGACAAGCCCGAAATTTGGGTGGCTTATAAGGGTAATATTTATGATGTAAGCCGAAGCCGCTTATGGCGAAATGGAAAGCATTATGAGCATTGGGCCGGCCAGGATCTCACCAACGAACTACCCGACGCTCCTCATGATGAGTGGGTGTTTGAGCACTTTGAACCGATAGGAAGGCTGGTTTGAATGCGGAAGGAGGAATTAATTGATTGCGGAGTGCGAAATGTCAATTTCGAAATGTAAGAAAAATGCTGAAATCTTTAGGCCTTTTTTGCTCCACAATCAAAAAATTTAATTTCGCATTTGGCATTCCGCCTTCCGCAATAAAATCATTTCGAATTCGGCACTCCGCCTTCCGCATTTATTTGATTTTGCCTTCTGCCTTACCCTATTTCAAATTTCGACAAGCTCACAAACTGTTGCACGCGATCGGCTATTTCTGACTGGGTCAGGTGTTTTAGTTTTTCGGGGCCGAATTTTTCAACGCAAAACGATGCAAGAGCCGAGCCATAGATGATGGCATTTTTTAAATTATTAAAGTTGATGGTTCCAACTTTTGCTAAATAACCAACGAAACCACCTGCAAATGTATCTCCGGCCCCGGTAGGGTCAAACACTTCTTCTAACGGCAGGGCCGGTGCCGAAAATATTTTCCCTTCTCCAAACAGCAATGCGCCATGTTCGCCTTTTTTGATGATCAGGTATTTGGGCCCAAGTTCCAATATATGCTGTGCAGCTTTTGCAAGAGAATATTCGCCGGATAGCTGGCGTGCTTCGGCATCATTGATGGTAAGTACATCAACCTTTTTTATGGTTTCCAGTAATTCTTCCAACGCCACGTCCATCCAAAAGTTCATGGTGTCCAATACGATCAGTCTGGGCCGTGTTCTCAGGCGTTGTATGACAGTTTGCTGAACCTGGGGTGATAGGTTACCCAACAGCAAAAATTCACTGTCCTGATACGACTCAGGAATGATAGGGTCAAATGTGCCCAATACATTCAATTCGGTTACCAATGTATCCCGGCTGTTCATATCATTATGGTATTTTCCGCTCCAGAAAAACGATTTCTCGCCTATTTTAACCTGCAGTCCTTCGGTATCAATATGGTGCTGATTAAAGTTGTCGATCTCGCTCTGAGGGAAGTCGTCACCAACTACCCCAACAATTTTTACCGAATCACAAAAATACGATGCCGCTAAACTGGCATAAGTTGCAGCTCCGCCAACAATTTTATCCGTCTTCCCGAAAGGGGTTTCAATGGCGTCAAATGCCACACTACCAATAACTAATAAACTCACCCTGAATGTTTTTATAAAAATTTTACGCAAATATTGTGAAATTAACCCGGAAATCATTCTTTTGCACACTCCAAACGGGAAAGTACATTCCTGAGTAGCTCAGCCGGCCCCGATAGCTATCGGGGAGCATCTGACTGTTAATCAACCTCTCAAATATAATTACTTTTATCTTTTTGGTTAGTGAGCATTTACGTTTATGTACTTTTTTCGGCATCGACCCAAAAGTATTATGTAGGTCAAACGGAAAATTTAGCCCAAAGACTACAACAACACAATAACGGCACCTTTGCAGGCTCGTCTACGAAGGTGGGTATTCCCTGGGAAGTTTATTATTTTATTGAGTGTGTTGACAGGAAACAGGCTGTAAATATCGAATCACACATAAAAAAGATGAAATCCAAAAAATATTTTCAATCGTTTAAGTTATATCCTGAAATAATTGAAAAACTGAAGGCGAAGTACACGGTTTAATCAGTCAATTATCAATAAGAACTTATTCATAGTCAACAATTTGATGCTTTTTTTCAAACTAGCGTTGTAAATTTGATATGAAACGCATACTTTTGCACACTCCAAACCGGAAAGTACATTCCTGAGTAGCTCAGCCGGTTAGAGCATCTGACTGTTAATCAGAGGGTCGCTGGTTCGAGCCCAGCCTCAGGAGCCTCAAAATCAATGATTTAG
>Ga0164297_10005463_pt1 | contig 10891 bp, 8 predicted proteins | sample GEODES058metaG_FD_113539 | JGI IMG/M metagenome (GOLD analysis project Ga0164297, IMG submission 113539) | Dystrophic lake water microbial communities from Trout Bog Lake, Wisconsin, USA - GEODES058 metaG | ecosystem: Environmental > Aquatic > Freshwater > Lake | place: USA: Trout Bog Lake...
GTTGCGCAACCACTCGCACAAATCAAGTTTCACAAAATGCTGCTGAGGGCTAGCCTGCGGATCCACTCGCGCCAGAACCAACAACTGCTGGCCGACTCGTATCATTCGGTCGCTTACAGATTTAATTCGCTCGGCCCGCTCACGAATGTCAGGTGTCAGTTCTTTACTCAACATGAGTTCAGACTCGAGTCTGAGGCCCGCCAGAGGCGTTCTAAGTTGGTGCGCAGCATGCCCGACAAATCTGCGTTGAGCTGCCATCGAGTCATCTAAGCGATCTAACAGCTCGTTTGTGTGTCTGATTAAAGGCCCTAACTCACTGGGTAACTGTTCCACCTGCAGGCGACTCAAATCGTCCGCGGATCTCAATGCAATTTCTTTTGAAACATGATTAACAGCCCTCAGTCCTGAGCGAACGCCCTGAACGACTACCCAGGCAAGCGATGCAATCAGAACGAGCTGGCCTAACACCATCAGCCAGAAAAAATCCTGCATGGCCCAATCTTCCAGTTCTAGCTTATGCGTAATGAGCCAAGTAACAAACAAATCTAGTAGTGCAAGCACCAGTATTGGCGGCAGCAATCGCAAGACAAGATGACGCGCAAGCGAACCAGCGGGCAAAAACGAAACGTATTTATCACTGGGTGACGGCAGATTCGACATCTAGGCTATAACCAAAACCGCGAATAGTGTGAATAACGACGCCTTTACCTTCTAGGCGTTTGCGAAGTCGGTATATGTATACTTCTACCGCATTTTCACTAAAGTCAGCATCCGTTGCAGACAGAGCGTCGACGATTTGCTGTTTGGTAACTACTTTACCTGGCTGGTTAAGAAGCATCTCCAGCACCGAAAGCTCTCGCACTGAGAGCGACAGACGAGCACCGGCTACCCTTAGCTCTCGATTGGACAAATCAAAAGACAATCCACCAAACTCGATCACCGACTGCGTCAACCCGACGCGTCTACGAATAACCGCACGCACCCTAGCCGCCAGTTCGATCAGCTCAAATGGTTTAGTGAGGTAGTCGTCGGCGCCTGCGTCAAGACCCTGAACACGATCATGTAAACCATCACGAGCAGTCAGAATCAGCACTGGCGTTTGATTACCTTGTTCCCTGAGCTGACCAAGCAGGGTCAAACCGTCAGTGGTAGGTAAGTTCAAATCCAACACCGCTAGATCATATTTGTAATTTTCGAGCGCATTTTGACCGCGTTGCCCATCGCTAACCCAGTCAACCACATAGCCCAATCCAGTTAAAAATTCCTGCAATGCCCGACCAAGCGTGGCATCGTCTTCGATAACGAGAATACGCATGGGTACATTCTACCTCTCGAACGAATGAAACGTGAATAGGTACTAGAGAACCTGAGCATTATCTCAGAACGAATTCGAAAGGTATGTCGGCCTGAGCCTCGTACAGTAGCCCATTTCTTGTGTAAGGTTTAAAGCGTGCTTGTTTAGCAGCGAGCACCGCAGCTTGATCAAGCGAGGAAGCTCCAGAACTAACTAAGATATTCGCAATTTTCACCTCGCCTTGCGTACCTATGAGCAACCGCACGACGACTTTACCTTGCTGTCTGGCCCTTATGGCGCCAGAAGGATAGGTGGGTGTGGGTGGTTGGCCAGCGTAATCAATCTTGGAGACAATGATTGGACCATCCACAGTTTGAGCGCCTTGAGCCTGTGCGTTGTCTGAACGTACGACTCCATCGCCGGACGGATTATCCGAAATAATGGAGGAGTCCCGCTGATTAACATTCGATTGTGGAGGGGATGTTGTGGTTGTGGAGCTTCTATTAGTTGCTAATTTGCTCGTCGCATTAGCTGAGGACGTAGCGCCGTACGTACCTGAGTGCTTATTGGAGTACCGTTCCAATGCTATATCCACTTGCTGCGAATCAGTTGCTGAGGTAGACGCCTGTATGCGCGCCTGGTCTAAATCGAGACTATCAGACGGCAAGCGAGCTGTTGCATCAGCAGTTGAATCTTCGGGTAAATAATCCAGGGACACAAATACCGGCGAATCGGAACTCGATACTAATGCCGGAATACGGATAAAAAAAATACACAACCCAAAAAACGTATGCACCAACAGCACAGCGAGTAAGATGCAGAGCCGATTGCACCAACCAGCTTTAAATCGGGCAGAAAGGGGAAATTGAGTTTGAGTCAACGCGTCAGAGCGTACTAGAGAATATGGTGGGTCGTGACGGACTCGAACCGCCGACAGCCTCGGTGTAAGCGAGGAACTCTACCAACTGAGTTAACGACCCAAAAAAACAAAATGCGGTTCGCATTATAGCGAACCGCATTTTTTTAGCAAATCAACGCAGAATTAGTTAACTGCGTCTTTGAGTGCTTTACCTGGACGGAACTTTGGCACTTTAGCTTTTTTGATCTTGATCGCCTCGCCGGTACGTGGGTTACGACCTGTACGAGCAGCACGCGAAGATACAGCGAAAGTACCGAAGCCAACCAACGTCACAGTACCACCCTTTTTGAGGGTTGCTTTAACAGCAGCGATCATCGCGTCAAGCGAGCGACCGGCGGCAGCTTTGGAAATGTCAGCTTTATTAGCGATGTGGTCGATCAGTTCGGTTTTGTTCATTTGAGGTTTACCCCTAGTGGTGTTAATAAAAACTTTTTTGGCACTAAAAACTAGCGACAACAACAATTAGTTTCTGAGTGATCAAATGTCAGGAACTATATTTAATATTCCTAGTATGTGATTAAGCCTTTTGTAAAGGCGGCTGTCAAGAAAAAAACATCGTAAAAGCCGCTATTTCAGTCACTATATGCGATTTTTTTTAAACTTTGTAAGACTTAAATCAAAAAAATTCGGGATAACACTAGGAATTTAATGAGCCTGATACAAGTCGCAATCGAAACATTTGTAACAGAATTAATGATCAACAAGCTGACAGCGCTTGATCAAAATCATTTATCAAATCCTGCTCATCTTCAATACCTACCGAGACACGAATCAAACTGTCTGAAATGCCCATTTGCGCACGCAGAGTAGGTCCCATCTCATAATAAATTGTATGCGCAGCGGGTAGCGCTAGCGTGCGCGTGTCGCCTACGTGTGTAGCCAAGATAACTACTTCAAGTCTATTCATAAAATCAAAGCAGTCGATCCCATCTTTTAATTCGAGAGCGAACAACATACTGTACCGATCACCAAATAAAGCCTTGGCACGATGATGTTGAGGATGATCACTCAAGCCTGGATACGACACTTTTGCAACTCTCGGATGTGCAGCTAAAAAACGAGTCAATGCGGCAGCGTTGCTGCAAATTTTATCCATCCGCAAGGCTAACGTTTCCGCACCAACCGAAATTCGATGCGCCGCATCAGCTGCGAGGGTGGCACCCATATCACGCAGGCCTTTCTTCTTAATCTGTGTAATACCCCAGCCAGAAGCGGCACCTTTTTTGTAAACATCCAAAATATTTGGATATGTTGACCAATCGTATGCGCCAGTGTCCGTTAACGATCCACCTAACGCATGGGCGTGACCACCAATATGCTTTGATAACGAGTTCATCACAAGCGCCGCACCTATCGATTTGGCTTGAAACAAGCACGGCGAGGTTACGGTGTTGTCCACGACAAGACAGATATTTTTAGCCTGACACAGCTTACCGATACCTTCCAAGTCAGCAACCTGCGTTCCAGGATTAGCGATGGTTTCAGTGAAAACCATGCGCGTATTTGGTCGAATTGCCGCGGCGACGGCTGCCGCATCAGTAGCATCGACTAGAGTAATTTCGATTCCGAGCAGGCGCAAAGTACCAAACAAACTGTTTGTATTACCAAAAATAAACTGACTCGAAATGAGGTGATCACCGCTTTTTAGTAAAGTCGTAAACAGCGCCGATAACGCCGCCATGCCAGTGGAGAATGTAAGCGTGGCAACACCGGACTCCATCATCGAAATTTTTTTCTCTAAAGCGTCGGTAGTAGGCGTACCTTGCCGAGCATAGGTGAAGCCTGGTTTACCCTGAAAAACCGCTGCGAGTTCGCGAGCATCGTCGTAGGCGTACTGTGACGATGTATGTATGGGCTTATGGACAGCACCATGCTCGGCCGCGCCTTTGCGATCTGAATGGAGAATATTGGTAGTGAAGCCGAATTTAGACATGATGCGTTTACCACTTAGGCATTGAAAATTAACTATCAGTTTAAAGCTTTATCGGTTTAACGTAGTTGCGTCGGATCGCTGGACTTAAGCGGCATTTACGAGCGCTGCCTAACTGTTTCGTATAAACATATGCCGGTAGCAACGCTAACGTTCAAGCTCTCAACGCTACCCAGCATGGGAATGTGAGCTAGCAAGTCACAAGTCTCTCTTGTTAGTCTCCTCATGCCCTCGCCCTCGGCACCCATTACCCAAGCAATCGAGCCCTTTACGTCAACTTGATGAATACTTTGCTTGGCTTGGTCATCCGTACCTATCAACCAAATGTTCCGATCCTTGATCTCTCGCATCGTTCTAGCGAGGTTGGTGACCATTAGATACGGAACCGATTCAGCGGCGCCGCAAGCGATTCTCTGGACCGTTGTACTCAGTCCTGCGGCACGATCCTTGGGAGCAATAACCGCATGCACACCCGCTGCATCGGCAGTACGCAAGCACGCACCCAAATTATGTGGGTCCGTCACGCCATCGAGTATTAATAGAAGAGCGGGCTCTTGCACCGAATCGAGTACTTCGTCTAAATCGTTAGCAAGCTTACGAGCGTCGGCAACAGCCACCACTCCCTGGTGCCGGGTACCACCAGAGAGACCCTCTAGCCGCTCTACTCCGACTGGATGAACAGCAATTCCGGCAGCCGCCGCCTGTTCGATCAAGCTTTGCATCCGCTTATCCTTGCGAGCAGCTTCAACGTATAACTCCCTAATCGAACCCGGTGCTTGTCTGAGCCTTGCAATTACAGCGTGAAAGCCTGCAAGCATTTGTGTTGCTGCCATAAATAATTACCTTGTTAGTATGCGTCGTGTCGTCAGATCAACGAGATTTTCTTGCAGATTTTTTCACACTGGCGCCTTTCCCGCTGCGACTAGATCGCTTTGGTGGCCGCGCTTCTTGCTTGGCTGCTTTGCGCGCCTCGGCTCGGCGAACTTTAGCGGTCTTGCCTTTGAGCTCCAAAGGCTTAGTTGGAGCTGCCTTTTTGGTTCGTCTGTTGGTGGGCTCTTCAATCCGGTTTGCTTGCTTGCGCAGTGCGACAAAACTGGTGCCTGCCACAAGACGGAACTCGATACGCCTTGCCTCAAGATCGACCCTGGCCACTTGAACCTGGACTGCGTCGGTTAGACGATAACGCATCCCGGTACGCTCACCACGAAGCTCGTGCAATGCTTCATTAAACTGAAAGTATTCGGTCCCTAACTCTGAAACATGGACCATCCCTTCAACATGCAGGGTATCGAGAGTCACAAAAATACCAAAGCTTGCAACGCCTGTTACACGGCCACTGAAAGTCTCGCCCACTCGTTCCTTTACAAACCAGCATTTCAGCCAAGCTTCCACATCTCGAGATGCATCATCTGCACGCCGCTCATTGGCTGATAGCAATAAGCCCAGCTTCTCCCAGACATCATGTTCATGCTCGCGCTTTGTGGTTCCAGGTGGTGACACATGCCCGACTAGCTCTGGCTCATATCGAGTCCCATTGAGTAGCGCCTTAATCACCCGATGTGTTAACAGATCAGGATAGCGACGAATAGGCGACGTGAAATGAGTATAGGCCGGATACGACAACCCAAAGTGACCCATGTTATCTGGACCGTAGATAGCCTGTTGCATAGAGCGCAAACACATCGTTTGCAGCAATGAGTAGTCAGGTCGCCCGCGCGCTTTATCTAGCAGCTCGCCATAGTCTTTCGCGCTTGGGTCAGAACCGCCTCCCAAGTGCAAGCCGAGAGTACGAAGAAATTCCCTGAGCGAGGTCAGCTTGTCTGGAGTCGGTCCCTCATGAACTCTGTACAAACCGATGTGTTTACTTCGGAACATGAAGTCAGCCGCGCACGTGTTCGCTGATAGCATGCATTCTTCAATCAGGCGGTGAGCATCATTGCGCACCAAACCTACAATTTGCTCAATTCGTCCGAGCTCATTGCAGAGTATTTTTGTCTCGACCGTATCGAAATCGATGGCTCCGCGTTCTTTACGGGCTTGATGTAGAAGCTGGAAGAGCAAATAGAGATCGTTAATCTGCGGCATGACGCGGGCTAGACTGCGCGCCATTGGCCCGCCTTGCTGCTGCAAAGACTCCCAAACTTGGTTGTAAGTCGTGCGCGCGTGCGAATGGATGACTGCGTTGTAAAACTGATAGGCGCTAACCTGACCCGCCTTTGCACCGCTTGCGTTGATCACCATGTCACAAACTAAAACAAGGCGATCCACATTCGGGTTTAGCGAACATAATCCATTGGAGAGCTTTTCCGGCAGCATGGGGATCACTCGGCGTGGAAAATAGACACTCGTGCCACGCGCTCGTGCATCCTGATCTAGTGCATCATCGGGCGCCACGTAATGGCTAACATCAGCGATCGCTACCAAAAGCCGCCAGGCTGGTCTCTTACGGCCTGCGGTACCCAAGTCAATTTGCTCAGCGTAAACGGCATCATCAAAGTCGCGCGCATCTTCACCGTCAATGGTAATGAATGGAACGTCCCGTAGATCGACTCGTCCTTTCAAATCAGTCCGTCGTACAGCATCCGGAAGCTTGTCTGTCTGTCGCAATGCCGCGTCGCTAAACTCAACGGGAACATCAAATTTGCGCACCGCAATCTCAATCTCCATGCCAGGATCGTCGATTTCGCCAAGAATCTCGGCAACCCGTCCCAGTGGCTGAGTGTGACGTGTAGGCTGCTCGATAATATCAACCGACACCACTTGCCCGTGCTGAGCACCTGCCGTCTCGCCCGGCGGTATCAGGACGTCGTGTTTTATACGCTGATCTTCAGGTACAACTATCGAGAGGCCTCGTTCGTTTAAAAATCGACCGACTAAGCGGTTAGTCCTGCGCTCTATTACTTCAACGATCGTGCCTTCAGGCTTGCCTCGGTACTCGCCACTCGGTTTGACCAGCACTCGGTCTCCGTGCAATACCTTGAGCATCTCCCTGGGGGATAAGAAAATGTCGGGCCCGCCGCCATCGCGCACCAAAAAACCAAATCCATCACGATGCCCCTGAACACGACCTGCAACAAAATCGAGCTTATTTGCTAGTAACAACATCCCTTTTCGATTAGGTAATAGTTGCCCATCGCGCTCCATAGCAGCGAGTCGACGATCAAATCCTTTAAGCGTTTCATCGCGATCGATTCCCATGTGCACAGCGAGTTCTGTCGCCGACAAAGGAGCGGCTGATTTACGCAATGTCTCAAGTATCAGCTCTCGGCTAGGTACGTCAGGATCGAAATCCACAGGCAGCTCTGCCGCCTCATGAGTGGTTCGTTTATTCTTAATTAGGTGGGGTGGGCGATTTGCCAAAGTTCTAATCTCGTTTATAATGGAAGGCTTGCACTCGAGTACTAATTTTCAAATTTTTTTGCTTTAAAAATTAATTACTCCGAAAGTTAACTGCTCCGTGTGCTAGGCCCAGGTGGCGGAATTGGTAGACGCGCACGGTTCAGGTCCGTGTGCCGCAAGGTGTGGAGGTTCGAGTCCTCTTCTGGGCACCATCCTAGTGTAAAGCATAAAGTTGCCACGCACGTTACTGACTTTTATCGTAAGAAATTCAGTCGATAGACATTCTCATCATGATGTGTGGGATGTTCGCTTCCATAAACTCATCGCCGATTGCAGTGAAACCATGTCGGAGATAGAACATGGTGGCGTGAGTTTGCGCATGCAAGATCAACTGCTTGTCGCCCCTTTGCTGAGCAGCATTAATCAAAGCCTTCAATACTTCACTGCCTACCCCGGTCCGACGAGCATGCCGTTGCACCGCCATACGTCCGATATGTCCATCTGGCAATAGGCGCCCCGTAGCCAAAGCCTGTCCACGTTCGTCTATGGCAACCGCGTGCACCGATAGTGGGTCAAAATCATCGATATCTTCCTCTAGAGGGACAAGTTGCTCATGAACAAAAACCTCTGTACGAATTGGGATCGCTAACGACTGCATTTCTATCCACGTGCCGAGCACTATTGAGACAGGAGCTTGCGACATAGAACGGATCCTCCAGCTTTTATCGTTACACTTGCGCCGAACGATATTTTGCATCATTACTAAAAAATATGGCCTCAGCTGTAATCGACTCCGTTTTTCCGGTATTCGCTCTGATTTTCACTGGATGGTTATGTGCTCGTGCAGAAATACTCGGACACCAGACCATGGAAGGCCTCAACAGCTTTGTCATCTGGCTTGCGCTGCCTGCTCAATTATTCGCCGCGATGGCAAGCGTGAATCTGGAGGAGCTCGCACAGCCAGGGTTTTTCTTTAGCTACGCCATCGCCATGTTTGGCACCTCACTGCTGTATGTGTTACTCAATTGGAAAAAAGAGACGAATAGCGTTGACAAAATCGTCGAGGCGATGAGCGCAAGTTATAGCAATGCCGGATTCATGGGGATACCACTAGCGCTGATGCTCTTCGGTCAAGCGGGCCTTGTACCCGCAATTTTCACGATGTTATTCGCTGTTTGCATCCTCTTCGCGACATCAATTCTTGCTGTTGAATTAATCAAAGTTCGCGGCCAGGGGCTTTGGCCAGCGCTGTGCAAAGTGACTAATTCTCTAGTTCGAAATCCGATTCTGATTGCGCCAATCCTGGGAGTGGCCTGGTCACAGACACATTGGACATTGCCAACAGCAGTTTCGCGTTATGTCGATCTCATCGCTGCAGCTTCGACTCCTGCAGCATTGATATCCATCGGACTCTTTCTTGCGCAACCGCAAAAACAAAAAAAATATAGCTCGATTAAATCTATCGTAGCGTTGAAGCTATTTTTCCAACCAGCGTTGACCGCCCTACTATGCCTATGGATATTTGATGTCCCAACTACGTGGGCAATGGTGGCTATCTTGATGAGTGCACTGCCAGTTGGATCAGGGCCTTTCATGTTGGCGCGCATGTACGACCGCGAAGCGGACATTGGTGCTCGGGCCATTCTGATATCAACCATTCTGTCTATTTTTACGGTCTCTTCCTTGATTGCTCTGATCGAGTACAAAGGGCATTGTTGTCATTGATGAACATCTGGTAAATTGCACATTCCTCATATAGGAAGCGTATATATGTCCTTCGTACTACGAAACACCACCATGTGGTTGACGAGTATCTGCGCAATTGTGACGACAATTGGCGCTTTAGCTGGCTTCGTAGAGTGGTGGTGGGTTGCTCTACCAGCTTGGCTATTGACGCTAGTGGGCCTACACGACCTATCTCAGACAAAACACGCAATTTTGCGCAATTACCCCATCATTGGACACTTGAGATTTTTTCTGGAATTAATCCGTCCTGAGATTCGGCAGTACTTTTTGGAAAGCGATACAGACGAAGTACCATTTTCGCGAGTGAAAAGATCTTTGGCCTATCAGCGCGCCAAACAACAAAGTGACAAACGCCCCTTTGGCACGCAATTGGATGTGTACGGAGATCGATATGAATGGATCAATCATTCTCTAGCGCCGAGTCACATTGATAACAAAGATTTTAGAATCTTGGTTGGTGGGCCTGACTGCAAACAACCAGTGTCTCTATCGGTACTGAACATATCAGCCATGAGTTTCGGCGCGCTCTCAGGAAATGCCGTACTGGCATTGAACGAAGGCGCAAAAATCGGCAACTTCGCTCACGATACAGGCGAAGGCGGGATCAGCACGTATCACAAACAACCGGGTGGCGATCTGATCTGGAACATCGGTTCCGGATACTTCGGATGTCGCGACGAGACCGGTCGGTTTTCAGAAAGTCACTTCGTGGCAAATGCAAGCCTAACTCAAGTCCGGATGATTGAAATCAAGTTATCCCAGGGAGCAAAACCCGGACACGGTGGCATATTGCCTGGCAGCAAGGTCACCGCAGAAATCGCACTGGCCAGGGGCGTTAAGATCGGAGAAGATTGCAATTCGCCATCTGCGCACAGTGAATTTCACAGTCCGGAGGGCCTACTTCATTTTGTAAAACGACTGCGTGACTTATGCGGAGCCAAACCTATCGGATTCAAACTATGTGTAGGGCATAGCTGGGAATGGTTCGGAATAGCTAAAGCCATGCTCAGCACAGGCATCACACCTGACTTCATCGTAGTCGACGGGGCCGAAGGAGGAACGGGAGCTGCGCCGATCGAATTTGTCGATCATGTCGGAACCCCATTAAGAGAAGGTTTACGATTAGTTCACAATACATTGGTCGGTTTAAATCTTCGCGACCGTATCAAAATTGGTGCTTCCGGTAAGATTGTGTCCGCATTCGATATGGCTTGTGTATTGGCTCTCGGCGCAGACTGGTGTAATAGCGCTCGCGCCTTCATGTTCTCTATTGGTTGCATACAAGCGCAAGCTTGCCATACCGATAAATGTCCAACTGGTGTCACCACTCAGGACCCTCAGCGACAAAAAGCGCTAGTAGTGGGTGACAAAGCACCTCGGGTTGCAAATTTTCACAACAACACTTTGCATGCCCTTGCCGAGCTACTTGAGGCTGCCGGATTACAGCACCCAGACGACCTGCGCACATTCCACATTGCTCGACGCCTATCCTCGACTCAAGTGACCATATTGTCAACTATCTTCCCGGAGATTTCACCGGGAGCACTGCTGCGAGGCGAGCTGCCCACGAGCGTATTTGAAATTGGTTGGCCAATGGCAAGTGCTCAAAGCTTCGCTCCACGCGAAGACTTACCAACGTCTCTGTCGAAACTCGCAACAACAA
>Ga0164297_10005465_pt1 | contig 10889 bp, 13 predicted proteins | sample GEODES058metaG_FD_113539 | JGI IMG/M metagenome (GOLD analysis project Ga0164297, IMG submission 113539) | Dystrophic lake water microbial communities from Trout Bog Lake, Wisconsin, USA - GEODES058 metaG | ecosystem: Environmental > Aquatic > Freshwater > Lake | place: USA: Trout Bog Lake...
GAGGCCGGAGCCGACATTGAGTTCCGAGATGAACATCAGTACACTCCACTTCATATAGCCGCACAGTTTGGAAAAGTTGGAGTGGCTGCGCTTCTGATGCAGCGCGGAGCTGACACGCGCGCGATGGACTTTGAGCTGCGGACACCAATCATGGTTGCTTGCATTGCCCAACAACTCCTCTGTGTTCAGGCTCTTCTGCCATACGCTGATTTGGTCCACCGCAACAAACGCGGCGGGTCACTGCTGCACATGGCTGCCACGCATAGTGGGCCTCCAGTGCTGGAGGCGATTCTGCCCCGCTACGTTGAGGCAGGCTTGGTCGACATTCCATCGGGCGTGGATGCAAGCAATAAGGCACACGCGGGTCGCACGCCGCTGATGAGTGCCTGCTTATCCTCAAAATACACGGAGGCGAAGATGCTTCTGAAGGCGGCTGCCTCTCGGTACGCAAAGGATTCAACAGGCTACTGCTCCCTGCACTACTGCCTGGAGGGCGCTTCCATGGCGATCTTCCACCTGCTGCTGGGCACGGAACCAGACTGGCACTACACTCCGGAGCAGCTTAGTGATTCCACCAATGGCGGACCTGTGCTCCTCGTTACTGCCTTGACGTGCGGAAATGCCGACGCGTGTAAGCTGCTCATCGCCGCCGGTGCTGACACGCATTCCGAGCTGCTTGATGGAGATGTAGTCATTAGTTATGCGGATCTTGCGCGCACATGGTGGCCCGAGAGACCGGAGCTAGCAGCGCTGTTTGATCCAGGCGCAGTGCAGGAGCCATTCACTCCGCCATGCTGCGCTGGTTGCCAGAAGAGTGGCATCAAGCTGAGTGCGTGCTCCAAGTGCCACGCTGTGCGGTACTGCAGCACGGCGTGCCAGCGAGCGCACTGGCGTGCTCACAAACAAACCTGCATCACACCGAAGGATGTGAAAGAAGCAAACGCTGCAAAGTACAACCAATTAGATCAGCCGCGATCATCAGACACCTTTTGCGGAATACGAAGTATGGAGCTAAAGCTCGGAAGACATTGCAAAGGGAATTTCGCTCCTCCTGCGGGTCTGCGCACCCGCTGTGTGACTTCAATTCAATTCAATCTTAGGCGAAATTGTCGATTAGTGCATCCCGCATCTCATTGGCAATCGCAGACGGCTTCGCTTCCCGCAGCTTGAACACCGACTCGATGACCTGCAGCTCGGTTGCAGTGGTGTCCAGTCCGCAGAACGCGGCCCAGTCGTTGGCCACTAGACCTGCAGAGATGACATCGGACCCCCGGTTGACAGTACCAGCCACCAGCGGCACTTGCAGCAGGCTGGACAGCTCATCGAGGTCCTACGCCAATGGGGGAGGGGTTGTGAAACGTGATCCAGTGATATCAGATTGAAAGCTTGCAGTGCCAGCGGGGTACAACATGACGCACCTCCACCGGCGTGTTTGGGTGCACCAAGCCGCCCTGGTTGGTGAACTTGCAGTACGTGCCCACCAAGATCTGCCCCGCCACCGTTTGCCTGAACACCTCTACACCCAACACATCCGCAATGATTTCCTCCGTCTCCTGGTCAATGTCAGGATGGACGAGAGCCACATAATCGTTGCAAGCGATGCAATTCCCTGCGCTCGTGCGGAAAAGGAGTCAGCAGTATGGCGCACAAGGGCAAGCACCCCACCCTTCCATTCCGCACCCAATGCTGACAGCCGCTCGTCGATGCGCTGCACGACCACCTCGTCCGGGAGGCTGTTGCGGAGGTGCAGCAGCTCCTGGTCGGTGGTGCTGTTTGGCACCAACAAGCCGTTCTTGTTGCCCACAGTCATGCGGCCCACCAGGCGTGTGCCCGCGATAGTGGTCTTCACCACCGGGATGTGGTCTGCCAATTCCGCCTCAAACACGGAGTTCTAGAACGCACAAGTCCAAGGGAAAGGGTGTAGCAGCCAGAAGAGACGCAACAGCACCACAAACACGGCCCGAGTCAGAGCACGCCACGGAGACGCACGCATCCACAGCTAAACACGCGCGGGCGGAGGCACGCACAAAGTTTTCGCTGGTGCCTAGGGTGCACAGGCAGTACGCGTTACTCAGCATGGCAAAGACTCCTACTTCGTTGCTGTTCTGGAAGTGCAGACGCTGCGCCATGCTTGCAGCAGCTCCCTGAGGTTGTTCTTCTACGGCGCTGGATAGAACTGGCGAAGCGTGCGTTAGCTGCCACGTGTGCAGACTCAGGCTCTTCGTAGGATGCGTCGGGCGCTCGCGCAGTGCTCCGCTAGAGCTGTCGCATCGCTCCGCGACACCGCAAATGATGGTGGGCGAGCCTGCACATTCCTGCTTCTCCGCGGCGTGAAAACACAGAGCAACGACCTGCGGGCGGGAGCTGTCTTCGAGGACCGCGAAGGCAGGCTGCTTGAAGTGCTGAAATACGAGCACACACACGGCCAAGGCCGTGCCAGCGGCTTCGTGACGCTCGAAGCCAGGGACTTGCGCAACGGAGCAAAGCGGGTGGAGCGACTGCGTCCTTCAGACACTGTTGAGCGCGTCATTTTGGATGAGACGGAGTACACGTTCCTGTTCACAGAAGGCAACAAGGTGACGGCGATGCATCCAGACACGTTCGAGCAGGTGGAGCTGCCCCGCAGCGTGTTGGGCGATGCAGCTGCGTTTCTGTCCGAGGGCTGCCGGCTCACAGTCTGCTCCTTCGGCACCGAGGTGCTGACTGCATCGCTGCCGGAGTTTGTGGAAGTCGAGGTTGCGAATAGCAGGCCCAGCATGAAGGTGTGTGGTCATTTCTGCAGTCTGCAAAAGTGTGGGTCTAGTGATTGACTTCATGAATCGCCCGCTGCATCATCCAGAATGAGCGCACAGATGGCAAACAGCTGAAGACTGCAACTTTGGCCAATGGAACAGAGGTGCAGGTCCGTAAGCACCTTGCAAAGTGCAGTTCATGTGGCCGTCTCTTATACCCCCGCACGCACAGGTGCCGGGCTACATTAAAGACGGCGACATCGTCGTCGTGCGGCCAGCTACCGGGGAATTCGTAAGGCGCAAAGCGAAAGAGTAGCTCTGCGTCGCGGGTGCTCTATCGCACCACACGTCGTGCCCCTTCGTCAACCCCGTGGTTTGCACCATGGCACGCGAAATGTCACCTGAACGGCGCGCGCGCCTGGAGGCCGTGCTGCGCGCGGAAGAGGACAAGACCAAGCTGAAGAATAAGGCATGTGCAACAACTGAAAACTCTGCACTGCGCCAGCTGCGTTCCGCGTGCACCAGCGCAGCACACACACACAGCCGCAAGTGTGTTTATATCGCCCATGTGCGACTGCTGCGGTGTAGCGTCGCGGCAGCGGGCGGTTGAAGCTGGTCAACGGAGACCCTGACTTGCAACAAACGCCCTTTCTTCCTCCCCTCTGCTTGGGGCGCGCAGGTGAAGCTGTCTGACCTCGAGAGACAGAAGAAGGCAGCGGCAGCTGTGGTTGCGCAGGCGACAAGCAGCGCGCGTCCGCAGGTGTGTATTGCACTACTCTCGCTCCTTGACCAGAAGGCACACCTGACAACGTTGGTTGTGTGCCGTCCAGGAGGCGCCAGCTACTGCGACAGAGACTCCACTCATGACTGCTTGCGTGCCACCTACCCCGGCGCAGAAGAGTACGCATCCCAAAGCGAACTCAGAGTGGGCGTCCCTGGCCGCCCTGGAGGCGAAGCGAGCAGCGGACGACGCTGCAGCACGCAAAGCAGCAGATGCAGCACGCAAGGCGGCGGAGAAGAAGCTGCTTGACGAGCAACACCACGCTGCTGAAGACGCGAGACGCCGTGCAGCCGAGGACAGGGTGCAGGAAGGCAAGCGCTTGGACGCAGATGCGGCAGCGCATGCTGCAGAGCAGCGCCGCGCAGCCGAGGACCGGCGTGCACGTGAGATGCAAATTAAAAGTGAACGCGAAGCGCACATGGCAGCGGTGGAGCGACGACGCAAAGCAGAGGCTGCCGCGGCCCAAGCGGAAGAGGCCGCGCTGCTGGAGGAGATGGCGAAGCAGCTCGCTGCTGACAAAGCCGCAATGGCGGCGAAGAAAGCTGCAGAGCGTGAGCGCATGGCAGCTACGATTGAGGAGAATGAGCGCAAGATTGAGCAGCAGAAGAAAGCACTGGCGGATGCCAAGGTAGAGGACGCGCGCATTGCAGCTGAGTACGCGCGCATGCTGGATGAACAGGATGCGGCTCGGCAAGCAGCGCTGCGGGACCTGTTCGAGCGAACACACACTCGCGCACAGGTTGCCGGTGAAGCTGCTGTGAAGGCAGCCAAGGAGAAGGATCGCGCGGATGAGGCGCGCATCATTGCTCTTCAGTCTGCGCGCGACAAGGAGCTCGAGGCAGCGGCGGCGGCGAAAGTGGCCGCTACGGCAGTTGCGACCAAAGAGCAACTGGCGATTCTTGCAGCGCAGTTGGAATTCAAGGAGCTTGAAAAGGAGCAGCGCCGCGCGGAGATGGTGGCGCACACGCAGAGCGTGCTTGCAGCTGATGCGGCGGCGGAGAAGGAGAATGCGGCGGCAGCTGCAGAGCGCCGCAAGAGGGAGGCGCTGACTGCGGCGGTGCTGAAGCAGCAGATGCGTGACAAAGCTGCTGGGAAGGCGGTGGAGCACCTCATGACACCTGCTGAGCGAGATATCAACAAGAGGCGTCTTGCTGAGGCGGCTGCGCTTGTGAAGCGGTGATGAACCCGATGACGGCCGAGGACATGACATATTCACTGTTGTCGTGTATTCACAGGCGAAGCTCATAGAATGCCATCTGCGATGTGAATCCGAGTCCCGTGTAGAGCTCCAAGGCACCAGTGTTGTGGGTCAAAGCCTCCAGTGTGACTTTGCCGCAGCCCTCAGTTTTGGCGCGGTCGATCACTGCCTGCAAAAGGGCTTTTCCCACGCCGCGTCGATGGAAGTGAGGCAGAACCGCCAAGTCGTGGACGTTTATAAGGGGCCGCCCGGCAAAGGTGCCCCAGCCTCGGAAGCAGGAGGCCACTCCCGCCACCTGCTCTGTGCCGTCCTCCTCCCCCGGCAAGTAGGCAAGGAATATGACCGCTGTTGGCCAGGAAGCGAGAGCCTTTACACTGCGCTCCAGAACATCCTCTGGTAGAGGGCGTCTCACCCCTGTAGGACCGCTGGCGTAGGCCTGTGTGCATGTGCTCCAGTCTGCAGCATGTCGCGCATCTGTCAAGTCGGCGAGTACGATGCGAGCCATGCTTACAGTGTCACTCGACAGTTTCGGCGAAGGCTTCCCCTTTTGACCGGATAAGAGACTCACGCGCGTGCGCACACGATGAAAACAAAGTGTTTGTTCGCATATTTCAGCTCCCAAGCGTATCACCGTAGCCGCGCCCCAACGCGGAGGGCAAAGGACAGCACACATCAAAGACATGTGTCGCCCCTTGCCCCCCACGCGGGCAGCGAGGGCATCTGAGTGCAGCTGCGGTGCGTTGGTTGACCACTCCGTTTCCGCCCAGCCTGCACACGTTTAGTACAGGCGGAAGGGCGCGCTCATGGTTCGCTTCAGGTAGAGGACCTTGACGTTCTGCCAGTTCTTCTTGAGCAGGGAGACCAAGAAGTTGACGGCCATCTGGATGTTCATGAACAGCTCGCGGTCGCTCATGGCGCAGTTGCCGACGGCGACGCCGAGGCAGAGCACCTTCTTCAGCTGGAACTTGATGGTGCACTTCATCTCCTCAGCCTTGGCCGCCAGGGACTCGTTGTTGGTCACCAGCGTGGGGAACTTGCCAGCCTTGTTCAGGCCGGGGCCCAGGAGACGGGGAATCTGCTTGATCACGGACTCGGAGGCGAGGAACAGGTGGTACTTCTTGGCCAGCTTGTTGACCAGCTTCTTGTTCTTGTTCAGCTTCTTCAGGTCGTCCACGGTCATGGCCTCGATGCCCAGCTTGGCGGCCTCGTCGCAGTGCTTGGCATCTCCGAGCACGCAGATCTGTGGGTAGCGACAGGGTTAGGGTTCTCGCTTCCTCCTTTTCACGCACGCCCCAAGCAGCGCAGCAGCCCCCAAGCAGCGCAATCGACGCCGCACAAGCTACTCTCCAGCAGCAGGCCATGAGCGCAGCGTCCCCGACACCCACACCCAACACACACCTTGAGCTTGGGGCGCGGCACGTAGGGCAGGCGGATGGCGCCCGAGAAGCGCTTGTCCTTTTGCGGGTCGTAATTCTTGAGCCCAATCTGCAGCTCGATTGTCTCCGTGAAGCCACGCGGCTTCTCCTGGTAGGGGCAAGCGCAGAGCGCAAGTCAGATTCGTCGGGGCGGCGGCAGGTTGTCAGTCTCCAAGCAGGCTTCTGGCGCTGTGAACGCACCGCAGCGCCCTTGAGCAGCTGGGAGATGCCCTCACGCAGGACCTCAGTCTGAAGCTTGCTGTGGAAGCACAAGGAGCGAGCGCGCAGAGAAGTGAGAAAGAGCCAGGTGTGGGCAGCAACTCCGCACGAGCAGGCAGGCAGACGCAGCAAGCACAGAGCAGACGCGAGGTGTGGAGACGCACCTCATTGTTGCTACCTGACACGCGGCTGCCGACGCGCGTTCAAGTGTGGGTCCACAGTCCCACCTCCGGTGTGACGGCCTCAGGTGACGGCCCCGTCGTAGAAGCGAGAGGCCATGGCGCCTGTCGTATTGAAGCCGCTGGGCACACAGGTGAGCACCACTCGCCTGGTCGTGGTGTCGAGGCACACTCGTGTCTGACTTGCATTGTGCGTCACTCTGTTTTCTTTGCCGCCTCCAGGTTGTGCGCAGCGGTCGCTCCGACTTCGCGTCGGGCGCGCTGGCAGACAAGCTGCGCGGCATGGCGCTCGCTGCCCCTGCTCAGGCTGCAGCGCCGGCTGTGTTCCGCGTTGAAAGTACGTGACACACCCAGCATGCAGTCTGGCCTCGCCTTTGCGCTGCTCCAGCGCCGTTTCCGACGGGTTACTTGCGCCACCGCCCAGTGTCGACGCTGCCTCGACGCGTCTGCTGTGCAATTGCGCGCGTCGCTGCCCGTGAAACGGAGCTTCCCCGATCCAACCCTAGGCCTGTGGTGACTTTGCCTTTTGCACGCTGCTGACGCCTTGAACGCCTCCCGTCTCCGTCTCCGCCTCCCGCGACACAGACCTGCACGGCATGAGCGGGCGGAAGTGCATGCTGACGGGCAAGAAGGCGAACAACGGGTACACGGTCAGCTTCAGCCACAGGCGCACAAAGACGTTGCAGCAGGTGAACTTGCAGTACAAGCGCGTGTACTGGGAGCGCGAGGAGCGGTGGATCCGGTTGCGTATCAGCACGAACGCCATCAAGTCGCTGGAGAAGGTGCGCGCCAACATGGGTGTGCTTGGGAGTTCCCCTTGCAGCGTCTCATGCTTCTCTTTTCTCCCTCTCTCTCTCAAGGTTGGTCTTGAGGCTATGGCCAAGGACGCGGGTCTCGACCTGTACAGCCTGCGCTACGAGGACGCGTCGGAGAGCCGGAAGCAGTGGCTGGAGGCCAACCCGGGGTTGCCTCAGGCCAAGGACAAGCGCCAACCCAAGTTCCGTCCCCTGGGAGTGCCGAAGCCGGTGTTCATCCCCAAGTGGAAGCAGGCCAAGCTGGACGCCATGCCGGAGAAGGAGCGCGCCGCTGCGCTGCAGGCCTTCAAGGAGCGGTGGTTTCCCACGCCAAAGCCAAAGCCGGTTGCGGCATAGAGAGTTGAGTTGACAGCGCCGCTGCGCGCTTCGGGTTGAATCCTAGACGAATGCTGGTTGGCTTAACAGCGCCTATGCGCGACCCGCCGGAATAACCAAATGCCAGATGAGCTTTGCCTACTCTCGGCGAGAGTCTCTCGCCTCAGAGTCTCTGCCCCCACGCAGGCCCTGTTGTTGTCCCCAGCGCGATGGCTGCCGCAGCAGACTCAGGTGCGCTGTGCCACCCTGCAAGCTGCTGTGTCATACACCATGCGTCTCACAGCTACACCTCTCGTAGGGCCCCGCGGCCTGGCCTCAGTTGTGCGTAGCGACACCAGCGAGCACGCTGCGTTCTCGGCCTTCTTCCTCAAGTTTGGCACCCAGGATCCAGACAGTGCATTTCCTGGGGCTGTCCGTGTAGAGCGCTGCAGCGACGTGACCACGGGTGAGCGAAACGACATAGCTGAAGAAGGCAAACAGGCAGTGGACCTCTGAAACCGCTCGCTTGCTTGCAGAAACTGTTCGAGAGTGCTTCATAGGTACCGGCACACCACTGGTGGTCACAGACGCGCTGCGAGACTGGCCACTATTCGCACAATTCGCAGCAGACGAGACGACAGCACTCGAGAAGCTGTCGACTCGGTTCGGCAAGGACGTGGTCATTATCAATGACCGCGCACCTGCGCGGCATGCAGACGCACAGCGTGGACGCCCACAAGTGAGTCTTCGAACGACAGTGACGGAGTACTGCGCCTACTGCGTGAACCAGAGCCATCAAGAGGCAAGCTCTGCTCCACGGTTCTATCTCAACGGCTGGCGTGCATTCAATGACCACGAGGAGCTTCAGAACGACTGCCCAATGCCGTATTTCATGCGCGACGCAGACTTGACACGTGACATCATGGCGCAGATTGACGCGCAGCTGTTCGACCGTTCCGGAGCGTCGCTGCGGCAATCTCCGCCGTGGTATGAGGGCATGTGCCGGGCGCTGTGGAAGCTGTTCGTAGGACCAATGGGTACAGTTACACGGTTGCACTGCGATGCCGGTGACGCACATGGATGGCTAGCGCAGCTCACAGGCACCAAGCTGTTTGTCCTGTTCTCACCGAATGACACAGCCGCCTTGGCTCCCATCGCTGGAGAGACTGAGACGGTGCAGAGTGATGTCGATCCCCTTGCATGCGCCTGTGACATGTCCGCATGGCCAACTGGGGCAACTCCTTTCATCGCTGTTGTGAAACCCGGCGAAGCTGTAATTATCCCGCGGGGCTGGTGGCACTATGCGGCTTCGATGGGCACTTCCGCCACGGCGCAGTGCAATTTCTACAACGAATGGAATGCTGCCGCGCTGACAGCCACAGTTGTGCGCCAAATAAAGGGGTACAAGGGGAAGCATTAGAGCGCTCTCTCTCATCGCCAATGGCGGCCTCGTGGTTCTCCTTTCTGGAGGCGGAGAAGGCGGATGTGCGAAACCTGCTTCAATCCTGGCCTCTTGCAGCCTACCTGAAAGCGTACAAGGCTGAACAGAGAGGTGCAGCGCTAGTCTTGGATGTGCGCGACACCGTACGTGTAGCCTTGGACAAGCTTGCTCGTCGCGGCGTGCTAGCTGCACCTGTCCTGGACCGCGCTCGTGCTCAGTACAATGGCTGGTTCGGCATCCACGATGCGCTGTGCTTTTTCCTGGCGTCCAATTCCGAGGAGCTCATGTCAGTTCGACATCAAATTGGACCGGCTACCGACGGAGGCCCAGGCGAGCAGCTTCTGCGCGGTGGGGCACGTGCGGTGCGGACATCCGGAAGATTCGCAGATCGTACTCTGGGAAGCTTGGTCACGCGCGACAGTGCCAAGAATCTCTCAGCAGTGGATTTGCGGAGGGAGCATCTGACGGTGCTTGACGTCGTCCTCGGCGCAATGACGCCTCACCGTAGCGGATGGCCTGGATGCCATCGCATCGCAGTCTGCAAGCGTCATCGCACGTCTGACGGCTGGTGGCTCCGCGACGCAATGTCCGTGCTTCACATCATCAGTCAGACGGACATCTGCCGCCTCCTGCTTGCGCATGCGCACCTGCTGCCTATCATGGTGCGCACAGTGTCAGAGCTCGGCTTGATGAGTCGGTCAAACCGCGTGGTTGGCGTGTGGGAAAACAAGCCTGCGCTGGATGCGTATGCGCTGATGCTTGAACAGCGCGCTTCCGCCCTGGGCATCTTCCGAGATGTCGATGGGAAGCCCATTTTGGTGGAGAACCTCAGTATATCAGACCTTCGAGTGGTCCTGCCTGATCGCTGGGGAATTCTAGCGCTGCCAGTCAGTCGTGTGATCGAGCTCGTGTGTAGCATACGTCCACGCCCGCGCGGTGTGGTGGCTGTCAGACCTGAGAGCACGCTCTATGAGGCGCTGGTTCTAATTGTGCAGTGCGGGCTGCATCACGTCTTTGTGACCACTGCGGAGGGTGGGCCGCTGTCGGTGATAAGCACGAGTGACATCCTGCGGGTGCTGTGCCATGTGCGATGAGAAAGACGCGCCGAGACGCAGTTAAGCGCCGGGTAACTGCGGGTTAAGCGGACCCCAACCCCCCTTCAAAAACTTTCGTGCGTGCGTGGATCTCAGATTCAGTGTAGCCTAGTCTGCGGTCTCTATGCGGTCTCGAGCAAGCCCTTCACATACACCTTGCCCTTCTCCACAAGCGCGAGCTCCTTGCTGCAGCGCTCAATCTCGTTGGCGTCGCCCTCAATGATGATATCAGTCGTCTGGTCATCGTCCGCTGTGACAATCTTCACGCGCATCGTCTCCTTGCGCTCCGCATTCGCCCAATAGTACGCCCCCGCCGCGGGGCTGAGACCCGTCATCCAGTAGGCGCTATCACCAATCCAGGGCACAGCAATGCTGGTCACCAGCGCCGCGCTGCCGAGGCCCAGGAACGCGCAGAAGGTGATGTACGCTGCTGTGCCGCGCTCCGGCTTCACAGTGCCCTCGAAAGCGATGACCTCGCCCTGGGAGGTGACTGCATAGTTGTTGCGCTTGAAGTAGGCGAACAGCGCGCGCGCCCGGTCATCCAGCGACATGGCGCCAGGCACTGCAGGGCCAGGTACCTCGAACGTCTTGCGCTCAATCTGGAAAAGAGCAAAGCGAGCAAAGCGTCAGGCGTCTCTAAACACTGGCAGAGCCCACTCCACAGCAGCCAACAGCCGGCATTCGCGCGCACACACACCTTGCTCTTCGCGGAGCGCTTCAC
>Ga0164297_10005466_pt1 | contig 10889 bp, 18 predicted proteins | sample GEODES058metaG_FD_113539 | JGI IMG/M metagenome (GOLD analysis project Ga0164297, IMG submission 113539) | Dystrophic lake water microbial communities from Trout Bog Lake, Wisconsin, USA - GEODES058 metaG | ecosystem: Environmental > Aquatic > Freshwater > Lake | place: USA: Trout Bog Lake...
CAGATATCTCGAGTGTGCGTGGGTACGCAAAGACCTCGTGTCAAAGGCGACGCCGAGCACCGCGCGACTTCCCCACCCGCTCGACACCAAGTGCCGCCCGGATGTCCCGGATGTTTCCTATGACTTTATCGCTCGTCAAAGCCCTCCAGTTTCGTTCGTAGTCACGGATAATATAAACAAAAATATTTTAAATAATATTTTAACTGATTCAGATGAGGTTGTGCCCGCTCTCGAAGAGGCTAAACATGACCGAATATTCATAATTAAACCGGGCGATATTTTCCCTTATGAACATATATTGGGAATACCACAATATCCTGGAAATATTCAGTTTCCTGTTGGGTATAATGGCCTGTATTTACCAGAGGTTCGTTTCATAATCAAAAACTCTCAGAATAGTTACGAGACCAAAATACCTATTCATAATATTTATCCACTTAAGGGCTACAAGTGAAATAAATTCAAATGCTAGTAGATACTTTCATGTTCTACAACGAGCTAGATATCCTAGAGTTGCGATTAGAACTCTTGGATGAGTACATTGATCGGTTTGTGATCGTCGAGTCAGAGGTGAACCACGTGGGTGGGCCAAAGGAACTTTTTTTTCAAAACAACCGGGCCCGTTTCGCCAAGTGGCTCGGCAAGATTGAGCACGTCGTAGTCACTGCCGAAGAGTCCCCAAAGGATGAAAACCCGTGGTCGCGGGAAAAATACCAGCGTGAGTGCATTCTCAGAGGCCTTGAAGGAGTCCCTCCCGAATCGATAGTTATGGTCAGTGATCTTGACGAGATTCCCGATCTGTCAAAGGTCCCTTTTGAGAAACTTCCTCACATTGTCACATCGGTCCATATGTGGATGTTTGAATATTCATTCAAGTTTCTGTTTACAGGCGAGCCGTGGTTTGGAACGGTCATCACCAACTGTGAAATCTTCAAGCGAGTCGGGCCAAATTATCTTCGGGAGAATCGCTGGAAGTTTCCGTGTTTCAAAGAGTCTGGCTGGCACTTGAGCAGCTTTGGGTCGCCTATGCATGTCTGGAACAAGATGCAGACATATGCGCATGGAAAGGATGCGCATCACGCAACGCAAACTCCGGAGCTATTTGCAGAGTGGATAACCAACGGTCTTCATACCGATGGCAAGACGGAGCTGATACCTAGGCCCGATTGGGTACCTCTACCAGGATCTCCCGAAGTTCTACAGAGACTTGGTCTCGTGTGAGACCCATAAGACGGCCCTTGCGCCGAAGGAGCTCTTTGGCATCCTCCAGGTTAAGCCACCGAAGAAGTCTCCTCTTTTCTCTTATATTGTTTAGGGGGTTCTTGTCATCATAAGTTGCCTGACAAGCTGGCCAAGTGACGTTTCTCAGCTCTCTGAGCTCATTTTCAACATTGCCGAGACGTTCAAGAACGTGCTTGTTGAATTCATCCATTTTACATATAGCAACCCATGTCTTTAGTGTCACACTCGTAGTTGACGCATACGGCTGCTCCTAGAGCCAAGAGAATACCTACCCACTGAATCCAATGGTTAAACTTCTCGCCAAAAACAAAGTAGGCTACTATAGCGCCGCCTATTACAATCATAGTTTCCCACATGACGCAAGTCCACATCATGCTCTTTCCAGTAAAGCTCCTTATCAGAAAGAATATGACGCTTATATACGCCAATAAACCCATAGTCAGGTGGTACTTGTCTTGATTTTCGCTGAACCACTTGAGATGGGTATTTCCAAACAACTCTGACAATGTCATCATGAGAACATTGAAGACTGTCATCTATTCTTGCTGAGCATAAAAAACTAGAACGCACACTTACGAATGAAGGCTGCCTTTATCACTGGCGTCGCCGGGCAGGATGGGTCCTATCTGGCCGAGTTGCTTCTTGAAAAAGGATACACAGTTTACGGAATGTGCAGATATTGTTCGGAGAAGAAAAAGGAACGCTTATCAGAAATTCTCTCAAATGACGAGTTTCATCTCGTTGAGGGTGACCTCACGGACACGGCCCGAATCAATTCTATTATAAATTCTTTTGAACAATATGACGTTATAGAAGTGTACAACCTCGGGGCGCAGTCGCACGTCAAGGTCTCATTTGACCAGCCAGAGTATACGGCAAACGTGGATGCTCTCGGAACCCTGCGACTTGTCGAGGCTATCCGCCAGTGTGGGTTCGCGCACAAGATTCGCTTTTATCAGGCGGGAACTTCCGAGATGTATGGAGCCAGTCCTCCTCCTCAGCGAGAAACAACTCCCTTTTACCCGCGAAGTCCTTATGGAGTAGCCAAGCTCTATGCGTACTGGATAGTAAAGAACTACCGAGAATCATACGGCCTCTTTGCGTGCACAGGAATTTTGTTCAATCACGAGTCTGAGCGTCGTGGAGAGGAATTTGTGACGCGAAAGATTACCCTAGGTCTAGCAGAATACCTGAAGACGGGCAAGGTTCTTGAACTCGGCAATCTCGATTCTCATAGGGACTGGGGTCACGCACGGGATTACGTGGAGGCCATGTGGCTCATTCTCCAGAGAGATGCGCCAGACGACTTTGTGGTGGGAACTGGCGAAACCCATTCTATCAGAGAGTTTGTTGAAGTCGCCTCTCGTAACGCAGGTCTGAGTCTAATGTGGTCCGGAACCGGTCCAAACGAAGAGGCCCACGACGCAAACGGAAATATAGTAATCCGAATCAACCCCGAGTTTTATAGACCGGCCGAAGTAGACAACCTTCGGGCCGATCCCTCTCGGGCCAGACTCATCCTAGGTTGGGTTCCTATTATTTCATTTGAAAATCTTGTCAAAAGAATGATGGTGAATGACCTAAAGAGGGCCGGCCTCATACCCACATGAGTTGGCTCTTTGTAGGTCCGAGGCTTCTGGCCGGCATAGGCCAGGTGACGAAGCGCTATGCTTCCTTGACTGGCGGTGACTTTGTTGAGATGGGCCAGCGTCCGACCCGTCAAGAATACGATACGGGGTTTGCCTTTGTCCTGCCGTTCCCAGACCAACTGAACCTCGTAGACCAATACAAGATTTTCTGCAAGAAAATGATTTTCATGACAATCTGCGAGACTGAGACGGTCCACCCTTCGTATGGGATGCTGGTCGACCGCTACAAGACGCTCTATGTCGCTTCTGAATTCTGCCAACGGGTCTTTCAAAGGCAGTTTCCCCAGGGCGACTGGCGACTGCTCCACCTGCACGCGCCGCCGGGACCACGGGCGGCTCAATCTACGATTGCTCCTTATACCTTCTATACCATAGGGAATGTGAACGACCCTAGAAAGAATATCAACGCTCTTATTCAGGCCCTTGAACACTGTCCGGGAGCTCGGCTGCTCATCAAGGCGACGTGTCTACAAGATGTCAAGATTGACCATCCGCAAGTAACAGTCATAAACGGCCTGATATCTGATGAGCAGATGGAGAATATCCATAAGCACGGACACTGTTACGTCAACTGCTCCCACTCCGAGGGTGTCGGAATGGGGGCCGTGGAGGCGGCCCAGCGAGGCAAGCCCGTGATCATCACGGACTATGGGGGTCTCAAGGAGTACGTCAGGACTCCCTTCGAGGTCAAGAGTGACCTCGGCCCTATCGGCTTTGACGACTTTCTGTTCACCAAGGATCTCGTCTGGGGCCACCCCCAGTTCGATGACCTGGTCAAGCACATGAAACACTGCTACGAGAATAGAATCACAGAATGGGAACACCCTCATACCTTGGGGCTCATGGACTCCGTCGTGAACGAGCTCTCGGGAGCCAGCCAGTAGTCTGCCAGGAAGATGACTAGGGCCAGAACAACTGAAGAGTTTAACAGGAAACCATCCTGAGTATTTAGATACAGCATCGTATCATCAATAATTCCTATGCCGGTTGGCTTCTTGACCACCTTGGTCAGGACGCGAACAAGGATAAAGTTTATAAATAGGGCCGTGGCTATGAGATTCCAGGGCCCCTCCATGTATTATTAGCACTTTTAAAATATGGGACAAGGTCAATGGTTGACATCAAGCGTCTGGCTCAGCGACTGAAGCTTCACAAGATAGAGGGAACAGTAGTACACCACTGTGCTATTCTGGTGAAGATACTGCGGGCCGATGAGATAAAGGCCCGTATAGTTCATGGCTACGCAATAACCCCTGGAGAGATCTGCGAGCACTATTGGGTAAGGGTCGAGCCCGAGGGTCTGGACCTGGATATAGGGTGGGAAGTGGCCTGTCTGCACTCTCCAGAGCTGGAGGGTATGCAGGTTGTTCTGGCCGAGGAGTTCCCAGAAGGTCTGAAGGACAAGGATGGCAGGGAGCCTGAGGTGCTCCGGCAGGCCCAAAACAAAGACTTGCTTGAGCTTTGGGAGACGGACCCCAAGACTTTCTGGACAGAGGCGCCAAAGAGCGTTAGGTCTTTCAGATGAAGACTATCTTCTCGACCAGCTCCCGAGGAAGATCCTTCTTAATTCTTGTGTAAAACATCTCAAAAACGGGGTTTGAATTCTGGATCTCGATGCGGTCCAGGAACGTCTCCTCATCAGAACGCAGCGTATACAAAAGATTCACCAGCTGTGAACTCGTCTGTGGGTTAAGAGCTGAAATACCAACCCCCTTGAGGTTAAGAATCATAATCTCACGAAGGTTCTTTTCGCGAATAAAGTTTTCTACATTCTCGACGATTGGCTTGAGGCCCTTTGCAAACTCTTCAGCTTCTGCGGGGTTGCTTGGCTGCTTCTTCAGGTACTCGTTACCGAGGACCTCCACGTAGAGGTATGGTCCATCTGGGTAGAAGCGAAATATTTCCGTCATTTGTGCTACTGTTATTACACTTTACCTTTTTAACAGAACTTTTTCGCAGCAAAGAGTAGAATGCTCCATGTCGTGCGTCTGGTGGGGGTTGCCTACGTGTCAGCCCTGACCTTTGTAGCCGCGTGGCTTTTCTCGACCCTATTGGACCGCATCACGCCCCCCTTGAAGCCAGAACACTCGCGCGTTCGCGCATTCCTGGAGATTTGCGCGCAGTTTGGCCTGATAGGAATCATTGGCTTTCTGAGCCGGGGCCTCATAAAGAAGATTCCCTTTCCAATTGACGGAGCGGCTGGCTATATCCACTCCCAGCTGAACGAGCTCCGCACGCTTCCTTGGTACGTATTCATCTTCATGTTTTTCCAGACAAAGACCCAGGAGAAGATGCGTTTCCTGATGGGGAAAACTTGAAGCACTCCCAGAGATGACTGGAGCGCCTACTTAGCCGCGAAAACTCGTCAATTGTGTAGTCATCGCCCATGGAACGGTTACACTTGGCACAGATGGGCCGTAGGTTGTCTATATTCAGGGTACCTCCCTTGCTCTCGGGAATGTTGTGACCCGTCTCAAAATCAAAAACAGTAATAATATTCTCGCACCACGCGACGAGGCACTTGTGCTCAAACTTGCGGCCGACATGCGTTCGCCAGACCTGCTCGCGAAGAGCCTTGGGTATGGTTGCCTTTCGCATCTAGGCGCTTAAACATTAGATCTTTTAAGCCTGCGTTTTTTGAAACGGAGCAAGACGCTTCAAAAAACGCTCCCGGTGAGACTTGAACTCACAATCTACAGATTAACAGTCTGACGCCTTAACCAATTAGGCCACAGGAGCAAGTCTGACTCACACGACCAGCGGAGCTACCACTGCGCCAAAGTCAGATGGGGCGTCCCCCTGCCGTTTTTAACGAGGTGGCACCCCCTCACATGGTGTAAATCTTCTTTACTCCTCGCACCTGCGTTCGACAACCTGGGCAGTTGGTTGACCGCGCACCTGACCTCGCCCAACACGGCGAGCAAACAACGTGGCCACAAGGGTCGATGAATAAGTCAACAAGTCGTTCTGTACAAATAAAACAAGTAAAAGCCCCGTACCTTTCAGCCATCGTGTTGATCAAGACCCTCTGCATCTCGTTCGTCACCCCCAAAAGTTCCCTACATTGTAGAGTCAGGGCCGAGATGCCCTCATCAGACTCGTATTTGTCTATTAGACTATCTACCATTACCTTTAAGCTTGTATCGGTGAAGCCATCTATAGTGCCCTTGAGAAGTTTTATGTCCTGACGCTTCTCTTCGAGCTCGGCCATCTTGGAGGATAGCTCACGCCGCTTCCGAGCATACTCCCCTTTGTAGTGAGCCAAAGTTTCCTCAAATGTCCTCCACTCGGCAGGGAGCTCGTACGGTACAGGATTCAGGGGAACCTCTGGCTCCTGCAGGACGCTCTCTATGAGAGCCCTGGCATCCAGGTATGCAAAATTCATTCCTTTATAAATAAAAATATCCTTAAGTATTAATGAGCTATGCTAACCAGCCCTCCTACAACACGTTTAAACTTGACAAGGTGCTAGTTTTTTCCGCGGCAATACTCTTGATCGTCTCGGCTCTGCAGGACTTTCTGGACCCCACGCGCCGTACTCTGCCGACTGTCATCATACAGGCCCTGACCCGGCTGCTTCTCGGACTGTTTATGATTTACTTCTTCTTCACTGTACTGAACCAGCGTTAAATTATTTTGTAATACAATAGTAATGGCATTCTCGGCCGATGTGCTCATGGGTATTCTCATAGGCCTCATGTTCTTTGCTCTGGGTGTTGCGACGGTGGCTATCGCCAACAGGGGCAAGAAGGTCCCTTCATTTACCACGGACGCCAATGGCGAGCCAGTCACGGCCCCAGTCATCGTCAGGGACTACCCCAACATAGTCTTTGGATCTCTCTTCATAGTCCTAAGTGTTGTTGTTCTTGCGATGGCTGGCCGCGCGGCCTCGTCTTAGAGAAATAATGTATAAAAATTTAAATGATGCACCTCATCGGACACCTCAGCGGCACGATCATCACGGATGCCACTGATCTCGAGGAGCGAATGGTTCGGGTTGCTCGAGACTGCAACCTGACCGTCGTCGCCAAGGCTTTCCACCAGTTCGAGCCCCAAGGGGCGACTGGCGTTCTTGTCCTGTCCGAGTCCCACTTCTCAGCACACACGTACCCGGAAAATGGGCTCGTGTATGTTGATGTTTTCTGTTGTAACCCGGCTCTGCGCCCTCAGTGGTGTGCAGCGTCTCTGGAGAGGCACCTAGGAGGCGAGATTCACTACCAGAATATTAATCGAGCCATAGAGTAATGGATAGTGCTCAGCACTTTGCCCGCGAAAAGGGCCCCGCTCTCATAACATTTCTCAAACTTATTTTTATTATTTCTTTTATAGTTTTGGCCGTGACGGATAGGGACATTACGTGGTTCAAGAGACAGCCTGGAAAGACGATAGCAGAAGCTCTCGTGGCAGGTATTGGAGCGGCGGCGTCTTTCGCCATCCTTGGCTATATGCGGGGAGCCCCGGGCCTCGGGAAGCTATTCTTCGTTTCGTTAGGAGTTTTCTCAGTTCTGCAGATTCTTTTTGAACTGGCTGGGTTCAATGAACTTACGGCTACGTCCGACACTGCGGCAGCCAAGTTCTCTAAAGACGTGAGCAAGTTCGAGAAAAACAATATTGTACGGGCCCTTGGGCTAATAGTTTTTATTGTTCTTTTCAGTTTTATGATTTGTGCATGGGACACGCCTTTTCCAAAAATAAACGGGATCAAAGCACCTTGGGCACGGACAACTCCACAATTCCTTATGGAGATGGCCGTTATAGGCCTCGGTTCAGCTGTGCCATCTATATTTGTAACAAAGAACAGGGGTGGGAGCGCAAGACAAGTGATGACAAATTTTGCCGCGGGATTCTTCCTATTTGGAGTTTTGGCTCATCCGTCTCTTCAGTACTCTGGCGTATACAGGGAGATAGGCCTCTGGAAGGATGGAAGGTTGAATGTCAATAAAAGTATAAATATTCCAAGTTTTAGTTAGTTCCTAGAAACCGAATCGAAGGGTGCAGACGCCAGTCAAGGCCGGGAGTTGGGGGGTCTATCGGTATGGGGCGCGGAACTCCTGGAGCCCATGCATACATATCGTGCGGGACCAGCTCGTTATTAAACGGGCTAGTGGTCTTGTACAAGAGAAACAGGGCCAGCACAATTAGGAGAATGAGCAGTGGCGTCATCTTTATTTTTACGAAGATTTTTCTTATGGTCTCCTGGAAACAACTCGGCGCATTCAGCAATCTTCCTGGCGTGTTCGATAAAAGTCTTGGGGTCAAAAGTACCCTTCATATAGTTGCAATTCTTACAGCACGGACGACAATTCTCCGTACAGTAACTTTTGCCTGAATCTAAGCGGTCTATTCCATTCACTCGGACATCTAGGTCCATGTGCTTGCAGTATACGCATGGACTTGTCATCATCATCTTGGCTTCCTCGTCTGAGAGGTTCCATTCTATTCCTCGAGTTGTGGCGGAGCGCTTAATGGCGTCTAATCTGGGATTCACGTGCGTCCTGTACCAGTGACGCATGTGTTCGGCATTTTCAGATTTCCACGCCCTGTGAATTTTGTTATTATGGTTCCTGAACTCTTCGGGGCGCTCCTCGAGTTGCTTTGCTCGCCATTCCTTATAGTATCCCTTCTCCTTCTGGAGATCATTGTGATATTGACGGCGTTCTGGTTTTTGATCAAACTTTTTACCCTTTGTACGACACTTTGCGCATGTGGAACACTCTTTTTCTTGAGAATTTATAAATTCTTTTAAAGGCTGTGGAGCCCTTGTGCAGTTAGTGCATTTCTTTACTTCGACTTTGGGTTCTTCCATCCTACTATACTGGGAGGATTATTTCTTTAGACCTCAAGAACCTTGGACGTTCTTGAGGGCCGAAGCCCAATTGATTTTTTATAAAAGTTGTATTCCTACCACAATAAAATATATGGGAGGATCAGTTACTAAAAGCGAGGCCCCCCATTCCAGACTGGATGCGCAGGATGTTGTAGTTGACGGCGAACAGCTTCTGCGTCACAGTGCCAGTGCTGGCGATGCCCATAGTGTTCGTCTTGAGTGCCACTGCCACCTGGGCGTTATCAATGCGCGAGAAGTTGCACGTGCCGGTTGGCTGGTGCTCCTCTGGCTGCAGAGCGAAGGAGTACACGTAGATGCCGGGGTAAGGGCAGCCAGAGTGGTACACGAAGGGCTGGTACTGGTTGAAGTACTTGCCCAGCTGCTCCTTGAAGCGGTCCTGGCCGTTGAGGATAACCTTGAACTGGTCCAGAGGGCCGACCTCGTACTGATAGGCGGCGCTGGCCACACCCTCCTCAATCCAGTTGTAGGTGTTGCCGGAGCCAGCAACTGCTGACGCGCCACCTGCGAAGTAGATGGTACCCTCAGGCATGGCAGAGGGAGCCGCGCCCTTGGTGCCCGAGAAATACAGGTGAGGCATGCCAGACACGTGAGCCAGAACGTAGTTGTTCGAGTTGACAAAGGCGGAGGTGTTGCAGGTGACCTGGACGTTCTGGGTGCTCGTGCAAAAGTTCCAGAGGGAGTTCAGGTTCGAGCCTGCACCCGAAGAGGCAGTGCCTGGGTAGTTGGGGTTGACGTAGCACCAGATGAACTCCTTAACCGGGTGGTTGAAGGACAGGCGGATCAGCTGGAAGGAGTCGTTGGGGCTCACGGAGTCGCCGCCCGTGTGCTGGACCTGCTCAATCAGGTACTCGTGGCCCTTCTGGGCGAAGCGGCGGCGCTCCTCGGTATCCAGGTACACATAGTTGGCCCAGACCTGGAAATCGGTCGAGAAGTAGGACAGGTAATAAGAAGACAGATCGAAATCCAGGCGGACCTCGTGGTACTGCAGCGCAATCAGGGGCAGGTACAGGCCCGGGTTGCGGTTGAAGAAGAAGAGCAGAGGCAGGTACACACGAGGCTGGTTGGTGTAAGAGGTGGCGGTAATGTTTGTTGGGGCTGCAGCCGTGCTCGTCATCTTACCCCAGCAGTACTTGTCCGACTCGTTGAGGAAGACCTCGGAGTACAGGCGCCACCAGTTCTGGTAGTGCTTGTCGATGCGCTGGCCACCAATGGTCATCTCAATATCAGCCAGGGCACGCTCGGCGATCCAGTTGGTGTCGAAGACTGCGTTATTGGAGGTCGTGTTGGCCGTGGCCGGGAACAGCGTCACGTACATGTTGCCCACCAGGTCACCGTTGCGAGCAATAGTAACAGACACACGGCCAGAGTTGGTCGTGGTACCGTTGACCGTCTGCTGGATGTTCTCCATCGCGAAGTTGGTGTGGCGCTTGTAGACGGCCTGAAAGAAGGTCACCTTGGGCTGACCCGTCAGATACACATCCTGGGCGCCGTAAGCCACGAGCTGCATAAGTCCTCCTGCCATGATTGCTTGGTACTATAGCCCAAGAAAAAAATTGGGGACCGGAGCGCGCCCTGAGAAAAAATATTTGTTAAACTTAAATGTCTACCGCCAATGGAGCGTTGCCCGTGAACGCCCCTCTTGCTGTGGTAAATTCCACTGCTGCCGCGGCGAACGCTCCAGTGACCGCCAATCTGGCCGCCAGTCGCGCCAACAAGAACGCCGAGGCCGTCACCCAGTTCGAACAAGAGGCCCCCGGTCCTGTTGCTGCAGCATTAAACGCCAACGCGAAAGTTGTTGGGGCGGCCAATGCAGTCAAGCAGGCTCACCAGAACGCTACTGGGGCTACGCTCAATGCAGTAATGGCGCCAAGCCCAACTAATAATCAAAAGGCTGAAAAGGCCTTGAAGGCTGTAAACGAGGCTCTGGTTAATCTCCAGAAACTTCGCAATAAGGCAGCCGCCAAGAATATGGCAGTCGTCAACGCAGTCTTGAAGAATAATGCGGGAAATTCGAGCAAAAATAATAGTGCAACCAAGTAAATGTCTCAGCGCCCCAAGCCCCCAGTGAAGAAGCCACCCCCACCACCCCCAGTAGAGGAGGAGGAGGAGGAGGAGGAGATGGAGGAGTTTGAGGAGGAGTTTGGTGAGGC
>Ga0164297_10005467_pt1 | contig 10888 bp, 11 predicted proteins | sample GEODES058metaG_FD_113539 | JGI IMG/M metagenome (GOLD analysis project Ga0164297, IMG submission 113539) | Dystrophic lake water microbial communities from Trout Bog Lake, Wisconsin, USA - GEODES058 metaG | ecosystem: Environmental > Aquatic > Freshwater > Lake | place: USA: Trout Bog Lake...
ATCGAGGCGGCAGAAAAGGGCTTTCTCGTGCATGAGCGTGCCGCGGCAGATTGGGCGGAAGAGGTTGAAAAACTCTCGCAGGATGAAGGCGCACGCCAGCAATTGCTGCTCAAAACCCGCGCGCCACACGCAGGCGAGCGGATGCGGTTTCCAGAGCTCGCCAAAACTTTGCGTCTGATTGCCTCTGAAGGGCGTGATGGATTTTACACAGGGCCGGTTGCCAAAAGCCTTGTCGATTTTTTATCGGCGCGCGGTGGCCGTCATGCGCTTTCAGATTTTTCTGATTTTGCCTCTCACTATGTTGAGCCTATCAGCGCCGATTATCGCGGCGTGTCGGTTTATGAAATTCCTCCAAGCGGCCAAGGTCTCACAGCCCTTGTGTTGATGCGGATTCTCGAAGGGTTTTCTTTTGCCAATCTCGATCCCGCTGGCGCTGATCGATTCCATCTCCAGATTGCCGCAACACAGCTTGCTTATTCGGTGCGCGATGCGTTTGTTGCCGATCCTGCTTTCGCAGATGTGCCAGTGGATGAGTTGCTGTCTGATCGCTTTATCGACTCCTTGCGCGCAAAAATTGATCCGAAAAAAGCGATCCCTGCACTGTCGCATGAGCCCGCAAATTTTCAGCGCGATACGATCTATCTCACAGTGGCCGATCAACACGGCAATCTCTGTTCGTTTATCAACTCGCTTTATATGTCATTCGGCACGGGCATGGTTGAGCCAACAACAGGGATTACGCTGCAAAATCGCGGCAATTGTTTCCGCGTGCGGCCGGGCCATCCCAACACGGTTGAATCGCGCAAACGGCCTATGCACACCATCATTCCGGCCTTCGCAATGAAGGATGGCAAGCCTTGGCTCTCTTATGGGGTCATGGGCGGGGCCTATCAGCCGGTTGGCCAAGTCCATGTGCTGCAAAACCTCGTTGATTACGGCATGAATATCCAAGAAGCCTTTGACGCCCCGCGCGGCTTCCGCCGTCCCGACAATTTTGAAGCAGAGCATGGCATTTCCGACGCCGTGATGCAGGAGCTCGCCTCGCGCGGCCATCCGGTCACGCGGCCGAAATTACCACTCGGCGGCGGGCAAGGCATTCTGCAACGCGAGGACGGCACCTACGCCGCCGGAACCGACCCCCGCAAAGACGGCGCAGCGCTGGCTTATTGAGGTGAGGAAAGGCGGTTGAGGTTCTTAAGAGGGCTTGAGCCTGAATTAATGGGTGCACAATAATCATTGCATTCGAAGTGAGCTTGATATTATCAATCGGGTAAATGGATTGGGGTCTGTCCCGGTCGGCGTTTAGCCTTCGCGAAAGCGGAGGCAACTCGCTTTTTAGAATAAGATTTTGTGCCCTGCAGATCAGCATGGCAATTTCATTGATAATGATAAAGTTTGATCCGAAAATTCACGACGATAATCCGCCCATGGACGCCGCCTTTATGGCAGCTATGAAACCATCTCGGCGCGGACGCCACAGCGATGTTGTGAAGAATTGAGGCCGTGAAGGCTGAAGATCAGCTGTTGCTTCGGATATTTATAATAATCAACACATAGTATCCCGTCATTGCGAGCGAGAGCGAAGCAAATCTCCACCGTCATTGCGAGCGAGAGCGAAGCAAACCAGTTGATGTATGTTATTAAAGTGCAACTGACCCATTGTGCCTCGTTCTGAGACACCATCTGGGTTGCTTCGCTCTCGCTCGCAATGACGGTTAAAGCAGTTTTGCTCTCGCTCACGCCCCCCATCACGCAAACCCTTAAAACTTTCAATTACAACTTAAGATTGCATCATTCACCCTCATGCTACCCCGCATCTCCACGCGTTTGCATGGGGCAGTTTGCGTTCAGTGGTGAGAGTGATAAAAACTTCCCTTAGGTCATTGTCCTCATGACTCGGGGAACTAGAAAGCCTCACACAAGTCGGCAGTGCATCTGCCGTCACCAAACTGCCCTGACGCTCTCACGTCGGGGTGGCGGCGTTATGTCCAGGCTGCAAGGCTAAAAGCGCTGCGGCCAAACTTGTGTGGCTTTTCTAGCACCCCGACTCCAGCGCGTCCCGCGCCGGAGTCGTTTTTATTTTGGGGAATTTGCTCCAGCGCCGCCCGCGCCGGAGTCGTTCTCTTTCGGGGAATTTGCTCCAGCGCGTCCCGCGCCGGAGTCGTTCTCTTTTGGGGAGGGTGCTGATGCCCGTGATTGATTATTCAAAGCCGCATAATTTTTGTGACAGCGCCGAAGCTGTAAGCGTCACGCTCCAGTACGCGCTTGTTCAATTGCGCGATTGCGCAGCGTTTCAAGATGAAACAGATCCAGCCATTCTCCGTGCCGCCGCCGTGCTGTCATCTATCCTTGAGGACGCAAAAGCGGAAATCGAGCGATTGCTTGAGACGCTGGAAACGAGAGGCCGGTAATCTTTCGTCATTGCAAGCGAGAGCGACAATCGTTTCACCGTCATTGCGAGCGAGAGCGAAGCAACCCAGTTGATGTATGTTATTAAAGTGCGACGGACCCATTGCACTTCATCCTGAGACTCCACCTCGATTGCTTCACTGACGTTCGCAACGACGGTTAAGGGACTTTTGCCCTCGCTCGGAATGACAGTTCAATAATCGTCGCTCTCACTCACATTGCTGCAGATGCGATTGCCAACAGGCTTCCGCGAGGGCTTGTGCTTCTTTCTTCTCCTCGGGCGAAAGCACTCTGCTTAACTCATCGCGCGCTTTCGCCGCTGCGCGTGCAGCCGCGATGCGGTCGGGGTCATTGTCGGTGATGCTGGTTGATGCAATGCTCGCCCACATAAAAGCGCGCTTCATGTCTCGATCGACGCCATAGCCATAGCGATAAAGCTCAGCGAGCCCGCCTTGCGATGCAAGATCACCTTGCGCCGCCGCGCGTTTGAACCAAGCGAAGGCCGCATCAAAATCCTGCCCCGCCAGAGCGCCTTTGCGATAGATTTGCCCCAATTGACGTTGTGCCAACACATTGCCTTGAGACGCCGCATCTTTGAGAAAGGCGATGGCTTTGTCGGGATCATAATCCCCGCTTTTCGGATCGGACCTGAGAGCGGCGAGTCCGAGCAGCGCGAGCACATGGTGGCGGGATGCCGCTTGCTCGAGCCAATCAAGACCCATCGCGCGGTCCTGCGCCACGCCATTGCCGGAGAGATAGGCCATGGCAATGCGATATTGCGCATTGGCGTCCCCTTGCGTGGCCGGAGGTGTCCAGAGCCGGATGGCGGCTCCCGCTTGGCCCGATGCAAAAAGTCGGTCCCCGTCCTCAACCGGCCCCGCCAAGGCCTGCGGTGTAAGGGCCAGCGATACAAAGGCCAGCGAAGCAACTGAAACAAGAACAGCGCCAATCAGGGCAGAATAACGCAACACACGGACCATCATGGCCAAAGAGTGCCGCAGCGCGGGGATTTTGTCTATGATGAGTCGGGCGGACGCGTGGTCAAATGAGCGACATCATCTTTTGATAGGGTTCGTCCGTGAGTTTATGTGGCTTTGGCGGAGCATTTACGGGATTGCTGCTTATATTTACCTGATCATGGGGTATATCTACCTGATCCATGGGGTATATTCGGGTGATCCATGGGGTATGCGTATCTGATAAATGACCGGTTTTGTGGCTTTGTTTGAAGTCGTCGTAAGCCGTCAGAGAGTATAAAAAACAGTATTAAGGGCCAAGTGAGTGATTATCTTTGGCTTTTGAGTGAGAAAAGCAAAGTCAAAACGAAATAAAAGGGAGGGTGCGATGGACATACGACCATTTACGTCAAGAAACGGCACAGAATTGGCATTTTCAGCCATTGGTCTGGGCACGGCCCCTATCGGCGATCTCTTTGAAAAATTAGAAGAAAAAGCCGCCGTCGGCACGATCGAAGCAGCCATCCACAACGGCGTCACTTTGCTCGACACCTCGCCTCATTACGGCAATGGCCTGGCCGAAGCTCGCCTCGGCGAAGCCCTACGCCACACCCGCGCCCGCCCCAAAATAATCGTGTCAACGAAGGTTGGACGCGTGATGGATCCTATGTCGAAACCCGAAGTCGCGAGGTCTGATGTCATCTCTCCAGGCTTTGCTGGCGGCTTTCCTCATCGTGCTCATTTTGATTATTCCTATGATGGTGCGATGCGCTCAATTGAACAGTCTCTGTTGCGCATGGGACTTGATCGACTTGATCTCGTTTTGATCCATGATTGCGATGTTTGGACTCACGGACCTCAAGAGCAGCCATTGGCGTTTAAGCGTGCCATGGATGGCGCTTACAAAGCGCTTGATGCACTGCGGACGCAGAAAGTAATTAGCGGTATCGGCGTCGGTATCAATGAAGCACCAGTCGCGACAGCCTTCATTCGCGAAGGCGATTTCGATGTTGTGATGTTGGCAGGTCGCTATTCATTGCTGGTGCAAAATGCGTTGGATGTTTTCTTGCCGCTTGCGCTCGAAAAGCGCATCGGTGTCATGCTCGCAGGTGTGTTTAACTCCGGTATTTTGGCCACGGGCGCGGTCGCTGGTGCAAAATATGATTACAGCCCGGCATCCTCAGAAATTCTCGAAAAAGTCAAAAAAATTGAAGCTGTGTGCACGGCGCATGGCACGACAATTCGACGCGCCGCCTTGCAATTTTCAATGGCCCACCCCGCCGTTGTGTCGGTTGTTTTAGGTGGTGTGAAGCCGGAGGAAATTGAGATGAATATTCAAGACGCCAATCATCGTGTTCCTGTCGGTCTGTGGGATGATCTTAAAGCCCAAGGTCTTCTTAATGTGATAGCGCCAACACCAACACGATAACTCGGCGTTTCGTTTTTCGTTGAAGGACACATTATGGTGGCGTCTGCTCGGACTATTTCTGACATCGTGAATGAAACACGCAATGGCCGTATGTCAGCGCGGCAACTCACGCTCGAAAGCCTCGAGCGCATTGATCATTTTGACGCTACATTGAAATCTTTTGTGAAGGTTGATCGAGAACGCGCTCTTGCGGATGCCGAACATCTTGATCGGCTCGCGGAATTAGGCGTGCCGAAGGGCCCGTTGTTCGGTGTTCCTGTAGCCATCAAAGATATAATCAATGTGCAAGGGTTGCCGACACAAGGTGGTTCTTTGACACGAAAAGATGCTGTGCCTGAGAAATATGACGCTGAGGTAGTGACGCGTTTGCGTCAGGCAGGCGCTGTGATTATGGGCAAAGTAGCAACAGTTGAATATGCGTTCGGTGCTTGGGGGACCAATTCGACTGTGGGCGCGCCGATGAACCCATGGGATCTTTCAGTGCACCGCATTCCAGGAGGATCCTCAAGCGGCTCTGGTGTATCTGTTGCAGCGGGGTTGGTTGCGGGTGCCTTGGGATCAGACACAGGCGGTTCGATCCGCCTTCCGGCATCCTTTTCGGGACTCGTAGGCTTAAAAACATCTGCCGGGCTTTTGCCGACGTCAGGAGTGTTGCCGCTTTCTGAAACACTCGACACGATAGGCCCGATGGCGCGCACCGTGGCTGATGTCGCGATCTTATTTGATGTGCTCACGGGAGCTATGCGGTTCAACATCGCTGACGTTCAGACTTGGGGTGGCTCTTTCGGCAATTGGCGCATTGGGATTCCAACGGATCTCGGCGTTGACCTGCATCCGGAAACAGCAGCTATTTTCGAGAAGGCGATTTCTCAATTGCGAAAAGCGGGCGCGACCCTCGTCCCTGTGACGTTGCCGAGCAGTGTGGCAGATTACGCAGCGCCATGTGGCATGTATCTCGCTGTCGATGGTTATCGGCACTATGGACATTTTGCCGATGCAGAGCCGAGTCTCATCGGATATGGTGTTCGGGAGCGGATTATGAGTGGCAAGGCGATATCTGCCGCGACTTATTTAACGCAGCATGAAAATCGAGCGAGGGAGACCAAAACCATTGAGTCTCTTTATGATACTATTGATGCGTTGTTTTTTCCGACAACTCCGATGCCTGCGCCAGTATTGGGCCAGCATCCGGAATTCGAAAGCCCAGCAGTATTCACGCGCTTCGCGAATTATTTTAACCTTGCAGCAATTTCACTGCCCGTAGGGATAACTTCACTCGGACTTCCAGTTGGCATGCAGTTTGTGGTGCCTAGACTCCGAGAAGATCGTGCAATTCAACTAGCGCAGCGTTTCGAGACGATGAATGGCGGGCCAATACTGTGTCCGCTCGCAGAGTCTATCACGTAAGAATCGATAATACATAAAAATTTGTAGAATACAGAATTTTACATTGAAAAATTGATTTTTTCATATATCATCGGTGAATGATAAAATATTTCCCGCTTTTTTTGAAAAACGGTCTTAAGGGTTAGAGCCGATATGAGCGCGTTTGAAGAAGAGACCGTTTTAAGCGTCCATCATTGGACGAAAACACTATTCAGCTTTACGACTACACGAAATCGATCCTTTCGGTTCAAGAATGGTCAATTTTCGATGATTGGCCTACCGATCAATGGGAAGCCATTGTTGCGGGCGTACTCAATCGCAAGCCCTCATTTTGATGACAAGTTAGAATTTTTCTCGATTAAAGTCCCCGACGGACCGCTAACATCACGACTACTACATATCGCTCCAGGCGATAAAATTATTGTCGGCCAGAAGCCAACAGGTACCTTGCTCCTCGATAATCTTCTGCCGGGCCGACATCTATACCTCCTCGGCACCGGGACCGGTTTAGCGCCATTTCTCAGTTTTATCCGTGATCCGGAGACTTACGAGAATTTTGAAAAAGTAATTTTGGTCCATGGTACGCGTGAAGTTGCTGAACTGGCTTATTCCGACATGATCGAAAAGGAATTGCCCGAAGATGAGTTTCTTGGTGATTTCGTTCGGGACAAACTGGTTTACTATCCCACAGTAACACGTGAACCTTTTCGGAATAGGGGACGAATTACCGACCTCATTTCTTCAAATGTCTTGACTGATGAGATCGGATTACCTGTTCTGAGCGCTAATGACGATCGCGTCATGATTTGCGGTAATCATGGGTTGAATATTGATCTGGCTACGATTTTGAAACAGCGCGGATTTATTGAAGGCAATGGGGGTGCTCCGGGTTCTTATGTTGTCGAAAAGGCTTTCGTTGAGCGCTAACCATCATTGCTAAGTTACGTAAGCGTCCTCTGCCCATCTCCATTTTAAGCGCGCTTCCGCTCATTTTACTTTTCTGAGCCTCATGAGATTGCCAGCTTGGTTCAAGCGATGTTTAGTAACCATAGTTATTTTTTTACGATGATGATTCGGGAGATACAGCATGGTTAACTTAAAAAAACTGAGCGGGTTGGTAGCTGCGGCGGTGCTTATGTGCGGCATGCCGGCATTGGCAAAGGCTCCTAAAAAGCCAAACGACTATGTGATTACTGTTACCAATAATACCGGGTCTCCTGTCACGGCAGTATCTTTGGTGGAAACTCTTCCCGTTCCGGCAGCGGCTCCTGCACCTTCTACCGACTGGTGGGCAGCTCCGATGACTTGGCTTTCATTTGGCGGTCCAGATAAGGACGCCAAGCCGGCGACGCGTACGGTAAATGTCTTGAAGAAGTCGATTGAGCCAAAAAAATCCGCAAGCGTCAGTCTTGGGGCGTCTTGCAAGGTTGTGATTGCGGTAAGTTTTGAAGATGGATCTTCGATTGACCCATCCGAACAGAATTTCTGCAAAGATAAGAAACTCACGCTCAACTGAGCGACAATATTCTGGGACTTTAGCTTCAAAAAGGGCACCTTTGGGTGCCCTTTTCCATTATATCAGACAAAATTAGGGTGTAAGTCCATCAGGCTCCGGTAGGCCGTGTGCCCGGCAATAGGCGGTCAAAGTATTCGCCAGGAGACATGCAATTGTCATTGGGCCTACGCCGCCGGGAACCGGAGTGATTGCACCAGCGACTTTTGCGGCCGATTCATAGTCGACATCGCCGACAAGCCGACCTTTGCCGTCCTTTTCAATACGATTAATTCCGACATCGATAACGGTCGCGCCTGGTTTGACCCATTCACCTTTTATCATTTCTGGACGACCAACGGCAGCAATCAGAATATCAGCGCTTTGGCAGACTTTTTCCAAATCTTTTGTGCGGCTATGGGCAATCGTGACGGTACAGCTATCACCTAAGAGAAGTTGTGCCATTGGTTTGCCAACGATATTTGACCTGCCCACAACAACCGCGTTCATTCCGGACAACGAACCAAGGTGATCTCTCAACATCATCAGGCAGCCTAACGGTGTGCAGGGCACCATGCTCTTTTGACCTGTTCCGAGTTTGCCGACATTAGAAATATGGAACCCATCGACGTCCTTTTCTGGCGCGATTGTATTGATCACCAGATCCGAATTCAGATGTGCTGGAAGCGGCAATTGCACAAGGATTCCATGGACTTGAGGGTCGGCATTGAGCGTCTGCACGAGTGCCACAAGCTCGGCTTCTGATGTTGTTGCCGGGAGCTTGTACTCGAAGGACTGCATGCCAACTTCGACCGTCTGTGCGCCCTTATTGCGGACATAGACTTGGCTGGCGGGATCTTCGCCAACAAGGACGACAGCGAGACCCGGAACTTCACCTCGTTCGGCCTTGATTTTATTGACATATTTGGCAACTTCGCCGCGCACTTTGGCCGCAAAAGCCTTGCCGTCGAGAACGGTCGCTGACATCGAATGGGTCTCCCTAAACGCTGAGAATGCTACCAGCGGCAAGCTAAATTGCTGTGAGAAGGAGGCTCAACTGGTTCGGTCATTCTCGCGCTGAAACCCGACCTCTCGAGCATTTATGGGATAGAGTTCACCTCAATATACCCCATAGTTCGGATACATAACCCTCATGATCTGGTAAATATAAAGGCCTTTCTGGTAAGTGGACGGTTACTGCTGAGTATTGGATTACGATACAGGCAACCATGTTCGTTCCCGCGAAGACCGAAGTGCCAAATCAATGATTTTTTGAATTTCATAGGCTTCCCGAAAATCTGGACCTTCGAGAGGCCCGCCTTCAATTCGCGAAAGAAACTCGCCGACTTCGATCGTCTTCAAATCATTAAACCCAATTTGATGCCCTGACGCGATGCAGAACCGAATATAAGGATGGTGCGCGGGGCCAGCCTCAATCCGCGTGAAACCCTGATGACGGTGGTCGCCGCCAGTTTTGTAATAGTGAATTTCATTGAAATGCTCTTGATTAAAAATCAGCGCGCCTTTGGTACCAGAAATTTCAAAGCCCAAATTCATCTTGCGGCCAGTTGCGCACCAATTGGCTTCGATTGATCCGCCGCAACCGCACGCGAAGCGCACCGTCAATCGCGCGATATCGTCGACGTCCACTGCTCGCGTCTCATTACTCCCTTGTGCGATCGGGCGCATCGGAATGACCGTTTCGAGATCCGCAAAGACATCGGTGATCGGGCCTAAAAGATAACGCGCCATACCGATGATATGGCTCCCAAGATCAGCAATCACACCACCCCCGCCTTGGGGATCAAGGCGCCACGTCCAAACGCCTTTGGGGTCAGACATATAGTCTTCGGAATGGATGCCACGAAAACCAAGTATATCGCCCAATTCTCCGGCCGCGATCATCTCACGGGCAAGCTTGAGAACGGGATTTTTGATATAGTTAAAACCCGCTTGGGTTACCACGCCTGCCTTCTCTGCGGCTTCCATCATCTCACGGGCATCTGCGGCATTGGGCGCCAAGGGCTTTTCGCAATGGACGTGTTTACCTGCCGCAATAGCAGCCAGCGCCATCTCCTTATGCAGTCTATTGGGCGTGGTGATAGAAACAATCTCCACAGAGGGATCATTCACGAGCGCACGCCAGTCGGGGGTAAAGCGGCCAAAATCATACTGCGCTTGAGCAGCGCGACCTGCGACTTCATTGGAGTCGGCAACAACCGCAAGAACAGGCTTGCGCGCCAGAGGGAAAACGCCTCCCGCAGCGCGATAGGCAAGGGCGTGCGCTTGCCCCATAAAGCCGGTGCCGATAATTCCAATTCCGATATGCGACATAGTGCCTTATCTCCGGATGCTTAAGCCCGTCACTGTCGTGTCGGGCGTTTGCGTCAATTACCTATAAAACGTAAATTGCACGATCTGAATTCTTGCAATAGTTATTTCGCAATATCCTTTCGCGTTGTTTCAACCCGGAGCCATGAAATGCCCCATCTTCTCGTCGCCGGCCAGGTCCATGAGGCTGGGATTCAGTTGTTGCGACAACAAGCAAGCGTGACTTGGGATTACATCCCAGCGATGACGCATGACGCCTATGCTCCGTTCATCGAGAAAGCTGACGGCCTTGTTGTAAGGACCCAACCTGTTCCGGCAGAGACAATTGCTCGTGCGCCCCTTTTGAAAATCGTTTCCCGCCATGGTGTCGGATATGACGCCGTTGACATTGCTGCCTTGAATGCGCGGAAGATTCCATTGGCTATTGTTGGGGATGTCAATTCACGCGCTGTCGCCGAGCATGGCATGATGCTGCTGCTGGCTCTTGCCAAAAAGGTGACGCGCTATGATGCGGCCGTCCGCACTCATCAGTGGTCGTCACGAAATGCGTTCGATGCAGTTGAACTCTATGGCAAAAATTTACTGATCATCGGCTTCGGTAGAATTGGTCGTCACGCCGCAAAAATGGCTGCAGGATTTGGCTTGACCATTATGGCTTATGATCCTGGCCTCGATCCGACAGTGCTGCGTGGTGAAGGGGTCGAGCCTGTGCAAGATTTACACGAAGGCCTGGCACAAGCCGATTTTATTACGCTTCATGCGGCCATGACGGGCTCTGCCCCGTTGATCAACAGTGAAGAATTTCTTGCAATGAAACCAGGCGCGTTGATCATCAATACCGCTCGAGGTGGTTTGATTGATGAGGATGCTTTGCTTGACGCATTA
>Ga0164297_10005468_pt1 | contig 10887 bp, 9 predicted proteins | sample GEODES058metaG_FD_113539 | JGI IMG/M metagenome (GOLD analysis project Ga0164297, IMG submission 113539) | Dystrophic lake water microbial communities from Trout Bog Lake, Wisconsin, USA - GEODES058 metaG | ecosystem: Environmental > Aquatic > Freshwater > Lake | place: USA: Trout Bog Lake...
TATAGTAATTGATAAAGTTGATAATAAAAATAATATTGATGAAAATCAAGTATCAATGATAGGATTTAATTATAGCAATCCTCGATGGAAAGTATTAACTACTAATACCATTACCGTATAAAGTTTATTTAAAAATTGATAATTTATATAAAATTGATAATTAATAAAAATTGATATATTTATAGTTTAAAGATATACAAATATTAATAACTATAATATAAATTAAAAATGTCTCAAGCAAAACCTTCACGTGTAATTATTCCTTTTGAAGATGTTGATTTTTCTCGCCTCAAAATTGAGGAATGTAAAGAAAATGAATATTCTAAATATCAACTATTATCGCTACCTAAATATGAACATGCAGATGGTCAATTAACTATGTTATATCTTAAGACACCACTTCTTGATTTTAATATTGGTGGTTTTCCTCCAGCTAAGGACAAGGAAGGTAATGAATTATTTAAGGATGATAGCGAACGTGCTAAATGGCGTTGTTATCTTGGAGATAATTCTGAAGAACAAAAGATTCTTAAGAAGGTCCAAGAATTTCAAGAAAAACTTATTAAGGATAAAGCATCTATCGTAGGTAAGAAAGATGAAAAGAAATTTGAACTCGAAAATCTTATTGGTGAAACAACTAATAAGGAAGGAGAAACAATGTCATACATTCGTTTTAATTTTCGTACTGAAATTCCTACAAATACAATGTCTACTAAATTCTTTCTTCGTAAGGATGGTGTAGATGAAGAAATGGTTATTAAGACACCAAAAGATTTTGAAGATAAATTTCGCCGTGGTCAATTCCGTTATCGTATGATTGTCAGCCTCAGCAAGGTATGGCGTCAGAAGAAGACACCTGGTAAATACGGTGCAACATTTAAAGTAGAACAAATGCAAATTGAAATGCGTGAAGATGTTAATACTATGATTAGTAAGAATTTATTTGCAAAATCTCAATTTGATGATGATGTTGTTATTGAAAAAGTATCTGAAATGGATCTTAATATTGAACCTGATGAAGATGATGATGTTCCAGAAGAAAAAGTAATTGAAGATGTAGAAGAAGAGGAAGAAGAGGAAGAAGAAATTAAGCCTGCAAAGAAAGGTTCTTCCACTGCTGTCAAAGTAACTGCTACTAAGGCAGTTTCTCGTAAGAAGGCAACAGCTTAATCTTAATCTTATGTAAAAAAAATAATTAATTTATGATTTAAAATATTATTAATAAATATTTTAAATGCAGTCCAGGCAGTACTTACCACATCAGTATAATTTAGAAAATTTAATATATGATGATATAGAACGTACAACTTCATCTAAAATTCCATCATCAGGTCCATCAGAAAATGATAAATTAACTATTAAAATGTATGATGGCAAAAGGGGTAAACCAATATATATACAAACACCGGAATTAACGAATGTATTTGGTGTTACTAAAAAAAGTAATTATTATGAATTATTATTACCATTAGGTGGTTTTTCATGTTTAACATTTAGGCAATTTATTATAAATTTACAGAATAAAATATTATCAGATGCAAATGAGAATAAATCAGTTTGGTTTAAGAATCGTAAATCTGTAAAATTTAGTCCGATAATTAAGGAAGTGAATACAGATGTTACTTCTACAATGGGACATACAGAAGATATAGATAAATGTGAAGAAGGGATGATTAAAATTAAGGTAACAAATGGTACAATTATTAAGAGAAATCATGAAGAAATAAGTATTAAAGAATTATCAGTTGGTAAAAAAGTTAGAATGATTATTCAGATATATGCTATATGGGTAAATACAGAAAATGATGTTACTACTTTTGGAATTTATATTAAACCAGAAATAATAGAAGAGAGAAATAGTTATAATTTAGAATTTATAGAAGAAAAAGTAATTATTGATTCCGATTCTGATACAGAATCAACAACATCAACTGCAACATGCAATTCGACAAATGATGAATTAAATGATGAAGAAATAAAATATGAATCTAAATAATTAGGGTGATTTATAAACATTATCATTTTTATCAGAAGATTCAGATGAATGAATATCTATGCTAATACCGTCATCATATTTTTTAAAAGACTTAACTGTATTAGATGAAAAAATTCTTCTTTTATTAGAAGCAGGTGTACTATTTATTGTTTCAGTCATATCTTTAACAATAATATTGTAATTTTTATCAATATAATCAAGAACGTTATATTGCAATGCCCATTTAAAAAAATTCAATTGACTGATATTAGATGTCACACATTGCGTATCAGATACTTTGAATAAAATTCTTTCAGTACCTCTACAGAATGGATCGATATATTTTTTACCATAAGCGTTCAATTGACTACGGTAATGAGTATGAATATTTATATAACATTCCTCATTGTTTTCTTTAATTTTATAGATAATTTGATTTTTTTTAGAATAATTAGTTACAAACCAATCAATTACTCTTAATGAAATACGAGATGTGCCTGTAATTAGTGGAATGACTTTTTTGAATTTTTCTTCAGTAAAATAAGCTTGTAATGATTTTAATAATAAGGCACTTTTTCCTTCTATTTTAAAATCATTTAAACTATCAAGAATAAATTTGTTATTGGTTTCATGACGAAGTCTAGTATCGCTATCGGTTTCAGTATTAATAATTTTTTCCATATATAAATAATTGAATGCTATAGTTTTAAGTTCTTTTTACTATAAAATAAAAAAATTGATAAGTGAAGTTTTTACGATTAAAATTACTTAAAGACAACTAACGATATATATTATATAATTAAAAAATGTCTTCCACCAAAGCCACTAAAGTAGCCAAGAAAGAAGTAGTTAAAGATGAACCTAAACCCGAGCCTGTTGTCGTTGAAACCAAGCCCGAAGTTGTAGAAAATGAAAGTGACAATGAAGATAAGAAAGTCACATTTGATGAATTAATGGAACAATGGACTGAACAATATAAAAATGTCCGCCAAGCTGTCCTCGCTCTCGGTGGCATGCAAGTGCAACTCCGTCGTGCACATAACCAAGCAATGCGTGCACAAAGCCAAAAGAAGAAGCCTCGTCGTGTAGCTGTTGACAGTGGCATCCTCAAGCCTGTTGCACTTCCAGTTGAAGCTGTTGCCTTCCTTAAGGATGTTGGTGTAGCCATTCCTGAATCTGGTTTAATGCGTCGCACTGAACTCAGTGGTGCTATCTATGATTATGTAAAATCTAAATCATTATACAAGCCTGATCCTTCTCGTGAAACTGGCTTTGACCGTAAAGTAATCATACCTGATGAAAAACTCCGTAAGCTCTTTTCACTCGGTAAAGATGCAACACTTGATTTCAGCTCTATTAACTCTAATCTCGCTGTAATTTACAAGAATGCCAAGGAAGTTGCCGGTGATGCACCAGCTGCTGCTGCACCAGCTCCTGCTCCATCTACTGCTGCCAAAAAGGCACCAGCAAAGGGCAAGGCTGCTACCACAACTGCTTAAATAAATAATAAAAAAAATAAATAATAATAAATAAAAAATAATTAACTATTAATTTAAATAAAAAAAATTAATAATTTAATAATTTAATTCATACAAACTCATTCTCATGGATAAAGATGAATGAGGAACAGCATTTGTTTTATAAGATTTAATAAAATCAGACATACCATCAATCAAGCTATTTATATCATCATAATTTCGTGATAATATAATTGGTAGTGAATTTTCGTTAAACAAATAATTTTTAAAAAAGAAATAAGATATAATACTTGTTTTTTGTCTGAAGTTATTTTCGATTAATAAATCAGTAGGTTTCATATTAAAATAATTTAATATTTTATTCATTTGATATTCTTGCCATCCAAGATCATTGCCCAAATAGTTTAAGAATAATTCATTTGCACTAGTATTAGGATAAAAGACGTGTTGAGTGTAATTAGCAATATACCAATAATAGAATATGATAGCTAAATATTCAGTGATACCTTCATTGGTAATATTATCATCTTTTATTTTAAGAGGTAATGGATGTAAAAATTTATTATCAAAATCAAATTGGGAAGAATGGATTAATTCGTGGATGAGAACTTTAAGAGATTCTTCTTTACGAAATATATGGATATCACGAGGTTCAGCTACAAATGTAAAACCAGAATTAGAATATTCTTCAGATAAAATTTTAGGTTTATTAGGATAAACAGGTGGTAATCTTTTTTTAATATCAGTTAAGTATAAAGTAACAAGATATTTTCCAGGCATAATAGTAGCCCACCAACGAACTATATTAGCAACATGATTAATATATTTATTAGAAACATTAGTACCGTTATTGCCGTTTGGTGATAATGCTAAATCACGTTTTGAATTACCGTTATTGCCGTCTGGCTTTGAATTACCGTAGATAATAATTTTATGAGGTGGAATATCTAATGTATATTTAGTTGTTAATAATTTAACAGCATTTAAAATGGAAGGAAATCTAGAAAATCTAGAATCGTCTAATGCATCAGTAGGTGCATGTTGAATTTTAAAAGAATAAGGTTGATTTTTAAATCTTATAGGTGGTAATTTTTCTAAATATTCTAAAATAGTATCAGAAAATGACAGATCTATTTTTTTTATAACTTTTAAACGTTTATAAGTATTTTCGTCAAATGTCGACATATTTTATTCTTAACTTAAGATAAGAATAAATAATATGAGTATGAATAAAGAAAAATACAACCCAGACGTCAACCGCAAATTTGAACAAGTTTCAAGAGATAGAGATAATATTAATTTTGAATTTACCAAGCAAGTTTACAAGGGAATTACAAATGACTTTCCAGAAAATGTAACTAAACCAGAAGATTTACAATTAAAGGTAGACCCAGTAGATTTTGATATTATTAAAAACAAGATGGAAGAAGCAGTAAGGGAAAGAGAAAAACAAAAAGAAGAACAAGAGAGAATTCTAAAAGAGATGGCGGAAAAGAAGATTAAAAAGAAATTGGAAATTAAAACAGCAAAAACCAGTGATGTTCAAGAAAATCATACAGATATGAAGAGTTCATTTAAAAAATTCGAAGTAAATAAGAATGATAATTTATTAAGAGAGAAATTACAATTAAATGATGTATTAGATTTTATTAAGAAACTATAGCAATTCACTACGTTCATCTCGCTACGCTCGGTTCGTTTCACTCACAGTTACGGAAATCATTTACGGCGAACAAAGTGAGCTGAAGGAGCTTAAAGCGACTGATATAAATCTGTATAGATTTATTGTTATAAAATAAAATCTAGATACTTATTAATTGAATTAATAATGGATAAATTGGATAAAGAATTAACACTGTTATTCGAAGAGTCGGATAACACTCCAAAACTAAACTATATAAAGGAAAATTTAAAACACCATAGAGCATTTAAAAAGTTTATAAAAATATGTATTGATTTCAAAATAAAATTATTTGATGTTATAGAAGATAGATATATTGTAAAGAGTAAAGAGAAGTTAATTAAAAGTGTTTTTCAGAAGAGAAGTGAAATAATAGAAACATTGGCTAAATCAATTAATAATTATAATCAATTAGAAAAAGTTGTTTTATCAAGAAAAGTAAAAATGTTATTAAAACAAGAAGTACCAGATAAGAAAACAGATTCGTCATCACCAGATGAAACTACATTTGATATTAAAGCAGGTATAGATAAATTATATAATGAATTTAAGATAGAATCAAAAATATTGGATTTATTATTAGATTTAATTGTAAACACATTTCAACCGGAAATTATACAATCATTTTATACATCTAAAATAAAACAAACAAAATACATCGAAGAATATATTAGTTAGAACAAATAATTTAAAATTTATATAAACGATAGCTATTTATTGTTTATATGATATTAGTTGGTATTGATTTAGGAACAAACAATACAGTTTTGTCTTATTATGATGGTACTTTACATGTAATAGATAAACCAATTCCTAGTGTAATTTCAATAGAAGATGATAAAGTTAAAATAGGTGACGATGCATTAGCTACAGGAAATTATCATAGAAATCTTAAAAGAAGATTAGCAAATAGTCCAAAGTTATTATCTTTGTATCAAGAATTTTTAACACAGATTAAGAATAAATTAGAGACATATTTATTAGAAAACAATTTAGATAGTGAATACAAAGTAGTTGTAACAGTTCCTGCATATTTTTCAGAAGCAGATAAAGATATTACTAAACGTGCAGTTTTAGGTGCTGGATTACCATTAATTAGATTATTAGCTGAGCCAACTGCAGCAGGTATTGCATATGGATATTTTTATCATACAGCAGAAGAAGTTGTATTAGTATTTGATATGGGTGCAGGAACAACTGATTTAACATTAATGAGAAAAATTACGGATGCTCCTACTGATTCTAATGATGAAAATACAAATAATTTTTATGAAGTAATTAGTTTAATGGGTGATGTAAAATTTGGTGGAGAAGACATCACGGATTTATTACGTAAAAATGTCCCATCGTTAACCAATCCGGAAGAATCAAAAATTAAATTATCTTCTGGTGATATTCCTGAAATTTTGCAAAAAGATTATTTTAAAATGTTGGAAACAGAGTATTATACTAAGATTACAAGTTTATTTGATAAAATTCTTACTGATGGTGCTACTACTAAAAAAGAAGTAACACAAATTTTATTAGTTGGAGGTTCAACAAAGAATCCATTTATTCGTCAAGTAGTTGAAAATTATTTTCAAAGAGATTTAAAATTTATGATTGATCCAGATACAGCAGTTTCATTTGGTGCAACTATTTATGGTAATTCATTAATATCAAATACAAATAATGTAGTATTAATTGATAGATTACCATTATCAGTAGGTATAGAAGTAGAAGATGGAAAATATGCAAAATTAATTGAGAAGAATAGTATTATTCCAGCTAAGAAAGAATCATTTTTTACTACACAAGAAGATGACCAAGAATATATTGAAGTTAAAGTATATCAAGGTGAACATCATTATGTAAAAGATAATATGTTATTAGGTGTATTTAAAGTAATGATAGAACCAAGACCAAGATGTACACCTAAGATTTATGTATCAGCAGAAATTAATCCAGATGGTATTTTAAAGATTACTGCAAAAGATGGTAGTAATCAAGAAGTATTACAAATTAAAACAACCAGAGATAATGATATTTCTAGATATTCAACAATTATGCCAAATGAATTATTTGAAGAAGAGTTTGAATTATTAAATAATATGTTTAATGGTATGAAATTACAAATTTTATTTCAACTTACTGAAAATATATATCTTAATATAGATCCAGAAGTAAAAGAAAAAAGACTAAATTTATTTAATACATTAGATGAAAAAGTAGAAGTATATAAAGAAAATTTTCCAAGATTATTTGGGGATATGAAAAAGGAGAATAATTTACGTCATATGGAAGAAAATATTATAGATATGAAAAAAATAGTTGAACTAATAAATAATGAATTTAGTGATTATTTATCTAATTATGAATTAGAAAACACCAAAGTAGATTGGAATAAAAAGATTGAAACGATTCTTGAAAATATGGATAAATATAAGTTAACAGAAGAGCAGAATAACAGAGTATTAGAATTATCAGAAGCAATTATAGAAGCAGATAATATTAATTGTGAAGAAATGTTTTCTGAAATTAATCAGATATTGGGTTATAATTTATAAATATTTCCTAAAATTAATTATGAGAATTAGAGAATTAAAAATTTATATATTGAAGAATGAATATGATAAATATATCAAGATAATACATAGTTTTAGAGAACATATTCATAAAATATTTTATTATCATGTAATTAATACATATGAAAAATCAATTTATTTAAATGAATTGACAGATATTCATAAATTATTAAATGATTATTACAATGATAAAATAATTAATTTTTGTGAAAAAAATAATGAAATTACACATGAAATATTAGAAATGGAGTTAAATGAAATTATAATATATGCAAGTAAAATGAGATTAATTCCAGAAATTATTGATAGTCATGAAATATTTTATGATTCATTTTGGCATCCATTATCAGAAATTAAATATAATATTAAAAAAGTTGCATCTAATATAGGATTTCCGAATATTAAAATAGCAATTCAAATGATGATGAAAGATGATTATGATGCAAAAATATTGGATAATAAATCAAGAATATTAATAGATAATTATAATTATTTATTTATTCCATTAAGATATCATGAAGTAGAAATAAGAAATTCAGAAACATTATCAATAGTTTCAAATAATGATAAAAAGGCGAATAATTTTGATTTATATACGAATAATATATTTTTTAAGGAATGTGCGATTGATAATATTTTTATACCAACATTTGAATTGCATTTAAAAAAGGATTCAAATTATTTTGAAAATTATTTGGTATTAAAAGGTATTTTTATTGTAGATGAAATTTCATTATTTATGAGAAGTAGCATAATTGTATTTAATCAATTATTTGTTAAAAGAAAATATTTGGAAACATTAATTGATGGAGAATTAGCAAAAAATATGATGAGAGGATTATCATTAGGTGAAATTATAGTATATTCACCTGAAAAATTAAAAGAATTAATAAATGGAAATATAAATAAATATAATATTATTAAAATAAAAAATCCACAAAATATTTTTAAAGATACAGTAAATAAGAATAATATTAGTGAATTTTATAATACAATTAAAATATTGTTAGCTGGTGAGGAAGAAAATTATCAATTAGCAGGATTTTTATGTTCATTAGCAAAAGATAAAAAATATAATGATGTAAGTTTATCAGAAGTAATTATTAGTTATTTAAGTTATATATCTCAATGTAAAGTTAGAAAATTTATGGTTATAATTAAAGATATATCTAATGATGATAGTGATTATAGAAAACAAATATTAACACATCCAACAATGCCAGATAAAGTTAAATTACTTGCAATGGAAAAAGTTTCTGAAATGAAAAATAATAACAATGATTATCATAAACAATTATTATTTGTAAAAACATTAATTAAATTTCCATGGATATCACAAGAAGAAACAGATTTTTTTAAGAAAAAAATATTAGATAAATCACCATCTGTATTATTTGATGAAATAGAAGATAAATTAAATAAGAAGGTGTATGGTCATGAAAAAGCAAAAGAACAATTTGTTTTACAAATAGCAAGATGGATAACAAATCCATCGGGTCAAGGTTATTCAATTGGATTAGTAGGACCACCAGGTGTAGGTAAAACATTATTAGCTAAAAGTGTGAGTGCAGCATTAGATTTACCATTTATTCAAATTACATTAGGTGGTCAAAATGATGGTGAATTATTACATGGACATGGATATACGTATGCAGGAGCACAACCAGGTATGGTTGTTAGAAAATTATCAGAAATAGGAAAAGGGAGATGTATAATATATTTTGATGAATTAGATAAATGTAATGTAAAACATGGTATTAATGAAATATCAAGTATTATAATTCATTTAACAGATCCAAATATGAATCATTGTTTTCAAGATAGATTTTTTCAAGGTGTTGATTTTCCATTACAAAATTGTATTTTTATGGCATCATATAATGATTCATCACTAATAGATCCAATTTTATTAGATAGATTTGTAGAAATAGAAGTAAAACCGTATACAATCAAAGATAAGTTAAATATTATTAAAGATTATGTATTACCAGAAATAATAAGTGAAGTTGGATTAAAGAAGACAATTAAAATAGCAGATGAAGTAATTAAGAAGGGTATTTTAGAATATACAAATGAAGCAGGTGTGCGTGATATTAAACATAAATTAGAATTAATAATGATGAAAATTAATAAAGAAGTATTAGTTGGTAAGATTAATGATAATTTATTAGAAATTAATTGGGATTCATTTAAAAAATATATTGATGAAAAATCATATAAAACAGAAAAGATTCATGAAGAACCAAAGATTGGTATGATTAATGGATTATATGCTACAGTAAGTGGTCGTGGTGGTATAGTTCCAATTCAAGTAATGCAATTATATGGAGAGAAAACATTCCAATTAAAATTAACAGGGTCATTAGGTGATGTAATGAAAGAAAGTATTCAATGTGCTTACACTGCTGCATTAAATTATATTAAAGATAAAGGTCATGATATTAGTAAAATATTAGAAAATTTTACATCAGGATTTCATATTCATGCACCATGTGGGGCAACACCAAAGGATGGTCCAAGTGCAGGTGCTGCATTTACATTAGCATTTATTAGTATATTATTGAATCAAAAGATTAGTAATGAAATTGGTATAACAGGAGAAATAGAATTAACAGGTAAGATTACTAAGATAGGAGGATTAATTAGTAAACTACAAGGAGCTAAACTAGCAGGTATTAAAAAAGTGTTAATTTCAGAAGAAAATTCAGATGATATAGAAGAAATTAAAACAAAATATCCTGAAATTGTAGACAATATAGAAATTATAACTGTAAAAAATATATTAGATTGTCAAATAATTTTTCTGTAAAAAATATATTAGATTGTCAAATAATTTTTCTTTAAATAATATATTTTCTTTATATATAGTATATACATAAAATGTCTATAGCTGGTTTTGTAACAGGTCCAGTACCACCAGTACCACAAGCTAATACAGCTGGTTTTGCAACAGGTCCAGTACCACAAGCTAATACAGCTAATACAGCTAATACAACTAATACAGCTAATACAACTAATACAGCTAATACTATGACACTACCAATATTAGCACAAGCTAATACAGCTAATACAGCTAATACAGCTAATACAGCTAATACAGCTAATACAGCTAATACAGCTAATACAGCTAATACAGCTAATACAGCTAATACAGCTAATACAGCTAATACAGCTAATACAGCTATTGCA
>Ga0164297_10005469_pt1 | contig 10886 bp, 8 predicted proteins | sample GEODES058metaG_FD_113539 | JGI IMG/M metagenome (GOLD analysis project Ga0164297, IMG submission 113539) | Dystrophic lake water microbial communities from Trout Bog Lake, Wisconsin, USA - GEODES058 metaG | ecosystem: Environmental > Aquatic > Freshwater > Lake | place: USA: Trout Bog Lake...
TGTATCGTCCTTGTGGATCGCTAGCGCCTCTAGGGCCTCGTGTAGCATCACAGGCGTGTGTGTCCATGGGGAAGTCACTAGGTTCCTTCAAAAAGAAAATTCCTTAAAAACATCGGGCATCTCACCTTGCAAAGCCTTAGCCTCTTGCTCCTCATATGTCGCACGGTCCCATAGCTCGCAGTGGTTTCCCATTCCAAGCAAAACAATCTCTTTACTGAGTCCTGCTGCTGCTCTGAGCTCAGGGGAAATCAATACTCGCCCCGTTGCGTCCATTTCGACATCCATGGCATTGCCAAGGAAAATTCTTTTCCACCACTGTGCAGACATTGGAAGACTTGCAATTCGCTCGCGAAAGCGTTCCCACTCGGGACGCGCAAACATCATCAAGCACCCATGAGGGTGCTTTGTCAAAGTCAGTTGACCTGATGCGGTTGCGCTCAGCAATTCCCTGTAACGGGTAGGAACTGATAAACGTCCCTTCCCGTCTAAGCTGAGCGATGAAGCGCCTTGAAACACGATATATAAAACCTTTTTGATGCAAACAATCCGCAGGAATATTGCTCACACAATTTCCCACAAAATACCACTTATTTGCACTTTACCAGGTTTTCAGCTTCTTGCAACGCTTTTTCGTAAATATTTCAATGAAATCAATAACTTAGGAATGTTTTCAGTTAATTTATTCACAAGAAATATTATTTAAAATTAAGCACTTACCGTTTGTACTGAATGTATATTATGAATTTTTTGGATGTATTAAAAAAACCGCATTTTTCAACCTGTAGTAATTCTTTTGAATACGTAGCTAAGGTTAATCATAATACTTGAATATACCCCATTCACTGCTTTATCAGGTACCTTGTTCACCAACCCTTGCACCAACTCATACGAATTTGACTCACGTCGGATATTTATTGATCTCGTTTTAAAGTAAAGTGAAGTCACTAATCTATACAAGGTTCTTTCTAGGCTTCAAAAGCTCACCGTAACTATTAGATTGTCTGTGTAGCTCCCAACACTTACATCTTGAAGCGCCGGTATTTGCCCGTAAACGCTCAGTATGGCTACCGAGTTAGATTGAACACTAACTGTACTACCCTGTCCCTTACCGTCACCCCAGACAATGGAGCGCGCGGCGTTCACATAAAGGTTGTAACTTAATTTATCAGAACCCACAAGATTTCTCATCGACCTTGATGTTGTGCTGCTATTGTTATTTGAACTTAAACTAACTGTTGGTGTTATTCCCTCACCATTACAGACTACGGTAATAGAGCCAACGCCGCTGTTATTGGGACCTCTGTCCAAAGCACTGTATTGGCTGAAGACAACCCCTACTGCGTTAACTGAACAATCAGCACCAGATACTTGGGATTGTAAAAACAGAATTATTAATACAAGCGCCGACTTCAAAAATTCGGTGTTAATGCATTTTAAATATTGGTTTGTTTTTTTCATTTGTACTAAATCCTCTGCAAATCACAATTCCAAGGTCCGGTAATGGATCAGAGCTTGGGGAGTACTTAACTTCAAACTCACAACTTTGATCGTGCCAAGTGGAATGCATTTTTGTGATTGCAAGGAGATTGGCAACATAAACTTTACCGTTTTCTCCGACTGCATATTGACTCTGTGTGGAGTCAATCTGAACCTCTGCACCAACTGGCATATAAGTACCGTCCTCAAGTTCAATCGTAAAGGTCGCTCCATTTGACCTCTCTATGGGAAATTTAACCTCGATACCGCTTCTGTAATAGGGGACTGCCTCGACTCGCACACCTAAAATCTTTGCATCTAGGGGGAGTTCAGATGGGTTGATGGTGATCTCATTTTTATCATATGCTCTTAGTCTAGGAATGAGAGCTTCGCCCTTGGCATCTGTTTTCGCAACAGGCTGGTTATCAGCCAAAACAGTAACGTCAGGATAGTCCGGTATTTTTGCAACCGCAAAGCTTTGATCTAAACGTCGGCTAAAAAAGTAGTTATCCCCTAATATTGCGATACCGCCATTTACATCTAAACTTGTAGAGGTCTGCCCCTGATCATCTGCCACACCGGCCGTGTAGGTTCCGTAATTGGTTTGCTGGGTATAAGCACCCAGACTGGTTCCATTGGTACGTGTTTGCAGAAAATATCCGACTCCCTCTCCCCTTGGAATATTTTTCTGAACAGACGCTGCAAAGTCGTTTGAATTACCTGTACTTACTCCTCGCTTGGACTGACTGCTTAGACCAGCGTTGTGCGAGCTCCCAAGCGGCATGCTCCACATCGTAAAAAAAGTCGTCCCGCTGTCTATACCTGCAAGGTCTCTTAAACCTGAAATGCTGAGCGAGCCCATTCTGCCCAATGATATTCCCCACCCAACTGTTACTATCCGGTTACTTGGCATGTCGCGATTAATTTGGCTTACGTAAGCAATATTAACTGAGCCGTAACGCCGACTCATATAACTTAGATTGCTGCTAACTAAATTGGAAGGTGAGAATTGATATGTCTGTTGACCGACCTCCGTAAATCCACTGCTTGCCCACTGTGAACGTATGGCCATGCTCCAAGGCTGGGAGAGTCGGTCAAAACCAAGTAACAAGAGATCTCCATTGGTAGTGCTCGTTTTAGTGTTGAGCTTAATACTGGATCCGTCATTAATACCTGAATTAATCAAAGTGTTTTGCGTCCTGGTGTAGTCTGCGCCCGTTTTGCCGTGACTAGCTGCTACGTAGGTACTGAGTGTTCCAATTTGTCTGATCAAATAGTCCCCGCCTATGCCTGTCGTCAGATGATCTGACATGACCTCCGTGTGAAGCTCTCCAGTAAAAACGTCACTCATTCCTCGTCTATAGTTTTCAGAGGCAATCCAAGAGCTGTAGTTATTGCTATCTACTCCGAAGTTATTTCTAACAAGACCTAAATCGTAAGAAAAATTATCGAGTCCTTTTGTGAGTAAAGCCTGACTGGTATAAAAAGACTCAACAATTATTTGTTCACGACCCATTAAGTCGCGCACTACAAGGTTCACCTCGCCTGAGCCAGATACGACGGGCAAATTTGTAATGGTGAAAGGACCGGGTGGCACGTTCTGTCTAGATACCAAAGAGTTGTTGATGAATACATCCACGGTCGAGGGGAGCACCGCCTGACCTTTGGTACTTCGCATTGGATAAGTTATAAATCCTGGCTGAGTACTAAAGTTGGTTCCGTATTGAACACCGGCGTAACGCACTGCTCTGCCCCAAGTTCCAGGCACACTGATATCGTCCCCCAGCCGAAAGGTTTGCATCTTCTGCGGTATATCGATAGTCCAAGTTGTATCCAAACGAACCGTATTGGGATTTCTCTCGTTGTTGGAAGCAAGAAAATTACTCGTGCCAACACCGTGACTATTAAATAGACCAAACTCGAGTTGAGCTGCGTGTTCTACCAATCCCGCCGAACTTGAGCTAAATAAGTCGTAATTAACGAATCCACCAAGTCCAGATTTAGTAGGAAGGGGTAAATTTGTATACCTGTTAGAGCGAGCCGTCACGGTAAATGCCTCAGGTCGAGCCTGAATCCTTAGAGTGCCTTTGGCTTTATCAATAATCGGAATAACGTCTGATATTGTGCTTAAAGGAAAGTAAACCTGCCCATCAAACACTACCGCTTCACTCAAAGGCGGTGCCTGAAACCGCCACATCTTTAAATCTGCCTCCCAAATGTAGAGAATGCTTAAATTATCCTCTAAGACAATTACGGGCTGATTTAAATACTGCCCGTTTACTTCGACCTGTAATATTATGGGTCGGTAAATACTTTGAGTTTTTACCGTTTCTGGATTTGAAACTTCGGGTAGTGGCGGGAAAAAATACTTGGCCGACTCCTCGGCGGGGATACTCTCAGCAGTCCAGACCATTGTACAAATCGAGAATAGAGCCCAGCCGAAGAATACGTTACCAAAATTACGGTTTGTCCACAACAATGATTGTGTCTACATTAACTGCATCGGTAAAAGCTTTTAGGTGCAAACGTTCGCTTGAAATTTTCTGCGGCGTAGCGGGTTTTAACATCCACGTATGCGCTTGTCCACTTAGTATGTAATTTGCTCCAGTCTCACTCACAATAACTTGCTCTTGCCCAACAGAGGAGAGATTTAGATCTGTGATCTTAACGTGCGCGGTACCTGAGTTTTCTAATACGAGTTTGATTAAGTGATCAGGCTCAGTCGTTACACTCCAGGCTAATTTAGGCTCAGCCTTTGCGCTTTGGGGTTGAATGAAGACAGGAATAGTTACTCGCATCGTCACATCAACAAGAGTTGTATTTTCAGTTTTAGATGGAGCGATTTCTTGTAAATTAATTCTGTATGTGAGTTCTTTTGATTTGTCTGCCGGGATTCGTAGCGCCATTCTAATAATCTGTGAACTCTTACCTGCAATCGTGAAGATAGGCGGCGTGACAAGAAGCTCTTTTGTTGGAATATAAACATCCTTGCCGTCAATTTGGGACCAAGCTAAAGGTTGAATTTGGATCGTTGTTGGTTGATCGGATGAATTGGTGATCGTTAATGCTGCAGTTTTTTGTTTGGGTGAGAGATCAATTCTGAGTGGATCGATGTTCCACCCTGCTGCGTAAGACAGAGCTGAAATGAGAGTAAGTGCAAAAATGCAGGTGATCTGCTTTGCAATTTCGGATCTTGATATATATTGTTTCATCTTAAATTATTAAAAATTAATTGTTGCAGTGATGGTGTCTGAATATGCGTCAGCAGCAACGCTTTGTCCTGCTGGAATGGTTCCACAGATGTTGTAACTCCTAACTTGACTATCCGGTGCATTAGACAGAGCTATTGAAGTGGATGTTGTATTTCGCCAAGCAGTTTTCCCCGGAAAGGTGCACACCGCTCCAGCTACCAGGGTAGGTGGTTGAAATACGTTGTACAGGAGTGTTCCACCCGATGTGGTTCCAGTCATGGTTCTTTGAGTACCCGATGGCGCAACTCCGTAACCAAGACCAACTGTCACGCTTGTCGATCCCTTTGTGCAAGCAATACTTATTTGAGCTGTCGAGTTTAAAGCGGTTGTTGCATTAACGTTTACTGGGTCATAGGATGCAAAGTTAAGATTTGTTGAGGTTGAAATTGAACACACCTGTGCAACTCTTGCAGTCACAGGAATTGATGTAATAGCACTTCCACCAGATAAACCCTGTCCAAATACAGAGGAAATAAAAAACGTAGATAGTAGTGTGGCAGTTAGAGTATATTTTTTCATTTACACAGTGATTTGAACTAAAAATTAATGATCTCACTTTTCATTCACTTTATCTGTTCGCTAGCATACGCGTACTTAATTAATCTCTTCAAGGATTAATTGGTTTAACTGTCAAAGTACCGTTTACATATTGCACCGTGTAATTAGACGGAATGAATGTACCCCCAGATACAGGATTTGCTGTAATAACATATGGATTACCAGCTACAGTAGCGCTTGCCAAATCTCCAGGGCTAGTCATTGATACGGCACCTATCGTGTCTGCATTCACTAAACCTGAAACACTGAACGCAGTTGGTGTGAACTCACTTCCAAAGGGTTTCCATACATCCGCTACCGTAATCAATAATCCAATTGGAAGAACATACAGTAGTCCGTTTGAATAAATAGTGTTGTAATTAGATGTTTTAAATGTTCCTCCAACTGCACTGCTGGGTGTAATCGTATAAGGCGATAAAGCAACTCCTACACTTGGTGCTGAACCTGAACTTATTAACGTTACACCGCCTATTGTTTCTCCGTTCATGAGACCGTAACTGGTAAACTGAGTAGGAACTACGGTTTGGCCATAGCTCTTACTTAGATTTGATGCTGTTACGGTAAGTGGTGCTTGGAGAATACTCGCAGTTGTTACTGCGCTTGGACTTACTGAGTAATTTGCAGCGCTTGCGCCGGACTCAGTAATACCAGTTACATTTACTGTGATTGCGTTACCCACGTTGGTACTTGCAAAAGTACTTGGACCTGCAGTTAAATTAACGATGTCCCCAGACAAAGGAGTGCCTAAGAGAATTACGCTGGCAAGTGCAGTTCCGTCGTATGTTTTGTTTATTCCAACGGCGCTCACTGCAAGTGGCCTTGGAGAGATATTCGCACTTGTTGTATTAAGATTAGGCATAAGGGAGAACAAAGACGCCCCCGCTCCACCAAGACTGTATCCACTAAAGTTAATCGGAACAGCAGTCCCTGCATTTGCAGAAACAAAGGCAGCGCTTCCCGTGACCAAGCTCACACTTCCTCCAAGAGTCGGATTACCCAAAAACGTTAAGGGTGCTGCAGTAGTGGTTGCATCATAAATTTTATTAATACCCGTCAGATATACAAGCGCTTTTGCATTAGCCCCAACTGGATAAAGCGCAATATCCGCCGCCGTATTAGCATATCCATCTGGGTTAAATAGAATTGAAACACTGGTGCCTGTAGCCGCTGCGTTCAAGAATACGGTTCCAGATGCTAGACCCGGGGCTGTACCAGCAAGTCCAGAATACAGCTCAACAGGTGATGTGGCTCCAACCGTTGAGACAGCAGCCCCAACGCTTAGGTTTCGTCCTGCAGTTAAGTTAACACCTACCGACGCTCCGGTTGCAGTAACAACTCCGGCTCCAGAGGACGATATGTCACGCGTTGCGCTAACGTTAATGCCTGAGCCTGCACCCGTCGTTAAAAGGGGCGAATTAATGAATGTATCTAATCCGCTTGTAATATTTACTTGCGCACCAACACCCACTAAATTTATACCGCCTCCTAAAACTGTGTTATTTTGTGCGCCTAAGGTAACTTGACTCGCTGCACCAGCAACTGAGCTAATGAGGGCTGTCGTTAGGATATTATTTTTTGCTGATATAGCTAGATTTGCACCAACTCCGGTGAGCGTTACGGGTGAATTAATATTTACATTATTACCAGCACTCATTGAAATTCCTGAGGCGGCAGCAACGGCGTTTATTGGAGCGTTGACATCGATATCATTACCGGCCACAAGAATGATTTTTGAGCCAACCGTATTCTCTGTGATTGATTGTGAGACCACCACATTATTTACTGCATTGAGCGTTAGGCTGGTCGCAGCAATCCAATTGACGCTTTGATTGACCTGTATATTACCGAGTGTCCCCGCCTTTCCTGTAGAACTTGTGATCAGTACGTTTGAAGTCGCTAAATTTAAATCTAGCGTCGTAGCTGTAATGTCTCCGCCGTTAGCAACGCTATCAATAGTAAAGTTTGTTGGATCAATAGTCCAAGTACCTGTGCGTCCATACGGAGCTAACGTATTTATTGCAGCTGTGGGACTAACCAACAAAGTGCTGCCGGATGTCTCTATTGTGCCGCCGTTCCCACCGAAACTCCCTCCCTGCGCAGAGACAAATCCGGTAACGTTAGTCTGACTACTGGGATTGGTAAGGTCGGATATTACGGATATATCTCCAGCATTTAAATCGGTGTTTGGAGCGGCGTTGGCTTTTATGATCCCACCCGCATTGATAGTCTGGGTTGCACTTAGTCGGATGACGCCTCCACTGCTGGTGACTCCAGTTGCATCTAATACACCTGAGTTACCAACAATCCCGCTTTGAATTTGATGCGCACCTTGCGCCGATAAGATGATGAGTCCTCCTGGTGCGTAGACTGCATTTCCGTTCTCAACGAGCGTTGCAACTGTAGCCTGACTGACATTAATGTTCGTCAATGAATTACCGCTGAACTGAAGAACGTATTGATCACCTCCTGCTAAAACAACTGTTCCCATCTTTGCAACAATGACGCCGTTGTTGCGTACTGTCGGTGCTAAAAGAGCAATGTACCCGCCTAGTGTTGCTGTTATATTGCCTTCATTGATAATTTCGCCGGACACACCTGAACTAATGAATGTTCTAACACCAGCCATAAAGTCAGCTGTACTGATGGTATTTGTCGAAGCCATCAGTCCACCCACATTTACGCTTGCTCCTGGAGCGAAATAGATTCCATTTGGATTCGTCAAATAAACTTGTCCATTTGAGCTCAGATGCCCATAAATTTGGGTGGGACTGGTACCAATGATTGTGTTGAGTAGCACACTAGAACTACTAGGCTGGATAACGTTGACGGTTGCAGCACTTCCGATATTAAAACTATTCCAGTTCAGCACTGCGCTCGGAGTGGACTGATAGATTGACATTACAGAACCATTTTGGCCTATGGTTGCTTGTCCACCTTGGAGAGCTGCGCCAAGGGGTAGTTGAGTAGCAACTAGAGGTAGATGGTTAAAAAGAGGATTAAAAGTAGGAGTAGAAGCAGAAGTAGAAATAGGTGCGAGCGTTGCAGCTTCAGCCGAGAAACACATGACCACTGCTGTAATCAAAAGACCAATCGTTAAGGACAGCACTCCCACAACAATATAAATAAAAACTCTCATAATCAAAATCCAATACTTGCAACAAGCCACAACTGGGTACTGCCTAACGATCCGTTCTGATAGGCTCCTGAACTGGTTAGATTTGCATCCGCTCCAAACCGTTTAGCCCAGATCGCCTTTAAATCAACACTCGCAATTGGTTTAGCGCCAATCGATAAACCACCTCCTTTTTGGTCGTAGCTATTTAAATCTCCCGCTAGCGTATAAGTCCTGTTTGGGGCTACACGTACAAATCCGTAGTCATAAAAGAGTGTTAAATTAAAGTTTTGAGATAGCGATTTTCTGAACTCTATCGTTACGATCTCACCTTCACTCCCCGCCCCTTCATTGGTTGGATAAGCCCTAACTCCGTTTACGCCTCCTAAGTAAAACATCTCAGAAGGATCTAAGTTTGCACCCGTTGCTTGTCCAACCACGGCACCGTAAATACTTATGCCCTCTTGAAGATACTGGATACGGCTTGCAAAGTAGCGAGCTTTTGTGAATGCGCCCTGTGCGTTGGTTGAATTAGCCACTACCGACTGGTTAGGTGAGCCAGCTAGATTTGTATCACCGCTTGTCATAATCACGTTGAAATTATTAGCCGCTCCTCCAAGTGCTGTATCCATAGTGTTTACATAAATTGAAAATGAATAATCGATAACAGAGTATTCACTCAATAGGCCTGAGGGCGCGTTGCTGTTGCTGAATACCCTGTAATCATTATTCAACCCTAAATATAAATTACTTGATTTAGAGCGAATAACAGGATAAGTTGCCTCCCATCCTAAAGTGGAGGATGATCCGGTTGCACCCAATCCAGCAAACTGGGCCGATACCAACCTGTAATTCATCAATGAGGTGTTCACGCCCACCCTCATTCCGTCCTGCGCAAGTGGCAAGGTATAGCTCAAACGACCGTAATGACTTCCTTCAGACCATAGATAAACGCCGTTTAATAAGTCACCAATACCTAAGGGACTATTTACTCCAAAACTACCTATCACTCGGTTTGCACCAATTGCGCTTGGTCCTGCGTTATCAGTTTGCAAACTGCTGTAGTAAAGCGGTTCATCTGAGATGTTTAATACTAAATCTGTTGTCAAGGGTTTAGCACCTTGAGAGAGCGCTCCGCTCACTGTTACGCCTGGTAGATCGTCCGCTATTAATAGAGCGCGCTCAAGGGGTTGCAGTCTGAGTAATTGACCCTTTGACTGCGTAGCGTTAATGGGTTTACTTATTTGTTCAACATCGATGCGAGTGAAATCTCCTTGGACCTTAAGCACTCCCCAACTTGACTCCTCTATTAAAAGCGTCAACGTGTGTTCTACTATCTTTTGTTCTGGAATAACTACGCGCGCGATTGCACCGGATCTCCTGTACGCGTTTTCTATAGCGTTAGCCAGAACCTGCAATTGAGTAAAGTCAATCGATTTGTAAAGATATGGTGAGAGTACAAGATCGATCTGATTGTTAGAGAGTAATGTATTTCCTGAGTATTCGATTCTTTCGAGTATGAAAGTGATCTCACCAACAACGGCCTTATCCACTTCAGGAATGAGTTTTGGACCGTCCTTTGATGGCAAAGGACTTTGGAGTCGCCCATGTTCTAAATTTTGTTGAATGGAACCTGCGTTGGTGCTTTGACTAAGGTTGAGTGCCTGCCCGTAAGAGCGAGAGCACAGGTAAGTACTTGAGAAAGCTAAAGCAAAGGCAAAGAATGCGCACCACAGTACCCATCTTAGTGGAACGTAACGTTTCATAATCAACTAACTGGAATAAAGAAGTATGGTCTCTTCTTTGACTCTTAGAGTCTGTTCGTTGACGAACTCATAACGATCTTAAGCTTGGATCCACCTTTTCAGGTGGTGTGGATTCCCACTCATTAGGATAGAGCTTGGACTGACAGTTGTAAAGGCCAAGGATAGTTGCCAGGTAAAAGATTGGGTCGAAGTTGAAACTTGAAACTCAGCTCATGCGTTTCGTTTTTCAAAACAGTACCTCTTTGCGTAATACTACCTCCGTCAGGTCCTAATTGGCTAATATTTCCCCAACCAGTTACTTCGACTGAATTAAAAATATATCCAATCGGATTTAATTCGAGAACAACACCTTGCTTACTATTGGTGAGTACTGAGAATTTATAAGCGCTTTGAATACTAATATAGCCTCTAGAGATATCTAACTCAGTAATGGTGAGTTGAGTTGTCTCGTAAAGATTTTGCAGTTTTGCACCGGCAATGACGACAACCGAGACAGGAATGACCGCACTCGCTTGACCAGCACTTGCAGGTGTCATGACATACGGAGTTAACACCAAGCCAAGAGCCGCAAACAGAACTCGCAGTCTACATACGGGTGTTTCAAAAGTAGTGAATGTGTACACGGCGAATCCTTATACCTAGATTCGAGTAGATTCGACCCCGGTGACTTATTCTCTAGCCCTTATTAAATAAAACCAAGTTTATTTCTCTAATCCTTGACAA
>Ga0164297_10005470_pt1 | contig 10884 bp, 20 predicted proteins | sample GEODES058metaG_FD_113539 | JGI IMG/M metagenome (GOLD analysis project Ga0164297, IMG submission 113539) | Dystrophic lake water microbial communities from Trout Bog Lake, Wisconsin, USA - GEODES058 metaG | ecosystem: Environmental > Aquatic > Freshwater > Lake | place: USA: Trout Bog Lake...
GTATACAAAAATAAAATTAAAAAAATATTAAAATTTTCAGTATCATATTGTGTACCATTTAAAATGTTAGTAAAAACTTTAGAAGAAATTGAAACAAATATTCCAATTGAAGTTATTGATATTGATAACGCACAAGATACAGCAATTGAATACGGTGTTCGTGGCGTGCCAACTCTCGTTATGCTAGATGAGAATGTAGAAGTAAAACGTTTAGTAGGTATGGTACAACAAAAAACACTAGAGGCTTGGTTAAATGATTAAGAAAACAAATAATAATATAACAGAAGGAAGAACTTCATTTAAACCTTTTAACTATCCATGGGCATATGAGGCCTGGTTAAAGCATGAACAATCTCATTGGTTACATACAGAAGTGCCAATGCTTGAAGATGAAAAAGATTGGAAGAAAAAACTAAATGAAACTAAAAAGAAATTTCTTACACATATCTTTCGGTTTTTTACTCAAGGCGATATTGATGTAGCTGGCGGTTATGTTACTAATTACCTTCCCTATTTTCCTCAGCCTGAAGTAAGAATGATGTTACTTGGCTTTGCAGCTAGAGAAGCATTACATATTGCAGCCTATTCACATTTGATCGAGACACTTGGTTTGCCAGAAACCACTTATAACGATTTTATGGAATATGCAGCAATGAGAGAAAAACATGATTATATTTTAAACATATCAGGACAAAATACAACGAAAGAAAATACAGCAACTCATATTGCTACATTCTCCGCATTTACAGAAGGTATGCAGTTGTTTAGTTCATTCATCATGTTATTAAACTTTCCAAGACATGGTAAAATGAAAGGTATGGGTCAAATCGTTACATGGTCTATTGTTGATGAAACTCAGCATTGTGAAAACATGGTTAAGTTATTCAGAACCTATATTCAAGAAAATAATGAAATATGGAATGATGATTTAAAGAGTCGCCTATATACGATAGCTGAGAATATGGTTAAATTGGAAGAAAAGTTTATTGACTTGGCTTTTGAAATGGGACCTATGGAAAATTTAACGTCTGAAGATGTGAAGAAGTATATTCGTTACATTGCTGACAGAAGATTAATATCATTAGGCCTCAAAGGCATATTCAAAGTAAAACGTAATCCTCTGCCGTGGGTTGAGGAAATGATTAACGCACCAACTCATACTAACTTTTTCGAGAATAGAGCTACCGACTATGCAAAGGGTGCTTTATCTGGAGATTGGGGAGATGTTTGGGCACATTAAGGAACTATAATGGAAAAAACAATGACAGCTGAGTGCCATAATTGTGAATCTAGTTACGATATTGTTTATGTTGAAGAATTAGTGTCAGCCGAACTGCCTGAGTTTTGTCCGTTTTGCGGAGAAACCATTGAAGAAATCACCGACTATATAGAGGATGATGAATTCAATGAGGATGCAGAAGGATGGGACTCTTAACCTGGACTTACAATGGTAGTGACTTTACCGAGGAAATGATCGGTGATAATTATGGATTTGTGTATCTAATAACCAACATAATAACCGGCAAAAAATACATCGGAAAGAAATTCTTCTATTCTTCTAAAACAAAAGTATTAAAAGGAAAGAAGAAAAAGTTTAAGGTATCCTCGGATTGGAAAAATTACTACGGGAGTAGTGCCGAGGTGACCAAAGATGTGTTACAATTGGGCCAAGAGAACTTTATCCGAGAGATTATCTACCTTTGCAAATCAAAAGGTGAATGTGGATATCTTGAAGCTAAGGAACAGTTTATAAAAGGCGCACTTGAAAGTGACGATTATTATAATACATGGATTATGGTAAGAGTTCGCAAATCACATATTAAAGGTTTACAATGTTAGATTTTATGAAAGAAATAGAAAACGCAGATTATATTTCTTTTTTGCCACATGAAGAAAATGAAAATGCCGTTGAAGTACTTTCTCAATATTTCAATGAAGAAATTAAAGGCGATCCTGTTGGTGGTAGCTCTGTAGGTCCTGCATACCACGTTATTTTATTTAAGGTGGATGAAGAAGATGAAATTATCCATGAGGATTATTTTGATGCCATATTTTCTGATGTGAGAGAATATATCTCAGGATTAATACCACAAGACTGGTTTGGTTTAGTTATGAAAAAAACCACAAAATCAGGACCTTTATTTGAAAAAATGATTGCCAATTTGAAAGAAGAATGATATAATAGATATTCGTTATTGAAAGATTAAAATGATATTAGTTGATTTGAATCAGGTCCTGCTATCTGGCCTAATGGCACAGATAAACAATTCTAAAGGTGTTAAGTTAGAAGAAGACTTAATACGCCATATGATCCTGAACATCATCAGGACTCACCTAAAGAACTTCCGTGATGAATACGGAGAAGTAGTACTATGTTGTGACAACCGTAAGTACTGGCGCAAGGAATGGTTTCCACATTACAAAGCAGGTCGTAAAAAAGCCAGAGATAAGTCCGATTTAGATTGGCACTTAATTTTTGATATGTTGGCTAAGTTTAAACAGGAATTAAAAGAATACTTTCCTTACAAATGTATAGATGTTGAAGGTGCTGAGGCTGATGATATCATTGGTACATTAGTACCCCGGCATTCAGCACATGAAAAGATCTTGATACTATCGAGTGATGGTGACTTTCTACAGTTACAACAATACAAAAATGTGAAGCAATATAATCCTTCATTAAAGAAGTATGTTGTTTCAGAAAATCCAATAGATGATTTAAAAGAAAAGATTATCCGTGGAGATAAAGGTGATGGCATTCCTAATGTATTATCACCAGCGGATTGTTTTGTAAATGAATTACGTCAAAAGCCAATTACTAAAAGCATACTTGAAAAGTTAATGAAGACACCGTTAGATCAATGGGAAGATGCTGAGACTTTGGTTGGTTGGTCACGTAATAAGATGCTTATCGACTTGACAATGATACCAGATGAGATAAAAGCAAAAATTATAAATACTTATGATGATATTAAACCACCATCTAGAGGAAAGATGTTTAATTACTTTGTAGAGAACAAGCTAACCAATTTAATGGAAGTGATTGAGGAATTTTAATGAAACACATATATCAAATATTTGATGAATTTGAATTAGCAAAAAATAAAAAAGAGCGAATGGACATAATTGGTAAGAATTTGAGCCCTGTCTTGGTTGAGGTCTTAAAATTAACCTTTCATCCAAATTATCAATGGATGATAGATGAAATACCAGATAACTATAAAATACCCCAAGATGTTCTACCAGGTATCACACATGATACACTTAATAATCAATTGCGTAGAATTTATATTGTTCAAAAAGGACATCCTACTGCCGAAAAATTAACTACGAAAAGAAGAAATGAATTAGTGATTCAAATGTTGGAATCATTGGAGCCTCGTGAAGCTGAAATTATAGCCGGCATTTTACGAAAAGACCAAGGCGTGAAAGGCTTAGATTACAAATTTGTAAAAGAAGCCTTTAAAGATATGTTACCATAACGGAGGAAAAAATTCGTGTCTAAATTTGTAGGTAAGTTTCGTAAAGATAGGGATACTTTTGAGGACTATAATCAATCTCAAAAGAAACCAAAGAAATTCAAACAAAATAAAAATTTGAAACATTTTGAGGATGTGGAAGAAACCTTCCGCCAACCACGAAACCGAAAACCGTTGTATTAATACAACACTGAGCTTGACTTAAAGCCCATATTGTAGTATAATAGATACTTCATTGCAAAAGGAGTGTCTAAATGCTATTTTATGGTACATTGCCAAAGTCCAAGAAAAAGAAACCACCGAAAGCTGTTCGTGAGCAGTATGACCAGTGGTTGCTTAAACATTCCCCAGCAAAAACAATTAAACCAATAAAAACCTCCGGTTGGTCGTACAATCTAAGTACACCACCTGGTCGTGAAACCGTTCGTCATCCGTCAAAGGATACTGGCCTAGGTGTGGCAACAAAACCCGCACCTAAAGTCTACACCGGTTCCATGGTCAAAGGTATTGCAACAATGCACAAGTCCAATGCTGTGCCGGTTTTCACGGATGAGCAGACTGTGGACATTTCAAGAATGAGGAGATAAAATGAGTACTAAAGTTACACTTGTTGTCAAAATACAACGACCACATTGTCGTACACCAATTAAACCTTTACAAAAGCATAAAAGTAGTGTACAATACAACCGTAAGCCAAAACATCCAAACAAAGTGAGAATATATGAGTGAGTACACAAACCAACTTCAACGTAAACCAACAGAGTACCAGACCGAGTTAAATATGATTGATGATGTAACCAAGCAATGGGCTATCATGTCCTTGTATGAGAAAGACCTAGAAGCTTACCATGAGTTGAAAGAAAAGAATGACAGTCTATAATTATGAAGATGTATTTCAGGATATTCCTGGCGATTCTGCTAATGTAATATTCAATATTCCTCCAGAGATGCTTGAAGAAACTGGTTGGAAAGAAGGTGATACGATTAAAATTGAACTAATTGACGGTGCATTACACCTAAGGAAAAAAGATGGAACTGATTAATTCCAAATCAATACTGGCCAAGTTAATGGCAACTGAGAACCTCTCGGTAGAGCAGAGGTCAGTACCTACAGCTTTCTTTGATGTTGAAAATCGTATTTTGACGGTTCCAATATTAGATAATAAAATTTCCAGCCAACTATATGACCTTTTTATGGGACATGAGGTTGGCCATGCTCTCTATACACCTGCTATTGAGTTAAAAGAGAATTTAATTGCTGGTGTTGACCAAACTATTATTAATGTAGTTGAAGATTCCCGTATTGAGAGAAAAATCAAGTACAGATATCCTGGTCTATCTAAATCGTTTGTCAAAGGATATACTGAATTAGTTGAACGTGATTTTTTCGGAACTAATGGTCAAGATCTCAGCGACATGAATTTTATAGACAGAGTTAATATCCATTGCAAAGGTGGTCCGGCTCAAGGCATAAAATTTGATGAAATAGAACGTGAATTGCTAGATAAAGTTGAAAATACTCAAACCTTTGATGATGTAATCCGTGTCTCTAAAGAAATTGTCGAATATATGAAATTAGAGCAGAAAGAAAAAATTAAAAAAGGCAAGTTCAAAGTAAAAAATCGAGAAAATCCTGAAAAAGATGAAAATTCTTTTCAAAATATGAATCTCGGCGATAAAAATGAGCAAGAAAAAGACGAATCTGAAAATTCCGGCAAATCTAAGTCTAAGGAAAGCGACAAAGACGAAGACCAGAAAGAAAATTCACAACAAAATTCTAAAAATTCTGATACTAAAGACAAAAAAAGCGACAAAGACGAAAAAAATGAGTCTACCGATGGCATTACTGAAGAAAATGACGCCAAAATTGCTCAAAATCAATTGAAATCCCATACTGATGAGGCTTTCCGTAAAAATGAGTCAAAATTATTTGATAAAAAATCAAGAGATTATGTATATGCTGATCTTCCTGACTTGGATATAAACAAAGCCATCTTTGATTACAAGGATTTTTACAAAAAATACAAAAAAGGCGGTCCTGACGGCCAATCATATCGTACAGGAAAAGAACATTTCAGTAAAATTCGTATTGAATCTGAAAAAGTAGTATCCTATCTTGTCAAAGAATTTGAATTACGCAAAAATGCCGACCAGATGAAGAAGACTTCAGTATCAAAAACTGGTGATTTGAATATGAGCAAAATATTCTCTTACCAATTCAATGAAGATATCTTCAAGAAAATCTCGGTTATGCCTGATGGTAAATCTCACGGACTTGTAATGTTCTTAGATTGGTCCGGTTCTATGGGTAATCACATAGCCAACACAATGAGACAGTTATTTAATTTGGTGTTGTTTTGTAAAAAGGTTAATATTCCTTATGAGGTATATGCTTTCACATGTGAGTCTTTACCTGAATATACATATGAGGTTACACCTAAAAATGGAAACTTGGCATTCAACAAGTTTTCGCTGATGAATATTTTATCACATAGAATGTCGGCATCCGATTTCATGTATGCTGGATCTGTACTGTGTGCTATCGGACTTATCGGTAGTTCTGAAGGTGAAAGATTTCCTTGGTGGACAAGTCTTTCAAGTACACCATTGAATCAGGCAATTATATCGGCTGCAAAAATAGTACCAGAATTTCAAAAGAAAAACAAATTACAAATTGTAAATACTATTTTCCTTACTGATGGTGAATCCGATTCTATTGATGGTGTATACCAAGAAGATGGAAAATATAATAAACCTCTATATGGTCTAGATGTATTAGTTATCAGAGATCCTAAGACTAAAAATCAAGAAACTATTAGAGATTGTCAATACGGTGCTAATGTTACAACAGGTTTGATTAAGTTATTGAAAAAATTAACCGACTGTAATATCATTGGTTTCTATGTCCTCGCTGGATCAGAGTTTAACCGTAAGATACATAGATTCTATGATTTCGGAGGAAATCAAAAGAGATATGATACATTAGCCATACAATTCAGGAAAGACAATTACTCTGTGGTGACTTCCGCAGGATTTGATGAGTACTATTTGCTCAGATCACAAGGCATGGCTATTGATGATGATGCCGAATTTGAAGTAAAAGAAAATGCAACCACTCGTGGTATCGTTTCTGCCTTCAGTAAGTATACGGGAAATAAGTTAAATAACCGTGTCGTGTTAAACCGTTTTATCAAAATGATTGCATAAGGAGAAATTATGAGAACAGCTAAGATTGAACCTAACAAAACCAGTAACGGCTGGATTATTACAATAGAAGAAAGTGGTAAAGTTCAAGTTACCACAATTGTAATGGGAACACATGAAGAAGCTACTTCCGTGGCTGAAAAGTTCCTTGCCGAAAATACAGAGAAACCCCAACTATTACGAGATTGACTATGAGTTTAGATAATGAAACAAAAGAGATTTTCTGTATTGCTCAGGAAGAATGTGCTGAAGTAACACAGGCTATTTCCAAAGTCTTTCGATTTGGTATGGATTCGGTACATAACAACCGAACTAACAAAGAAAGACTAGAGGAAGAAACAGGAGACCTTTTGGCAATGATAGACATTATGATTGAGAAATGTATAATCTCGGATACAAATGTCAACGGTGCCAGAAAGGCCAAAAGAGAGAAGTTGAAAACCTGGTCAACTATCCGTGGCCTTTAAGAAAAGGTACGAAACAGGTGTTTTTGATTGAATTGGCGAATCAGTCTTTCAATATCGGCTTCAGATTTAGGTTTGTGAGTTTCAATATAAATTTCCAAGTCCGATTGATTTAGACGCTTGCCGATGTATTGAAAGAATGATATAATTGATTTGATGAGTTCCATGAATTGTCCTTTTAGTATTAACGTTATGAGTGTTTATACTAATATATATACTACTTTCACTTTAAACTTTTATGACAAACGAACAAATATTAGAGTATTATAACAAATTGGTAGAGTTCTACGGACCAGAACTACCACATCCTGAACACCAGCCAATACAATTTCAGTACCTGATTGACCTATACAAATATCATGTGGAAAAAACAAACCAACCGAAGGAGTGAATATGGACTTAGATAATTTTGCATTGTTTTTAATTGGATCGATTTTGGTATCTCTTGGACTTATTGTCTTGGCGATGGCGGCTTTACTAATTAACCATCTCTATGTACGATACTGGAAAACTGTCGAGTTGTTCCGTATATGGAGCTACGATATGCCTCAAGGTGAGTACCTATTCACCAGCAATACAGCACCAGTAACTACAGACTCACCTAGAGCCAACACATGAACACTCCGACCAAAACTGATATTATAACTGAATTGAGTGATGTTCGAGATATGTTCAAGAATTCTTACCTTGCTAACATAATCGAACGTGCCATAATAGAGATCGAGCAACTCAGGTCCGACCACGCCAATGTACAATCCGATATGTATGCAGGAGTAAGACGGTGATTGATGTTAAACAAGCTAGAGACGAAGCCTGGAAGTATGCCAACCAACAAGACATTGATGGTTTTCAACAACTACTAGATTTCTTTGAAGATAAATTTGCTGAACTGTTACTCTCTGGTAATGTAGAAGGAGAACCGAGTGAAGCACCGTCATACCGATATAAAGACTTTGATACGTACTGGAAGATTATTGTACCGACTCTGTGGAATGTAAAAGAGTGGGACAACGAAACAATCAAAGCATGTGTCAAAGATGCTTTCGAAGATGCGAGAAGAAGGAAATAAAGTGGTATGAGTGATGTTTATTTTATAGAAGATGCTGTTTCTGTTGCTGTTAAAATCGGCAAAGCAAACAATATTTTTACACGACTTAAAGAATTACAGACTGGTAATCCTAATCCGCTTAGAGTTATTCATTATTTAAAATGTAATTCACCTAAACAAGCTTTTGAATTGGAAAAAGACTTGCATAGAAAATTTCATCACCTCAGAAAAGAAGGTGAATGGTTTCACTATGATGAAAAAGAATTTAAACAATTATTCGAAACGACATCAACATATAACGAAAGAAAAGCAAAAAGAGAACCAGTAAAATTTAGAAATTTAGAAGGTGAAGTTGATTTTTGCCTTAAAAACTTTCCCGATTGTTTTTTCTATCCATTCCATAAAGCTCAGATAACACAAAGTTATGAAATGGCAATAAACATGTCAAATCCATTTAGAACTATGGAATGGCCGACATATGGTGAACAGAGACTACTTCCTTGGTCCACAAAAACTGATAAGGTGTTTATTTGTGATAGAAAACACAAGGAAAATATCGTAATCAACCAACACAATAAGATAAAAAAAGAAAGAGAAGAAATGATGAAGCCTTCTGATTTGTCTTCTTTTTTGTAATTTATATTAAGGGTTCCTCTGGAAGGGGCTCCAGAAAAAAATTTCGAATCCTTGGGAGCTGGCCAGAAAATAAAAAAGAGAAAGAAAGAGTCCGACCACCACCAGCTTTTTTCCCTATAACACTAAGTCAAGCCCCCCCCATCCAATAAAAAAGACCGATGGGAGCTCTGCTCAACCACCGGTCAACGGGCCACAATCAGCCACGAAAAGTCTATCCAGCGAAAGCCACCCCAGCCAATAATAATAAACCAGCCATAGTGCCCATAACATATAATTCGAACATATTTAAACTCCTTGAATAGTAAATGTTGGATATTTCACAAAACCAGTAGTATCCTTTTTAGCCTTGCCTTTGGCATATAAACCAACCACTACACCTTTTGGATCTAGAAAGCGAAGGTCGGATTCGTCGCCATTATATACTGGCAAACCCATATACGTGGCAGGCATTGGCTGTGTTTTCTTAATACCGAACACCACTGCTATATTGTAGCCTTGCTTAATGGCTTCTGCCACATCGCTGTCGTTACCGTCAGCAGCTGAAAATGTAAGCGTGTAATTGGGGATATGCTTGAATTTACGGCCTAGGATCTTGGTGTAATCATAGAATTGGACCTCTGGAAAGGCTTCGAATATATTGGCATACGTTACACCATTACGGACACATTCGTATTTTTCCCAAGCAAGGTCACTAGTACCATTGGGGCGATATACAGGAACCAAGCCTAACCGCTTAGACTGCTTTAAGCCTAATTCTATATCCTTAACCAATAATGCCATAAAAGTAGCACGATCCTGGAAGAATAGGTTGGTTTTGCGGATTCTCGCTTGTTGGATTACATTGGTATTCTCGCCTTTTTTAAACATACCGCCACGTCCTGCAAGGTTCAAGCAAGCCGCAATACAACCTGGAGTGGCCTTAGCGCATGTATTCTTACCAGATAAACTGGCTGGAGCTAAGTGGAGAATGTAAGTGTTGAAACCTTGAGCGATACCTTTAAGGATCTTTGGATTGCCTGTGGAGAGTAAATTCATAATTTTGCTTTCTTTGTTGATTTGATGGAGTAATTATACCAGATTAGGAGGAAATGGCAAGCGTTATCAATAATACTTGACCAATTTACTGGATTATTCCTCTGTTACCTCAATATAACGAGCAACCGTCAAAGCTTCGCCTTCCTCCAGCTGTTCCACTATACTATCAAATATAAAACCAGGGGTGGAACCTTCAACCAATACCACCTCAATTTCCACTTTATATTTTACCATTTTATTTCCTTTTTGTTTTCAATTTATGGAGTAATTATACCAGAATCCCAGGATTTGGCAAGCGTTATCAATAATACTTGACCGGAATAGCTGAATACTTTTGACGTATATTGCCAAATTTTCGGATTCTGGTATAATGGATGTATTCGAAAGCAGGCCTGGGGTGGACGTGGAGGCTGGTCTTATATTTTATAACCTAGGAGATAATACTTGACCGGAATAGCTGAATACTTTTGTCTTATATTGACATTTTCTAGGATTTTGTTATAATTAAACCTTCGAAACGATACAAAAAGGAAATAAAATGGAATGTACTTGCTGTAGAAAATGGCGCTGGAATGGTTTCAATTCTTGCCCAATTGCTCGAAACCCACCGATTAATCCTAAACAAGAATAACCAAAAAATGAATACTAAAGTACTCCAGAGAAAATTGTGAGTACTTTAGTTCTAAGGTTGCCAAATCCACCAAATCTGTTAGAATTATTGAATTGAATAAGGAATGATTATGAATAGAGAATGTATATCATATGAGGTTGCTTGCTACCATTTTGACGCCATGCTGGATGAGCACGGTCCGGTGGTTATTGACGGCATTACCTTTGACAGGTCCAGAATCCTCAGAGAATTGGATCCAACCGGGTATCGCTGTGGTGTATTAGATTACACCGATGCTACTGGATATGATATAATGGAATATGAGGTTTAAGCAAGGTAGAATCTAGGTATAATTCAGGTAAAATTTCAGGTAAGATTTTAGGTAAAATTTCAGGTAAAAAGGAAATA
>Ga0164297_10005473_pt1 | contig 10879 bp, 10 predicted proteins | sample GEODES058metaG_FD_113539 | JGI IMG/M metagenome (GOLD analysis project Ga0164297, IMG submission 113539) | Dystrophic lake water microbial communities from Trout Bog Lake, Wisconsin, USA - GEODES058 metaG | ecosystem: Environmental > Aquatic > Freshwater > Lake | place: USA: Trout Bog Lake...
AAACCGATCGACAACAAAAAGCCGGCTGATTACGGCGTCGACACCGCCCCGCGCCTGACTGTCCTGGGCGTCAGCGAACCGCCGAAGCGCCAAGCTGGTCAGAAAGTGGGTTCGATCGAAGAGTTGGTTAGCAAACTCCGCACGGAAGCGAAGGTGATCTGAGATGACGAGCCTAGTTCTCCTCGAATTTGACGCATCGGGCATCAAGCAGCCGTCACGCAGCGCTGTTGCCGCGGCCGCCGCTCTTGGTGAAGTGCATGTGCTGGTCGCCGGCTCCGGCGTTGGCGCAGCGGCGGAAGCTGCGGCGAAATTGCCAAGCGTGGCCAAGGTGCTCGTGGCCGACGCACCGGCACTGGATCATCTGCTAGCTGAACCGGCGGCAGCTCTGCTCGTCAGCCTCGCGTCGGCTTATTCGCACGTCTTGGCGGCCACCAGCGCAGTCGGCAAGAACATCTTGCCGCGCGTCGCCGCACTGCTGGACGTCCAGCCGATCAGCGATATCGCCGCTGTTGTGGACGCTGACACCTTCGTCCGCCCGATCTACGCAGGCAACGGCATGGCGACGGTGAAGTCGTCCGACAGCAAAAAAATCATCACCGTCCGCGCCGCAAGCTTCGACCCGGTCGCAGCCGAAGGAGGCAGCGCGACGATCGAAGCGATTGCCGCCGGCGATCTGCCGATGCCCGGCAAATTCCTGTCGGCTGAACTGTCTAAGAGCGAGCGTCCGGAGCTGACAGCCGCACGCGTCGTGATCTCCGGTGGTCGCGGCATGCAGAACGGCGAAAACTTCAAGCTGATCGAGCCGATTGCTGATATACTCGGCGCCGCGGTCGGGGCGTCGCGTGCAGCCGTGGATGCGGGTTTCGTTCCGAACGAATACCAAGTCGGACAAACCGGCAAGATCGTCGCGCCCGAACTGTATGTCGCAGTCGGCATTTCGGGGGCCATTCAGCACCTTGCCGGCATGAAAGACAGCAAGGTCATCGTGGCGATCAATAAGGATGAGGAAGCGCCCATCTTCCAGGTCGCCGACTATGGCCTGGTTGCTGATCTGTTCAACGCATTGCCCGAATTGAAGGCAGAACTGGAGCGCGCCTAACGATGATTACCGACGCCAAGCCCGAGATCCCGCTGGCTGATATCCCCGATATCCGCAAGATCGGCATCGTCGGTGCGGGACAGATGGGCAACGGGATCGCCCATGTCTGCGCCATCGCGGGCTTGCCGGTAACCATTGTCGACATCAAGCAAGACGCCCTTACCCGCGCCATCTCCACCATGGCGCGCAACATGGATCGACAGGTCAATCGCACGCTGATCTCCACCGATCAGCGTGACGAAGCTCTGGCGCGCGTATCAACCTCCACCGACTACGCCTCGTTGGCTGACGCCGATTTCGTCATCGAGGCCGCGACCGAAAAAGAAGACGTCAAGCGGGCGATCTATAAGTCTCTTACCCCGCATCTGAAGCAGTCAGCGATGATGGCGACGAATACTTCGTCGATCTCGATCACACGCCTCGGCGCGGCGACCGACCGCCCGGAAAAATTTATCGGCATGCACTTCATGAACCCGGTGCCGGTGATGAAACTGGTGGAGATCATTCGGGGCATCGCCACCGACGAACCCACTTTTCAGGCCGTTCACATCCTCGCACAGAAGCTGGGTAAGGTCAGTGCCGTCGCGGAAGACTTTCCGGCCTTCATCGTCAACCGCATCTTGGTGCCGATGATCAACGAGGCCGTCTTCGCCCTTTACGAAGGCGTCGGCTCGGTTTCCGCGATCGATGACGCCATGAAGCTGGGTGCGAACCATCCCATGGGCCCGCTGGAACTCGCCGACTTCATCGGCCTGGATACCTGCCTGTCGATCATGCAAGTGCTGTACGATGGGCTATCCGATAGCAAATACCGCCCCTGCCCGCTGCTGGTGAAGTATGTCGAAGCTGGCTGGTATGGCCGCAAGACGGGCCGCGGCTTCTACGACTATACGCAAACCCCGCCACGCCCGACGCGGTGAACGACACTCTCCGCAGACCGGATCTGCGGCCGCTTCGGCCCGGTGATGCTGGCTAAATCCCGATCTGACCCGCTGCTGGTGCGATTAGACTAGCAGCGGATTTGCGTCAGTTCTTCGGCGGCGCAACCGCGTAAGTGGCAGCCAGGTAATCCACGATCATAGCCTGCATGTCGTCGTCCATCGGCGCGCCAAATACCGAGCGCATCTTGACCACCTCGGCTTTCCACGTTGCCGCAGAGAGGAAGGTGGAATTCATGATGATATAGTCAGAAGTGTGGCAACTATTGCAGATCGCACCCACGATCTCGACATTCGGTCCCGGAGCGAGCGGCTCGGCATTTGCTGCTAGAGCCGGGGCGCCGAAGACGATCGCCAGGCACAGCCCGGCAAGCGGGAGATACCACCTCATCGAACCGTAACCTTGATCGGTCGTGGCACGTTATTGTGATATCCACCGGCATTGAACTTGAGCGTCTCCGCCTGTTTCTCCCCCGTTTCGCTGGTTGCCCGGCAGGCGATTTCGATCGTTCCCGGTTTCATCAGTGTCGTCTGCAGCATAAAGCGGCGGAAGGCATACGGACCTACCGAATGCTCAAGGAAGGCATCTTGCCAGGATTTGCCGCCATCCAAGGAGACCTCCACACGGCCGATACCATTGCCCCGGTCCCAGGCGACACCGCGAATGGTGAAGCCGGCGCGATCCACTTCCGCACCTTCCAGCGGCTCAGCGATCAGCGAATTCACCACCATCTCGGTAATCGGAACGGTGGTTTCGGTGCCCTGAGACGTGAAGGGCTGCTCCACCGGAAACATGCCGGCTGGCACACGATACGCTGTCTTCATCCAGAAATTGTTGAGCGGCTTCGAACTCACCTCTATCCGATTGAGGTGTTTGATCCAGTAGGTCCCCGTCCAACCGGGCACCACCAAACGCGCCGGGTTGCCGTTTAGCAATGGCAAGGGCGCATTGTTCATAGAGGTGGCCACCAACGTCTTGGGGTCCATCGCCTTTACCAACGGCAGGCTTTTGACAAAGCGGGGGATCGTGTCCACCGGCACCGTATCTTCGCCACCCAACCAAACCTCCAGCGCGTTATCTTTCACCTTGGCACGCTTAAGCACGTCCGCCAGCGAGGGACCGTGCCATATGGCGCAGCCCATGGCGCCGTCGCCCCACTGCACGCCAGGGACATGCGGGGTGCTAAAGCCGCGGCGATTGCCAGCGCACTGGCAGACAGCCACGACGTCAGTCTGCGGCAGATCGAGTATGTCCTGCCAGGTCAGGGTGACATCCTGCGCCACGGCATCGCCCGTGACGGTCAGGCGCCATGCGTTTGTGCTAGAGAGTTGCGGCACGCCGTCGGCGTGATAGCGTACGAAAAACCGATCGTTGGGGGTCGTAACAGAGGTGAAGACCTCGGTCGGGGTGGCATAGTTGGGCGGGCGATCCGTCAGCTGGATCAAGCGGCGCTTGTCTGGGATATTAACATAGCGGGCTATCGCGCGCATGCCGTCCGGCAACTGCGAGGGGAATCCTGTGCTCTCAGCTGCGCTGGCAGAACGGCCCAACAGCATTGCACTCGACGCGGCAATCAGGTCCCTGCGTCTCATGTCATCTCCATTGTCGCAATTCGCATCAGATTGCGTAGCATCTTAGCGTAGTTGATGCAGCAATGGTGAGTCCTGTCTGCGTGCGCGGCCGTTATCGTTCACCAAATTCGGATGCTCTGTCATTGTCACCTGCCAAGGCCGAGCCGGCGCCCCGCTCGGCCTTGGTGAAGAGGCCCGATCGTTACTCCGCGGCAGCGCGAAACCGCCGAGCATAACGTGTAAGCGCGTCAGCGTCGGTCGGCTCGATCGGGCTGAAATCAGTATGCGCAATCCACTCGGCACGGGTCGGCTTGCGGATGTAGTTGGAAACGGCGTTCAGCGTCAGATAGACGATCTTGCGCGGATAGGGCGTGATATTGCCAGATGAACCGTGCACCAGATTACCGTGGAACATTAACAATCCACCCGGCTTGCCGGTCGGCGCGACGATGCCGCCCTGCGCGACGAGCTTCGTCACTGTCTCCTCATCCAACGTCCATAGCGGATAAGACGTCGTGCTCGTGTCATGGCCTGCGGAGAGCACGCCGTGCGTGTGACTACGCGGCACCAGCATGAGAGGCCCATTGATCGGCATTACCTCATCGAGAAAGACCGCGATATTCATTGCCCGCGGCTCGGGCATACCGTCGTCGCGCGCCCAGGTACCGTAATCCTGGTGCCATTGCCAAACGTCGCCCGTGAAGGATGCCTTCGCGTTGATCTTATACTGATGCATATAGAGCTTCTCGCCAAAGATCTGCTCAATCGGGCGGATCATCGCAGGGTGGCGGGCGAGCAAGCCGTGTGCTTCGTTATAAAGATGCGCGGCGAAGGCCGTGCGCGGTGCGCCGGACCGTTCCCGCCAGACTTCCGGACGGTCTTGCTTGTAAATTTCTTCAGCCTCGGCCTTCAGGATATCGACTTCCTCTTGCGTGAAAGTCGCTGGCAGGAAGAGATAGCCTTCCTCGTGGAATTGGCGAATTTGATCGTCCGTCAACATCGATTTCATCCCTTCTCTTAAGCAGCTTTTGGTTGCAGGCGTTCGGCCGTCAGGCGCGCGGCACTGGCGGCATGGGCTTCGGCGGCGGCGGCTGACCGGGCGGCATCACCGGTGATGATGGCGTCTAAGATGGCAGGATGCTGGTCCTGCCATACCAGATTGGCGTAATCGGGCAGTACCAGGACGCTCGCCATAGACCGCATTAGGTGCGGCCACATCGGTTCCGTCATCTCTGTGAGCGCCTGATTGCCGGACAGCCTGTATAGCGCACGGTGAAAATCGGCATCGGCCCGCACCAGTACCGGCATCGGCGTGACGGCAGAAAATCCCTGGCCAGCCCTGACCATGGCCTGCAACTCCCGCAGGATCGCCATATCGGCACATCCCGCAGCGACCCGCCTGGCGGCCAATCGCGCAGCCGGTGCATCTATCGCTTCGCGCACTTGATACAGGTCGCTGACCCGCGCCGTATCGAGCGGCACAACCCGGAGGCCCTTCTTACCATAATCCTCCACCAAGCCTTGGCGCTTCAGGAGGTGTAGCGCGTGCGATACCGGCTGCCGAGAAATGCCCAGCGTGTCCGCGAGTTCAGCTTGGCGGATGCGTTGGCCTGGCGCGAGCGTGCCCTCGGCGATCGCCTCCAGCAATTGCTGATACGTGCGGTCGATCAGGCTTTCGGCATTTGCGAGCGGTTGCATCACAGAATTCGGAATTCCATTTTCGATAGGCGCTTGGTAGCGGGTCTTACCTTGCGTGGTCAAGGGGCGGGGTCGCCTCTGCCTCCAGAGGCTTTGAGTGCCAGCGACCGGGGGCGCTGCGTCATTGTACCAAAACAATTAAAATGATTTCATGATGGCGCGGATGCCTGCAGCATTCTAGACGGCGTGTGCATCGTTACTCGCTTGGCCGAGGGTTGCGGCTAATGCGCAGCGATTACGGGCGGGTATATCGGCTTGGGGAACTGCAGTGGCACGAGCATTTTTTCTACCCCTGGCTTTCACCACGCTCCTGCTCGCCTGGCAGGTGTGGAACAGTCGGCGCTGCGCAACCACCTTTGCCCGCTTCCGCCAGCGCACCTACAGTCCCCGCAACCGTATGCTCGGGGGCCTCGTGCGGCTATCTGTCGTGGCAGGTCTCGGGGCCCTGCCAATGGTGTCTTCCGCCAAGGCAGAGACATTGCCTGCCAATCACTTGGCGGGGTTTACATGCCCAGGGAATGGTGCAACGGCACGCACGACTCAAGGTGCAGAGATCCGATTTGAAGGCGCTGTCCCGGACGATCCGACTGCCTGTGTTTGGGCTGTAACCACCGCCTCGGGTAAACAACTGACAGTCCATGTCCTCTATAATCTATTCCGCTTAGGCGATGATGCGCGGTTGAATGATCACATGCGGCACGTTTATCGCGACCTCTTTCCCCTATCGGACGGCAAGAAAGTCTCGCAGCTGATTAGTGGCAGCGATTTTAAGACAACTATGCGCCTGGACCTAGCCGTCGAAGGACCGGTGAGCGTTAAGGTCGGCTCGGTCACCCACACCGCATGGCTGATCCACGCGAAAGCGACGGGGACCTTCGGTAGCGACATAACAATGGACAATCGCTATTGGCTCGATACTGTCAGCTATGCGCCGATCAAAAAAATAGAATCAGTCAACGGTAACAGTGATGCCTACGATGTTATCGAGCTAAACAGTTCGCCGACAAATCAACTCAAGCACGGCAGCGGCGCGAAGACAGACACAACGCCACTCCGCCATAGCGCAGCTACCGGGCAGTCTACGGGCTGATTTTGTGCGTCCTTCCCTATGGCCATAACAAAACTGGCTTTCGAAATTGAGGTCGCCACACGTCAGGAAGCTAACGGAGAACCGGCTTTTGCACTTGCGTTGCATCAAAGATGCGTTCGTCGCGTGTCCGTTATTAGACGCAGAGGGTTTACCGGAATGGAAGGTCAAAGCTAGACTGATCGCCGGAACTGGTGCGCCGCGGCTGGTCAGCGCGACAATATGAATAGTTGCTGGGTTCATAGTTTGAAAAAGTAATAAGGTCTGGATATGAGCACAGTGACCATTGCCCTACTCACGTCCATTGTGCTGATGTTGTTGTGTTTCGTCATTGGAGCTCAATTGCGGCGTCGAGATAAGGTTCCTCGCGCATTTGATACACGACCTTTTGATGAACGATTTCAGACGACCTTAGACCCGATTGGCGATCAAATCAGCGATATGGTGGCAGTTCTCGATGCCACATATTCCTTTCGATACATTAATACATCATATTGTGTGGCCCTTGGCGCAGTTAGAGAAGCAATCTTAGGATCTTCCATCGAAAACTATGTATCTCCGGACGAGGCCGAGCGTATCCGGTGCGCATTGCGGTCACTGAGCGCAGAACACCGCTCGACCACTATGATGATAGACATGAGAGGTGTAAATGGCAGGATCCTGCATGTTGCCACAAAAATACTTTACTTAACGGACCAAACCACACCAAAAATTGGACCCCAGAAATTTGCTATTATCTCAAAAGAAATAACGAACAAATGCGAATACGGAACGCCGTCCGAGACGTATCTCGATGAGATCGCTCCCTTTGGTGCGGTTGATCTCGGCCTACAACGTCTCGCCAAAATAGGTGCTCTATCGGCGGGCATCGCTCATGAAATCAATCAGCCTCTTGCAACGATAAGATTTGCTGTCGAAAACGCGTCGGACACCTTGGAAGAGACGCCGGTTAATCTAGCTGGCGTTAAACAGAAGCTAGCGATCATAAATCGTCAGATAGACCGGCTTGCCGGCCTCACCAAGCATATGCGGCAGTTCGCCCGAGGGGAGCCAACTGTCTGCGTCGCAACTGACGTGAATAATGTCGTTCAAAATACGAAAACTCTTGTGGATGGCCGATTAAGACAGTCGGGCGTAACGCTGATATCTAGTATTCCTGAAACCACGCCTCTTGTAAAAAGCGATACCCTTTTGCTGGAACAAGTTCTGGTGACGCTGATCGTAAATGCCTGCGAGGCTTACGATAGGAATACGGCTAAAAAGAAACTTGGCAGCTCCGAGCGCTGGATCAGGTTATCGGCACACGAAAACGATAATACGATAATCCTATCAATTTCCGATCAAGCCGGCGGCATACCAAACGCGCAGCGCGACAAATTGTTTGCCGCAACCCCACCCGCAGAATGCAACCCTAAAACAGCAATGCTGGATTTATGGGTTTGCCACTCGATCATGGACGCACTCGGTGGCAAAATCAGTCTAACGTCGTCTCCTGAATCATCTCAGTTTCACCTTTCATTACCTCTAGCAACGCCATCGTCCATAGGTCGAACGACAGTAGTCGCGGGCAAGCAGGAAGGTATGTGAACGAACCGATCTGACGGGGACATCAAACCGCCAAGTATGACTATGATCTAAGCTGCCTCGCAGCGACAGACCTGGCAGACCGAATGCTCATGCGGGTCACAATGCCGCAGGCATCACCGGCACAATGCAGACGGAAACTTTTAAGATACAGTCGTTCCGCTCGTCTCATCCGCGCGAGCGTCCATCGGGACAATTTGCCCCAGCTCTGGCTCTGGAGCGGGATCCGGTTCTCTATTCAAGCCAGTAAACATATAACCTTTACCGCGGATCGGCCGGATATCCGGCACCGGGCCCTTGTAAGTTTCTAGAGCCCGGCGCAATCGAGAGAGAACATTATCAACCGTCCGGTCGAACGGGGACAGAGCGCGGTTGTTCAACGCCTTGGATATTTCTTCGCGCGTCACCAACATTCCAGCATGGTTCTCGAGATACTGCAGCGTTAAGAACTCGGCATTCGTCAACCGGATGACATTTCCATCGGGCGCCTTCAGAACACCCCGCAACGGATCAATCTCCCACGCACCCAATCGGTCGCCAGCATTTGCGACCACGCCGTCGTCCTTCTGCAGGCGCTCTACTTTGTAGCGCCGCAACACCGCCCGCAAGCGTGCCAGAACAACGCGGAAATCGTCGGCCTTGCCGACAAAGTCGTCTGCACCGCATTCCAACGCGACGACCTTATCGAACGAACTGACATTATTCGTTAAAACGACAATCCCGCCCTGGAACTGCTGCTCTCTAAGAGTAGGGATAATCGACAGCGCGTCGTCGCTACCAATAAATTGATCTAGAACGACAAGATCGGGTTGCGCGTGTTTGATCCATGCCACCGCGTCACGTAAATTGTCTCGGTGGTCCACGGTAAAACCGTGCCGGGACAGATACTCCGCCACTTCTGCGGCGAAATCCTTTTCGTCCTCGACGAAGCAGACCGTATACATTTTTTTCCTCAACGCTGACTGACATTAAGATAATAAATTAAACAAAACCGGAAATCAATCTTTTCGGACCAATACAGCCCCTGAATGGCTCGTTTTTTATTCTCACATCCACGTCCAAAATTCGCACGACACCTGCGCCGCAGAATAATTTAGATTCACGGATGTTAAAAAACCTCTGTATTGGCTTGTAGGTTTTGACGTGCGGTAAAATCGGCACAGACCAATGCCACTTACGGGCAGGCGCTTTTCAGAAGCATCCAGCCTGTGATCACATCTCCCGAAAATACCATCTGACCCGGAACATAACTACCACCATCATAGTTTCCGACGGAAAATACACCAAAGCTATTCAAAATATTTAATACAAATAAAACTTAATATTTCCTTGATTTAATCCCGCCGACATTCGAATAATTCGGGGCTTTCCGAGTAGTATTTCGTCATAAGGCGGAGTTCTTCTCAATAGAGGGCATATTTATCAAGGAGAACACCCATGAAGTCACGTTCTGTTGCGCTGTTTGCGGCGGTTATTCTTGCTGCAACCTCCGGCATGGCAATGGCTAGCGGCCATAGCAGCGGCACCGGCTCGCTCTCGATCGGCCTGGCTGGCTCGTCGAGCGGCAGTGGTTCCCAAAATACCGGCAACACCAATCCCGACTCCTCCAACACCAGCGCTGGAGCGTCTGTGACCATCACCTCCAGCACGGGTGCGCAAAATGCTTCGACGTCCAATACGGCGCTGAATACCTACACGACCACGGCTAGCACCGGCACCGGTGGTGGTCATGCGACGGGCGCCGCAGGTGGAGCTGCTTATGCCGGCTCCGGCGCTTCGGGGGTGACGCATCACCTCATCAGCGCCTTCTAACCTCGGTCCAGGAGCATCGCCGGGCACGCTGCTCGGCGATGCAATCCTCGGCCCGCGGCTGAAGGGACAAAGACTATGACGGCTTGACCGATAGCAACATGTGCGTTGATCGAAAGGGCAGCAAAGTGACAACGTAAGTTTGCAGAAAATACTTACTTCTGGAGCGATAATTCCAAATCGATCCTCTGCAAATACTGTTCGCTCTGTTACTATATAGCCCCAAAAGACTAGCATAGCCTATCAGCGATATGAAGCGTTCATCTGATAACCGTCGCGCAGTCTCATGCGCCGTGGCCAGGACCGGGTTGGAAAACTATCCGTCCGTATTTTCCTTAAGGGGAGCATCACGCGATGAACACACTGAAAATGGTATTCCGGGCGGTCACCATCGTTTCCGGCCTGGCTCTTTGCGCTTCGCCTGCGTTTGCGTGGGATCAACATGAACAGCGCGGAGGCGGATCCATCAACAGCGGCAACAACAGCGGCAATAGCACTTCGAACTCCAATTCGAACGCAACGTCCGGCGCTGCCGCAGTTTCCGGCGCACAAAGCGGCGTCGGTAGCGCATCATCTAATCTCACGATCAATAATGGTGGTGCTGGAACGACCGGCATTAACTATTCCGGTTCATACACGGTCAAGGACGTGCCTGCCGTGGCGCCAGGCTCACTCTACGGCGGCACTAACCCATGCACCGTGGGCGTAACCGGCGGCCTCGCCTTAAGCGGATTTGGTCTCGGCCTTGGTGGACAGTGGTCCGATCGCGGCTGCGAACGCCGCAATGGCGCTGTCATCCTGTTCCAGGCCAATCAATCGGACGCCGCGATCGCCCTGCTTTGCGAGGACACCGATATCCGCGCAGCGTTCAAAGTCTCCGGCAAGCCCTGCCCGCAGGACCTCGCTGAGGCAGCCGCAGCGGCCGCCGCCAAAGCACCAGTCGCGACAGCCGCGCCGCCGCCTGTTATGAGCCCGGTACCAGTTGCCATACCGATGGCAATGCCCGCCGCTGCACCTGCCAATGCAACAATGGCAGCGTCCGATAACGCCACCGGCGACTATAAAGGCGGCAAACCGGCTTGGTGCTCCGAT
>Ga0164297_10005474_pt1 | contig 10871 bp, 21 predicted proteins | sample GEODES058metaG_FD_113539 | JGI IMG/M metagenome (GOLD analysis project Ga0164297, IMG submission 113539) | Dystrophic lake water microbial communities from Trout Bog Lake, Wisconsin, USA - GEODES058 metaG | ecosystem: Environmental > Aquatic > Freshwater > Lake | place: USA: Trout Bog Lake...
AGCGATGCACTATGTACACGCTACATGTGTGGCACGCACCCGAGGGCGGTGAGCTGCGCGAGCAAGTCCTGCGCTGTGTCGACGTCGAAGTGGGCCTGTGCAGTGGTGCACCAGCTGCTGTCTGTGTCTGCTGCCTGCTCGCAGCACCGGAGCAGGCGCTTGAGCAACACCTCAGTGCGTCGCGGCTCGGATGGAGACGGCATGGGCGCGTTCTGCGGAGGGAGGACGCGCGATATTCTACCCACGAACCAGGGAGGAGGGCTTCGCAAGCCTGATGGCGTCCAGCCGCGGCATGTACACCAAGCCCGCGCGGCTGGGCTCCACTCACGTGGCGCTGTAATGGAACTTGACAGCCGATGCTGACAACGAGGTGAAGGCGGGCAGCGCTGGCGCCATCGAGGCCGTGGTGGCTGCGATGCGCACGCATGCCAGCAATGCAGCTGTGCAGGAGGCAGGCTGCAAGGCGCTCATCAATCTGACAGTCAATGCTGACAACAAGGTGAAGACGGGCAGCGCTGGCGCCATCGAGGCCGTGGTGGCTGCGATGCGCGCGCATGCCAGCAATGCGGGCGTGCAGGAGCAAGGCTGCTTTGCGCTCAAGAACATGACAGGCAATGATGACATCCAGGTGAAGGCGGGCAGCGCTGGCGCTGTTGATGCTGTGGTGGCTGCGATGCGCGCACATGCAAGCAATGCGGGCGTGCAGGAGCAAGGGAAGATAGTGCTTGCTCGCCTCAAGAAGTAGGTCACTGCAAACTTCTAAACAGGGTTCAATTATTTACAGCAGAGGAATAGCTGAGGAATAGCGTCACAATTGGCTCACGTGCGCTGCGCTACCGCAATCGCGTCATCCATGGAGCCGTAGGTGCGGACAAGAGCCTGATGACAGAGCGGGACGTGAGCGAGCTCGCCGCATCACAAGTAATCATTCGCACGCGCCTGATGAGCTTCGTCAGCCGAAGAAGGCGGGCCGCCAGGGAAGAGCTGCGCAAAAGCATGCGTAAGAGCTGCACAGTGAAATTTTCAACAATCTCCGCCACATCATGTGCGCAGTGCGCACCTTGTGCCAGTGGCGCTTGCGCATATTGATGAACCCTGCATATATACAAGCCGAAGTCAGCATCATCGAAACAGCGGACACACATCCACGCACAGTTGTTGATCTGCGTCTGGTTCAGACCCGTCTCGGTGCCTAGATTGCGCTTGTCTTCATCCGCAGGGTACGGCCACACCAAATTAGCCTGCCACCACTCCTTCAGCGTCGACGTCGCATCCTGAGGCAGCTTACCCTTCTTTCGCTTGCGCAGGAACTCTTCCCTCAAGCTCAAGATGCACGCCGCATGACGGCGCTTAAGATGCACATGCACCTGCTCCTCCGCGTCACGAGGTACGAAGCCGCCTTGGGCACCATCACCTGAGAGGAATACCGTGAATCAGGGCCATGTAGCGATGTCAGGACCAGGATGCGTATAGCACCTAAGGCCGCCTTGAGTAGAGATCCTTGCTGCTCTTGCGCGGCAGCGCACGCCGCCAGTGCAGAGCCAGCAGCCATATGGGCGTTGCGGCCAGTGGACGTGCCGCCGTCTGCAGGAACTGCAGCATTGGCATTGGCCGCACCTATGCCAGGCGCAATATCGCGGATTCGTCGCTCGAAATCCGCGCAGATGCGGTCCGTCTGCGCAAGCACTCGTCATCAGCATGAATACAGAGAGAGAATGAATGAATCGCGACAGAGGGCGATACAAGTTTGCGCACCGTGGCCATGTGCTGCTCGAGCTCGCGCTTCAGCTCCTCCAGCTCCTTGATGTAACCACGCTGATGCATGCGCGCACGCAGAAAATGCTCAGGAGAAAGAACGGGCATTTCATGCAGGCGCTGGAGCGCACAAACACACCCACCATGAATTCGTCGAGCTCGACGTCCATGCCGATGAAGTAGGCCTCTCGCGCGCCACTGCTTGCATTCATCTGCGAGTCAAGTGAAATAGCGAGCAGCATGACACGCGAGCGTGTGAGCTGGGCCAGGTGCGTGACAGGACAGATGGCCAGATATGAAGTGACACGACAGGCAAGAAAGCCGCCAGAGCCGCCGGCTTGGGAAGCGCTTGACGTGAACATCCGGACCTGGCGCACACGGTCATCCAGCGCCTTGCGGTCGCTGTTGATTGCCCGGATGGAAGCGCTGTCCACGGCCGTCACCTGAGCGGAGAGATGCGAAAAGGTACTCTTATCATTCGCCAGTCATTACACGCGCGCGCTTGCCATCGTCCAGGACACGCACCTTGACGCAGGAGTAGTACGTGTCCACAAGCTTAGGCCAGAGCGGATGCATGGTCAGGAACGGGTGAATACCGCTGCCTCCACCGCCGCCGACACGGTGGAAACACGCGGACAGGTCGGCACTCGCCGCTGGCGCGAAGCTGTGGCCCGGGTCCATGAACAGCGCCGCTCCGTGGGTGCCGACTTCGTGCAGGCTGCTGAATGCTGACACGCCGTCATCTGCGCCGTCGAAAAGGGGGTCGTCCATGAAAAGCAAGTCGCCGAGAGCAGGGAGGAATAGGGCGTCTGCTTCACCTCCGCCTGGGAACAGAGCCGCCATGCGCAGCAGGGAGGTGAGGTTGGGAGTGTGCTCCACGAGTGGAGGACACACTGCCGCGGCGGGAGGTGCCAACCGGCACTGTCCTGTCATCAATCAGTCACATCCACATAGCGGTCAACGCTGACCAGGAGGCGGGATCCAACACACAATGCTGAGCACATGCATGCCATGGCTGCTTGTCTGCGGTGCCAGAGCAGCAATCACAGCGTCGGCGGTGCCCCGCAGGCGCTCGAAAGTACAGACACGTCAGCATATCATTGTTCCTCTGCGCCGCTTCGCCTGTCCGCGTGCGTGTCGTGCTACACTCGAGCCTACTGCTCTACAGGGGCGTCCTGCAACGATTCTGGACCTCACCTCGGCGCTGCACACCTCTCCTTCTGTCCTCCAATGGCGCTCGCCCACTGCCTCCGCACCGGCCCTGCGCTGCTGGGTCGCCCCGCCACACAGCAGCCCCGCCGGACAGTTCTACATGCACCTCCCAGCGCTCAACGCCAAGCGGTCCGCAGGGCTGCTGCTGCTGGGCCTCGCCGCATGGCAGTTACAGCGTCAACTGCAGCGTCGTCTCAAGTCCCAGCCCCAACGCCGGGGTCTGTCAACACGGCGTCGTCAACATTCATGGAACAGCTGCCGTCCACGGTGGGTGAAGCCGTCGCGTACTCGATAGCAGCGTGCCTTGTCCTTGTGCCTGCCGCTGCGATAAGGCACCCGATCTCCTGGCTCGCCTTCGGCGCAGCAGTCGGCGTGTTCGGTTATAAGAAGGGCACACTGAGCAGAGACGGAGCATACGCTGCCGCGGTGGTTGGCGCAGTGACGTTGAGCTCGAGCTTCCCCTTTGCATGCGCCCTGTTGGCTTTCTACTTGAGCTCGAGCAAGCTCACAGCGTTCGGGGCGACACGCAAAGCGGCTGTAGAGGCGGAGTACAAACCTGGAGGCAGTCGCAATGCAGTCCAAGTGCTGGCCAACGCGGGTGTTCCCACAGCGCTATCGTTTGTCTACACTGAGCTCGCTGCACGCGCAGCACCAGTGGAAGCCACCGCCGCAGTCGCAGCAGCTGTGATTGCTTACTACGCATGCTGCTGTGGCGACACATGGTCTTCTGAGATCGGCGTCCTGTCGCCCCAGGCGCCTGTGCTGATCACAACGGGGAAGCCTGTGACGCCTGGCACCAACGGCGGAGTCACACTCCTGGGCTTTACAGCCAGCGCATGTGGCGGACTATTCATCGGTGTGATTGCAGCCTTGGCGGCCGCGGTCATGGGATGGGGAACTACGATGGATGGCGTCCGGGTGGCTGGTCTGTCCAGCCGGATTATTATTGTGATCGCCTTCCTCGCCGGCCTCCTGGGTTCTGTTGCTGACAGCCTGCTTGGCGCGACGGTGCAGTACACGGGTGTGGATGACGCCACTGGGAAGGTATACAACAAACCAAATGTGGAGCTGCCTGGAGGACGCAAGCTGCGCCAGGTGGCTGGTCACGATTGGGCGAGCAACAGCATGGTCAACTTCATGACGGCCACTCTCTCTGCACTCCTGGCATTGGTGCTGGTGGCATGAGGACCCGCCCTTCACAAGCGAGCGCGTGTTTGTGCAATCTGTATACACACTGGGCGTGTCGACAATTTTGTTTGCAATGCATTCTTGTTGGTAGCCGCGACTTGCTCACTCTTCTGACCCCGAGGACGACTCTGACTGCCGATCCTCCATGGTGCGCAGTAGCTGCGCCATCACCGCCTCCGTCTCACGGTAAGTGGAGCACACCTCACGCGCAGCCGCGCGCATGCTTTCTTCGCTACCGCTCTTCACAGCATCGCGTAGCTTGCCGCACGCCAGGGCGACTTTTGCGGCGCCCAGTGAAGAACTTCCTCCCTTCAGCTGATGGACGAGTCCATCGAGGTCGCCCAAACGGGGCACTTTCGCCCTGTCGCCATCGGCATCCTGACACGTGTCACCCGCGCAATCCTGCCACACGCATGCTGTGCCTTCCAGGGCACAGGTGAGGACGCGGACTGCGTTGCAGGCGTCGTCGATGTAGAGCTCCAGCATTTCCTTCACGAATGCGATGCTACTCTCATCTTCAACGTCGAAAACGGTCGAGAAGTGCTCGTCGAGGATGGCCTGCCCATCACGGAGTTTTGTTAGAGAGTCTGTCACAGTGCAGACGGTGAATGCAGCGACTTCTCCCACGCGCCTGGCTCGTTGCTCGCGACACCAGCGACTGACGGTATGACCCTTTAGCGAGCAGCCCTGAAGGAAACGAGCTGCTGGGTGAGCAGCTGCATGCATGCAGGTCCAAATAACATTGCAAGTGCACCTGGAGTGTGCGCGTTGATGTCTGCGGGCACTGAGTTGAGTGCCGACATGTGCGCCGATGAACTTGAGATCGACTGGGTGCAAGCAATGCAATCGCCCGTCGAATACGGACCTGGAATGATAGCGCAAAGGATGACGTGTGTGACCCCCGCATCGACTAACTTCGCCGGAATCATAATGTCACATAGGCGCAGGCTGCGCTCAACGATGTGAGAAAGCCCGCATGGTTGCAAGCCCCTGGCTGAGCGCGCAGGGCTGATGTTTACATGGGAAAGCGCTTCGTTGTAGTCACTCTGACTCGTTGGACGCTACGCCTGGTCGCCTGCTGCTGCGCAACCATCGCACTAGCTGCATTTCTCAGCTGGACGTCACAAACACGGTCGACTGAGCAGACAGAGCCACTGGCCGAGTTATTTGCCCGCACGACTGGCCACTTGCGCGCTCGGGAGCTACTTCTCGGCCGGAACACGAGCAGGCTTGTGTTTGTCACTGCATCTAGGGTGCGTTTACTGCCGCGTTCTGCGCGTGTGTCACAGCCTTTGCGCTCTTTTGAGCTTCCTCAACAACAAGACCCGCTCATACTGTCCTTTAACGCGAGCGCAGGCGACACAGCAGCGTGTATGCGCACTCGCTCAGTCTGTAGGCGACTTGGTGCGCTGTCCAGACTCGTCTCCGGGGCGTGACGCACTAGAGGCAGTGCACCCGGTCACAACGTCCGACACATCGCGAGCGGAGCAGTGCCGCGCTCTGCGTGCCGCTCCAGCCACAGCTGTTGTTCTCCTGCGCACTAATTTCCTGCTTGCAGCGGGCCGTGTGGCGTCAGACGTGTATTTCGAGGCGTCGGCGGTGCACGTCGCGGTTGTAGATCCCCCGCAAGCATCCTTCTGGTCGCGCTTCTTTCACGGGGTTCATCGGGGTGGGATCGACGATGCGTTGGCGTATATGAATGCATTCGATGTGGTCATCACATCTGACGCATTGACGCATGGGTTGGCGGCAGCACGCAGCTACACTGGGTGGCCAGTTTCAGACAGCCATGTAGACGATGCAGCCGCACATCTGCAGCGCGTAGCGCATGCTGCTGCATCACGCGCAGCTGCCACATGGAGAAGTCATCATGCGGCACGGGCGGTGTATGCACGCGCAACAGTATCAGCTGTGGACTCAATCTCGACTCGACGGAGTGCAGCAAGGCACTCACCACCGCGAGTAGCTGTTGCGGCATGCTCCCAGCTGCCTGGCCCGCCGCTGCCAGCAGGGCTGCAACCTGGGACTGGGGTCGATAGCGACGGACGAGTTCGTGCAGAGAGCGCGTCGCGCATGCAATCGCCAGTCGTCGCGCTCTGTGCATCCGTCCGTGACGGCGCGCCATTCCTTAGCGAGTGGCTGCATTTTCATCTAGCAGCTGGCATTGCGCGTGCGTACATACACGACGACAACTCCACAGATGACACAGCCAGCATTCTGGATGCTTGGTCAAGCGATACCGCAGCACGTGTGGTCACGCAGATGGCGCCTATACATGGCACACCGCGATTCGGCATCGCGCAGCGTACTCCTGCTGGCGGATGGTCTGGTCAGAGAGAAATATTGGGGAGATGCCTGACTCACGCCCTCCTCGATGGCATCCAGTGGCTCATCCCGTTAGACCTGGACGAGTACCTTGTCCCCAAGCTGCCGCATGCTACCATCGGCGCCGCTTTAGAGACGCTGCAGGACGCGATGTGTGTCACCGTCAGGCGTCACGGTGAGTTTCCCCCACTGCACACTTTGTGATAGCCTACCCAATCCAGCTGACTCCTCATTTCACACCCGAACCAGCATTCAACAGCAACACTGCGTCTGCGGTGCAAGAGCCAGTGGCGCCCCATTCTGGAAACCCGACCTTGTTGCTGCCTCGACCGCGGTCCAATCTCACGCGCACATACCTGCGCCGTGCCCGGGTTTTCCCGCCCACGCTGAAGGGCACGCCACGCAATCCGAAGTACGCGCTGCGTGTCATTGGCGGCGTGGCTGATAATTTGGCGGTTCGGGGGCCGCATGCATGTTCGCCTCAGATCCACAATGTGTGGGACAGAGCCTCCTGCCAGCGATGTTTGTCGCTTCCGCAGCTGCTGGCTGCGGGTCTGACGCCGGAGGTGGATCCATGTGCTGGGTATTACGCGGCGCTGAAGAGCCAGGTGATTGATGGAATGACCGCGAATGGTGGAGCTCCCCAAAGTGACGAAGCTGCTGCGCAGCAAGTGGCCAGCAATACCGGTGACGAGCCTCACTGTGCACGCAACCTCTGCGCCGGGGGCTCTGGCGGTGCGGTGGGCGAAGACGTGTTGAAGGTTCACCACTACATCTTGCCCGTTGGTGCGAAGAAGTACCGCCGAGCTGGCGCAGGGGACGCAGGCGCTAAGCGTGACATGTGGGATGATGACGTGCTGGACGACGATGCGCTGCGGTTCACCTAGCTGGTGCATTACACGCTCAGCCACCGGCACCATGTTCTGGACCCTGCGCCATCACTCAGTGTTTATGGGCCGTATGTTGTCGGACTGGAACAAGGCGCTCGTTGCGTTGGATGCGTATTTTCAGGCGACGCAGCTCAAGCATTGCCAACGAGACTGCAAGCGCGAGGCCCATCAGAGATGCAACCACCACAGACGCCGTCACTGTGAATGCGGTCACGCGTTGCACCTGCGGCTGCGGCTCCATGAACACTTCTGCGGAGGTGACGTGAACTTCGCTGTTCTGATGCGTCAGCATACCAAGGGAAAGTCTGTTGACCCAAGGACCATTGGATCCACACAGGTGCCGCCCTCTACAAAGCACACATCCAGCAGCCAACATGCAGCAGCAGCAGTCGATGGGCCATCTCCAGGGCAAGGTGTGCGTCGTGACTGGCGCCGCCACGGGCATCGGCCAGGCGATTGCCTGTGAGTTCGCTCGAGAAGGCGCTCGCGTGGTGGTGTGCTACTACAACGAGCACGACGAGGCCAAGAAGACGGTGGAGATGTGTGCTAACTGCGGCGCACATGCCATGGCACTCTGCGGAGACATCGCGGATGAGGCCTTCGCAAAAGACGCTGTTGACAAAGCACGTCCCTTGGACTATACTTGTTCTTTTGGACACGCCTCTCACGCCTTCCGGGACAGGTGCTGGAGAGCTACGGCCGTCTGGACGTGCTCGTCAACAATGCTGGCGGCCAGGAGAAGCTCTGCAACAAGCTGAGCGAACTGAGTGAGAAGCAGCTCTGCCGCACGTTCCAGAACAACGTGTTCGGTGGACTCTACATGGCAAAGCACGCCATCCCACGCATGAACAACAATGGCGCCATCATCTTCCACAGCAGCTGCGATGCATACACGGGCCGGGGCAACGCCATCGACTACGCTGCTGCCAGCGGCGCGCTGCTGAGCCTGACGTACAGCCTGGCAGCGAACGAGGAAGTGCGCGCCAAGGGCATCCGTGTGAACTGCGTGGCCAGTGGTAATGTGATGACACCGAACGCGGAGCATACCATGGGGAAGTCGCTGATGGAGACATGCGCCAAGGAGACTCTGCTTGGGCGCTGCGCCAAGCCAGCGGACATTGCGCCCTCCTTCGTGTTCCTTGCCTCGGAGCAGTGCTGCCGCCACATGACCGGGCACGTGATCCACCCCGACGGCGGAGTCCGCCTGGGCTCGTGAATCAGCAGCAGGGCCACTGAGGAGTGAGGCGCAGTGTGGGCTGATGGACCTACGGACGCCGATGATAGCCATAGCACAATGGGACGCGCAAACGAACAACAGACGCGCATGTGATGGTGAAAAGGAATCGAACGCTCCGTTACACTCACGCGTCTCGGGTGAAGAGCGCAACCACAGGAGTGGCGCCATCCTTCACGCACTTGGCACGCAATGCCGCCCAGGTGAGTTTCTGGTCGCGAGAGGCATGGCTATCTCCACCACCGCCTGGCACTGGAGGGTACTGCTGCACCCAGCCGCTCGCGGCTTCTGCAGGCAAGGTGTACACCGTCGCAGGACGTGCGCTTCCCGGCGGCGGCGCAAGGACAAGCGCACGCAGGGAGTGCGTGTTGCTATTGCCCCGGTCGCGCGCAGCAGCATCACCATTTGCATCAGCCCCTGTTGCAGATGCGCCGGTGCTAGAGGACGAAGCAGTATCGCTGTATGATGCGGGCACATCCAGCGGGCCTGGAAGCATGTCCAAGATTGCGGCGACATCAGCAAGTTGCTGCTGACCATCCCCCCAGTCGATGCCGATGCACACGGCAGGCGGCACTACGCGCACAGAACGGCGAACCGCGCATGCAGAAGCGGCACATCCGGGAGCGCCGCATGGTGCCGGCTCCTGCGCAGCTAGCTCACGCAGCAGGGATGCCAGAGTTGCGTGCTGGCCCAACAGCGATCGTACCATGGACAAGCCGCTCGCGCTCACGTGACGCACGACAGGTGTGCCGCCACCAGCACTGCTACGTGACTCTAGTGGCGTCACAGCGCCGCAAGTGCCGCAGGAAGTCGCCTCCGCCAGCTCAGGTCGCAAAGCATCAACAAGGCTGTCACATGCCGGGCCGCTTGCTGGTGCATGGCCGCCAGCAGAGGCAGTGGTGAGTGCAGCTACAGTAGCGGCGACTGCATGCGACGCGCTGCCTCCAGGACGATGCGTGCTGGAGGGCAAGGCGGCGGCCACTGCGGAGGCAGCAGTGGACAACAAGCCTGCTAGATGCCCGCCGCCAAACGTACCCCGTCCCTCAGCTGCTGCGAACAGGGCACGCACTGCACGGACAGGGCATCCGGTTGGTGGGGAAGGCGTTGTCGACGGAGGCAAGGGCAGGGCGAGAGTGGCTGCCCGGACAGCTGAGGAGCTATGGAGGACAACCAGCGCGGAGCTGATTGCCGCGATAGCTGCATGATAGCTGGTCGGCTGCTGCTGTGGAGATGGGAGGACGACAGAGGATGCCGTCGGCGGCGGCGTCGATGTCGCAGTTGGGGGCGAGGCCAGCCGGGATGGATTGGCGGTGGGCGCTGCTGGCGGCGCGTTGTTTGGACGCCGGGGCACTGGCTTCGCCAATGCAGGCGCGCCGCGGCCTGGTGCGCCAGCGGCAGCACCTGCAGCTGTTGGCCCGGTCGCGTGGGTGTCTATGCCCTTTGCACCATGCACTGCTGGTGCCGCAGGCGTGGCCGGAGGCTGTGGCTGCTGCATAGGTGCAATTTGCGTGCCGTTCTGCAGTGGCGGCGGAGGCAGCGCTGTGGCGATGTGGGGTTGCGGAATGGGCACTGCGCCACTCATGAGAAGGTTCATCAGCGCGCGTCCAGCCTCCGCATTGCTGCTGTTCCCGTTACTATCAATGCTGCCAGCAGCCGGTGGTGCCCCCTCATGCGATGGCGGTGGTGCGGCGCCTGCTGGTGGGGGAGGTAGAAGTGGGCCTGGAGGCAGGACCATCGGCACAGGCAGCGGTACCGGCAACTGTATCTGCGGTCCACCAGGGCCGCCAGTCACGGGATCTAGAGGTACTGGGGGCATTTGCCCGAACTGGGCCACCCAAGGCACTGCACCTGCTCCTGGCGGCACTGGCCCTGGAGGCCACAGCATCGGCGGCGGTGCTCCTGGTGCCAATGACGGCGCGCCAGGTGGTGGCGATGGGCCAGATGTAGGCGGTGCGCCAGGCCCGGCGGTGGAGCCGCCAGGTGGAGGGGGGATACCACCGACTGGTGGGGCACCAGAGCCGCCACCGACAACTTGCGGCACCAAAGGCGCGCCATTGGGGCCGATGGCGACGTAGCCGTGCGGTGCAACGAGCCATGAGAAGCCTGGCGCGCCAGGAATAGGGAAGGAGGATCCAATGGGCAGACCGCCAGCACCAGGTAGCTGATTGCCGCCCATTTGCGGGGGTCCCATGCCGAAGAACAGGGGCGGCGCTGGTGGAGCGCCTGGTTGCTGAGGAACCATGAGCGGGAGCTGCTGCTGCTGCTGC
>Ga0164297_10005476_pt1 | contig 10870 bp, 11 predicted proteins | sample GEODES058metaG_FD_113539 | JGI IMG/M metagenome (GOLD analysis project Ga0164297, IMG submission 113539) | Dystrophic lake water microbial communities from Trout Bog Lake, Wisconsin, USA - GEODES058 metaG | ecosystem: Environmental > Aquatic > Freshwater > Lake | place: USA: Trout Bog Lake...
AACCGATAATTATAGAATGCCCACATGTAATGGCCATGGTGATTGTATCCGGCAGTGCGTCTGTATCTGTATCGAAGACGATGAGCATGAAACCCCATCTCTAGTCTGTACTTGCGGCCACAGAGACCATACTAAAATCAGCGGTGGTAGGTACAACTACTCGGCAATTGGCGATGATCAAGAATACTGTAAAGCGGTCTGTCCTCACAACTGTCAGCTCGTAAAATGTAATAACTATAAGCTGTGTAGTCAAAAGCGACCGCAATTCTTGCTATGGTGTCACAATGGAATGTGTACAGACTGTGCTGTTATGGTGGGCAAACTCAAGTTCCTTGATGAAAAGACCGATTGTCCTGTCTGCCTTAATGATAACAAGGAGATGATCGAGACTAAATGTAAGCACACGTTCTGCCTTGAGTGTTGGAAGCAGTGGGCTGAGGCTAGCACTAAAACCCCGTTGGATTGCCCGATCTGTAGGGACCCTATTTGGACACCACGCAAAGATTCCACTAACTAATGATCCCCTCGGCCATGGTCGCATAATATGTAAAAATTGATAGATATAATATTTTTATCAGCTATTACAAATGGAGTTTCCCATCAGTCGCAGTCGCCTTCAAAACTATAAGGTAAATGAGGCTGTGTCAGCGGAGACTAAACATCGTGTAATGTCAGAGCTAAAGAATATCTGTAAAGCCGTTGAGACTAAGGTTCTTAGTACAAATGAACCGAAATACATCTATAGAATCTCTGAACAAGTGAAGTATGGTGAAATGCGACCGCGAAATAGTCCAGTAAGCCGTGTTGATATACCAGGTATTCTGAAGGAACTTCTGAGTGCTATTAAAAATACATTCCCAGATAGCACCATTACAGTTGATCCACTAGAGAGTTACATCGTGATTGACTGGTCTTAACTACGGTTGGTAGATAATACTCTAATCGACAACAGAACAAGGTCTAGTCGTCAGTGTAGTAATCATCGCTATCCTCATCGTCGCTTAGATAAGACCCATCGACGTGACGGCCCGCGTAGCATTCTGGCGAATAGTGCCCCTTTCGGCCACAGCGATAACAGGAGCCTGTAACCGTTTTGCCACCACGAGCCACGACCACTGGAGCCTCTTCATACTCGATCTTGTTACCAGATACATCAGTCTTGGCTCTACAGGTCTTCGCAAAATGCCCAGCACGACCACAGATCTTGCAGAGATCCTTCGCTCCCCAGATCTCCGTCTTGAGTGTCTCCACCTGAAAGTCGCTCAGCTGACCCTCCACGTACGACCCGCCACGAACCTTGTCAATCCCATAGCGGCTCATGTACTCTTTAGTGACCTTGTCTTCGTCGAACGCTGAGGCGTTCTTGATGGTCCTCTCAAGAGCGATCGGCTTGTGCTTTTTCGTCCAACTCGAACCCTTACCGTCTAGGTGCTGTTGGTATCTCTTGGCCACATCATCACTCTTACCGACATAGAAGTGCCCACCGACGAGTCGCAGTACGTAGATATTTGTCGCCATTTTTAAGACGTTAATAACCATATAGAGAAACTTCAATTTTACCATCATACCGCCCGCGTCTCCTGCCTACAGACCGGACAACACGGTCGCTTAAGATACGTCCCATCCTTCTTCGATATAGCCTTCCAGCATCCTAAACAGAGCTCGTGTCCACAGAAGATCTTCACGATGGGCCGCTCCTCTGCACAGATCAGACATTCGCCAGTCCCTTGAAACTCCAGCTTACCGTAGTACCATGCACAATTATAGCAGAGCCCGCCATTGGCAGCGGCCGACCAAGCGGGTAGCACCTTCTTACACATCGCGTGGTTAGCACACTCAACAGGCACGCAGCCCAGGGCACAAGGTACCAGACAATTGTGCCCGTCACCAATGACGTCACGTGGATCGATCTCCGTGTGCTCCTCATTTTCACAGAAACATTCGTGACAGTAGTGGAGACATGCCCCGTCGCCATTGCAGACCGCCGCCCCGTCACATCCGCAAGGCCGTGATCCAGCAATCGCCTCAAACTGACGCCCCATAAAGTTATAGAGGGTCAGCTTGAATTTGCGGAAGTCGCGATCGGACCCCACAATCAGACAGACCAGCAATTTGACGTACTCCTCACAATTGGCACCGGCAAACTGGAAGAGGGTCGCGTGTGGCCCCTGATCGTAGAACCGTAAGTAGGCCTCCTTATAGATCGCACCGTAGTCGCCCTCTATCTCGATATAATAGTCCTCGATGACGGGTAGGTCCCAGTCTGCCTCAACTCGTCGGCAGATGGTCTCCCATAGATGAAGTCGCAGCTCCTCTGTTTTACAGGCCATTTACACACGCATCCTGTGACATTATCGTTCATATTTTCCAGATGACCCAGCCGAACCCCAAAAGTGGAAAAAATTGAAGTCCCAGTGGTCCCAACTCCTGATATCGCAGCGAGCAAGAGAGAGACACAAACCGGACCCACAATGAGGTACAGTCGTCATCTACGGGCCGTCCTGGGAAGGGCGGCGTAAACTACAAATATCCCACGTGCGGCAGGCGATTAAGCTGTCGGCAATCCAGTGGCTGCAGACACTGTGTTGTGAAAATCCTGAAGTCACCCCATTGGGCTTCTATTTGGCTTTTTCCGTCGTGTAGCGAACGTTGTGGTTTTTAATTTCGCTACAAGACACAGAGGCGGATGCTAGAACCACCCATACCAACGTGCGAAACCCGCATATCGAATATGTTAGCCGCCACGGGTATACCTTTAATCAAATCGCCTTACCAAGTGATACCAATCGTCGCTCTACTGGGCACGACAGGTGCCATATTCTCTCCATTATACTACCCTAACTATTACCTCTACCAACCTGAGATCTACAGTATGGATCTAACCACCGTCGCCGTTGTCTATACCTATCTATCATATCTCTATCTGGACTGGAGCCGAAACAGCGGATTCGAGCATGTAGCCGTCAGCCGTAGAGATGAATATGTGAGTCTGGGATTCTATAGTCTATTTATGGTATATTGGTTATATGACGCCGCCGTTCAATTCGCCGTTCACAACGATAACAACGCACTCATCCAGGTGGGGAATCTCTACATGTCGTCTGCGTGGTATATCTATTTTTCAACGAGCTCATTCTTGTACTATTTCATCTGTATAAAACTGTCACAGAGGGCACAGAGTATCAACGACTGGTTGAAATCTCTGAAGCGGATCCGACCCACATTGAGTGAATTCTACGCCGCTTATAAGATCCATCATAAGGCTATCAAGGCCTTTGGTAGAAACTGGAACTTCATAATTCTGATGGGGTTTATAATACTGACGTATCATATTCCCATTGATCTGTTTAGCATAGTGTTAAATCGTAGATACACTGATATTGTAGGGATCGTAATAAAGTCCCTTGGTTTGGGCTGGTACACCTATAAGATCTGTCGCTTGAATGACATGGGTAGTAAGGTCGTCCCGTATCTCTACAAACATGAGCTCTATAGTGCCGAAGAGATGAATGCGGTCGAAAGATACGTCCTCTACCACGAACTGGGTCTGAATTTCTATGGAATTAGGATCAGCGGTCCTCTGATTATGAAGGTGGGGCTCCTTGTACTGAATCTGATTATACCTACTATCTACGCCCTCTTCGCCAATCAGATTATTGGGCCAGTACAGCAATAATCTCACCCATGTCAGGATGAGTGGCTACGGTCTAGAGGTTCTAGATAAGCAGTACTGTAATAACAGACTGCTAGAGATCTTCAGTCGTGCGCATATGTCTTACATAAACCAGATTTTTGGTGACGAGACGGTTCGTGATATCATAACGGAGATCTTTCCACACAGCGGCAAGCTTGTTATATTACCCTCTGGCCCGGAATTTGGCAACTCGGTCCACCACGTCTACTATTATGATGAGGATGAAGAGGTCATAATACCCACCTTCAATAACAATACAGATGTAGCGAATGCAGTGGCCCAAGCGAATGCAGTGGCCCAAGCGAATGCAGTGGCCCAAGCGAATGCAGTGGCCCAAGCGAATGCACATGGTGGTGGTAATACAGTCCCTGCGAATGCTGTACCACAGTCAAACAACAACGTAGTACGCAATGTAATGGGCAGCCTGGTAAACAGAGTTGAGGCAGATGTCGCTGAAGAAAATGCGGAAAACAACAACTCTGATCTCTTTACATCGAAGGTCTGTAGTGTAGACTACGGTTATCAGAATCTCTCTGTTGATACGAATGACACGCTCTGTCAGTCCTATTCTCTAATGGTCTATCTAGATATACCCTTTGATTCCACAGCCAGCAAGATCGCAACCAGAGAACAGAAATTCGAAAAGCAACGTTCGATGATCAACATGTACAGAATGATCCTGGGTACACCGGCTTTTGTTAAGGAGATCAACGCTATTACCAGAGACAAGGATAACCGACGACTCTGGCAAGATACGGTAGACGACCAGAATGAATTCTATATCAATGAGCATTATAAGGGGAAGGGCAAGCCCGTAATAGACAACATCAAATTCGTCTTAGAGATCTGGGAGCGTTGGGGGTGGCAATTCTTCGTTGGCGACGGCACCTGCGAAAAGCAAAAGAGGGATGGAGGCAGACGCCTGACCCGAAGGAGAGGCCGCACCACACAACGAACCTAACGTCTTGTATTTGACACTACAAGAACTAAACCCACTTAAACCACCACCAATAGTACATTATTGAGGAGACCGAATCGTCCAGAGGTCAGGACATAGGACTTTGAATCCTGGAACCGGAGTTCGATCCTCCGTTCGGTCAATAGGTTTTTGGCGGTGCCGACTCGGCACCGCCAAAAGCGTCTATAATTCAGTGGTAGAATAAGGGTTTTCCAAACCTTCAACGCGGGTTCGATTCCCGCTGGACGCATAATTCAGATTACATCCGCCTCTGGCGGTTGTAATGGGGCACATATTGTGCCTTCAGCCTCTTTAGCTCAGTTGGTAGAGCATCTGCTTTGTAAGCAGAAGGCACTGGGTTCGATCCCCAGAGGAGGCATCTATATCGCTTTGATCTACCCGTGGTGGCTCAAAGCGACCGTATGTCGCGCTCCTCTAGCTCAGTGGTAGAGCATTCGTTTAGTAAGCGGAAGGCCTTGAGTTCGATCCTCAAGTGGAGCATCTTATTTTGACAGGATTCGTAGAATCATATCAAGATAACACGGGCGAACCGCAGGTTCAGTCACAAAAGCCCTATGGGCTTAGTCACAAGAACCGTAGGTTCAGTCATAGACACCGACAGCATTCAGCTTCTGCTCTATGAAGTGGATGTTGTTGTTGGTGTATCCGTACTGGGTCTTAGCGTGATTGATAACTCGATCTCTACGCTCGACGCCTTGGCTAAAAATATTGCGTACAACGCGGCTCGCCTTTTCTCTGTTTGCTGCCATAAGGTTTCGCGATCCTCTGTTGCGGGTGATATTTGGTCGCGTCCCACGCTGAGCGTTGAAAGCTCGGGTGATTGTTGCCTTCCGCGTCCCCCAGCGATTGTTCACCTGGTTGTTACGACGAGTGTTGTTAGGAGGCATCTCTAAATAGCAACAATAAAAAATTGAAGCTCGGAAAAAACCGATCTAACTATCAGAAAATGCAGTACTACGTTGTCGTGGAATACGCAGATGATTTTCGTGGACCCTACCCGGAACTTTACAATACCTATGCCGAGGCTGTAGCTGCGGTGAAGGCCAAACACAAGGAGGAGCTGGACAGAGAGATAGCTGAGGCAGAGGGTTACCCTATTGCTTCGGAGGTAGACGTACCAGAGAATCCAAGTGGCAAGACGGATCTCTACATCGAAAAGGGGACCAACATCGAGATCCACAAGCTTCCGGTTAAGATGGCAGGTGGCCGCCGCGGTCGCAGCACACGCCGCAGCCGCAGCACACGGCGTTGAGTGACGTCTTGTACCGAATTTAAGAACTCCTTTCAAAAAGGGAGTTCTTAAATTTTTGACCAGAGTTTAACGCCGTGAGAGTTTACGTGTCTCACGTTTACTACGACTACCATAGCGTCGTGTGCCACCCTCGGCCCGCACCGTCGCCTGTAGCATGCTCCCTGGAGTAACAACATCGGTGTTTTTGAGAATCTTACCACCAAAGATAAACCGAACGCGGTCGGCATTCACTCCGACAGCAGTGGCGTATCGTCCCTTCACAGATGCTACATTGGCACCGGATGCCAGATCAATATCACGCACGTTTTCACCGCGGCGGATCTTGACCACGGCCGCGACCGCCGCCTCAGCGGCAGCAGCCTCACGCCGTGCGAACTTCACAGGTGTCAGCTTATAGAGACGTTTCTCAGTACCGTTCTGGCAGTGGACAGCCGATTGAACGGGTCCACCATGAAGAGCCATCTTCCAACTAGCCGTTACAGGTAGTACGTTGGGTGTGTCCTCAATACGCCAGAGAATGTGGCTGGTAAACAACTGGCGTATAATCTCTATCGGAAAGGTGAACCGTCCGTTCATAGCAATCTCAACATATTTCTCCTTCTTGATATCAGTCGGCTCGAAGGTTCCAAACAACCCGTGTGCGGGATCGAAAGGAAAGACCTGGCGACACTCATAAAAGACCACATCTCCGCTCTCTATCTTCTCGGCCAACTGCCGCTTGGAAAAGGCCATCAAGTGGTCATTGTATAAAAAGAGACAGGCCTCACCGCCGGCCTCCAAAAGATAGTCAGCCACGCTCTCGTATGCCTCTCCGTCAGAAAAATCAAAAATATCGCCGTCCACCTTGGGCACGATTTCGGCTTCAACTCTATCAAACGACGGCTGCATCACCTCAAGGGCATGTTGGATCTGCTCGATTCTATCGTAATAGAGGGCGGAATCATTACGTGGTGTCGCGTTAGCATCTCCGTTTGAACCTTCAATATATCGAATCTCGTAAGGTACAGTCAGAAAGACCTTAAAGTGCGGGTTATAGATAGAGACACGACCCGCTCTATCTAGCATCAGCACATGATCGGTAGAGCCAGCAAGTGCGGTAACCCCCCTTTTATCATGCTGAAATATTGCTCCATTATCAGTATTATATTGGCTTACACGACCAGTGTCTTTTAATACCCATATAGATGTAGCACCAAATGTAACATCAAGTACATTCAGATTATCTCGTGTAACTGAGTTTAGATTTTTACTTCCCCATGCGTATAGTGTATTGTTTGTAAGAATAGCTAAGCCAAAATCTCTTCCTAATACAGCTGTCTTAATTTTGATAGCAGTAGGTATTGCTATGGCAGATGGACCAAATGCAACAGCAGAGTCATCGAGGCCAATTGCCACACCCCAGGCATAATTTTCGCATATAACAAGTTTCTTGACCTCTATATCTGGTAATGCAACTGCCACCGTATTGTGGATGGTTGGTAGATAGACAATCTTATTGTCCAGACCTATACCATAAAATCCCCCTTCTGATCCGTAGACGGCCTTCAGTCGGAGGCCGTCTGGGATCACAACTTCAGCAGTTCGGTTGTCACCACCCCAGGCCACAAGAGATCCATCGGTTTTTACTGCGATAGCACCGTCGTAACTGAGAGCCAGATCCTTTACATCTGCTAGACCGTAAGGGTGGTAGACACTAGACTCGTTGTTTTTCCATGCCCCCCAAACATAGACATCACCAGATTCAGTAATAGCACCGGCTACGTCCTCTGAGGCCACTATTTTAATAACTTTGTCGTAGTCACCGGCCGCGACCGCGTCGTCAGCGTCAGCGTCCGCGTCCTCAGCGTCAGCGTCCGCGTCCTCAGCGTCAGCGTCCGCGTCGTTATTGCTCCATTCATTAGCGTTACGCCTAAGGGCCCGTGCGAGCCAAGCAGGTTGGCCGGAAGCGGCACGAGCTTCCGCCTCAACGTCTTCTGCACTAATTGGTGCAGCAGCGGTCATACGGCTAGCGTATGCAGCTTGAGCATCAAGATAAGCGTTTCGCATGGGCTCGTCAACTCGAGCTCGAGGCCCACGGACAACAACATCCGCAAACTCGGGCCGAGCTAGTAGATCTATTCCCGCTGGGTTGAAACTGCTAACAAGCACCGGATTGAGACTGATCACGTCTCGGATCAACCCCAGTAATTGTGTGTGCGTAGGCTCTTCGTCGATCTCTAGGTAGAGAGCAATTATAATCCCTGTAGCCTTAGTCTGAATAGCGTCACTGGGTACCAGTCCAGAGTATCGATCGTAACCGGCCTCTTCAATAGCCCTCTGCTGAGTACCGTATGAGCCAACCATATAGAGCTCTCTGATCAGACTCCGCATAGCCTTGTTGACACTTTGGATGGTCGGGGCATCGGCGGCGGCCATTCTATAGGTTAGAGAGAAAACCTACTGAGACTTTAAGGGTTTTTGTCCAAAAATTGACAGGCCCTCTCCCACCCAGAAGCCTGGTGAAATCCGTTTAGCTCAGTTGGTAGAGCATGTGGCTTTTAACCACAGAGTCGCGGGTTCGAGCCCCGCAACGGGTATGGTTTTTTGATATACCGCCAAGCACACTCTGTGTAGTTAACGTCTTGTCGCAGGGCGTCAGCGGGCTTCAGACCAGCCTACGGCATCCTGATTGATCTCCCAGCCGTCGACGGTCGTGTCGCCGCTGAGCCACGGCCGCCGCTCGTACTCGGCATCGATCGCCTCCAACCACTCAATCTGACGCTGAAGGCGTGCCGCGGTCGCCGCCTCATCCTCCGCGGTGATTTCGAGGTCAGAGAGCCGTTGCATGAGATCAGCTTCAGCCTCATGGTCGTCATTCTCACGGGCGGTTACCAGCTGCTCCTGTAGCTGCGACACGATCTCAGCGTTCATCTCTGAGACACGACGGGTCGTCTGGTAGGCCTCATACGCCGTAGTCCACATGACCGCCAGCTGCTCATCGCGTGCGACGCTGGGTGAAGGATCCTTGTCCTTCATCCGGTACATCGTCTCGTGCATCGCCTCATAGGCGGCACCCCAGGCATAATCGTTGAAAGGGCTGGTCATCTTGTCTCTTGCCTCCCTTCTACCCAGCGACCAAGTATTCAATTTTATCAACCCTGAGCAGGATGACCTCTCTAACCAAAACAACTAGTGTCAATGACGAGAAGCAGCTGATTCACTATGTGGGTGGGCCGTGTTACAACGGTCCCTTAGGTCGCAAGCTACTCTTCCCCTTCGTCTTCAAGAACGGTACACTAGAGATCAACCCGATTAATGGGTTCAGTCTAACCTCTCCCGATATACCGCTGAATGTGAGTTCAGGTAGCGGTGGTCTTGTACGACTTCACGGTGGTCTCAACCTAGTCCAGGAGATCGGTCCGAATTTCAGAACCTATATTTTGAACTGCCAGTGGACAGATGGCACGTACAACTACGCAATAACTAATACGACCGCCATCTCCGTCTATACGGCCGGTGTGGTGACCCGTGTTCAGCAATTAGACTATGTAGATAATCTCCCACCTACGGTGAATCCTGTAGCCGGTTATGTGATCTCTACAACGGCTCCAACGGAGGGCTTCACCTTCAACTCCTTACAGAATTTCGGTGTAACCTACGCTTTCAGTAAACCCCTGGTTATTGCCGCAACGGCTGTTCCCACCCCCGTGCCGAGCGGTACAGCCCTTCCTGCCCAGACAATCTATTTGACTTTTTTCAGTAGCTGGGACCATTAAATTCACAACCCCAGACAGAATGAGCTACCCAGACGTTCGTTTTGCAGGTGGTCCCACATATCAAGGGACATTTGCTGGCAACCCTACACCTGTTCTCTTCCCCTTTAGCTTCAATAATGGCACCCTTGATCTTCCGGCCGGATTTACGGGTGGTCAGAATGGTACGGCTACACCGTATACACAGCCTGGTAATGGTGGCACCTTTATCCGTCGTCTAGGCGGCGACAGTGTTGTATCAGCCTTGGGCACGAATCTCAAGAACTATATTAAAAATACGCCATGGCATGATGGCACTACCGCGTACACTGTAACGGGATCTATAAATATTGTGGCGGGCGGTCAGGTGACGAAGGTACAACAGCTAGGTCCTCAAAATCTCCCTGCCAACGTAGAAGCCGCTTCTTTTAGAGTCTCCACAAGCCAACCAATGAATTTTGTCCAGTATGGCTCATCCTATCTTTTTGATGCCCCATTAATTATTTCGGCAACAACAACAACTGCTCCAATTATCTATATCACGTTCTACACACAGTGGGACCACTGACCTGCTTACTATTTTACAGAAGTTACGTGTAATTTGTACACGTAACTTTTGTAAAAACCTGACGATCAATCGCAGCGGCTCCACCACTTCTTCGCCCCATCGGACGCGGCCACAGCCCGCTTCACAATATCTGCGTCGGTCGTGTGATAGGTCTTCCCACAGACCAGCAATGAATGTACGCGGGCGTACCCCCACTGCTGCTCGGTAGCACCAGGTCGATGCCCCGTCCGCCATGCCGCCATTCCGCGATTATATGACTCGGTCAGATATTTAAGGGGTACACCGGTCGCCTTTGCCTTCGCCTCCATGGATTTCGCCTCGGGGAAGAGCCGATACCACTGAGCTGTATAGCCGGACTTTTTCGTCTTCACGCCCTTGTCTGTCTTGAATCCAGTATACGCCGACGGATCCTTCCAATCAAGAGACCCAAAGTGCTTGATCTCGGCCGCTCGTTTTTTCGCCTTTCGAGTCGAGAGGCCGGCGTAATAGCGTTTGGGCCCCTTGCGGGTCTCTGGCCCCTTGCGGGTCTCTGGCCCCTTGCGGGTCTCTGGCCCCTTGCGGGTCTCTGGCCCCTTGCGGGTCTCTGGCCCCTTGTGCCCTTTGCGACGCGTCGCACCAGCTCTCATCTCTACTAAGAGAGCCGCTC
>Ga0164297_10005478_pt1 | contig 10868 bp, 10 predicted proteins | sample GEODES058metaG_FD_113539 | JGI IMG/M metagenome (GOLD analysis project Ga0164297, IMG submission 113539) | Dystrophic lake water microbial communities from Trout Bog Lake, Wisconsin, USA - GEODES058 metaG | ecosystem: Environmental > Aquatic > Freshwater > Lake | place: USA: Trout Bog Lake...
AAAATCCGTGCAGATATTGGCAAAGATGACTTTGAGCTTATCCAGGAGATATTCATCAAAGACGCCTCTACGGTATTTTGTGACAAAAACCAAATGAATATGAATATTAAATACGCAATATCTACCATGCCTTAAGGCTTGTTTACTATTCATAGACCAATTACAATATCAAACGTGAGCTCCATTAAAACCCTGCAAGTAAGAATTAAAGATAAGCATGCAAAAGTATTGCGCCAGTTATCAAATGAGGTTAATTTTGTTTGGAATTTTTGCAACGAGCTCTCACTTAAGCATACGCAGCGTACCGGCAAATTCATGAGCGGCTATGATCTGCAAAAATATACTGCTGGCGCCTGCAAAGAAGGATTAATACTCAATTCAGCGACAGTGCAAATGATCGGTCATGAGCTGGCCACGCGGCGTAAACAGTTCAAGAAAATAAAGCTCTCTTGGCGCAAAAGCAATGGATCACGAAGATCGCTTGGCTGGGTACCGTATCGTCAAGACTGTATTTCATACAAAGGGGGTCAAGTCCGTTATGCCGGTTACAAATTCAATATTTGGGATAGTTATGGCCTAGCGGATTGCGAGCTGGGTACCGGCTCCTTTTCCGAAGACTCCCGTGGACGCTGGTATTTCAATACGACAGTCAAAGTAGAGAAGAAGCCCAATAGCGCTACTCAGTCCATCGGGATTGATCTTGGCCTAAAAGAATGTGCGGTAACGAGTGATGGCCATCGTCTTGTTGGGCGTAATTACCGAAAGCTAGAGCAATCACTGGGCATGGCACAAAGAGCCAATAAGAAGTCCTTAGTCAAAGCGCTTCATGCCAAGATCAAGAATCGCCGTAAAGATGAATTGCACAAGTTCTCGACCATGCTGACTCAAGAGTATGGGGCAATATTTGTTGGAAATGTATCAAGCAGCACACTCATCAAAACCAAGATGGCTAAATCCACGCTCGATGCGGGTTGGTCATCGCTCAAAACCATGTTGGAATATAAAAGCGATTGCGCTGGCGTGATGTATGAGGAAGTCAATGAGAGTTATACAACCCAAACCTGTTCTTCGTGTGGTGAAAAGCCGCCGTCGAGGCCGAAAGGTATCGCAGGACTTGGAATAAGAGAATGGGTTTGCAGTGATTGCGCAACGGTTCATGACCGCGACGTAAACGCTGCCAAGAACATTCTTGCGCTCGGACATGAGCGTCTAGCAGTAGGAATCCCTTCCCTTTAGGGAGGGGAAGATGTCAACCATCTTGCTTAGTAATTAACGCATGCATATCCAATAAAATAGAACAATGAGAAATACTTCCTCCGCAAACCTAACCCCCTTAACTCAAAGTAGTTTTAATGAGTTACCCAGCGATCGACTTCAGTTCATCATCAAATCATTCATTGCTCATTTACACGATTTTGCTAGAGATACTCAACTCACCCATGAGGAGTGGAGAGCGGGTTTAGAATTTTTGCACCAAGCGGCGGCCATCACAGATGAGTCGCGAAGTGAATTCTCGCTCATGTCAGATGTATTCGGGTTGTCCTCATTGGTTGATTTATTAGCTATGGGCTCTGCCAAGGCAACGCCTGGCAGTAATCTAGGTCCATTTCACGCCAGGGGTTCTCCCGTGATGAATAGTCCTGCCAACTTACTTAAAAATAACGAAGGCCAAGCAGTCGTGTTTCGCGGAAAAATTTTGGATTTGAAGGGCAATCCAATTTCAAATGCAACTGTTGATTTTTGGCAAAACGCGGACAACGGGCTCTATTGGCAACAAGACCCCTCTCAAGAGCAGGAAAATTTACGCTGTATGCTGCACACCTCGAATGACGGTTGCTTTGAGATCGCAACGATTAGACCCAAGCCCTATACGATTCCCATGGACGGTCCTGTTGGGGCTTTGTTTACTTTGTCCAATCGGTCCCCGTGGCGTCCTGCTCATATGCACTTGATCGTAGAGGCGCCAGGTCATAAGACCTTAGTGACTGAGATATTCGACGAAGAGGATCCCTATCTGGATAACGATGCGGTGTTTGGGGTCAGAGAGGTTTTGGTGGCAAGCTATAAGCAAACACAAGATGCTGAACTACTAAGCAGATACAAAGAAATTCCAAGTCTTCTAGAAGTCAGACTTGATTTGGTTCTGGAATAACTAAGCGTCTTTGTTATTTTCAAACTATTTTAAAAAGAGTTATTTAAATGTCGATTAAATCAGATAAGTGGATTCGAAAAATGGCCAAAGAACACGGCATGATAGAGCCCTTTGAGCCAGGTCAGGTTAGACAAAATGCAACCGGTGAGAGAATTGTCAGCTACGGTACCAGTAGCTATGGGTACGACATCCGATGCGCACCTGAGTTCAAAGTATTTACCAATATTTACAGCACTGTAGTGGATCCTAAAAACTTTGATGAAAAAAGTTTTGTCGATATTGAATCTGATGTTTGTATCATTCCGCCCAATAGTTTTGCTTTAGCGAGAACTTTGGAGTATTTCAGAATACCCAGAAATGTGCTGACGATTTGCTTGGGTAAAAGCACCTATGCTCGGTGTGGAATTATTGTGAACGTGACACCTTTTGAGCCTGAGTGGGAAGGGTTCGTAACCCTTGAATTCTCAAACACAACTCCGTTACCCGCCAAAATTTACGCGGGCGAGGGGTGCGCGCAAGTTTTATTTTTTGAGAGTGATGAGGTTTGTGAAACAAGTTACAAAGATCGGGGCGGGAAATATCAGGGGCAACAGGGCGTGACTCTTCCAAAAACTTGAAAGTAGAAAATACATGAGGGGTCACATGCGGGTTTGAGCGGTTGGCACTCCTTGAAGCTCGTCTAAGCATTCGCACACTAACCCTTAAAATACGCCAACTCCAGCCCCCCTAAGGTGCTTTTTAAGGGGTTATTGGTGTTTTTTGAGATCAAAATCAACTCATTCTGAGCACTATTTGGCTCAATTTAAGCAATTACCCCGTGCTGAGTGAGACAATACGAAGTTATATGAATTCTTTTTCCAAATTACAGTTGGCCGAGCCAATTGCGCGCGCAGTAGCCGAAATGGGCTACTTAGAGATGACCCCCATACAGGAGCAAGCCATCCCAGTCGTATTAAGCGGCAAAGATGTCATGGGCGCTGCTCAGACCGGGACGGGCAAGACGGCGGCTTTTTGTTTGCCTTTGCTGCAAATACTTTTAAAGCACGAAAATGCCTCTACATCTCCCGCTCGCCACCCTGTAAGGGCCCTCGTTTTGTTGCCGACTCGGGAGCTTGCAGATCAGGTCGCTCAACAACTCAAACTCTACGCTCGCTTTACTCAAATGAGAACGGCAGTTGTGTTTGGTGGGATGGATATGAAGCCGCAAAGTCTAGAGTTGCGCGGTGGAGTAGAGATTTTGGTGGCTACACCGGGGCGTTTACTAGATCACATTGAAGCCAAAAATGTCGTGCTAAACCAAGTCGAGTACGTTGTGCTCGACGAGGCGGACAGGATGCTAGACATTGGTTTTTTGCCAGATTTACAGCGTATCTTAAGTTTTCTTCCAAAGAAACGTACCACTCTTTTATTCTCCGCCACTTTCTCTCCCGAGATCAAACGTTTGGCATCCAGTTATTTGCAAGATCCTGTCACCATAGAGGTAGCAAGGCCTAATCAAACTGCATCAACCGTAAGTCAACATTTTTACAGCGTTGCAGATGACGATAAGCGTGCAGCACTTAGACAGTTGCTTAAGGAAAAGGCAATCAAACAGGCCTTTGTTTTCGTAAACAGTAAGCTTGGCTGCGCGCGGCTTGCCAGGTCACTTGAGAATGATGGTCTAAAAACAACGGCTCTCCACGGAGACAAAAGTCAGGACGAGCGTTTGAAAGCTTTAGAAGCATTTAAAGCGGGTAGTGTGGACCTATTGATTTGTACCGATGTAGCCGCTAGGGGACTCGATATCAAGGACGTTCCTGCAGTATTTAATTTTGATGTCCCCTTCAACGCAGAGGACTACATCCACCGCATCGGAAGAACCGGGCGCGCCGGTGCAACAGGGCTCGCAATTAGCTTTGCCTCCTCGACGGACACTCGTTTGATCGCAGATATCGAGAAACTTACGAAACAAAAAATTGAGATCGAAGCAATCGAATTTGAAAACGATAAACCCAGAGGCAGAATCAACACGGGTAGAAGAACTTGGGAGGAGGAGCGAGTCTCCCGGGAGAGCAAATACTCCAACCCCTCGTACTCAGTCCCTAAAATGTCTAAGGATCCGTTCTTTGATAAGCCCTATGAGCCAAGTGTTTCGCAGGAGGATAAAGCGTCTTGGGAGACCACTCCCGCAAGAGCGGGAGCTAGAAATATATCGGCCAATATTAAATCAAAAAGAAAAGTGGCTGCACTGTTTAAAAGCTAGTACCAAAATTTATGGCTTTTTGCTCTTGAATCTTGAATCTTGGTTCTCGGCTCTCGGCTCTCGGCTCTTTGAAATACTCAAAGCCGCCCTTTACTGCTTCTAAAAAAATTAAAGTGTCTTAACACGTTTGATTGTTAAATCACTTTTGCTGCATTTAACCTGTACATGACTGAAGTCCTTGTTGGCCCCAATTTCAACCGCCGTTAAACATCCCCCCCAAACGCAACCAGTATCAAGGCTTAGAACGTTGTGATGAATCAAAGATTGGGGTGAATCTGTTGGGTTAAGTGCTGACCAATGCCCAAAAGCAATCAATGCGTTTTGGGTTTGCCTGTTTGGAACCGCAAACCAGGGGTAAAAACCGGGTGGTGCGTTTGCGGCGGGCCCTTTCGTTTCAAACTCCATCTCCCCCAATTCGCTGCAAAAGCGCATTCTAGTGAGCGCATTTACAGTTGCCCGCCATCTTTGCACTCCAACCAAATCATCACTCCAAAGAGAAGGCGAGTTGCCAAATAAAGAGCTCAAGCACTCGATCCAATTGGGGCCACTGATTTGATCCTCAAGCTCTTTGGCAAGGAGAAGAGTTTTATTTAAATCCCAGGATGGGTACACACCTGCGTGAACCATTAGGCACTCATGGGCATAAACAGCCAATGGTCTGCTCCTCAGCCATGAAACAATTTCAGATCTGTTCCAAGCACTCAGTAAATCACTCACCGTGTCACCGGTTTTTAAAGGCCTTAGACCAATCTCAATGCCTAAAAAATGCAAGTCATGGTTACCAAGTAAACAAACGGCACTTGAGCCGTACCCCATCAAGCGGTTAAGGGTTGCAAGATTATTGGGGCCACGGTTGATGAGGTCTCCTAATAAATAAAGAGTATCTCGACTCGCAGAGAAATCAATGATCTCTAGTAGCTCAGACAAGGAGGAGTCACATCCTTGTATATCTCCAATCATGTAACTGGGCATAGTAGGTGGGGGCCTCGAGGGATTTTGTTTGGCAAAGCGAGAGTGAACCGCTTTAAAAATTTAGGGATGTTTGCGCACAAGTGTAACAAGGCTTAGAAAAAAGATAAGTGACGTAAATAATAACCTTCACACTATAATTTATGCAGGGTTTAGTCCAAATATTCTTTTCAATATTTGCTTGCCCACTTGCACCTTAGGCAGAGTGGATCAATCATGGACTTTCTTATTATCATCTTGCTGATTTTGATTAACGGCTTATTCGCTATGTCAGAGATGGCTTTGGCAGCAAGTAGAAAGGTACGTCTCAAAGCCATTCAAGACTCGGGCGACTCTATGGCAAAAGGTGCTAAAACGGCGCTTGAGTTACTAGAAAAGCCAACCGATTTTCTATCCACCATCCAAATCGGAATTACTTCGATCGGGGTTTTAAACGGCATTGTTGGCGAGGCTGCGTTTAGTGAACGCTTTACGCTTGAGTTGACAGACCTGGGGCTTAGTGCCTCTGCCGCACCTGTGCTTGCGACCGCAACGGTTGTGACCCTCATTACGCTTGCGACCATTCTTTTTGGCGAACTCGTTCCTAAGAGGATTGCACAACTTCACCCCGAAAGAGTTGCCTCCTTGATGTCTGGACTCATGAGCTTGCTTTTAATTTTATCTAGGCCCTTGGTTCATTTCCTATCCGGTACGACCTCTTTGGTGCTTAAACTCCTTGGCGTCAATTTGCGGGGAAGTGATTCCGTGACCGAGGAAGAAATCAATGCCAGTTTGCACGAAGGAGTTAGCGCAGGGTTAATAGAGGACCAAGAGCATCAAATGGTTAAAAATGTGTTCCATTTGGATGAGCGTCAGTTAACCTCGATGATGGTTCCAAGGGCGGACATTGTTTGGTTGGATGCCAAATTAAATGCGGATCAAGCGATCCATGAACTTAAGACCCAACATCATCATTCTTGGTACCCCGTGTGCAGGAACTCTTTAGATGATGTGATTGGGGTCGTCGGTATTAATCAATTGATTCAGCATTTAGGCTCCCCCACCTTGCTGCAAGAGTTTGTGCACCCAGTCGCCTTTGTCCCCGAAACCCTGACAGGCTTGGATTTATTACTGCAGTTTCAAAATCCTGGGAAAAGCGCGCATTTTGCTCAAGCCCTTTCAACATTGAGTGCGGCACCTGAAGCAGGACTCAAAACGAATGCGACTTTGCCCACCCCCCCCCAGGCTTACTCCAAAGCGGGCGCTCACCAAGGCGTTTCAGGCCGCTTGGTGTTGGTGGTGGATGAATACGGCGTTTTACACGGTCTCATTACGCCCAAAGATGTCTTAGAGGCGATAACGGGTGAGTTGCTGCAGTCGACAAGTCCGGGGCAAGTTTGGGCCACACTGCGCACTGATCAGACCTGGTTACTGGACGGCTTGATGCCCATTCAAGAACTCAAAAGCAGATTAGAAATCGATGAATTACCCATGGAGGATAAGCGGGTTTACAACACACTAGCCGGGCTGGTGATGGCCGTGCTTGGAAGATTACCGAGTGTGGGGGACACCGCGAAATGCGGTGCATGGCAGTTTGAGGTCCAAACTCTGGATGAGCGACGCATCAATAGTGTGATTGCAAGGAGAAAGTCTTTACCAAAGACTTAGACCCGCAAAATGCGGACCTTATCCCATCGATTACTTTAATGTGACGGGGCGCAGTCTTATTTGGTTGGGTAGAGGGACTGAGCGTTTTAGAACATCCTCACCCAGCCACTGGGCACACTTTCTTGCGCGAGCGGCAACGGTGTCAAGGGGCAGTTGCTGATAGTCATCATTAAAGACTTCAAAGCTGTAGTCCCCCCTATAGCCCAGTCGGTACAACCGGCTGACTAAATCGGCTAAAAACTCACTGTGAACACCCTCGCCTGGAAACACTCTAAAGTGCCTTGCGGTCGTAATTCTTTCCTCAACTGAGGGGATCTCTTGCCACATAAAGTCTGCCAATTGAACGAGAAATATTTTCTCTGGATCAATGATTTCCAAATCATCTAAAGAGCTCTGAGTTGCCAAAATATGAAAAGAGTCGATGCCAATTCCCAGGTTTGGAATATCAGCCCGCTCTATGACGTCCCAAGCTTGAGCAAATTCATTTACAGTCCTGCCCCAAGAAAGACCCTCAAAGGCAACCTTGATTCCTTTGGGAATAGCCAGCATGGCAAGTTTTCTGAGATCTTTTGCAAGAAGATCTAGGTCTTGAGTTGCGTGCGTAGACGTGGAGGAGCAAACCAGCAAAACCTTAGAGTCCAGCGCTGCACACATCTCCAGCATAGATTTTGCAATATCGACCTTGTAGTCGTGCAAATGACCCGTTAAGCCCTCAAAATCTCTTAGCACCTGAAATCCAGTGACTCTAAGACCACTTTGTTTGACCGAGTCAATTGCGGCTTGTAGCCCCTGCGGATGCCCAACAATGTCTTTTGCGTTGAGCATAATTTGCTCAAAACCGGCCGCTTTCACAGCGCTTAGTTTCCCCTCCAAATTGCCAGCAAAAGAAATCGTATCCATTCCAAAGTCTGAGAGATTACCGATGATGGGGTTCATAAAGTTGCCCTTAATTTAACGCTTGACCAACTCAAAACTAACCCCACCTAGCCACGTCCGTGTGAGCGCGCCTTTGTCCTCCGTGTGAACCGTTGGAGACTCAATAAACTCGACCCCCTTTGTGCGGTAGTCTTTGACGGCCTCAAAGACACTAGGCGTGCTGAGGGCAAGGCGTTGCAGGCGCTCATCCTCATCCACACTTAAGAGTTCTGGATCTGGTTCAATCAGTTGGATGAAAAATTGATGGCATGGGCTGCGCAAAATAGTGCCCTTAGGAAGAATTCCAAATTTAGTCTCGGGCGGTAAAACCTCAAATCCAAATAGCGAGCAATAAAACTCGCTCCAGTCCTCTTGCCTGTCATTGCCAATGTACTGGACCACGCCAAAGATCTTGACACCGTGTAAAGCGCTGGGGCGCTGATCAACTGATGGATAGGGGATAAAGTCCACATCGTAAATAGAAAATTCTTTGTATCGATCGACAAAATAAATGCGACTTGCTCCCACACCGTGCACGGCCGGAATGTTCAACTCCATCACCTCGACGTGCGTTGGCACCGCCCAAGCTCCTAGGTCAAGGGCTCGGTGGTAGGCTGCAGTGGCGTCACGCACGCGCAGCGCAATCGCTGCAATTGCGGGTGTCTCCGTGGGTCTAGATCGGTGGGAAAGCGCTGCGTCGTGAGCATTGATGATGATGTTGATGTCTCCCTGTCGGTATAGGGTGACCTCTCTGGAGCGGTGGCGTGCAATCGGCTTAAACCCCATCATCTCAAGGACTTGACCAAGTGCTTGGGGCTTAGAGGTGGCGTATTCAATAAATTCGATCCCCTCCATTCCGAGCGGGTTTAGATTGTCTGGGATGGCTTCTCTGGCAGTTTTAGCGGTATCAGACATGGAACTTTTCTCCAGAATATTAACGTTTGAAAAATGTACAACCGGCTAGGGCTCGGATAAGTTACCCTCATTTGATGTGAGGGGCTAAGATTTAGACCTTAAGCTTTTGATTTTTCTTGAACTTGCTGCATTCCACCTAAGAACAGTCTCTCAATGTTGGGGTCCAACAAGAGCTCAGAGGCAGCGCGTTGCAAAACCTTTTGACCCGACTCCAGGGCTATGGCCTCATCGGCGTATTTGAGTGCGCTTTTTACGTTTTGTTCAACCATCAAAACCGTCGTGCCCTGCTCAGCCTGGGCGCGAAGGAGCTTGAACACATCTTGAACGACGATGGGGGACAGACCAATCGAGGGTTCATCAATTAAGATCACTCTTGGCCTTAGCAAAAGCGCTCTACCAATTTCGAGCTGCTTTTGCTCACCCCCAGACAGGGCGCTTGCCATGGAGTGAAGACGCTCTTTGAGTCTAGGGAAAAATTCAAGCACCTCAGGAATACGTTCGCGGGTGGTTTTCATGCCCAGCGTAATTCCTCCCAACTCTAAATTTTGAAGCACACTGAGTTGGCCGAATAGGTTTCTGCCTTGGGGGACAAAAGCAATACCTTTGGCAAGCAACTGCTTTTGACCCAGCCCTGTGATTTCCTCTTGATCCAAAAAAATTTGTCCTTCTTTTGGTTTGAGTAGCCCAAAGAGGGTTTTAAGGACGGTTGATTTACCAGCCCCGTTTGGGCCCAGCAACAACGTGATGCTCCCCCTTTTGGCCTGAAAGGAGAGGTGGTTGAGGATCATAAAATCTTTGTAACCCGCAAGCACACTCTTAAACTCTATACAACATTGTTCAGTCATTTAATTCCCCAGGTAAGCGTCTAGGACTTGTCTGTTAGAGCGAATCTCCTCAGGCGTTCCAATTGCAAGTACCTTACCCTCAACCATCACCATGACCCTGTGACAGAGATCCATCACAAAGTCCATGTTGTGCTCTATCACCACAAAACTACCTCCATTTTTGTGGTTCAGTTCTTTGAGTAATCGACTTATTCCCCCAACCAGTGAAGGGTTCACGCCCGCACAGGGCTCATCTAGTAAGACTAAATCGGGTTTACTCATAAAAGCCATCGCAATATCCACTAACTTTTGTTGACCGTAGGACAACTCACCCGCTTTTTTATCAGCTACGTGGCGCATATTAAAGAGATCAATCAGTTCATCCGCTTGTGAGCCAAGACCTGAGTCAGAGGGGGCAAACATCCTAGAAATCATGGATCCTTTGTGCTCTTGGGCTGCAACGATTAAATTGTCCCTGACGCTCATTTTCCCAAATACTTGCAGAGTTTGAAAAGTTCTGCCTACCCCCATATGGTTTAGCTCCAAGGGACCCAGTTTTGTGACGTCTTGACCTTTTAATTCGATGACTCCCGAATCGGGGGTAATTTGACCGAGCATGCTGTTAAATAGGGTTGTCTTTCCAGACCCATTGGGGCCGATGACACCAAAAATCTCTCCCTCCATGACCTCAAAGGAGACGCCTCCAACGGCTTGAATGGCGCCGTAAGATTTTTTTAAATCGTGCACTTTTAGCAACGAAGGCTGGGGCTTTTGAGCGAATGAATTCATGACTTCACCTGTGAAGCTTCATTGAGCTGAGCGGCTTTTGAAAGAGTCTCTCGCTCCATTAACGCAATGTTCTGATTTGCTTGAGTGCTTCTCGCCAGCGACGCCAGTCTGGCCGCTTTTCTGGCCCTTATGCGCTCTGGAATGCTCAGCAGCCCATCGGGGAGCCAAATCATGAGAAGAATCACAGCCACTCCGAAAATCAGCAAATACCAGGCTTGAGCAAACCTCAACCACTCGGGTAACACGATACCGACAGCGCTTCCTAGTACGGGGCCAAGGAAATATCCGGGCCCACCAACGACCACCATCAAATACATCATGATAGAGGCGCCAACTGTGAACAAAGAGGGGTCTATGAACTGGACCAAAGAGGCGTACAAACCTCCAGCAATACCTGCATAAGCAGCGCCAATGG
>Ga0164297_10005479_pt1 | contig 10863 bp, 7 predicted proteins | sample GEODES058metaG_FD_113539 | JGI IMG/M metagenome (GOLD analysis project Ga0164297, IMG submission 113539) | Dystrophic lake water microbial communities from Trout Bog Lake, Wisconsin, USA - GEODES058 metaG | ecosystem: Environmental > Aquatic > Freshwater > Lake | place: USA: Trout Bog Lake...
CGCGTATCGTCAAGCTGGCCCCGGACGGAAAATTCATCAAGGCATGGGGCAAGCTGGGAACCGGACCGGGCGAATTCCGCTTTCCCCATACGCTTCGCTTCGACAGTCTGGGGCGGCTATGGGTGGCGGACCGCGCCAATAACCGCCTGCAGGTATTCGATCAGGATGGAAAATACCTCGCCGAGTACAAGCAGTTTGGACGGCCGGTGGGACTCGATATTGAAGGCGACACGATTATCGTGGCCGACTCGGAGTCAACGCCTGCGTCAAATCCGGGATATACACGCGGCCGGGGAATAACCATCGGCAACTGGAGGACACTCCAGGTGACGGCGTTCATTCCACTGGAGGGTGACGACATCAAGCCCGGAACAAGCGGGCCGGAAGACGTGCAAATGAGCGGCGGAGCCGTCTATGCCGGGATGATTACGCAGAAATTGCTTGCGAAGTATGTAAAGTAGAAAGCATCCCGTCGCCGCGATGCCCGATCTTTTCCGGGAGGCGGCACGGCGTTCGGCGTTCGCGAATATCACGGGCCGCTGTTCCGTTGGTTCCTGCGGCGAGCAGAATTTTGCGGCTTTTGGCACTTGCGGCCTGCAATGACACCTGACGGCGTTCGTGATAAGTACTCCTCCGCCGACATACGCGGAGCTCCCCATGATCACCCTCAAGGTCAACGGCGAACAACATAGTCTCGATATCGAAGCCGAGATGCCGCTGCTATGGGCGCTGCGCACCGAGATCGGTCTCACCGGTACCAAATATGGTTGCGGCATCGCGCAATGCGGCGCCTGCACGGTATTGATGGATGGCCATCCGGTCCGCTCCTGCATGCTGGCGGTTTCGGGCGCGCAGGGGCACGAGATCACCACCATTGAAGGGCTTTCCAAGGACGGCACCCTGAACAAGGTGCAGGAAGCCTGGATTGCCGAAGACGTGCCGCAATGCGGCTATTGCCAATCCGGCCAGATTCTTTCGGCGACGGCCTTGCTGAGCCGCACACCCCATCCCGATGAGTCCGACATTGACGCGGCCATGTCCGGGAATATCTGTCGCTGCGGCACATATGTTCGCATTCGCCGCGCCATCCGCCGCGCCGCGACGAAGGTGTAATGTCATGAACAAAGGTCCCACAGGTTCGGATTTTTCCCGCCGCCAAATCCTGGTCGCCGGCGCCACACTGTCGGGCGGCCTGGCGCTGGGCCTTTTTATTCCCGGCACGGCCCGTGCTGCGGCGCCCGAACTGAACGCGCGCTATTGGGCCGACGACGCGCACAATCCCGACGAAGTCAATGCCTGGGTGGTGATCGAGCCCGATGACAGCGTGACGTTGCGCTGTCCCATGGCGGAAATGGGCCAGGGCACAGGTTCTGGTCTGGCCATGCTTCTGGCAGAAGAACTGGAATGCCGCTGGGACAATGTGAAAGTCGAGTTTGCCTCGGTCAATCGCAACATCCGCGAAAACACGCTGTATGGCGACATGGTCGCGGCCGGCAGTCGGGGCATCCGCACGACATGGCCCTATGTCCAGCAGGCCGGGGCTTCGGCGCGGGCGCGGCTGGTGCAGGCGGCAGCGTCGAAATGGAATGTGCCGGCCACACAATGTGAGGCGCGCGAAAACAAGGTCTTCCACAAGCCCAGCGGGCGCTCTCTGCGGTATGGCGAACTGGTCAAGGACGCCGCCCGGATCAAACTTTCCCATGAACCTGCGATCAAGGCGCCGGAACAATTCAAGCTGGTGGGCACACGCCAGCCGCGATTGGATTCCGCCATAAAATCCACCGGGCAGGCGCAATACGGCATCGACACGCATGAGCCGGATCAGCTCTATGCTTCGATCATGTCCTGCCCGGTGTTCGGCGGGAAACTGGTGTCCGTGGACGACAGCGCCATTCAGGGACGGCGCGGCATCAAACAGGTGGTAAAGCTGGACGACGCAGTGGCCGTCATCGCCGACAATTATTGGCGCGCCAATGAAGCGCTCAAGAAGCTGAAAGTGACCTGGGACGGCGGCGCGGCGGCGAAAACCGACAGCGCCCAGTTCGCGCGCGCGTATCGTGCTGCGTTGGACGGGCCGATGGTGACGGCGCGCAATGACGGTGACGCCAAAAGTGCGATCGCCAAAAGCGCGCATGTGGTCGAAGCGGTCTATGAAACGCCGCTTCTGGCACACGCCACCATGGAACCCTGCAACGCCACGGTCCATCTGCAGAAAGATCGTCTTGATGTGTGGATGGGATCTCAATCGCCATTGCAGAATGCGCATATGGCGGCCGAGGAAGCGGGCCTGAAGTCGGAACAGGTCTATTTCCATCAGCTGTATCTGGGCGGCGGTTTTGGCCGCCGTACCTTTGGCGATGAATTGCGCCAGGCGGTGCGTGTCGTCAAAGCAGGAAACATCAGCCAACCATTGCAGCTTCTCTGGTCGCGCGAGCAGGATATGCGCGCCGACCGTTATCGGCCACAATCCGCCATCCGCCTCAAAGGCGCGCTGACGCCGGACGGCAAGTTGGAGGCCATCTTCATCCAAAGCGCTTGCGGTTCGATCCAGCGCTCCACCGGCAATCCGGTCACCAATGGCCTGGACCCCACATCGCTGGAAGGGATTGGTCCTTCGGTGCCCTATAACAAGGTACCCAACTGGTACACGGGCCAGTTTCTCAAAAATACCCATGTGCCGGTGGCTTATTGGCGCTCGGTGGGCGGCTCGCAGAATTGCTTCTATCTGGAAAGCTTTATTGACGAACTGGCCCATGCCGCCGGCAAAGATCCGCTGGAATTCCGCCGCAGTCTGACCGACCGCGACGATTCGCTCGCCGTGCTGAACAAGCTGGCCGAGATCAGCGGCTGGGGTAAACCCATGGCTGCCGGCCGGGGACGCGGGATTTCGCTGGTGGAAAATCACGGTGCGGTAGGCGGCCAGATCGCCGAAGTGACGGTGTCTTCCTCCGGTGTGGTGCGCGTGGACCGCGTTTTCGCGGCGACCGATGCCTATCATGTGGTCAATCCCAATTTGGTGGATGCGCAGATTGAGGGAGGCGCGGTCTTCGGCCTGTCTGCCATGCTGTATGGCGAGATCACCATTCAGAATGGCGCGGCTGCCCAGGGCAATTTCAATGATTATCGCGTGGCGCGCATAACCGACGCGCCAGAGATGGTGACCGCTCTCGCGCTCACCGGCGGCAAGGACAGCAGGGGCAAGCCAAAATGGGGCGGCGTGGGCGAATGTTCGACAGCGCCGATTGCCGCCGCCATCGCCAATGCGATCTTCGCCGCCACGGGCAAGCGCATCCGCTCGCTGCCGGTCAAAAACCTCAAGCTGCAGGAATTGGCGAGCTTATAGGCTTGGTGCACGCTTGAGCTTAACCGTACGACCGGATGACGCCGCGTATTTAACCTTAATATATTTGTCCGTGTGGGAACTTCGTTCCGGGCGCGCTAAAAGCGGTCGCGACGTCTCGATATGGTCAGCCCAATGAGTGCTCCCGCCAACTTGGATCCGGCCAAGAACAAGACGCCTTCACCGTCCATCAGCGCCACACAGCCGCTCTTTGGTATGGCAGCAGCAGAGTGGGCCGCTCAGCTTCAAGCGCAGATTGCGGCCGCGAGCGCCTTGGCCAAGAAGACACAAGTGCAAACGCCCGTGCAGACACCAGTGCGGACGGCTCCGCCGGCACCGGCCCCGACGAGCACCGCCGTCACGCCGCAGCCGTCCACGCTCATCGCCCCGCCGCCTTCCGGCCTGTCGGCCACACAAATCGCGGGCATGTCCCTGAGCCAGATCAAGGCGCTTACCCCGTCCCAGCTCGCTTCCTTAACACCCGCTGTGCTTGCCGCGCTCAGCGCAGCCGACATCGCCGCGCTCTCTCCCACCCAGATTGCAAGCTTCAGTCCCGACCAGGTTGCCTATCTGTCCAGCCAGCAGGTGGGAGCACTGACCGCCCTGCAGCTGGCAGCCGTGACCAAGGCACAGCTCGGCAATCTCAGTGCGGCGCAGTTGGGCGCGATCTCGGTCTCTGCTCTTTCCGGATTCAGCACCACCCAGATCGGCATTTTAACCGCCAAGCAGGTAATGGGGTTTACGGCGGCCCAGTTCAGCGCGCTCAGTGGCGCACAGCTCGGCGCCTTTTCCATTGTCGATATCCAGGCGTTTTCCGCCGTACAGCTGAAGAGCCTGAGCGGCGCGCAGATCGCGGGTTTCTCTGCCGCCCAGATCAATGCATTCAATTCCACCCAGCTTGGTGCTCTGAACATCAACTACAATTCCATGCTGTCTCTGCTTCAGACGGATGCCGTGGGCGGCATGACGGCGGCCAAGTTCGGGGCGCTGCAAGCACTGGCCGCCAAGCTCAACGCGCCAGGCGGTATTGTTGTTTCGCCCTATGTCCAGCAAATCACCGATGACGTGATATTGGGCAATGCTGCCAACGCCACCTGGACCGGGGGCGCGATGCATGCAACCGCTTTGGGGAATCTCAGCGCGAACTCCACCCAAGGCCAAGTAAATGAGCTGATTGGAAAATGGTTTCTGGGCACCGATCTGCCCAGCAGCGCCGTCAATCTGACGGGCGAGCAGCCTTTCTCGGTCAACTATTCTGCAGTGAATACGCCGCTGTTCGGCGCAGCCGGCCCCCTTATCACCGACGTGAATCAAGGCGCGCTGGGCGACTGTTTCGTACTGGCGCCGCTGGCAGAAATGGCGTCCCAGGACCCGTCGGCCATCCGGTCCATGATTACATCAAACGGCAACGATAGTTTCAGCGTCCGTTTCATGGTGAACGGCGCCGCCGATTATATCACCGTCAACAATGATCTGGCGGATGGCGGCAAGATATTCAATTCGGGGCCGGCCTCGTGGGCAGGTCTGATCGAGCAGGCCTATACCGAGCTTCAGGGCGGCGGTGCGGTGACCGGTAACACTTTTTCAGGAAATTCTTTTGCCAGCATCGGCAATGGCGGCTGGGTTGAAGCCGCCTTGGAGGAATTCACGGGTGCGACCCTGGTTGATGATTTCAACGCGGCTGCCTCGGGCTGGACATCCGACGTCATAAATGGCGCATCGCTGTCCGTGCCGGGAAAGCCCTCCAGCGCAACCCTGCAATCGTCTCAGGCTGGATTATCCGGCAAGGCGGTGCTGTCCACTTTGATCGCCGACCTTTTGGCGGGCGAGGAGCTGGTGCTTTCTTCTTTCACCAACGCCAAGGATTCCAATGGCAGGTTCACCTTGGTGGCCGATCACGCCATGGCCGTCACCGGCTATGACGCCCGCACACAGATGCTGGAAGTCTATAATCCCTGGGGCACGTCCGCGGGTCAGTCCTGGGACACGACATTTGAAGTCAGCCTGAACACACTCTTGTCTGATGGAGACACGATTTCCATTGCCGCGAACGCGCCGCTCACGGGCGGATCGCAGGGCCTGCCGCTTGTGCCTGTCAGCACGGCGGGACTGATGGCCTCGGCCACCAGCCCGTTCACAGCGGGTTCGTCAGGCTTGGGGCTTGCCGCGGCCGGTTAAGGGCGTGGTCTTTCGTTCTCATCGCCAGATCTTGTTCGCAGGGTGAAGCCCTGAATTGTCCGCTCAGGCTGACCGGGTTTGCGAAGTTGTGGCGGTTGACGAGCGCGATCATCCAGCGACGTTGGTCGCCGGCTGTACGGCCTTATCCATGAGAGGGGAGCCCCGGAAGCCGCGGACCGGTATTGAGCCCGAGCTGCAGAAGCTTGGACCAGGCATCTTCGGCGCTACCGGCAAATGAAAAGAATTTCAGGTCTTCGGGCGAGATCATATCCGCCTGCAAAAGGCGCTCAAAGTTTATCACGGTGCTCCAATATGCCTGGTCAACGAGCACGACTGGCGTACGATGCATTTTCCTGGTTTGCATCAGCGTCAAAAGTTCAAAGAGTTCATCCAAGGTCCCGAACCCGCCGGGAAACACGACCAGTGCATTCGCCCGTATCGCAAAATGAAATTTCCGGACGGCGAAATAGTGAAACTGAAACGTCAGCTCCGGTGTGGTATAGGCGTTTGGTTCTTGTTCTCTCGGCAATCCGATATTGAAGCCAATGGTCGGTGCTCCGGCTTCCACCGCGCCTCGGTTGGCGGCTTCCATGATCCCCGGGCCGCCGCCTGTTGCGATGACATTGTCGCGCACAATACCATCAGCCGTGAGCGCTCCGCCACGTTGTGACGCGATGCGGCCAAAGTTTCGCGCTTCCTCGTACCAGGGATTTTCAGGCTGCACCCGCGCGCTACCGAATACGACAATAGTGGAACGCACCGTCCACGCGCGCAGAATTTCCTCTGCCTTCTCATATTCCAGCTGCAATCTGACCCCGCGCATGCTGTCGCCAAGCAGGAAATCGGAATCCAGGGCCGGTAGGCGATACGCCGCCGAATTTTTCTGAAGAATGTTGTCTTTGGACATCGCTACTTTCTGCAGGGGCTAGATTTTAAGCCCGGAGGTGAGAGTTGGATTGTTCGGCGTGTTTTCAAAATCGATGAAGCCTCGGGTTACATCCGTGTGCACAAGCCGGACGCTTACATGGTCGCCGACTTTGAGGCCTTCGAAACCCCTGACAATTTTTCCCTCGGCCAATGGTCCCGAAATTCTGGCCCAAGTGCCCTTGTCCGAAGCGCCCGTAACAATGCCTTCAAATTGTTGACCGATGCGGTGCGACAATAGCAGGGCTGCCGCAGACTTTGCGACCTGCCGCTCGATTTTCTTGGCATTGTCTTCCTGCAAAGTGCAGTGCGCGGCCAGAGCAATCAATTCGGACTCACTATAGGGCGCAGGTTGGCCGGAGATGGCGGCCTTTAATAATCGCTGTGTGATCAAATCGGGAAATCTGCGATTGGGCGCAGTGGAATGCGTGTAATCTTGTACCGCCAGAGCGAAATGCCCTTCCGGTTCATGGCCCGGACTCTCCAGTGCATATTCACCCGCACCCAAAAGTTTGATGACCGACAAAGAGAGGTCTCCAAAATGGACTGGGTCCGCCTTCTGTCTTTCTACCAAAAAAGCATCAAGGGCGGGCGCGTCGGCTTGCGCCGGCAGATGATAGCCATGCGCAAGAGCGAGCTGCGCGATGAGGTCCCAATGCTTCGGTGTCTTGAGCACCCGGCGCAGAGATGGAAATCCTTTTGCTTTCAGATATCTGGCCGTTACGCCGTTGGCGCCCACCATGCTGTCTTCGATCAGGTCCTTTGCGCGATTTCCCGGATCTGGTCGCATGTCCGCGAGCTGGCCATTTTCATAAACAGGGCGTGCCTCCAGCGTCTCAAGCTGCAGTGCGCCATGTGACTGGCGGTTTTTGCGCATCAAAGCCGTGACTTTGTCTTGAAGGCGCAAATTCTCTTGGAGCCCAGGGATAGCGGCGAGCACCGGAGGTGGCGCGCCGGTTTCGCTCAGCCATGCTGCAACACTGTTATAAGCCAATTTTGCTTTGTTCACGACGATGGCGCGATAAACATCGCCCGCCACAACCGTGCCATCCATTGCAACGGTCATATCGACAATTATGGCCAGTCTTTCCACGCCCTGTCCCAAAGAGGTGAGATCTGTCGAGAGCCGCACCGGCAGCATGGGGAATGTCCCGGCCGCTGTATAAACAGACGTGGTGTTCGCAGAAGCATGTGTGTCAATTGAAGATGACTTTTTGACCAATGCATCCACGTCTGCAATGGCGACCAAAAGCTGCACCTGATCGTTCGCGAGAGATTGCGCCACTGTCAACTGATCGAGATCAAGTGAATCGTCATTGTCGATGGAGCACCAGATGAGATCGCGCAAGTCCCGAACGGAGGGGGAGTCGACAAGCGCGGGACCAGGAATGGCCTTGAGCTCTTGGAGTGCGTCGTCAGAGAAGTCGGGCAACAACCCATCTTGCAGCATCACATCGCGAGCGATGATCTTTAGGGTGTTTCTGGCATCAGAATTTGGGGGCATGTAATCGGCACTCTATTTGGCGATGAATTATACGTCGCACGTTTAAGCACAAGATTGTGTCGGACCGTGTCACCAGGTGGCCACGCAATTCGATTGGCCTTACGAAGGAACAGGCGGAAAGATGCGTCAAGGAACATACGAGAACGCGACGTCGGTGTTCTGCGGATATTGACGAATTCGCTCTTTGCTCGATCACGTCGCAGACGCAGGGACGGCACGTTGGACGCTTGAGAGGTGCTGGCGCAAAAAGCACAGGCAACTCTGGGAATGATAGAAAACCGTGAGCAACATGTGCAACACGAAAACGCAGCGTTCCCCATCTTGGGAGCGCTGTAACCTCTTGATCCGACTCGCAGAATGAGTGGTTGTGTAGGCAGTGGTATCCTAATTCAGCTTGCCTGGGGAATTACGCCAAAAGGCCGGTATTTCCCTGTTATCGGCGGATATCAGGGAATTTTCGGAAAAATCCGGGTCTTTTCTGCCTGCAGGCGCGCTGAAACCGGCGCAAGGTCAGAGGCTTGCGGGGCAATTCCCTGATATTTTGGAACAGGGAATTTTCGTACCTGTATCAGGGAATGTTATGTGCGTAGAAATTCACATCAGCACGATTGCGTGGATGCGAATTTTGCGGACAGCGAATTTTAATTCGGCAAAAAATAGTCATTTTTGAGCTTAATTCCCGCTCCCAAATAAATAGGCAGAAAATTCCTTTTAATAGGAAACTCATTTCACGATTCTGGAAACATAGTTCCTGTTTGGAATGAAGGCCGGAATCGAGTATGTTCTTATCAAGCTGATGCACCCCCCGGTGTGGGTGTCGCTTTCAGGCGTAACATCAGTACAGGCGGCCACCTCCCCGGTGTGAGGCAGGGACGCAATTCTTCAACCTGCCACTGCTAGGCGCAATCTGCGCCTGGTCGTGGCTAGCAGGAGGGTTGTCCCATGGCGGCTACCACCAAGCGTACGAAGTCATCAGCTCTAAATTCTGCTTCGGCCCTGTCGGCCCAGGTAGGCTCTGCCCACCATATTGAACACCTTGAACCGACGTCCTTGATACCATGGCCTGGCAATGCCCGGACCCATTCCAGGAAGCAGGTCAAACAGGTTGCGGCCAGCATTAAGGAATTCGGGTTCACAAGCCCGGTTCTGACCGATGAGCGGGGTAATATCCTGGCGGGCCACGGCCGGGTCCTGGCGGCTATAGACCTCGGGCTTGAATCCATACCCTGCATCCGCCTGACCGGCCTGACAGAGGCCCAGAAGCGGGCCTACATCCTGGCTGACAACAAGCTGGCTCTTAATGCCGGGTGGGACGAGGGCCTTCTGGCCCTGGAGCTCCAGGGCCTCATGCAGGCCGACCTGGGGTTTGACCTAGGCGTTACCGGGTTTTCGATCCCGGAGATCGACAGCCTTATTGAAGGCTTGACCCCCCAGGAACCCGGGGACCCAGCCGAGGACAAGTTACCGCCGCCCATGGATGGGCCCCCAAAGTCCCGTTTGGGGGATGTCTGGCAGCTAGGTGTCCATAAGCTGGTCTGCGGCGACGCCACGCTCCCTGACACCTTTACCCGGCTGCTGGGGGGTGCTGCCGCTACGGCGGTGTTCACGGACCCACCCTACAACGTGCGGATCGACGGCCATGTAGGGGGCTCAGGCAAGACCAAGCACCGTGAGTTCGCGATGGCGTCCGGCGAGATGTCGCCGGAGCAGTTCGCTGAGTTTCTTCGCAAGGTGTTTTTGCTTTTGATCGCCAACAGCAAAGACGGGTCGATCCACTATATCTGCATGGACTGGCGGCATATGCGCGAGATGCTTGATGCCGGCAGTGTCTATACCGAGCTCAAGAACCTTTGTGTTTGGGCAAAAGACAATGGCGGGATGGGGACATTCTACCGATCCCGCCATGAACTGATATTCGTATACAAAAATGGTACTACGCCACACATAAACACTTTCGAGCTGGGCCAGCATGGCCGCTACCGGACCAATGTCTGGGAGTATCGGGGGGTAAACACCCTCAAGACCGGCCGCATGGACGAGCTATCGCTTCATCCCACGGTCAAGCCGGTCGGTATGATTGCGGACGCTATCAAAGATGTATCCAAACGCGGTGACATCATCTTGGACGTCTTCGGCGGAAGTGGTTCCACCTTGATTGCTGCCCACAAAACCGGCCGGCGGGGCTACTTGATCGAACTGGACCCCATTTATGTCGATACGATCATTAGGCGCTGGCAGGTCTATGCCAAGGACGACGCCATACTAGTCGAAACGGGCCAGACCTTTGACGAAGTATCAGCATCAACCCGCGTAAGGGGAGGCTGATATGGCCAAGGGCAAAAAGACCAGGGGTCAGGGCGGCGAAGACAGTTCATCGGATAGTCCCGAAGACCAGACATGGAGACAGCTAGATCTCCTAAAAAACGTGCTGTCGGAGGCAGGCCAAAAAAGCGAGCCCCCCATCAGTCCCGACAAGCTGCGCAGGTCAAAAACACGCATGAAAGGTAAGTCTGCAGCAGAGACGAGAAAGCTTCAAAAAACTCGTTATGAAGTCGGCTACGCAAAGCCGCCGGCAAAGAGCCAGTTCAAACCAGGGCAGTCCGGTAATGTGAAGGGAAGGCCCAGGAAAAAGCCTAAGCCATCTGGAGTGCAGCAGGATTGGGACCAGCGGTACAAGAATATATTCTTGGAGGAAGCCTACAGAACGATCCCAATTCGTGAAGGCGACAAAACTATAAAAATGCCACTCATCCAGGCGGTGGTGCGGCGGATGAACCTTGATGCCGTGCGCGGAGACTGGCCTGCCGGATATTTTGTACCAGCGTGAGTGAGACTACTGCATAGCTGGCGTTCCATCTAGATGGGGTGGCTGAGGCACAAAAGCCTGCGGCGCGGGCGGCCGATATCCCAGCGATGA
>Ga0164297_10005481_pt1 | contig 10859 bp, 10 predicted proteins | sample GEODES058metaG_FD_113539 | JGI IMG/M metagenome (GOLD analysis project Ga0164297, IMG submission 113539) | Dystrophic lake water microbial communities from Trout Bog Lake, Wisconsin, USA - GEODES058 metaG | ecosystem: Environmental > Aquatic > Freshwater > Lake | place: USA: Trout Bog Lake...
AACACTTGAAGGGATTGTTCCAGAAAGATTACCTGCTGTTAAATTGGTTAAATTTGCTCCCGAAACCGCACCAAAAAGACCAGACCATGTTCCTGTTGTTACCGTGCCAGTAGTGATTAAGCTGCTTGATCCTGCAAGTGGAGAAGCTCCAATTGAATTGTAAGATATTGTATAAGCGGTTGAACCATCAAATACTGTTGGAGAGGAATCGCCAACACCACTTGTATTGAAAGTCAGCGAGTTGCTGGTATTTGCAGTGATTGTGCCAGAACCGCCCAAAGATACCGCCACACCATTGTAAGTGACTGAACTATTGGCTAATTGAGCATTTGTTATAGTTCCGCTTAAAGAAGTGGTAGGAATTGTGCTTGATGCTGTAATCGCTCCACTGCCATTCGCATACACATATCCAGTATAGTTTCCTAATGTAACGGTACTATTGGCAAAAAGAGTTGTAAATTTGCCTGTAGAGGCGGTTGTAGAGCCTATTGGGGTACTATTTAAACTATCAAGAGTTAATGCAACATTTTTAATTGTTCCGCCCGTTATCGAAACATTATCTGCGTTTTGAGTGGACATTGTTCCCAAACCAGACACCTGAGTATTACTAATTTGAATTGATGTTGTGCTGGCTAAGGTAATTTGCCCTTGCGAATTAACTGTAAATGTTCCTACAGAACCAGCAGAGCCATAAGAACCTGCGGTGACTGTGGTATCAGCTAAAGCAATTGTTACTGGACTAGAGCCATCAAAAGAAGTGCCAGACAATCCTGTGCTGATTGTCAAAGCATTTGGGGTGTTTGCTGTAACGGTTATACTGTCACCCAGCGCAACCGAATTTCCATTAATTGAAATTGAATTATGTGTTAATGCGCTATTTGGAATTGCAGTTAAAGAATTTGATGATCCACTAATGGAAACTCCCGCTAATGTCGTTAGCGTTTGCCCTAATGCTAAACTGGTTGAACCAATGGTAATAGATGAATTAGTTAGTCCTGAATTGGGTATCGTTGCGTTAATTTGATCGGGTGAAATACTTATTAACGTATTAGTTGCGCTTGTAACTTGTCCTTGTGCATTAAAATTTAATGTTGGCACACTTGTACTTGTGCCATAAGAGCCTGCTGTGACGCCTGTATTAGTAACGCTAAATTGATTTCCTGTTAGAGTTAATCCACTTCCTGCGGTATAAGTTCCTTGACCAGATATTTGAGTCCAAATAATCGGGGTAACATTAATTGTCCCAATTTTAGGGACGATTGCAGCCCAACCTGTTTTTGCGTATAACGTGCCATTCTGAACAAAAGTTGATGCGCCCGGTATTTGATCCCACGACTCCATATCAACAGATCGACTCCAAGCGGTTGTTGACGCTACCCAAATACCATTGTAAGCAGGATTATCTTGCGCCCTTACCACCACTCGATCATCTGCTAAAGTGGTGTACCCATCAATTACTTGTAAACCCGATAAAGTAATATTTGTAGTGGTGGCACATTGACACTCATATTTTGCAACACCTGACCCTATTGAGTCTGCATATTGTTTGTTTACTAAGTCGGTTGGATTGATAGGAAAAGCGGTAACTTGACCTGAATTAGTTAACACATTGGCGAAATGAGGCGAATACAAAGCGTTATTGATTCCGTATATTTGCGTAAAGGAATTTGCAGTACCAGCCGTCATTAAGTTGGTAACAAAATCGCCTCGATTCCAAGCCCGTGCAATTGTGCCTTCTTGACCTCTAAAAACAGTTAAAGCGTCACCTGTAATATTGACACAAGAAACAATTTCAACAATGGTTGGATTAATGGAATTAACAAGCGTAATCGTAACTGATTGATTTTCGGATGGGGCGGGAAAATATGAACCCGTACCAGAGGCTACATAAATCGTGGTATCGGTACTCGCTACAGGTAAAGCAAGCGTTGTTTGAGCTTGATTAGCAAATAATAAAATGCCCATTTAGAATCCGCTTGGCTGAAAAGATGAAAAAATAATATTCCAATTTGTTCCGTCAGATTGCAATAAACAAGAAGTGCCAACAACAGAATTTAAAATAGCCGTGCCTGCCGTTGTTGTTCCTGACGGAACGACATTAGACGATGCGCTAGTAATTAATACACCGTTTGGATTTTTAATCCAAAGAGTATTTCCATAATTAGAAGCGGCATTTAATAAAGTTAAAATGACTGAAAATGACGTATTAATAATTAAAGTGGTATCGTTTGTCGTTTGCGTATAAAAGGCATTTGTTACGGTAGTTACGGTTGGCGGTAAAGAGTTACCAGTTTGCTGAAATGAACTAGCAGCACCAGCCGTAAAGTAATTAGATGCTAAATCTCCAGTCGCCCAAGACAATGCTGTTGTGCCTTCCTGCCCTCTAACAATTGTGCAAACATCAGCAGTCCGAGCCGTTACTAATACAATTTCATCTAACAGACCTGTAGCAATATCAGTAAAGGTCATTTTAAATGCTTGACCTGTTGTCGGGTTGGGAAATTTAGAGCCAGTACCCGTTGCTAAAGTGCAAGTTGTTGCAGATGAGGAAATAGGAGACGCTAAAGTTGATTGTGCATTATTAGCAAAGAGTAGAATGGTCATATAAAATCTCGTTACAAAATGTTATAAGTGTCACCTATTACGCCTGTAAATTTAATAGTAGTGACTGGGAAATTTAATACATAAACAATTTGAGAGGTTTCGGTATAAGTGGGAGTGACTGCCGCATAATACGTTAATCCATTGTCGAATGAAAATTGAATAGCTCTACCGCCAGCGGTAGAATTTAAAACTAAAGACGCAGGACAAACAATGTTTGTAATTTTTACAATTGCGGTTGTGCTTGTTAAAGTGCCTGTAATTGGGCTTCCATAGTTGAATGTCATAATTGCTCCTTAATAAAGTTCTTGCCAAATTGATGGCGAGGTTGGATTTCCGCCATAGGCGATAGAATATGTTTGACCAGTAGGCACAATAAAATTAACTCCGCCAGCACCCGTTTGATTTCCACCGTACCCAATCGTTACACCATTTACAATTGCTGTGTAGCTAAATCCATTTTCAGCACCGCCACTAACAAATACAAAAATGGGATAGGTTCTAGAATTGGTATAAGTCGTTCCAACAGACCTTGAACTTAAAACATCATGCCAAGTCTCCCCTGAAATACCAAGTCCAACTTGGCTTGAATACCAATGCGTACCATCTGATCTTAAACATTGACCAACATTCGAGGGGCTGATGCCTACTACGGCTGGCGATCCTTCCAGTACTGTTGATATTAAAACTGTGTTTGTTGTTAAAGAGTTAACGCCCAATCCGCCAGCGTGAACGGGTAGCGGTTCATAAAGATCATGGATGACTCCATTGTAAATTTGAACATCATCATTATTCTCAAAAGCCATTGATCCTAAACTATTAAAGTTTGGATACGGATTGAGTAAAACCCATTTATTCAACGATGTGCTATAAACAACTTCACAAATAAAACCTGCACCAGCAATATCACCAGAACTTAAAGGCAAATTATCGCCCTTCACAATTGTGGCGGTTGGAGTTGCTGTTGAGCCGAGAGTTAAAGTTAGGTTAGGAGTTGCTGTACCATTTGCGTAAGCGGCTTTAAACATCAACATAAAACCATCAGTTAATAAAGTTAAACTTGATGGAACTGTTACTGCAATCGTATCTGAACCGCCTGTAGCGACACCGTATGTAAATAATTGTTGCTGTAGCTGTGAAGGGTTTAATGCGGAAGATTCGCCTGTGGCTGGGTTTAACAACACATACGCTGAATAAACAGGACTCCAAGCTAACAGCATTGGATAGCCAACATTAGCAATATCACCCGCAATTAACGGTTGATTATTTGATTTAACAATCGGATAAATACCCGTAGCGGTTGTGCCAATTGTTAAATTTAAAGTAGCAGAGCCAGTATTTGCGTGAATTGCCTGTAATGTGAACGTAAAATTGGTTGGTATATAATTTAAGTTGGACGGAATGGTTGCGGATAAAGAATTGGCGGAGCCAGTTGCAATTGCTGTATCATAAGTACCAATTTGATATTGGTCTAGTTGAATATTATTATTAATTGTTCCAGCAGTAAAATACATTCCTGCCAAATCATTTGCCAACCAAGATTGAGGCGTTGTACCCTCTTGCCCCCTAACTATTGTAATAATATCGCCCGTTCGCTGAGTAACTAAAACGATTTCATTCAATAAACCAGTAGCCGAATCCACAAATGTCATCTTAAAACCTTGTCCTGTTGTTGGACTTGGGAATAGTGATCCCGTGCCAGATGCTAAAGTAGCGGTAGTGGCCGTACTAGAAATGGCAGAAGCTAAAGTAGATTTAGCATTATTTGAAAATAATAGAATGGTCATAACAAATCTTTCAGTATGTTACATTGAAATTATACTGGAATGGCACTTGTAAAACACCTGAATTAATGCCCGATTTTAAAATTGGTGCTAAATCAACGGGAATTAAGGATATATATTGAGATTCAGCATTTAATGGCACTTGATTTAATTCAAAATTATCAAGTAAAGAGTTTCCCTTTTTAGAGTTAATGCCCGAATAAATATGAATATTAACAACATTATTTGATGTAAATGTTACGCTAATTTGGTAAGTTTGCTGTAAAAAAGGGTCTGTACCATTAACTCCCGATAAAAAACGAGCAATCCTTCTTTTCAGCCAAGTCACATTAAATTGATAACCGTCACCTTTATAAAAATTCCAAGTTATACATCTTTGAAAAATATCGTCTGTGGTGACATAATAAGAATTTGGAGCAATTCTAATATTTTGATTAAATGGTAAAGTATTTAAATAATCTGTATTATAAACGCCTTTATCAATATAACCGCCCTCTGGTAAAACTGGTCTAGTTAATCCATAAATACCTTTTGCAACCCAATCTAAAGAAGCTCCAGATTGTTTTGTATAAATCGGCAAATTTAATTGATTAAACCAGTCTAAATATTGTTGAGATAGCGTATTATATGCAGATACAAATGATTGAAGATCAGAATCATCATTATATTGTTGATAAAGATAACTCGGAATAATTTTTGTAAGCATATTATCCCTGAGTAATAGTTATAGATTGAATGTTTGTTTCAAAATAACTTTCTGGATCACCAACAATTAATCCCGTGCCAGACTGAGGGGATATATCAACGCCATTAATTGCTACTGTAAATACCATTCTTGATAATAATGTTGGAGAAATAATGCTTGAAATAGCCTGTTGAAATACATTTTGTAATTCAAATATATTAATAGGCTGACCAACATAAATACTATTAATATAAGAAGCAATTGCGGGTTGCCCTAACTGTGCCACAGCCGTAGGAGAAACATAATTAGTGGATGTTGTATTCCACAAGAGGTTAATAGAAACGGATTGTTGCGGTGGATTAACAAAGGTTATATTATAGGTATCTGGGTAATCATTAATTGAGACAGTAATGTTGCGGTAATTAGGTGTCACAATTCCGCCACTTAAATACGTCCCAAAAGTAGATGTATTTTTACTTGTGGTGACTAAATTATTAGATATAGCCGTTACCGTGTAAGTAGTATTAAAAGCCGCTGGACTTGCGCCTGTAACCGTAATTACTTCTCCAACGTAATATTCACCAAAATAAGCCCCCGTATTAATTACGGCATTTGTACCTGTGGTAATGCTCAATGCAGTAATGGTAGAACCAACAATGTTTGCAATATCAAATAAACCTGTAAAAATGGCATTTCCAACTTCATAAGGATCACCGCCGCCACAAATAATTTCCCAATTCGTACCAGATTGACGCACCGCAACAAGCCTATCTTGAACACCGCTTACATTTTGTAATTGTGTTTTTAGAAATGTTGGCATCCCCGAAGCAACGGCAAGACCAGCTTGAATGACTTGCGCTTGATAATCTTCTAATGGTTGAGCCGTAGCACCCGGCACTCCTGCTATTTGATTTTGACACGACAATGTCACGCCAGATGGTACAGATGTAATGATTTGAGTTACTGTTCCGATTGGCACAGCCCAAGACCCTGAATTAATTGCTAAACAATACAACTCAGGACTTTGTCCTGTTGATGCGATAACGCCGCCATCTCGTACAGTATATTGATGAGTGCCATCAGATACAATAAAACCTTTTGATATAACAAATCCAGCATTTCCTGTAAATGTTACATAAACCGAAGTATTAGAACCAATACCTTGTTGAACTCCATAAATTTGACCCAATTGATTTAATATAAATGAGTTTGCTGAATACGGAGTAATACTGTTAAATAAATCAACTCTCGCAGAATCAATTAATGCTAAAGCTCCCACATCTGTGGAGCTAATATCCTCAATTAACGAACCCGGCAAATTAGCTGTATAGCCCGGATTGGTTGCTGAAACCAAAGCAATTAACTCTGCTTGTAAAGTAGTTGGTGCTGTTGGTTGTAGCCCTGTTGAATTAACGTCAGTTGTAATTGTCATACTGCTACCTCTTGTTGAATTTTAGTCCCCTGAGTTGTGACTATATTGACATTATAAATAGGGGTTTGGCTTTCTTCTTTTGCGATTTGCAAACTTGCAAAAAATGGTGAAAATTGCTGTTGAGTCACAATTACATAATAATCTGGAAATACTTGTTGAATAACCGATCTTTGAGCTGGAATCCCGTAATTTGCATAAAAAGGAGATTCTCCTAAACTTAACTTTAAACATTGAATTAAAGTAGTCGCATAACCATATTCAAAGTTACCAGTAGAATCAGATTGAATTTCCACCCAAATCAAATTTCCAGCAGAATTTTTTACCCGCCCGTAGGTTCTAGCCATAATAAAAAAATCCTTTGTGATATTTATTTTTTATAATAATCTCAAATAATTGTTTCATCATATTGGCTGACCTGTATTAGAACCGCCTGTCGTAACTCCGCTATGCTCATGCGTACTTCCAATATTTTTACCATTATTAGAAATTGCGCCAGTGCTTGCAATATCGCCATTAACAGTTAAAGAACCATTTATGGCCGTACTTCCATTATTAATGATTAAATTACCGCCATTTAGATTAATTATAATTCCTGTCGATGTTAAAGTTAAAGAACAATCTTGATGCTTGGTTGTGATTTGTACGCCTTCCTCACCGTACATCACCAAATATTGTCCATTAACTTCAAAAAATTGCGTATTTCCGAATGGAAAAAACACCAAAGCGGTTAAATTGCCGGGGTCGCTTAAATCGGGGGGTGCGCCACCAGCACCTAAACCTGATGCGTTTCTCAAACTGACATTCGCAGGAATACAATATCCCTTACAACCCTCTTGAATGGGATAACGAATATACTCCGCACCCGCAATCGGGCAAGTCACTTCTGGCAAAGTAACTCCGTTTGGCACAGTTACATCAAACTTAACCGTAACAATTGACCCATTTACGGCTGTGACATAACATGGATATGATTGACTATATGATTGAAGCGCATCATTAATCTTTCGATCTGTAAATAAATTAACGGACTGTGAAAATGGTATTTTTTGATCGGATGACATAATTATTTAATAGTTAAAATGCCCGGACTTAATAATTCAATTGACACATTTGCAGTATTTTGATTGTAAGCAGTAATCACCGTTACCCAACTATTTGCATCGGATGATCGAAAAATTCCTAAATGCCTTACACTTTGAACAAAAAAAGTTCCTTGAAAATTAACAACTTCACTATATTGAGACTGAGATGCGGGGGTTGTTAAAATCAATCCTTTTTGAGCCGATTGCTGAGGCATAATGATTTGATTGCCAACTTTTAAATCATATCTCATTACTGTTTTAAACGTCAATGTATAAGGCGCAATCCATGTTGGCTGACCAATTAAATCAGTAAATGCTATTTTTGTCGGTTTTGCGGCTGTTGGAACGGTATAATCATATACATGAATGATATTATCGACATAGGTTATTTGAATTCCCGGATAAGTTGAACCGCCAATAATGCTAATGCTTTTTCTATTTAAATATTTTGCAAATTCGGTTAACGTAAAATGTTGAGCCGTCAAATCTTCTGGCGCAACTAAACTATCACTAATATTAACATTAATTGAAGTTGCGTTTGGAAAGACATTATTTAATGTATTTTGAATATACGTTGATAATTTTTCATTTTTTGGGCATTTAAAACTAAAATTGTATGGATTTTCTTTTGATCCAGCAGGTAATATTAATATTAAATCTAAAGTTTGTAACGTACCTTGCCAATTACCAAACGCTTGCTGGATTCTTGCGTTCATTACAACCCCATATTGCTTCGGATTTGCTAAAGGCAATCCCTGAGCCATGCCTACCGATATTTTAATGTTGCAATAAGTTGTCCCGTCAGGGCTTGGGTTAAAGTTTGCCGCTTGAGAAAGCAACGGCAAACCCACGCCAAAAATACGCACAGAAGCCCCGCCAAGCGGTGAATTGTATGTTGATATAGGTAAGTCTAGCTCAACATCTAATGCGCCTGCTATTGGCGTATTTTTTGACCCAATGCCACCAAAAACATTATTAATTGAACTTGTACTTGTAAATGTTCCGTTAAATAAAACTTCACCTTTTGAGCCTTTAATAATTTTTGGCTTGCCGTCTTGATCGGTAATGACAATTTCATAACGCCTCATCCAATCACCTGAAATTGTTGAGATGAGGGATAATAAATTAATTTCGTTTTAAAATACCCTGCGGTCATCGAAATAGGATAATTTAAAGGAGAACCGATTAATGCAACACATAAAATTAACGTATTATTAATATCATAAATATTAATATAATATCTTTCTGCGTAAATATTCCAAGTAACAATCACATTGTATTGACTATTATCAAAAGTCGCTTGAAATTGAAAATTAGCATTATTAGTTGGCGCAAATTGAATAACATTATTAATAATCGGTGATAAATTTTGCGTATTATTATAGGTAGATGCCGCCCCTTGAGTATTAATAGCTCCGCCATAAAGAGGGCTAGTAACCGAATTTGAGTTACCAATTACACTACCTAATCCCGACCATAAACTTGTCATCATTACCTCGCTGGAATACCGCTATTAAAAGCGTTCATTAATGCGCTTAATGTGTTTTGTGGGGCTTGTGACAATAAGGGCTGTATAAAATCAAATTGATACGCATTTTGTGATTGTTGGCTATCAGGTCTTGATACGTCAGTTAAGTTGGTTAAAATGCAATTTAAGTAAACGTAAGAAGGAGTTGCAATTACATAAGTCCCACCTGATTGAGCGTGTTCTTGTAGTGCCGCTTGTAATCCTGTAAATGTGATTAATTTATTTACATAACCGCCATTATTTTTAGCGGGGGCGTTCATTAACATGGATATTTTCAATGGTTTTGCAATAATCGCATTGGCGGCATACGCTTGATTGGCGAATGGATATTGAGCAACCTCATAATCAATTAACGAACTGCCGGGCAACGGTCTAAAATGGCATAAAAAATTATCCAAAGATAAAGGATTAATACCGTTTAATAAACTACTTCCAAAATTTGCGGCTTCCGTAATAGCGACAATTGGCAATAACCCACCCGAAATAGATTTAGCAATTCCATCCGTCAAAATGATAGGCGATATTTCATACGCTAATTTAAAAATGGACTCGTTAATATTTACCATATCAAGCCTGCCTAAAACCTGTATAGTAACCACCTGCATTTAACATATTTACATTGGTGTCCTGACCCGGAATTTTAGTCGTATTCACAGTTAAATCAATTGATGTTGGATTCCAAGGGTTCATCGCTACGCTTTGTCCTGTTGTATTTAAACTACTACCTTGTTGCATTGGTTTAATTTTTCCTTCTTTTTCCAACCTTTTGCGAATTTCATCTGTTAATAATTCAAGATGATTTACTTCTGTGGGATCAGAATAAGGGCGATATAAACCCATTTTGGCTAAATCTTCATCGCTTAGTTTTTTGGCTTGTGCGGTATCAATATCAATTGCTTGACCTACATTATGTTTGCTTGTAACTCCGGGCGGTGTTGTTAAATGTCCCGAATAAGTCCGCCATTGACCGTTTTTATCTCGCACTTTGCCTAGCGCATCTTCTTGCTCTTTATTCCTAAATCCACCGCCACCAATGACCTTTAATTGGTTTTGCATCGCAATATCAGCTAATTGAGGATTAACGCCTGATAAATTATTCCACCATGCCTGAAACCCTTTTTTCATTCCCTCACGAGAAGGGTCAAAAGGAATCGCTCCCTTTTTCTTTGCTTCTTCATCGGACATAATAATTTTGTGTTCTGAATCAGGATTAAAAGGATCTTTAAGTTTTCCAGTAATCCAAATAATTGCATCAGCCAAATCAACAATGGCAGTCCCAATTTTCCCCACATTTTCGACAAAAGTTTTTATATCTTTGTCAAATGCAGGAGTTAATAAATATTTAGAAAATTTTTCTAGCGCATTACCCGCATCCTGAATCCATCCTTTTACTTTTGAATCACCTAAAAATGTTTTAATTGCGCTTGAAAATGACTCAGATAAATGATCCAAAGGCGTTACTAAACCTTCCAAAGCAGATAAAAAAGTATTTTCTATTTTTTGTTTAGACCTATTTAATTGCGTATCTAATGCTTGCCATCTTTTTAATAAATTATCAGTAACTTCTAAAGTTTTTACATCAATGTTGTATTGTTTTTCTGTTGCGCTGATTTCATCTTGTTTTAAAGACGACATTCTTCTAGCGGTTTCAACATCAATGCCTAAAGCCGTCAATCCACTTGTTTCTAATCGTTGTTGAGCGGTTTCGGGTGTGCCAGACTTATAAACTTCGCCAGCCTTCCTCAAT
>Ga0164297_10005486_pt1 | contig 10854 bp, 7 predicted proteins | sample GEODES058metaG_FD_113539 | JGI IMG/M metagenome (GOLD analysis project Ga0164297, IMG submission 113539) | Dystrophic lake water microbial communities from Trout Bog Lake, Wisconsin, USA - GEODES058 metaG | ecosystem: Environmental > Aquatic > Freshwater > Lake | place: USA: Trout Bog Lake...
ACCCAGATAAATGATAGTAGAACCAAGTACAAATGAAATTTTGTAGATGGAATGAACGTTAACTCCACGCAAAAGTGCAGCCTCTCTATTTTGAAATACAGCACGTACCGCTCTACCGAGCGGGTGGTATCTTAACAATAAAAAAAGTAGTGCAAGACTTAAATAAGCAACGAAGAGAACTAAGATTCGGTTATTGGTCATTGGAAAAGGACCAATCATGGTGACACCAGGTATCAGAGGGGGAAGTGAGAATTGATCACTCCATTTCCCAAAGGTCATTGAGAAAAGTCCCGACATAATTTGAGTCAATCCCAGAGTAATCACAAAATAGGATATGTTGCGATCTGGAACACTGTACAGACGTCGAAAAAGTAACTTCTCAAATATTAGAGACAGCACTACACCAGCCAACAAAACAATTAGACATGCCGTGAAGCTATTTATGCCGTAACTGGAAGTCAACCCCCAAGCAACCAATGCAGAAAGCAAAAAGAATTGTCCATTACTGGCATTGGGCAACCAGATACAGCCGTAAACAATAGTCACCCCTGCCGCTACCAGTGCAAATATTGCACCTAGTAGCAAGCCAGTAGAAACAGTTGAGGCTATTAAAAGCAGGAGTGAGTCCAAGATATAAGGCTTCTAAAAATATTTATTTAACCAAGTCGTAAACTGGGATAACTTCAGGATTCCATTCAAAATAGGAAAGTTGTTTGGATTTGTAGTTACGTTTACCGTCTACCGAGACAATTTGCATAAAGTACATGTACTCTTTTCTTGCACCATTTGCATCAAAGTGGATCGGAGTTCCACTGGTGAGCTCTTTGATATTCATTTTAGAGAAGGCTTCTCTTAGTTTTTCGCGGTCCACAACGCCTGCAGATTCAATAGCTGATTTGAAGATATAGGGAGTGTTATAACAATAGTTTTCAACATAAGAAGGAGGTCTATTGTTCGCCGCATCAAATTTAGCTATGAAATCCCTCCCCTCTTTTGTAAGGTTATCAATACCCTGGTCAAAGAAGGTACCGTAAATTGAACCTACGCTCCTTGAGCCCCAGTTAAAGACTTGGGTTGTAATACCAAATGGGTGAATAATTTGCTCTGGCTTGATACCTAAATCTAAGATCTGGTTATTGAGCACTGCATCAAATGCACCTGCACCGCTGATAATCACAAAATCTGCATTGGCAGCTTTGACCTGTGCGGCTTGAACAGTAGCATCACTTGATCCTTGAGGAAAAACGATGTCAGTAACGATTTTAAGTTTTGATTTTTCAGCTTGGTATTTAAATCCAGCAAAAATTGCTCTCATTAAGGCTGCGTCTGAATACATCAGTGCAACTGTTGCACCTGGTTTTCTTTGCTCTATAAATTTTGCCATTGAGTAGCCCCAACCTACCGCATCAGGTTCGATTCGAAATGAGTACTTGGTACCAGGCTTAGTCAATTGAGGAAAAGCAGCAACAGGAATAAGGAAAGGAACCTTGTTTTGCTCGGCGTAGCCATACATTGCGAGTGAAACGTCTGAGTTTGTAGTTCCACTGATTGCCAAAACTTTATCGTTGACATCGAAATTTCGAACTGAAGCTAGAGCTTGTGTAGGATTGGTTTGGTTGTCTTGAACAATAAACTCAAGGGGACGTTTGAGTACACCTCCCTTGCTGTTAATCTCATCAACGGCAAACTTAAGTCCAGCAGCACAACTCGAACCAAAAAATGTCCATGGACCAGTCAACTCGGTTGAGAACCCAATTTTTATAGGTTCTCCTGTCGCAGTTTGTGCGTTAACACCAAGACATGTAAACGCGAGTGTAGAAATCAATACCGATTTAATAATTGATTTTTTAAATAAATTTTTCATATTTGCCTCCATTAAAGTTTGTTTTATCAGAATGGTCTTTGTCCATCAAGAATGGAGCAGACCTTTTTTTAATTAAATCAAGATTTTCACTTTCACTCTAAATTACGAATTGGCCATATTTTTGCAAGTGCGCCAGTTTTCTCCATCAAAAGCGGCGCCAGAGCTTGCAATTCCTTTTTGCTAGTTCTGTAAACAGGTGCTCCAACACTTACTACCCCAACACATCTTTTTACCATCGCAGTATCTGTTATTAAAAGTGGGGCTGCAATAGCACCAACCCCAATCTCATTTTCCTCATAACTAATTGAATATCCGTTTTTATGCACAAACTTCCAGTCCGCCTCAATGTCTTTCTTAGTTGATTTGGAATACTCAGTAAATTTTTGAATTCCCTGCTGATGAATTAAAGACCATGCCGTTTGTGTATCCAGTGTTGACAGCCAGGCTTTACCTGCAGCGTGGGTTGTGAGTCCTATTTCCAACCTGTAATTGGGATCAATTTGCAGTGACCGCTTTGATCCTGCTTGGGCCAAAACCCAAGTAATTTTGCTAGCTCCTTCAACAACGGCTAAGCGGACCAATTCTCCGCTTGCATTTGCTAATTCCTTAAGTATTTCACTTGATTGATCAAGTAACCGAGTTTGAGATAATTTTCTTAGACCTAAATTACTAAGCTTAAACGTCAGTTCATAAAGTCCATTATCAGAACGGCAATAGATATAACCTGCAGAAACGAGTTCGTTCAAAAGCCTGAGCACAATAACTTTGTTAACGTCAAGTGTTCTTGCTAGCTCTGACAAAGACCAACCTGAATCACCTTCAGATATGATCTCAATCAATTGCAAGCCTCGACGCATTGAGACCACGCCAGAGGCTTGGTTGGTGATCTCAGTTATTGACTTGGTCTTCATATTTAATTAACTGCAACATCTCCAACGCATCAATCCTTCCGCATTTGCTTGTCTGTACAAGCTCTCAGCAGCTAATCGTACTTTGTGATTTTCTTTTTTATGGACAATAATTTGTTCATCTGATTTCTTTGTTTTAACAGATTCATCCTTTGGTAACCCTAGGTCAAACATCTGTTTTCTCAACTCTACGGAAGCCTTGAAATCAACTTTACCAGTTTTTGAATCTATTACGGTGCCGTATAACTGAGCGGCCGCCTGCGTCGAGACATAACCGTTTTTTACGTCTTGTTCTACATCTTCGAGCTTTCTCTCAAGAGGTGAACCAAATCCTCCTCCCCCGCCGGAGCGCAATATCCATTGATTATCTTTAGATAAGAGTTTGGAAAAGACCTTACCCGTGTTGTAGATTTGTGTTTTACCGTCCTTAGCAATACCTACTTGATTGCCCATTGCAGACAGCCCCCCAAAAAGACCCCATGGTCTACATTCAACGCGTTCAATTTGGCAGTTAAACATAATGTCTGACTTGACCCGAACGATTTGTTCTGTACCAAGTCCGCCCCTTTGTCTGCCTGCACCTCCAGAGTCATCCCTTAGTCCATACTTTTCAACAATGAGGGGATATTTAGCCTCAACCTGCTCGGAAGGCCCATTGTGAGTGTCACCATCATTTATCGCGATGGTTGCACTCATACCGTCTTCATTGTGCTTAGCGCCCCAGCCGCCTCCAATTAGTCCACCCAAGTATAGAAATAATTTATTGTCTACAGGTGTCTTACCATGAACACTTGCAATCACTAAATCAGCATGGTGTCCCGCAATCACTTTCTCAGGAATAGCTGTTGACAAGGCCTTGAATACAGTGTCAACGACAGTCATTGGGAAAGTCATCCACCACCGCATAGGAGCTGGACGAGTAGCGCTTATGACTTTACCTGGTGGCAAGATAACCTCTAAGGCCTTAAAGCACCCATCATTGATAGGCAACTCATTTGCAGCAGTTAAACATTTAAAGGCAACTTGTGCGCATGCAATACCCGCTGCCTCGCCTGAATTATAGAAACCTTTGACTTGATTACTTACGTCAGTCAGGTCAATCGTCATCTGATCACCAAGTACAGTGACTTTGACGCGAATTGGGATTTTTTTACCCAACTCAACACCATCGTCATCCATAAAAGATTCTGCAAAATATTCACCGTCAGGTATGACTTTTACTACCTCTCGGACACTGGCTTCGCTTTGTTTGAAGATTTGTTGAATTGACAAGTCAACGGCTTGTAATTCAAATTTCTTAAGTAACTCAAGATACCTACGTTCTCCAGTTTTTACGGCAGCGATTTGGGCCCTAAAGTCTCCCATAGCACGCTCTGGAATTCGAACATTCATCTCAATGATATCAATCAAGTCTTGATTTGGTTTTCCCTTGACATACGCTTTAATCATTGGAACTTGAAGTCCTTCAGAGAAAATATCGCTTGTCATTCCATCAAGTGTCCCCCCTACATCCTGCCAATGTGCCATACAAGCAGAATAGGCAACCACAGCTCCATTCCAAAAAATGGGAACAACAAAGGTCATATGATTCAGATGGCTACCAGTAATGTAGGCATCGTTGGTTAATAGAACATCCCCGTCATCTAGTCCTTGCTCATCAAACTTTGAAATCATTCGCTTTACTGTATTACTCATCCCTCGAATGAACATTGGTAGTCCAATACCAATAGATACGGTATTACCCTTTGCATCAAATAGACCAACTGTAAAGTCAAGCGCCTCGTAAATAATCATGTTGTATGCAGTGCGCATGAGGTTAGACTTCATCTCCTCAGTGATTGCAACAACTGCGTTACGAACAATCTCTGTAACTACTGGATCGGGCAGGTTTGCGGAATTATTTAACTTAGTCATTTGCAACCTCAATACGTAAATTACCAACTTCGTCAACACGCAAAATATCATTTTTGAACAGTGTTGTGGTTGATGCATACTCCTCAATAAATGCTGGGCCAACCACTTCAAAACCAGAACCCAAGTCAGGCCTCCAATAAACCGGAACGAGTCGGTCTTTACCGTCAATATAAGCGTTTCGCATAGTTGGCTGAATTGAGCTTTGGTGGGCAGATAGTTTGGTGAGTGATGGCTTAGGCATTTGCCCAGTAACCGATGTGCGAACACTTACGATTTCAGCACTTTCTTTTTCAGAGAAATAACCGTAACGTTGCTGATGGACTTTATCAAAGGCAGATTTAATTAGTTTTAAATCTCTTTTTTGATAAGCTTCTAAAGGAATATCAACAGTCACTGCGTGCTCTTGCCCAATGTAGCGCATGTCAAGACCTCTTGAAATAGAGACACTTGCAACGGTTGGAGATGCATTTTTAATCTCCTGCGCCCCCTCCTCTTCCATTGCCTTTAAGATGAGCTCAACATGGTCAAAATCAAATTCAGATAAATTTATGAAAAGTGTACGAACATAATCTCTTCTGAGGTTCGCAACCAACATTCCGTAAGCAGAGAAATGACCAGGAGCGTTGGGGATAATGACCTCCTTGATCTTTAACTCTTTTGCGACCAAGAGTGCATGCAAAGGACCCGCGCCACCAAACGCAACCATCGGAAAATCTCTTGCGTCAACACCTCTTTCAGTTGTCACCCGTTTCACCACATTTGACATCGTAGCAGCGGCAATCTTAATTACGCCCTCAGCGGCTTGCTCGATCCCAAGACCTAAAGGTTTGGCTAATTTTTCATCAAATACCCTCCTACACAACTCAGGGTCAAGTTTCATGTCTCCACCTAAAAAACGCTCAGGAGACAGACGTCCTAGAATTAAATTAGCATCAGTAACTGTTGGTTCTTGCCCGCCTAAACCGTAGCAAACGGGACCGGGTTCAGAGCCTGCGCTTTGCGGTCCAACACGAAGTGAATTGGCAGGACCTATCTTTGCAATACTCCCCCCCCCAGTTCCGACCTCTTGGATGTCGATCATTGGGATTTGAATAGGCAATCCTTCCGTATAACCCCCAATCATAGAGTTTGACGTCATTAGTACATCACCGTTAATGATCACTCCAGATTTTGCCGTAGTCCCCCCCATATCAAACGCAATAGCATCTTTTATACCTACCGCATTACAAAGCTCTTTCGTTGCAATCAAACCTGCTGCAGGCCCAGACTCGATCATACGAATACATTCACGTTGCGCTTGCTCAACGCTATAGAGTCCACCGGTTGATTGAACAATTAAGAATTGCCCTGGAAAATGGTGCTCTTTCAAGTGAGAGACTACCCCTGTTAGGTAGGACTTAACTCGCGGGCCAATGTATGCGTTTGCCGCAACTGTTGAGGTCCTCTCAAACTCACGGTATTCCTGAGATAACTCACAGGAAGCAGACACAAATACATTAGGCAGTCTTTTATTTAAAAACTCCTTTGCCCGAAGCTCATGATCTGGGCTTGAATAGGAATGCAAAAAGAGGATACAAACCGCCTCGATTTTATTATTCTCTAATTCAACGGCAATTTTTTCTAGCTCATCCTCAACAAGGGGTCTTAACACTGTACCGTCACTCAGCAAACGCTCAGAGACCTCAAAGCGCAAGTAACGATCAATTAGTGGCCTGTGCTTTTTAAAAAACAGGTTGTACGCCTCAGGTCGGTTTATACGGCCAATTTCATAGATATCTCTAAAACCTTGAGTAGTTATGAGAGCGGTTTTGGCCCCATTTCTCTCAAGTAAAGTGTTGATTGCAACCGTAGTTCCGTGCAAGAAAAGATTTGCCTTATCAAAGGATTCTCCCGCGCGTGTTACCCCCTCTTGCATCCCCATGACCAATTTTTTGGGGGTTGTGAGTGACTTACCAAGCTGAATTTTTCCTGACTTTTCATCAAAAATAGCTACATCTGTAAAGGTGCCGCCAACATCTGCGGCAATTCTTAGGTGAGGGTTATTCATCTGTAAAGTCGTTTAATTGCAAACAAAATCGTATATATTTATGAATACGTAACAGTGTTACATAATACAACTTTCAAACCCTTTTGTTAATATTTCACCTTGTAAATCTTACTAGGAATAACCCTTGCAGTAGTATTAATATGTTTTCATAACAAAATGACTATACTGACAGCATTCAAATCTTTTTCTGCGTAATTGATTTTTTTATTATTTATATTGAGTAACACATGAAGCACTCCTATATTCCCCACGGTGTAATTCCAGCTGTCATCCTTCCATTTTTCGAGGACTTCTCGATTGATGAAGAAAGCTTTAAATCACATATCAAAGATGTAACTGCAGTTAAGGGAGTCACCGCAATAACGATCAACGCTCATTCAACGGAAGTTGCATCTTGCAGTTTTGATGAGCAAAAGCGAGTCTTAGAAGTTGCAATGGAGACAGTAGGTAAAACAACTCCACTTGTGCACGGCATCTACGCTGAGGGTAGCTTAGAGGCAGCAAAAATTGCTGGAATGGCGACAAAAGGCGGAGCCAGTGCTTTACTTGTATTTCCGCCAGGTCCGTTCACCTTAGGCCAACATCCAGGCATGGTAATCGAGCATTTCAAACGTATTGAAGATGCATCGGGACTACCGTTAATTGTTTTTCAATATCCATTAGCCGGTGGTCAAGGATACCCACTTGCAACACTGCACAAACTAATTGAAGCGGTGCCAAGCATTAGGGCGATCAAAGATTGGTGCTCAAATCCAGTGCTTCATGAGCGTCACATTAGAGAATTACAAAGTTTAAATCCTGTTGTTAATGTGCTTACAACTCATAGTGCTTGGTTATTTAGCTCTTTAGTTTTAGGGCCAAATGGGCTTTTATCTGGAAGTGGTTCCGTTATTGCAGACCTGCAGTCTCAACTCTTCACTGCAGTCAATAACAATGACCTTGTGAAAGCACGAGAGTTGAATGACCGAATATTTCCAATGTCTCAAGTATTTTATGCAGATCCCTGGGTTGATATGCATAACCGAATGAAGGAAGCGTTGGTTTTGCTTGGTAAATTACCACGTGCAGTAGTTAGACCTCCCCTCATGAAAATAAGTGATTCTGAAATTGCAATAATTAAAAAAGCTTTGATTCAGGCTAAGCTATTAGATGCTTCTGGAAAGCCCATCTAAACTAAATCTAATATAGATATATACTTTTAATCAAAACCTTACACAAAACAAATCGGAGATTCCATGTCTAAAACAATGACCAACGCGATCCGTATTCATGAGACGGGCGCAGCAAACGTGATGAAATTGGAGCAAGTCGAATTAGGTGAACCAGGTCCTGGCGAGGTGCTCCTTCGCCAACACGCTATTGGTGTGAACTACATTGACGTTTATTTTAGAAGCGGTATTTACAAACAACCGATGCCAGGTAGTATCGGCATGGAGGGAGCTGGAATAATTGAAAAAATTGGGCCCGACGTCACTCTCTTTAAAGTGGGCGATCGAGTGGCCTACGCCGGGGGACCGACTGGTTCCTATAGCGAGGCACGTATCATGCCGGCGAAGGTGTTGGTCCACCTCCCCAAGGAGCTGAGCTTTGAGCAGGGCGCTGCCATGATGCTACAAGGTATGACGGTACAGTACCTAGTTAAGGACGTTTACCAAATTAAGAAGGGCGATACCGTCCTATTTCACGCGGCTGCAGGTGGAGTAGGTTTAATTGCATCTCAATGGATCAAGGCACTTGGTGGGCACATGATTGGCACAGTTGGAACCCCGGAAAAAGCAAAGCTTGCTCAGTCATTGGGGTGTGAACATACAATTTTGTATACCAAAGAGGATTTTGTAGCGCGCGTCAAAGAAATCACAAATGGAGTCGGTGTAGCAGCAGCTTATGACTCTGTTGGAAAGGATACTTTCATGAAATCGATGGACTGCTTAGCGCCCAGAGGAATGTTGGTAACTTACGGCGCGTCCTCTGGTCCAATAGAGCCACTTGATTTATCAATTTTAGGAGGCAAAGGTTCTCTTAGAGTATGCCGTCCAACTATTGCTACCTATGTTCAGGACAGAAAGTTATTAGAGCCCATGGCAAATGATTTATTTCAGATGGTGATCAGTGGTCAAATCAAACTACAGATTAACCACAAATATAGTCTTAAGGATGCTGCACAAGCGCACATTGACCTTGAGGGAAGAAACACAACGGGCAGCTCAATATTGCTGCCCTAATTAAAGTTTTTTAATTTTTGAGAGTTTGCGTACGGAGGTTCTAAAGCAATTAAGCTTTAGAGCCCTCTTTAAGCCACCAAACAATATGCTCGCAGCAGTCTGCATTTTCTAAGCCCTTAGCACTTGAATCTTTAAAAGTGTCTAATGCTGTTTGAGTAAGCGGTAGAGTTCTATTCAAAGATTGAGCATGGTTGACCATCGTTTGTACATCCTTCAAGACAGTATGCATAGACACGTTTACTGATTTTGCATGTCCATCCTTGATGGTTTGAGCTACAAAGGCTCCCCTCGCCTTAAGGACGTTTGGTCCACCTGATGTATCGGAGAAAATATCAATCACCCGAGCTGGATCAAGTCCCAAAGGCTGAATGAGGGTCAGCGCCTCTGATAAGGTTTGCCAATAAACCATAAGAGGTAAGTTAATGGCAAGCTTCATTGTTGAACCACTCCCGTAGTTGCCGATGTGCTCAACTCTTTTGCACATCTGTGACAAAAGGGGATTTAACCTCTCAAAAGTAGCCTGTGGTCCTCCAACAAATCCGATGAGCTTACCTTCTTTTGCAGGTCCTATACTTCCACCTACAGGGCATTCCAAATACTCTGCATGCGCTGCAGCAACTTTAGAGGCAAGTGTTGCATGTTTTTCTGGGCTAATCGTACTCATCTCAACAATCGTCTTGTGATTGATATCTTTTGAGACCAGTCCGTTACTAGAAAAGTAGACTTCATCGAGGGCCTGCTCGTTGGCCAATAAGCTTAAGACAATATCCACTGAACTGATCAATTCTTGAGGACTACTGGCCCATTTTGCCCCTAAGTCTATGGCAGCTTTAGCATTAGCCTGAGTTCTATTCCAGACATGTACTTCATAATTCAGGGAGATTAAACGACTGCAGATTGCAGTACCCATTTTCCCAGTTCCAGCGATTCCAATTTTCATAGTCGAGCCCTATTAATTTCAGATTTAAATTTGTTTCAGATTTTATACACTTGAGCAGCTGTTTCATGCAAAACTGCCCTCTGCACATCAAGTGGATACTTACTCAAGCACTGACGAATAACAGAAATCATTTGACTGTAGTTGGTCCATAATTTTTCAACAGGAAAATTAGAACCAAACATACACCTTGTAGGACCAAAGAGAGCGATAACCTCATCCACAATGGGCTCCCAAACATGTCTTTCACATTGATGTACAAACGTACCAAAACCTGACAATTTAATGTAAAGATTTGGACATGTCGCAAGTTTAGTCATCCCTTCTCGCCAATTCGCTAAATCCTGTGGTTCATGACTCTCTAGCATTCCAGCATGAGTAAGAATGAAATCGGTCTTATCAAATTCCTTAACCAAATCGTAGCCATCTGCCATTTGATTAGAGAATATTTGAAGTTCAAAAGTTAGTCCCCTATTTTGAATTTCTTTAAATCCATTTCTCCAATCCTTGTTTTTCATCAAATCAGGCGTACTGGCGAATTTGTATTGTGGATTTTGATGCCAATGCAGTTGCTGGCGAATTCCTCTAAAATTTTTACACCTCATTTGGGCGTCTAAGAGGCTTGGCAATTCAGGGGAAGCTATATTTGCGTATCCAACTATTGCATGTGGGAAACCAAGACGATCGGATACGGACTGGACCCACTGCACCTCCTCTAAACCTTTATCATTGGCCCAGTTTGCTTGGACATAAACAGATTTCTCAACACCATGCGATCTAATATCTTCAACGTAGTCCTCACCTGTGTAGTCAGACTTCATGGCTGTGTAATCCCCAAATATTCTTGGCAACATGGGTCCTTGAAGCCAGGGTATATCTTTTAATAGCCATATATGGTGATGTGAATCAATAATTGGGATCGTCTCACTTAATATAGGTTTTTGCATTTTCGTTGGGTTAGA
>Ga0164297_10005487_pt1 | contig 10849 bp, 9 predicted proteins | sample GEODES058metaG_FD_113539 | JGI IMG/M metagenome (GOLD analysis project Ga0164297, IMG submission 113539) | Dystrophic lake water microbial communities from Trout Bog Lake, Wisconsin, USA - GEODES058 metaG | ecosystem: Environmental > Aquatic > Freshwater > Lake | place: USA: Trout Bog Lake...
GACGAACCGATGGACTTCGTTGCTATCGATCGGATTGGGCCTGGCAAAAACTGCGATGAAGTTTATTTTGAAAGCGATAGTTACTGTATCAAGTAAGCGTAGCAATACAGTCAGATAGCCCAGGGCCGAAAGTCTGCTCTACATAGGCGTCATCATAAAGCTGATCGTACCGATGGCCTGCATCGCATATCAGAGACACAATACTGCCATGCTGCCCTGTAGCGTTCATCTCTTTAATCAGTTGAAGCACTGCGACAAAATTCGTCCCTGTTGAAGGTCCGACACGTCGACCCAATAGCTGAGCCAAAACGCGCATCGCGGCGATTGATTCGATATCAGGGACGGGAATCATCCTATCGATCACCTCACGAATAAACGACGCCTCAACCTTCGGTCGACCAATGCCTTCAATCCTGCTACCACGCTCGGCTTTTATGCTTGAGTCTCCATGAGCGTGGTAGGGAGTGAATACCGAAAACTCCGGATCTGCTACCGCAACTTGAGTGGGATATCTTTTGTATCGAACAAATCTTCCAAACGTTGCGGACGTTCCACCTGTACCCGCCCCCACTACTACCCAAGTAGGAATAGGAAAGCGTTCTCCTTTCAGTTGGCTAAAAACAGACTCAGCAATATTGTTATTTCCTCGCCAATCAGTTGCACGCTCCGCATATGTGAACTGATCCATAAAATGTCCACCAGTCTGAGTCGCCAATTGATGCGAGGCCGCATATACCTCGTCGGCTCGATCGACGTAATGAATCTTTCCGTTATAAAACTCAATTTGTTCGCATTTTTGCTTTGCCGTCGTGCGCGGTACGACCGCGATAAACGGCAAACCAATCATTTGGGCGAAATACGCTTCGCTAATTGCGGTCGACCCAGATGAAGCCTCAATAATCGTCGTACCGTCCTTGATCCACCCGTTACACAGAGCGTAAAGAAATAATGATCGAGCTAAACGATGCTTAAGACTCCCGGTTGGATGTGTTGACTCATCTTTTAAGTAAACGTCAATCCCGCTATCTGATAGGTTTGCCGGCAGTCTGAGCGCAACTAGGTGGGTATCAGCACTTCGATGGAAGTCGGCCTCAATCTGTGAAATTGCCCAATCTGTCCAAGTACGATTATTTTGATTAAACAAAAGATTTCCTTAGTTTTTTTATTTAATATTGTCAATACCTGTGCACGAATTTTTTATGAAAAAAGTCGCAAATTTTTCACGCAAACTCGGGCTAACCCTATGATTTTTAATATTGTTATTTTTCGAGGCGATTTAAGGTTAACCTCCTAACCTGGGCTGCATAGCTTACTCCATGGTTGCCCCGTCCAACTGATCCACATGACTACAACTGTATTTACTAGCACCGCATCACATTACGTTCTACTAAGAGGGTCAGATACCGTCTTGTCCATGATGCAATCCATCGCTCTCGCCTACATGAAAGCAAATCCTAGCATTGGATTACCTTTGGTTGGCGGAGGAACCACTCGAGGCTATAAGTCGGCTATTGACGGTACGACCGACATCGGTATGGTATCGGGCACGATGGAATCGGATTTGGCGAAATGGGCGGCGAAACAGAATATCAAACTTAGACAGACCGATATCGCCTACGACGGATTAGCTATCTTCGTTCACCCTTCGAATAAATTAACTAATTTGACGCTGACACAGTTAAAGGATGTTTTCGCGGGCAATATCCAGCGCTGGGACGATCTTGGCTTTGCAAACGGTTCGATACAAGTCTATAGCCAAAACCAAAATAGGGGTAGCTTCGAAACCCTAAGAAATAGCGTTTTAAAGAACAAAGAAAAAGTAACTGCCAGAGCTCGAGTCGTCGATGGATTGGATATGGCCACCGCGGTCGCAAACGATCCTAAAGCAATCGGATTTTCCAGCCTATTTATCGCGCAGCGACCAGACTTAAAAATCCTTTCGATAAGTGGTGTGCTTCCTGCACAAGAAAATATTCAAAATAATAAATATCCGCTCAAACGAGCGCTCTCATTGGTTACAAAAACAGAGCGCAAAGAGCTAGTGCAAAAATTCATCGACTATTGCACCAGTCCATCAGGCGGTCAAAAAATCATAGCCGAGTTAGGGCTAGTAACTCTGCCTTCTAGCTCGAAATGAACCGACGCAGCTTATTCAAATATTTGACGCTAACTTCTGTCGGTCTCACGGCGGCTGGATCGACAGCAAAGTTTTTATGGTCATGGGCTAAAAATAAATCGAGAGTGAATTTGCTTATCGCTGGTTCAGCTCCAATGACACCTTATATTAAGAAAGTCGCCGATGAATTCAGCAAGTTGCATCCTAATGTCGACATCGTGATAGAAAAAAGCCACTCACGCGCGGGATTACTAGCCTTGCAGCGTGGTGGGATAGACATCGCAATGATGAATCGTGACTTAACGACCAAAGAAAATTCGTTTTCCATTCGCAACCAATTAGTAGGAATGGACGCAATCGCTCTCGTTGTTCATCCCGACTCCCCTGTTTCAAAAATAACTGAAACACAGGCAAGGCTCGCTTTTGAAGGCGCGATCACTAACTGGAAAGAGCTGGGTGGTCCCGATGCAAGAATCAACTTATACAGTCGGGTGGACCGGTCAACAACAAAAACAAGTATTGAAGACATCTTAATGGCTGGGGGATTAATTTCACCTACAGCAACAGAACTTGAGACCGCGCGCGACGTCTCAAGAGAAGTGGCAGGTGACGTCTATAGCTTGGGATACTTATCAATGCGCAACCTTGATGGCAAAACCAAAGCACTCGAGATCAATAACACCGCCGTAACAGAGCAAACATTATTGGTCGGAACTTATCCTCTAACTAGAAAAATGTTCTTTGTCGAAACCATAGACAGCACTCCGATTACTAAACAATTCATCGACTTCACCATTTCACCTAAAGGCCAAGCGATACTAGTTGACGCAGGCTGGCTTCGCGTTCGTTAGCAACGAACTAAGTACACTCAAAATGATTGATTTAGAAAAATTCGCCACCGAAAAAATTGAGCAATTCAGGCGCAATCGGAGCCTACATAAAAAAATACTAGCTTGTGTCCTGATCGCCTTAGTAAGCCTAGCTGGTAAATTTATTTACGACCTAGTGCCTAGACACTACGATCTAAGTTTGTCAGGCGGAAGCATGCTGGGCAATCGTCATCATTTAGCGAAAATTCTCAGCGAAGAAGCTCAAGTCAACAACCTATCTATAAAAATAGTACCAACCAGTGGTGCGTTAGATGCGTTAGAAAAAGTAGACGAAGGAAAGCTTGATCTCGCCTTTATACAAAGCGGACTCGACACTAGCTTTCCGAACGTCAGACATGTAGCAACTATATCGCCAGAACTAATACACTTTCTCGTCAAACCGAATATTAAAGGCATCGAGGATATTCGGGGCAAAACAGTCAATATGGGAGAACCTGAAGGTGCTGAACGAATTCTGGCAAAACAAATACTGGATATCTCAGGATTACGTGATGGTGAAAATTACGTAGAAACCAATTACACCGAACGCGATCTGATTGGAATGCGAAGAGAACGCTTGCCAGATGTAATTGTGCTTGTATCTTACACACCGTCAGATGTCGCAGAGTTTCTTGTAAAAGAACGCGGCTACGATTTGTTAGAAATGTCATTCCCTCCTTCCTTGGCTATCAGGCTTGGTTGGGTCGCCGATTCCACTATTCTCGGGTACATGTACAGTATCGTGCCACCTGTCCCGACAAAGGATATCCACGTGGTCGGCGTCAATCTGCACCTGGTTGCAAATAAAAATGTGGATGCACGAGCAATTGCCAAAGTCATTGAAACTTTGTATGGAACGAGAGTGACATCCAGATTTGGTCACAATCTCTCCGATTCGACGATCCTGCAGCAGGCTGGGTACCCGGTGTCGGAGGGCACAGAGCTTTATCTCGCGCAAAAAGAGCCTTTATTCACTCAAGCTACCATCGATAAAATCAAAGCAATAGCCGGATTAATCATGACGCTCGCTTCGACCTTGGCGATCGCAATTAAATGGTATACGGCACCTCATGAATCCAGTGAGCCGCCCCCTTCCGAGTCTCCTCAAACAGATCCATCGGATCCTGCACTTTCAGTTGACGAACACACGCTCTCGTCAGGCACAGGTGCGTCGCCCGCTCCGAACACCGAACCACCGTCAACGAAGCCGAAATCCGAATCCGATTCCAAAAAGGAGAAATCGCACGGTGCTGCTTTAGTAGACAGCGTCGGTAATCTAGCCTATCAAGTCGATAAATTAAATCGAGGCTAGCAAATAAAAATTTACCTTTGATATGTGTTCCAACGTTTATTGATCTTTTTCCATGTCACCAAATAATTGATATGAATCCTTCAAAAATTGTAGTGATGGGCGCCGGCGCAGTGGGTTGTTTCTTCGGTGGCATGCTCGCGAGAGCTGGCCATGACACTACGCTCGTTGCCAGGCCAAATCACGTTGAAGCAATCCGTGAAAAAGGCCTTTATATGAATTGCTTGACTTTCCAAGAGTTTGTGCCAATCCAGGCTACTGAGAACCTTGACCCAATAGGTTTTGCCGACATCGTACTTTTTTGTGTTAAGTCTCCTGATACGCAAAAAACGATTGAATTACTCAAACCACACCTTAAAGCGACCACTATCATCGTGAGTTTGCAAAACGGGGTAGATAACTGCGAGAGAATTCGCGAACTGATAGATAACCCGGTGTTTCCGGCGGTGGTTTATGTCGCGACTGCCATGGCAGGCCCTGGAATACTCAAACATAACGGACGTGGAGAACTCGTCATCGGTGATTGGGAATCAAAAGAAACCCCAACTGAAGATGCGGCAACGCAATTACAAACTATCTCAACGCTATTTCAATCGGCCGACGTGCCATGTACGATATCACCAGATGTCAAGCGAGAATTGTGGTTTAAGTTTTTAGTCAATTGCAGCTACAACGCGATTTCAGCAATTGGCCAAATCGAATATGGAAAGATGGATCAGGTTGCGCCAATTAGAGAATTAATTGCCGAACTAGGCAGAGAGGTCGTGCAAATCGCTCAAGCAGAAGGAATCAAGATCAGCGAGAGTGAAGCTCAAGAGGCAAATAACAAGATTGCTAAAACCATGGTGACGCAACGCTCCTCTACTGCACAGGATATTGCTCGGAAAAAATCTACAGAAATAGATTATTTGAATGGCCTGATGGTCAGGAAAGGTAAGCAACATGGCATCCCTACGCCAGCCAATTTGAGCGTATATGCTTTGGTAAAAATGATAGAGAAATACAACGCCTAAAGTTTGTCACGCCCTATGAAATAAAAATAAAGGGCCTTCGTGTGTATGCGGAAACATCAAGATCACTTTACACTCGAGTACCTTACCAATTAATCTACGGCGATATATGACTCTCATCGGCAGGATCATATTTTTCATAATTACAACCACATTTGTCGTAGAGAGCTCAGAGGCCGAGCAGGTATATCCCTCTCGCACAATACAAATGATTGTTCCTTTCAGTGCGGGGGGCGGCGCTGACGAGACCGCCAGAGAGCTCGCAAAACAATTGAGCAGCATCCTCCATCAACCTGTCGTTGTGGATAACAGACCAGGCGCTGGCAACTTCGTTGCCGAATCATTTGTTGCGAGATCGTCTGCAGATGGCTACACCTTACTTTACGACACATCACCATTTGCCGTAAATGCAGCACTCAGAAAGCTCACAATTAACCTTAGAACAGCGCTGGCGCCGATTAGTCTAGTAGTCAGTGCTCCCATGATCTTGGTCGCATCACCCGCTGTTCCCGCTAGGAATCTACAGCAATTTATCAAATTTGTTCAATCACACCCAGGCGAGATTTCTTTCGCGTCTGCGGGCATAGGAAGTGCCGCACATTTTGCTGGCGAATCGCTCAACGCCATGGCCGGACTTGATATGCTGCACATCCCTTACAAGGGCGGCCCTGGCGCTATCGCCGACGTAATGGGTAACAGAGTAGCGATTTACTTCGCCAGTCCGGTTGCCAGTCAGGCACATGTCAAAAGTGGAAGACTAAATGCATTGGGCGTTTCCTCACCCAGTCGCCTCACTGAGTTTCCCGAGGTGATGACGATCGCCGAGGCAGGCCTCGCCAACTTTGATATCCAAACATGGCATGGTGTATTTGTTCCAGCAGGAACGCCAAGCGAAATTAAAGACAAACTTAATCTCGCGATCAAACAAGCTCTTAAAGATCCTGAGTGGAAAGCCAAACTCGATCAACAAGGATATGTCATTAAAGACTCGTCATCTCAGGAATTTTCAACATTCATCGACGACGAAATGGCTCGATGGACAAAGATGGCAAAAGAAAGAAATATCGTTTTAGATTAATCAAGACGGTGACACTATGACAGTAAAAAAAATCAAAAATGGCAAATTCGATCTCTCTATTGAGATTGATGACTTTACACCGCCCTGGTGCTCAGACACCTCGCCGCTGCTGTTGCAGCACGGCTTTGGACGTCACGCTGAAATATGGAGGACGTGGATTCCGCTGCTGTCAGGAAATTTCAAAATCTTGCGACCTAATCTACGTGGCATTCCTCATCCACCTTCGGACTTCGACGCACGAAATGATCTGACGATGGAGGCATACCTAGGAGATCTCTGTCACATCCTTGACTCACTCAATATTGACTCCATCCACTACTGCGGAGAGTCGTTCGGTGGATGCATTGGGCTGGCTTTCGCAGCAAAATATCCTGACCGAATTAAGACTCTTTCATTGATCGGCACGCCTGCATTTTATGGACCCAAGTGGCAAGCAAGTTACGCCATGGGACATGGTTCGTGGTCAAACGCGCTACGTACAATGGGTATACCCGCATGGTTAACGGCGACGAATGAATCAACACGGTTTCCATCTGGCGTGAGTCGAGAATTTCTCGACTGGTACAACAATATGGTGTCGTCGACAGATCCCGATGTCCTTATCGCGATGGCTGCTTTAATTGAACAAAGTAACTTACGAGATCTACTGCTGAAAATACCTACGCCAGTTTTATTATTGAGTCCTATGCGCGGCAATATTATGAATAACGAGCAAGTTGACGCTTACCGAGAAGGACTAAAGAATTTTTCACTTATTCGATTTGATACGCCGTTTCATAAAATACAGTTACTTGAAGCCGTCACATGTGCAGCACACGTGGCGCATTTTTGCAGTCAATATGACCAAAAATCGCTCACAATAAGATTCTAATGTGTCGAAAGTCTGAAAAAATAAAGAGCGAGACGAGAATGAGCCATAGCCGCAGACAATTTATACAGCGTGTAGCAAGCACATTAGCCATCGCTCCATTTGCATCGACCTTTGATGCAAACGCAGCGGATTCCATCGTCACGCGAGCCACACCTAATATGGCAGAGCAATTAGCTCACTACGCATATTCAATTGATAGCTTTGAATTCGATCGTGACTCTATTGAGTCTGCAAAGTTTCGATTGATAGATTCCATTGGATGCGCGTTAAGCGCTTTTAATGAGCCAACCGTGCAAATATGCCGAAAAGTTGCTGCCCGTAGCAAACAAGGTACAACGACACTGTGGGGAACATCGTCAAAGTGTCAACCCGAATTATCGGCATTTGCCAACGGGGTCGCTTTGAGATATCACGATTTGAACGATGTTTATGTTGGCAAAACAACAGGCCATCCCAGTGACAACATAGCAGCATGTTTCGCTGTAGCCGAATCGGTGGGCGCATCGGGCCGTCAACTACTAGAGGCCATCGTTCTAGCCTACGAAATCGACTGTCGCCTCATGGATGCCACAGACGTGACTGCAAAAGGGTGGGATCATCCTATCTTCACCTTACCTGCCGTTGCGCTTGCAAGCTCAAAATTACTCGGAAGTAATGAGCAAAAAATGATTCAATCAATCAACCTCAGTCTCGCTAGTTCAATCGCAATGTATCAAACCAGAGTCCAGCAAATGTCAGACTGGAAAGGTATTGCAGATCCAGACGCACTCAGAAATGGGGTCTTTGCTAGCTTGTTAGCCGCCGAAGGAGTAACGGGTCCGTCGCCAATCTTTGAAGGCAATGCGGGTCTTTTTAAACAGGTAACCGGCCCCATAGCTATTGACGTGGCAAAATTTGGCGGTATCTCATCATCCTTCAAAATCAACGATTGTGGTTACAAACTTTACCCTGCTCAGGTATATACGCTGACCTCCATACCGGCAGCTATTGAACTAGCAAAACGGGTAGGCGATATTAATAAGATAGCCTCGCTACAAATTGCCACAACAAAAACAGGCTTACTGAAGTCTGCGACTGGTCAAGAAAAATGGTCTCCTAAAACGAAAGAAACCGCTGATCACAGCCTGCCATACGTTGCCTCTCGCGCGTTGTTTGATGGTGTCATTGATGTCGACAGTTACAGTGGAGGCAAAATAACTGATCAAGTACTGTTAGAGTTTATGAAACATGTCACAGTGATCGAGGACAAAGAACTGACGGATCAAGAGCCCGCAACGACGCCATGTCGATTGACTGCCACCTTAAAATCTGGCGAAACAATTAGCGTTCAAATAAATGACATGGCTGGATTTCCCACTCGTCCAATGACTTGCGAGGCCTTAGAAGAAAAATTTTATCGCAGCGTTAAAAATGTACTTAGAGATGATCAAGCTAAGCACGCACTAAATTCACTTTGGAATATCGAGTACGAGGAAAATCTCGGAAATCTCGCAAAGACTTTCGAGATTCGGACAAACAATGCAAAGGGAACTGCCATATTATGAAAACAGCATTCTCAAAATTCATCCAAATACTCGGGATCTCGATTTACTCAATACTATTGACGGGTAATGTCGCTCTCGCGCAGACTTATCCAGACAAACCGATCACTTTAATCGTACCCTTTGCTGCCGGCGGTCCAACAGATGTCTTGGCGAGAGTTATCGGTGAAAACCTTGCCAAGGTGCTTCGTCAGCCTGTGATTGTTGAAAATACGCCCGGTGCTGGCGGGACAGTAGGAAATTCACGTGCTGCGCGAGCGCCAGCCGACGGCTACACAATCTTAATCGGCAACGTTGGCACATTAGCCGTGACGGCAACGCTATACAAAAACCTTAATTATGATGTGTTAACGGACTTCGTGCCTATTGCCTCAGTGGGCGATGCACCTCAGATCGTTTCGGCACGGAAAGATTTCCCCCCTACTGGTTTGGATGAATTTGCTAGGTATCTAAAGGCAAATTCTGCTAGTTTAAATTTTGGGGCAGCGGGTGTAGGTTCCGGCACTTGGCTCGGAGGTCAACTTCTCAATGTTGCACTCGGCGTAAAGGTAAATGGCATAAATTATCGAGGCGCCGGCCAAGCCGTCAATGACGTTATGGCTGGCCATATCGACTATATGGTTGAGAGTACGACTACCGCAGTGCGCTACGTTAAGTCAGGCATGGTCAAGGGCGTGGTCGTGCTTAGACCGAAAAGAATCAAAGCACTTCCAGACGTACCTGCTGCGGGCGAGTCAGGTTACGCCGACTTGCACTACGATATATGGAACATGTTACTTGCACCCAAAGGTACACCCTTGCCCGTGATCAATAAGCTAGGACAAGCCGTTAGACTAGCGTTGCAATCACCCGAAGTGATAGCAAAATTCGAAGCAGCAGGAATTGAATTTCCAACTGACAACCAGCAAACACCGGCGGGAGCAAGCGCGCTTTTAACAGTTGAAGTGGCGCGCTGGCGTCCAGTGATTACTGAACTTGGCGCGACGCCGGATTAATTAACTAAACTCAATTACTGATCGAATTTCCTGGCCTCGTTTCAAACGTGCCAGTCCTTCATTGACGTCCTGAAGTTTGATTCGGTTGGTAATTAGATCATCGAGATTCAACCTACCATCAAGATAGCACTGAGCCAAATATGGAAAGTCTTTTTGTGGCGTAGTACCTCCATAGCTTGATCGGTGTATTTTCTTCTCACCCATCAGGGACCCCCAGCGAAACCCCACTTCTTGGCTCACAGGTACCTTACCTAACCACACCACTTGCCCGCCTGGTCGAACAATCTCAACACTTAAACAAAATGCTGCCTGATTACCAGCAGACTCAATCACATAATCAAATCCGATTCCCTTAGTGGAATCCATGACCAGTGCAATCGTTTGCGAATCTGCAATCATCGCATCGGTCGCTCCAAACTTTTGAGCTAATGCGAGCTTGGCGGCATCTCGGTCTATCGCGGTAATCCGCGTGGCACCGGCTAGACGAGCACCTTGAATAGCGGAAATTCCAACAGCACCGCAACCAATCACTGCGACACTGGACCCTGGTGCGACTTTTGCTATGTTGATGGCTGCGCCCACGCCGGTCATGACACCGCAACCAATCAAACACGCCACATCGAATGGCAAGGTCTCCGGTACTTTAACCGCACACCCCTCGGTTACGACGACAAGCTCAGCGAAACTACCGGCATACATGAGTTGATGAATTGGATCAGCTCCGGCAAAAATGCGCGGCTGTCCATCGAAGTGAAACGATGCCGTCGCATTGCTTCGATATTGACTGCAAATAATTGGCTGATTTCGATCACAGAAATAGCATCCGCCACAGTACGGATTCCAGGAGACTACTACATGATCTCCTAGTTTTAACTTGCGAACGCCTTTACCTATCCATTCAACGACGCCAGCCGCCTCATGGCCCGGGATGAAAGGTACTGGTGTACCTAAGGCGCCCTCTACTGACTCAAGATCAGTGTGGCAAAGACTGGTAGCCCGAATTCTGACTACGACATCCGTATCCGCTAATTGCTTAATCGAAAGAGATTCGATTTGTAGA
>Ga0164297_10005489_pt1 | contig 10835 bp, 10 predicted proteins | sample GEODES058metaG_FD_113539 | JGI IMG/M metagenome (GOLD analysis project Ga0164297, IMG submission 113539) | Dystrophic lake water microbial communities from Trout Bog Lake, Wisconsin, USA - GEODES058 metaG | ecosystem: Environmental > Aquatic > Freshwater > Lake | place: USA: Trout Bog Lake...
AGGCGCAGCCCGACGACGCATCAGCCGACGAATTGCGGGCCAGCGCCCCGGAGGCGCGCCCCGAGATCCTCGAACCGGTGCCCCTCACGTGAGGGCGCGAGCTGTCGCGGCTCCGCTGCCGGTTCGCGACGGCCTCAAACCCGGCCGGGTGCGTCTGACGGGCGGGTCGGTGCTGGCCGAGCTCACCGCTCGATTCGGCGAGCCGGCCCGCGGGAAGGTCCTAGCCGGAGAGGTCGTCGGCGCTGACGGCGCGATTGTCGGCCAGGCCACGGTGCTGCCCGCCGGGTCGTACGTCTACCTCTACCGGGAGCCGCCCGAGGAAGTGCCGGTGCCCTTCGACATGCCGGTGCTCCATCGCGACGCGGACATCGTGGTGGTCGACAAGCCGCCCTTTCTGGCCACCATGCCGCGTGGGCAGCACGTCACCCAGACCGCGCTGGTGCGGCTGCGCTGTGAGTTGGGCCTGCCGGAGCTCAGCCCGGCGCACCGGTTGGACCGGCTGACCGCCGGCGTGCTGATGTTCACCGCCCGCCGCGCCGTGCGCGGTGCGTATCAGACGCTGTTCGCCCGCGGCCTGGTGGCCAAGACCTATCTCGCGCGGGCGGCCGTCGACCCGTCCCTGGACTTGCCGCGTGTGGTCCGCAGCCGCATCGTCAAACACCGGGGTCAGCTGCAGGCCGCCTGCGAGCCGGGGGTTCCCAATGCGGAGACCTTGGTGGAGATGGTGTCCGACGGCCTCTACCGGCTGACGCCGCGCACCGGACGCACCCATCAGCTGCGGGTGCACATGGCCTCGCTGGGGATACCGATCGAGGGGGACCCGTTGTATCCCGAGGTGGTGGACGTGGCGGCCGGCGACTTCCGCACGCCGCTGCGGCTGCTGGCGCAGCGCCTCGAGTTCGACGACCCGGTGACGGGGGTGCGCCGCGAGTTCGTCAGCGCCCGGCCGGGCCCGTAGGGGTTCGCGCGGGGCACGTGCCCTTCGCGGTGTTTTCGTGGCCCGAACACCGGCGCCGGTATATCGTTCGATGGCGGGCATCGACACGGGTTATTTCGGCGCTTGTCGCCTGGTAGTTGCTGCAATTTTCCGAAGCCGTCACCTTTACTTAGGGTAGGGTAATAACTATGGACCTGTTCGCGCCGCCTGAGATTATTTCGGCGCTGATCCACACCGGCCCCGGTGCGGGCTCGATGCTCGAGGCCGCCGGCGCGTGGCAGCAGGTGGCCGTCGAGTTGGAGAGCTCCGCAGCCGGCTACGCCGCAGCGGTGTCCGGACTGATCGAGACGTGGAGCGGCCCGTCCGCGTCCGCGATGGTGCAGTCGGTGCAGCCCTACCTCATCTGGCTGCGCACCACCGCGCAGCAGGCCCAGCAGTTGGCCGGCTCCACCGAGGCGGCAGCGGCGGCGTTCAGCGCAACCCGCGCGGCCGTGGTGACGCCCGCCCAGGTCGCCGCCAACCGGACGCTGCTGGCCCAGTTGCTGGCTACCAACCGGTTCGGGACCAACACAGCGGCGATCGCCCAGGTCCAGGCCGAGTACGAGGCGATGTGGCAGGCCGCCTCGGCGGCGATGGTCCGCTATCAGGCGGCGACGGCTCAGGCCACCTCGCTGCAGCAGTTCTCGTCCCCCCTGGCGATGGCCAATCCGGCCGCGGCCGTCGCGCAACCGGCTACGGCGACCGCGGCGACAGCGGCGACCTCGACCAACGCCGCGTCCGCCCTGTCCTCGATCACGTCGGCGCTCACCTCGTTCGACCCGAACACCGGCTGGTTCGGCTACTTCAGCACCTGGGGCAACCAGTTCCTCTCCTCCGGGTTCCCCATCAACCTTCTCGGGGTGCAGGCTCAGGTGGCGACCGCCCAGGGCGTGCAGTCGGTCGGCGGGGAAGTCGGCCAGGGCCTGGCCGAGGGGGAGGCCGCGCTGGGCGATTCGAGTGGAGAAATCGCCTTCGGCACGGCGCAGGCGGAGGCCGCCGCCGCGATCCGGGCGGCCGGGTCGCCCACGGCGGCGATGAACGTGGGCGTCACGGTGGGCAAGCTGACCGCCCCGCCCGCGATCGTCGGTCTGCTGCCGGCCGCTGGGTCGCCGGTCCAGTTGGCCTCGTCGGTGTCGCCGCTGACCGCAGGCAACTCCGGTCTGGCGGCGATGCCGATGATGCCGATGATGGTGCCGCCCCCGATCTCGGCGGGCAGCGGCTGGCGCAAGAGAAAGCAGCAGCAGACTCCCGGTGAAGGGGACTACAGCACGGGCGGGTACGGCACGGAGCGAACGACCAAGGTGGTGCAAAGGCCCCCGAGCGGGGGATGAGGGCCGACGATGGTGCCCATCAATCGCGGCGCGGGGTGAGCCGTGACCGACTTTGGTATGTTGCCGCCCGAGATCACCTCGGCGCTGATTCACTCCGGGCCCGGGTCGGGTTCGTTGGTCCAGGCCTCGCTCGCGTGGCAACAATTGGCCATCGAATTGGAGCAATCCGCCGATAGCTATGTATCCGTGCTGTCTTTGTTGACCGCGGACTGGCGCGGCCCCTCAGCGCTCGCGATGGACAACGCCGTTGAGCCCTACCTGGCGTGGCTGCACGCCACCGCCGCGCAGTGCGAGCGGGTCGGCGCGTCGATGCGCGCGGCGGTTGCAGCGTTCGAGCTGACGCACTTCACGGTCGTGCCGCCCGCGCTCGTCGCCGCCAACCGGACGCGGCTGGCCGTGTTGCTGGCCACCAACTTCTTCGGGATCAACCTGCCCGCTATCGCTGAGACCGAGGCCGAGTACACGGCCATGTGGCTCAACAACTCGACGGCCATGTATCGGTACGCGCTGACCTCGGCGAGCGCTGTCGTACCCGCGCACTTCTCGCCGCCGCCTGCGATTGTCAATCCGGCGGCGCTGCAAACCCAGGCCGCCGCGGTGGCGAACTCCTTGCCCGGTGCCGCGAACCTCCCCTCGGCGGCCTCGATCCTGGACCAACTCACCGCGTTCAACCCCAATTCCGGGTGGTTCGGCTATATCAGCACCTGGTTGAACCAAACCTTCGCCGCGGGCGGCTGGCCCATCAACATCCTCGGGGTCGCGGCGCAATACGCCACCGCCAGGAATATCGGGAGCCTGGGCGGCGAAGTCGGGATCGGCCTGTCGCAGGGCGAGAGAAGCCTTGCCTATGCGGAGGCGGAGTTGGCCCACGCCCTCGGCTCCCTCGGAGCGGGCGAGGTGCCCAGCGGGGCGATGGGTGCGGCAGTCACGGTCGGCAGGCTCTCGGCCCCCGCAAGCGTGGTGGGCTTGATGCCCGCCGCGGAGTCCGAGGTGCAACTCGCCGCCGCGGTGTCGGCTCTGCCCGCGGAGACGTCCTCGTGGCTCGGGTTGCCGATGACTCCGATGATCGCACCGAAGGGTGGCACCGGCAACCGTCGCCGCGAGGGTCGGGATTACGATGACATCGAGCTGGGAGCGGAGCTGCTGGGCACGGTCATGCAACGACCGCCCTCAGCGGGATAGTCACTGCGCCAACGGAACTGAGTGAGGTCACATTGAGCTACACCGACGAATTCGACCCGGCATGAAGCGCCGGACGAAGTCCCTCTCGGCCGCCCTGGCCGGCGGGGGCCTGACTGCGCTCGCGGGCTGGGACCTGTGGCAGCGCGACCACACCATCCTGCGGAACTACCCCGTCATCGGGCACCTGCGGTTCATCCTGGAGGCGGTGGGCCCGGAGCTGCGTCAGTACATCGTCACCGACAACGACTCCGAACGGCCCTTCAGTCGTGACCAGCGGCGCTGGGTATACGCGTCGTCGAAGGATGAGAACCGCTACTTCGGCTTCGGCAGCGACAATGACCTGGAGCGGGTGCCGAACTACATCATCATCAAGCACTCGGCGTTCCCGGTCCCGGCCCCCGCCGGCGAACCGACACACCCGGACCCCACGCTGCCGTTACCGCCGGCGAAGATGCTCGGCGGCGCCCGCGGCCGCGCCAAAGCATTCCGGCCGTTCTCGCTGGCCAACATCTCCGCGATGAGCTTCGGATCGCTGTCCGCTGCCGCCATCACCGCGCTCAACCAGGGCGCGGCGCGGGCCGGCGCCCTGCACACCACCGGGGAGGGCGGGGTGTCTCCGTACCACCTCAACGGCGGGGACCTCGTGTGGCAGATCGGCACCGGATACTTCGGCTGCCGCAACGACGACGGCACGTTCAGCCTGCCGCGGCTGGTCGACAAGGTGGCCGCGACGCCGTCGATCAAGGCGATCGAGATCAAGCTCAGCCAGGGCGCCAAGCCCGGCCTGGGCGGCATGCTGCCCGGCGCCAAGGTCACGCCTGAGATCGCGGAGATCCGCGGCATTCCGGTCGGGGAGGACTGCAAGAGTCCCGCCGGCCACTCGGCGTTCGCCGACGTCGACGGGCTGCTGGACATGGTGGAGACCATCGCGGCCGCGACGGGGCTCCCGGTGGGTATCAAGTCGGCGGTCGGCGAGGGCGGGTTCTGGACCGAGTTGGCGGCGCGCATGGTCCGCACCGGCCGGGGCGTCGACTTCGTGACTGTCGACGGCGGTGAAGGGGGCACCGGGGCGGCTCCACTGGTGTTTGCCGACCACGTAGCGCTGCCCTTCAAATGGGCCTTCCCCCGTGTCTACCGGGCCTTCGCGGAGGAGGGCCTGCATCACGACGTGGTGTTCATCGGCTCCGGCAAGCTGGGCATCGCCGAGAATGCCCTGCTGGCCCTGGCCATGGGGTGCGACATGGTCAACGTCGGCCGCACGGCCATGTTCTCCATCGGCTGCATCCAAGCCCAGCGATGCCACACCGACCGCTGCCCGACCGGTGTCGCCACCCAGTCGGCGTGGTTGCAGCGCGGCCTCGACCCGGCCCTGAAGGCGGTGCGCTGCGCCAATTACATGGCCGCGCTGCGCTTCGAACTGCTGAGCCTGGCCCGCGCGTGCGGCCATGTGCACCCGGCCCTCGTGCCGCTCGACGCCATCGAACTGCTCGACGTCGACCTGCGCACCGCGCAGGCCGACGAGGTGTTCGACTACAAGCCGGACTGGGGTCTGCCGAGCCCGGCCGACATCGAGGCGATCACGGCACTCATGACCGCTGATGCCCGCTGATCGCTGAAGGCGTCGGCGTCGCAGGGTGAAGCGGCGGTTAACGGGCGCGCCTCGACGTCCATCTGGGTCTATATTCCGGAACGTGGGGATCATGGTCTCCGCCGCCGTCCCGGAGGGAGTTCGGACATGAGCGAAGAACACGCCCTGGTCATCGTCGCGGGCTATCAAGACCTGGACGCTGCTCGTAGCGATTTCGACACCCTGGCGAAGCGGACCAAAGACAAACAGATCCCGCTGCGGGGTGCGGTACTGGTCGGCAAAGACAGCGAGGGCAATCCCCTCGTAGTGGACACCGGCAACCGGCTCGGCCGTCGGGGTGCCGCCTGGGGAGCCGGGGCGGGTCTGGCGGTCGGATTGTTCTCGCCCGCGCTGCTGGCCTCAGCCGCCGTCGGCGCAACGGCCGGCGCCCTGGCGGGCACGTTCGCCAACCATCGGGTGAAAAGCGGTCTGGCCGAAAAGATCGGGCAAGCACTGGCTGCCGGCAGCGGGGTCGTCATCGCCGTCGTTGCGGCCGACGGCCGCCTGGCCGCCGAGCAGGCGTTGGCCGGCTCGCCGATGAAATCGGTTGCCGAGATGAGTCATTCGACGTTACGGAGCCTCAGCGCCGCGCTGGAAGAGGCGATGGGGAAGTTCAACCCGGACCGCACCAGGCTGCCCTTGCCGCAGCGAAGCTTCGGCGGCACGATCGGTCGCACCATGGCGGATTCCGTCGGCGACTGGACGATCGTTCCGGGGCCCGGGGCACCGGACGGCGCGCCCAACGTGCTGATCGTCCTCATCGACGACGCCGGCTTTGGTGGGCCGGATACCTTCGGCGGTGGCATCCGAACCCCCACGCTCAGCCGCGTGGCGAGCAACGGGTTGACCTACAACAGGTTTCATGTCACCGCGGTGTGTTCGCCCACCCGCGCAGCGCTCCTGACCGGGCGCAACCACCACCGAGTGGGTTTCGGGTCGGTGGTCGAGTTCCCCGGTCCCTTCCCGGGGTATTCGTCGGTCAAGCCACGCAGTTGTGCCGCGCTGCCGCGCATCCTGCGCGACAACGGCTATGTCACGGGCGGCTTCGGCAAGTGGCATCTGACGCCGGACCGGGTTCAGGGGGCGGCCGGGCCGTTCGACAACTGGCCGCTGGGTTGGGGATTCGACCACTTCTGGGGGTTCCTGTCCGGTGCCGCCGGCCAATACGACCCGATCATCACACAGGACAACTCGGTGATCGGGGTGCCGCCGGCACCTGACTCCGAGGACGGCCGCCCCTACTACTTTCCCGACGACCTCACCGACAAGGCGGTCGAGTGGCTACACAGCGTTCGGGCCCAGGACGTCGACAAGCCGTGGCTGATGTACTACTCCACCGGCGCCACGCACGCCCCCCACCACGTATTCGCGGAATGGGCCGACAAATATCGCGGTCAGTTCGACGAGGGCTGGGATGCCTACCGGCGCAAAACATTCGAACGGCAGAAGGAGCTGGGCATCATCCCGGCCGACACCGAGCTGACCGAGCGGCCTGATCTGTTCCCGGCGTGGGACTCTCTCTCGGACACCCAGAAGAAGCTTTACGCCCGGCAGATGGAGGTGTTCGCCGGCTTCTCCGAGAATGCCGACTTCAACGTCGGCCGGCTGCTCGACGCCATCGAGGATCTCGGCGAGACCGACAACACGCTGGTGTTCTACATCTGGGGTGACAACGGCGCGAGCATGGAGGGCACCGTCACCGGTTCGTTCAACGAGATGACGTTCCTCAATGGCCTGGTCCTCGACGCTGACCATCAACTGGAGCTGATCGAGCGGTACGGCGGAATCGAGGCGCTGGGCAACGAGCACACAGCGCCACATTTCGCGTCGGCGTGGGCCCACGCCAACAACACCCCGTTTCAGTGGGGCAAGCAGATGGCCAGCCACCTGGGCGGCGCGCGCGATCCAATGGTCGTCGCGTGGCCGGCCCGGATCAGCCCAGATGCTCGCGTTCGGTCGCAGTTCACCCACTGCATCGACATCGTGCCCACGGTGTTGGAGGCCATCGGCTTGCCTGAGCCCACTCACGTCGACGGCATCGAGCAGGAGGCCGTGGACGGTACCAGCTTCCTGCACACCTTCGACGACCCGGAGGCCGAAGAACGCCACACAGTGCAGTACTTCGAGATGTTCGGCAGCCGCGCCATCTACAAGGACGGATGGTGGGCCTGCACGCGGTTGGACAAGGCGCCGTGGGACTTCTCGCCGGAGACGCTGCAGCGGTTCGGGCCCGGAAAGTACGACCCTGACGGCGACGTGTGGGAGCTGTACTACCTGCCCGACGATTTCTCACAGGCCACTAATCGTGCGACCGAGCTTCCGGACAAGGTCACTGAGCTCGTCGCGCTGTGGTGGCAGGAGGCCGAACGCAACCGGGTGCTGCCCCTGCTCGGCGGACTGGCGGTGATTTTCGGCGATTTGCCGCCGCTGCCGACCGCCACGCGCTTCACCTTCAAAGGCACCGTGCAGAACCTTCAGCGCGGCACGGTTCCCCGCATCTTCGGCCGCTCGTACGGGATCGAGGCGAAGCTGCACGTCCCCGACTCCGGTGCGCAGGGGGTGATCGTCGCCAATGCCGACTTCATCGGCGGATTCGCGTTGTGGGTCGACCAGGATCAGCGCCTGCGCCACACCTACTCGTACCTGGGCGTGGACACTTACAAGCAGGTGTCCACCGAACCGATCCCCACCGGCGACGTCACGGTCCGGATGCTGTTCGAATCGGACCAGCCGGTTCCCGGCTCAGGTGGGCGGGTCACGTTGTGGGCCAACGATCGGCGCATCGGTGAGGGAACGATGGCGAACACGGTGTCTCTGGCCTTCACGTCGTACGCCGGGTTGGACATCGGCCGCGACAACGGGTTGGTGGTCGACCGCGACTACGAGGACAGAGCCCCGTACGCGTTCACCGGCACCGTCCACGAGGTGGTGTTCGACCTACAGCCCGTATCGGAGGACGCACAGAAGGCGTTGCACGAGCACGCGTCATCTGAAGCGGTCGGGCGCGGCGCGGCGGGCTGAGCGAGGCGCTACTGGGTGGTGACGGCGACCGCGGGCTGGATGGACAGACCCTGCTGCATCCCCTCGGTCATGTCGTCCGTGCAGGGCGGACTGCCGGGCGAGGCGTCGCCGCAGGTGCAACTCAGGACCCCGAAGACGCTGGGGTCGGCGGAGGCCGGAACAGCGAGGCTCAGACAGGCCGCGACGAGGGCGGCGCCTCCGATGGAGAGTTTCCCTAACATATGCGTCCTCCGTGATAGGTGATGGCGAAAGGGTAACCGGACCGCGCGCGGGCGGGACCCCTGCGCAGGTTTCGATCGCGTTAAGGCGTGTTAAGACCCGTTACGACGAGAAATTCGGGCAGTATGCCCGGATGCTGACGCCGACGAAGAACCCGGCGTGGTAGCCGTCCAGGTTGGAGTTGGCCTGCACGGTGGAGACGACCTGGGCCGTCGTCTTCCCGTTGCCGAGTTCGTCGCAGACCTCGTGGCCGGCGATCACGGCGTGATCCGGCGACGAGAATGCAATCCCCTTGGTCTTGAGCACCGCCACGAACGCATCATCCACGGCATCGGCGTGGGCGTTCCCTGCGAAGGGTCCGAGCAACAACCCCGCCACCAGCACCAATCCCGAAGCCGGCCGGGTGAGCTCCGACACGCGTTACTGCTGCGGAATGTCGGCGAACTGGGGGCAGTAGGCGCGTTCGGCGATGGCGACGAAATACCCGGCGTTGGCGCCGTCGAGGGTGCTGCTGCTCATCACGTCGGTGGCGATCTCTTGCTCGGGCTTGCCCTGGGCGAGCTGGTGGCAGACCAGGTGAGCGGCGATGATCTCGTTCTGATTCGACTCGTCGAGGATGCCGTGCTGCTGAAGCAGAGTGAGGAAATTCTGGTCGTTGGTGTCGGCGTGCGCAGACGGGGCCGCCGCCAGCGGGCCGAGCAGCGCGACCGCTGCGAGTGGGCCGGCGGCCAGCAGGGACAGGCGGGCTCGCCTGCGGTTACGGGTCTTGCGGTTAGGGGTTTCGGTCATGATCGTCACTCCGGTGCGATGGATGCGTATGCTCAGGCTCTCTTTTCCAGTGTTGCTGCGCAAGTGGCCAGCAGGTTACGCGACCGTGCTAACCAGGTGACGCCATGATGGTCAACGCGCCAATTCTCCGGCATGTTCCGGCATTGGCCATCGATCACTGTGATCCGCGGAACTGCGGGCAGTACGCGGTAACACTCAGGCCGACGAAGAACCCCGCGTGATAGCTGTCCATCTGGCTGTTGGACATCACCGTGGATGCTACGTCGGGCTTCTGCTTGTTGCCCTGGAGAAGCTCGTCGCACACCTCATGACCTGCGACGATCGCCGCCTGCGGGGTCGCGAACTTGATGCCTTTGGCCTGCAACGCGTTCAAGAAGGCATTGTCAATTGAATCGGCATCGGCGGGCGGCATCGTCACTGCCGCCATGGCGGGCACCGCGGCCATCAGCACCAGGCCATGGATCAGCCATCGCGCGGATCTCGGCGCGCGCAGGCGGCCAGTCGTCATCTCAGCAACCTTCCGTGAAACAGTTAGGCGAGCCTAAACTAACTGAGAACCGGGGCCCGTGCAAGAAGGCTCGGACCACCGCGCGGTCAACGCTGGCAGGACGGACACCAGTATGCCACCCGTTCGCCTGTCCCGTCGTGGACGATCGCGGCGCCGCAGCGGCGGCACGGCTGCCCGGCCCTGCCGTAGACCCACAGTCGCTGCCCGGCCCGGGTGTCGCCGGTGGTGCAGCGATCGCGGCGGGACCGATTGAGCCACAGCATGTCCCGGGCGCGGCAAACCAGTCGGTGTGCGTCGCCGACCGCGCTGACGGGCGCCGCGGGCTGGTGGCCGCTCACGAAACACAGCTCGTTGCAGTAGACGTTGCCCACGCCGGCGAGCACCCGCTGATCCAATAGCGCCTGGGCCAGCGGCCGGTCCGGGTGCGCCGTCAGGTTCGCTGCGGCCCGTGCAGGATCCCAGTCCGCGCCCAACAGATCGGGTCCCAGGTGTGCAACCGCCTCGCCGTCGCGGCCCCGTTCAAGGATCTCCAGCAGGCCCAGATCCACGCCGACGGCGCGCACGACGTGGTCTCCCCGGTGGGCTTCCAGGACGATCCGTGCCCGGTGGTCCACCGGCCGGTGACCGAGCTGCCAGCGGCCGTCCATCATCAGGTGCGAGTGAATGCTGGCCGGCCCGACTCGAATGAACAGGTGTTTGCCCCGGCTGAGCACCTCGTCCACCACCTGCCCGGTCAGGTCCACCGTGGCGAACCGCGGCACCCGGACGTCGCAGCGTGTCAGCGTGGCCCCCACGAAGTGCCTGCGCAGGTTGGCGGCGGCACGCCAGACGGTGTCACCCTCGGGCACGGGTGTCCGGTCTGTTCATCGCAACCGCATGCCGCGGGGAGTGCGGACGAATCCGGCTTCGACGAGCCCCGCGAGCGCGGCTGTCTCCTGTTCTGCGGTGCGCGGCTGCAGGGCCGGGGCGCCATCGATGCGTTCGACCAGGATCGAGGCGACGCGCCGCGCGGCGACGAGCTCGGCCAGTGCCATGGCCGCCGCGTGATGGGCCGCGGGGTCTGCGGTGAACGTCAGCAGCGAGCGTCCCCCCCGCTCGAGGAACCAGGCGAGCTCGCCGTCGACGATCACCACCAGCGCCCCGGCCTTGCGGCCCGGTCGCGCTCCCTCGCCGGTCGCGGCG